>Ga0256839_1001216_pt1 | contig 31759 bp, 28 predicted proteins | sample 354166metaG_FD_185968 | JGI IMG/M metagenome (GOLD analysis project Ga0256839, IMG submission 185968) | Hydrothermal vent microbial communities from Mid Atlantic Ridge, Atlantic Ocean - 354-166 | ecosystem: Environmental > Aquatic > Marine > Hydrothermal vents | place: Atlantic Ocean: Mid... | reverse complement strand
CCAGCCGGTTAAGACGTATGCCATTGGCTTTGGTGGTGACAGTGGCGGTTCCTATTATAATGAACTTCCTTATGCAAAACAGGTTTCCGAATTATTCAAAACGGATCATAAAGAAATTATTGTCAAGCCTGATGTGGTGAAATTGTTACCAAAATTACTTTGGCATATGGATGAGCCGATGGCAGATACTGCCTTTATTACTACTTTCTTGGTTGCTGAATTTGCCAGACAAGATTCTACGGTTATTTTATCGGGAGTAGGAGGAGATGAATTATTTGGCGGCTATCGTCGGTATTTGGGGGAATTTTATGTGCAGAAATATCAGCTAATTCCTTCGATAATTAGGGAGAATCTGATTGCACCGATTGCCAGACATTTGCCCAGTGACCGACATTCACAGTTACTTAATTTATCGCGTTTGGCAAAAGGATTTATTTTATCTGCTGAAAAGCCTTTCGCTGAACGATACAAGAACTATGTTGAGGTTTTTAGTCCTGAACAAATTGAACTATTAAGAAAAAATAGCGTTTCAGAGTCTTATGATGCGATTGCTGACGCATTTTCGAATACAGCCTCTGAAGATCCAATAAATCGTCTTTTCCAGGTTGATAGTTTGACTCAGTTACCTGACGATTTGCTGATGTTGACTGATAAGATGACTATGGCAACCTCGTTAGAATGTCGGGTGCCATTGTTAGATCAGGATTTGGTCGAACTGGCCGCTTCAATGCCGGGCAATATGAAAATTAAAGGGCGAGAATTAAAATATATCCTTAAGGAATGCCTACATGATGTCTTGCCAAAAGATATCTTGTATCGAAAAAAACGTGGCTTCGGTGCGCCGATGGGTTCCTGGCTTAAGAACGAGTTGGCGCCATTGTTGAAACAAGTGCTTTCACAAAAAACAATTGAGCAAAGAGGGTTGTTCAATTGGGATGTTGTTCAAAATACTATTGCTCTGCATGAATCAAACAAAGAAGATCATACAGATCACCTTCAGGCTCTGATGAATCTTGAAATATGGAGTCGTTTATATTTGGATGAGGTATCACCCGAAGATTTGACTGAAGAATTTGGCGAATTAACCCAGTGAAAATTTTATACGTTTGTCATCGTTTTCCTTTCCCACCTAAAAGAGGCGGGAAAATTCGACCATTTAATATGATTAACCATTTTAATGAGCAGCATGAAGTCACTGTAGCTTCTCTTGCCCGTTCAGATGAGGAAGCTAAGGATGGAGAAGGGTTAGCTGCTCATTGCAAACGATTTATCATGGCTCAGGTTAGAGAACCTTGGCAGACTCTTCGCATGATATTACGATTGCCCACATTGACCCCGTCATCCATGGGTTATTTTTATTCGCCTTATTTAAAAAATGAAATTGATGCACTGCTCAAAAATGAAAAATTTGATTTAATATTTGTCCATTGTTCATCGGTAGCCCAATATGTTGCCCATGTTAAAGGAATTCCAAAGATTTTGGATTTTGGCGATATGGATTCTCAAAAGTGGTTGATTTATGCAAAGATGCGTTCATTTCCTCTCAATATAGGCTATTGGCTTGAAGGGAATAAGTTATTAAAGGAAGAAAAAAAGCTGGCTAAACAATTCGATCTATGCACCTGCACCACCAAGGCAGAATTAGACACATTAAATAGTTACCAGACTGAAGTAGAGACAGACTGGTTTCCAAATGGTGTGGATCATCAATTTTTTGCTCCCGATGGGGGAGCATACGACCCTGATACCATCAGTTTTATAGGTCGCATGGATTATTATCCGAATCAGCAATGCATGATTTATTTCTGTCAGGATATTTTGCCCTTACTTCAAAAAAGAAAAGCTTCAACTAAACTAGTTATCATCGGAGCTAATCCGTCAGAAGAAATTAAAAAATTGGCAGATTTACCGGGTGTCACTGTAACCGGTACAGTTGATGATGTTCGTCCGTTTGTTCGACGATCTGCATTAATGATTGCGCCGCTCGAAATTGCACGTGGTACTCAAAACAAAATTCTTGAAGCTATGGCAATGGGTGTGCCTGTTGTCTGTAGCAAATTAGCTGCTGGAGGCATTGATGCTGTTCCTGGTGAGCATTTTCTTGAAGCAGATAATGTAGATGAATATGTTGATGCAATAATAACGATTCTTGAAAATTCGAAAACCCGTGAACGCTTTTCAAAAGCAGGGCGTGAAAGAATGTTACAAAATCATTATTGGCCAAATTCAATGGCACGGCTCGATCAAATTGTTGAAAGGTGCTTAACTCATTTTAAGAAATAATTAGAAAGGATAAAGCAAGTGAAAATCAGTATTTTTGGCTTAGGCTATGTTGGTGCGGTTTCTCTCGGATGTTTGGCGCGTGATGGGCACGATGTCACCGGTGTTGATATAGACCAGGTAAAATTGGATTTAATCGCCAGTGGCAAAACTCCGATTATTGAAGAGGGGATGGCTGATTTAATGGCGAATGTTGCAAGTTCGGGGCGGGTGACGGTCACCCAAGATGTCGAAGAAGCAATACAAAACACTGAAATTTCCTTTATCTGTGTTGGAACTCCTTCTGCATCTAATGGAAGTCAGGATCAATCAGCTTTGTTAAGACTTTCTGAACAACTTGGCGAAGCGATTGCAAAAAAACAGGGTTATCATGTTTTTGTATTGCGTTCCACTGTTACGCCTGGTACGTTGGAAGATATTATGCGTCCGATTATTGAAAAAACTTCGGGTAAAAAAGATGGCGTCGATTTCGATTTATGCTTTCAACCTGAATTTTTGCGGGAAGGCACTTCCATAAAAGATTACGATAATCCTCCTTTCACAGTGATTGGAACCCATTCAAAACAAGCTAAGGAGAAATTAAAATCATTGTTTGGTCATTTGCCCTGTGAATTTACTGTCTGCAGTATCAAGACAGCAGAAATGCTAAAGTTCTGCTGCAATGATTTTCATGCCTTGAAAATAACTTTTGCCAATGAAGTCGCACGGCTTTCTCAGTCCCTTGGGGTTGATCCGCATGAAGTGATGGAGCTGATTTGTAAAGATACACATTTGAATATTTCTCCCGCTTATCTCAAACCAGGATTTTCATTTGGTGGTTCCTGTTTGCCAAAAGATTTACGTGCCACTGTACACATGGCAAAAATGAGAGATGTAGAAATACCCATGCTTGCTGGTGTATTGCAATCCAATAAAATTCATACTGATCATGCAATTAATGAAGTGCTTGCTACAGGAAAGAAAAAAATTGGCATGATAGGATTGAGCTTTAAAAGTGGTACTGATGATCTCAGGGAAAGTCCAATGGTAACCATAACTGAGCAATTTATTGGTAAGGGGTTGGATTTATCAATATATGATCCTGAAGTGAATTTGTCTCGGTTATTGGGCGCAAATAAAAAATACATTAATGAAAGTATTCCTCATATTGGCGAGTTGATGGTGGATGATTGTGAAGTTATGATCAAAAACAGCGAAGTTATTATTGTAGGATTAAATGACAAAGAGCTAATTGAAGTCATCAAAAAAATGGTTCGTCCGGATCAAATTGTTTTTGATCTGGTCAATTTTCCAGATCATGTCAAACTTGATTGTGATTATCGTGGTGTTTGTTGGTGAAAATTAGACTCTTAGGGATAGCTGTCAATGTATTATTACTAATCAGTTTAGCATTTTGGCTGTTAACATTGGCGACACCGTCAACGGAAGCGGCAAAATTAAGAAATGCACTTATAGCAGAAGTAGGGAAAAAAACTGATTTTGATTGGTTGCCCGGACATGCGCCAGATTTATATAAACAAGAAAAATTAGAACCGCCTGATTTTTTTAAAAAAATTCATCTACAAATTTTCGGTAATAATACCGAAAACATAAATGAATATAATAAAACTTTAAAAATTGCAAAACATTTGCTTCAAATCGAAAAAGGGAAAGGTGGTGGCATCCTATCTGATACTGTTACTGCTTACGATGGAATCACAAAACAAGGGGCGGGTTACTGCGCCGATTTCACCCAGGTTGTGAATGCTTTGGCTAAAACTGAAAATATACCTGTGCGTGAATGGGGCATGGCTTTTGATGGCTTTGGAGGTTGGGGTCATGCATTCAACGAAATTTATGATTCACAGTTAAAAAAATGGATTTTTTTTGATGTCTTCAATAGTTTTTATGTGCGCAGCAGGAGCAGTGGAGAATTATTATCTGTTCTAGAGTTTAGGGACCGATTGTTACATAAACCAGAAGATATTGACATTATTCCCATTGTTAAGAGTCGGTTTGGCTTTAAAGATCGAGATCATCTTCTAGAATATTTTGACAGAGGGAAAAATCAGTTTTATCTTTGGTGGGGTAATAATATCTTTTCTTATGAGAATCATCCTGTTGTTGAATTAACAGGAATAATTTCGCGTTCTTTGGAGCAGCTATCTGCAATTGCCGTTGGTATTCACCCGACAATAAAAATAATTAAAACAAAAGAAAATGAAATCATGGTAGAAGATTTAATGGATCTTAAAACGACTTTATATTTTATAGCATTTTCCGCCTTTTTTTTAGGAATGCTTTTGATTTTCCAGATTTGGAATTTATGGCGTTTTCATCAAAATTCAAAGGCGACATAAATGCGGATTTTACATGTTTTTGATCACTCAATACCATTACATAGTGGCTATACATTCAGGAGTCTAGCAATACTAAAGGGACAACGAGAGCTGGGATATCAAACTATACATCTGACATCACCAAAACATTTTGCTTATCAGGGTAATGATCTTGAAGAACTGGTTGATGGGTTCCATTTTTACAGAACAAAGGCAGAAAATGGGTTAATTGATAAATTGCCAGTAATTAATCAATTGGGTGTTATCAAAGCGACAAAAAGAAGAATAGATACAATTTTAGATAATGAAAAAGTTGATGTTATTCAAGCCCATTCACCTTGCTTAAACGGGTTGGCTGCGTTGTGGTCGGCAAAAAAGCATAATATTCCCGTTATTTATGAAATGCGTGCATCTTGGGAAGATGCAGCAGTAAATCATGGTACTTGTCAAGAAGGAGATCTACGTTATAAGCTCAGTAGAACGTTGGAAACATTCGTACTAAAAAGAGCAAATGCGATAACAACGATTTGCCAAGGACTGAAAAATGATATAAAAGCAAGGGGGATTGATGAAAAAAAGATTACTGTTATTCCTAATGCGGTAGACATAAATAATTTTTCTTGTGGTGGGACTCCAGATGAAACATTGCAGAAACAATTTGGGATTTCAGGTAGCAGTATACTTGGATTTATAGGTTCATTTTATGAATATGAAGGTTTAGCCCTATTGATCGAAGCCCTGCCCGGTATCTTGAAGTCTTACCCAGCAATTAAATTATTGCTTATAGGAGGCGGTTTCCAGGAAAATATTTTAAAAAGGCAAGTGCAAGATCTTGATTTATCGAAAAATGTAATTTTTGTAGGAAGAGTACCTCATGAAGAAATCAATAAGTATTATGATTTAGTCGATATTTTTGTTTATCCGCGGTTGTCGATACGCTTGACAGAGATAGTTACACCTTTAAAACCATTGGAAGCAATGGCACAAGGTAAGCTTATCATTGCATCAGATATTGGTGGGCATCGGGAAATGATAAATAATGGGAAGAATGGATTGTTATTCGAAGCAGGTAACAAAAAAGATTTAATTGAAAAAGTGTTGCAAATGATGACAGAACAAAACAAATGGCAAAAAATTAAGGCTAATGCCAGGAAATATGTTGAGAAACAGCGAAACTGGAAGAATAGTATTCGTAGCTATCAAAATGTATTTAATAATGAGCTTTAATATTGGTGTTATATTCTTTTGTGGTTATTTATAACGGTATGCCCATGAATTAAATCCTTTGGTAAGAAAAATGAATACATTGTCAATTGGGTCATAAGCAATAGCATGGAACTCCATACTACCAGGTTCCCCCCCCGATACTGTTTGATGTGTCCAAGTATTGGTTTTGGGGTTAAAAATATAGAATTTATTGTTATAAACTGCTCCCCCGATAACTTCATTGATACCATCGTACGCATAGCCAGGTTCAGGATGTGAGGGGTACGCCCCATTTATATTTAATTTTTTCACAGTTGATAGTGCAATATTGTCCCGATCCAAATTTACTTCCCAAACACTTTTTGAGTTGCGGTTGAAATAATACATTTTATCCTTTGGGGGATAATATACAAGTTCATTTGCATAGCCCAAATCTTCAGGAATCTTACCAGAACTAAAGTCTAATAGACGCTTTTTTATATGACTAAATGGGTTGTATGAATAAAGACCATAGCGTCCTAAAAGAATAACCATACCGCTAATCGGATCATATTCTGTAGCTGTATATTCATTTTGACTATAGTAAGGTTGGCTATCAGTTTCAGCTGTTTTGCTGAATTTCCATATTTTTTTTATTAAGTCGTAATGAGCGATTTTAGGGTTGCTTTGAAGTTTTGATACCCATGTTTTACTATTTGGAGGGCATGACAGCGAATAGCCGTTCGGCCCTGCTAACAATATTAATTCTGATAGTCCTGTTGCAACTGCAAGTTGATCATAAGTATGTCTTGAAATAGGTCTTGGATAAGGGCCAAATGGGCCTTTATCCCAAGAGGCATTATCAAGATAATTTCCCTTGTTCATAAATTTCAGCGTACAAGGGGTTGGGATATAATCTTCTTTCCAACTAAGAGAATTAAAATCAAAAATAAATATTGAATCAGTGAATGTTGTCGAATGTCCTCCACCAAACATTAATATTTGGTGATGATTCTGATCATAAACCATCCCACTATAGTCAGTTACTTTCTTACAATTTTCATTATCACCTTCAGGGTTTGTGCAGTTGAACGTTCTCAAGTCGATTACAGTATTTTCGGGAATTTTATTTAGCCGGGAATTTTTTTTAAATTTAGTTGTAGATTTAATGGATGAGAACGTAGATTTTGCTAAATGATCGGAATCATTTGAATGCGGTTCTTGTGAAGATGAATGAATTCTGATTTCAGTATTCACATTATTTTTTTTTAAAGTACCAATATAGGATTTGGAAATAACAACATTGTCAATATCAGCATGAATGGGGCTAGTTGGGAATCCAGTTCCTCCGTGATAAACAAGTAACCAAGCATCTTCAATTTTTATTTTTTCAAGATTGCGGAAACGTATGTTTTTTCGTTCATAAACAAGCTTTCCATTATGAAAACCACGCAGAATACCATCATTGTTACCAGGAGTATTTAGTCTCACATATTGTTCAAGTTCGCACCATTCTCCTAATGAGCAAAAAGCTTGCCATTTTTCACCATCCCCGTAGTAGCCTTGTTGATCTAAATGGTACAGATAAGTACCGATGGGTATCATATCCTTATATGGACCAGTTTTAATTGGGATGCCAAAGCTCATTCTTGCTGACCATCCGTTACATGTTTCGCTTGGCTTCCTACTGCCCCAACCACAAGTATTATATGTGCCTGCCAAGCCAGGTAGTTTTCCTCCTTGTGTAGAAAAAACAAAATCTTTGTGAAATCTGAGCGAATATCTAAAATACATTTCAGAAGGTTCAAATCCCAAGTTTTTTTTGAAAAAAAATCTTCGGTTTACAGTGGAGTGATTTTTTTTTGGGAAAATTTCTCCAGTCAAATACCCATTTACCAAATGGCCGGGACTCAGTTTATCTTGTAAAAACCATTCTGATTTGATTTTCTCATCTCTAAATGTATCAACAAATACAACATCAGGATGAGATTTTAATTCCGTAAATGAAGTTTTGGAACTTGCTATTCCTGAAATAACCTTAGAACTATTTTGACTATAATCTAAATTAAAAATTTGAATTAGTCCTCTGCCATAAATTTTGATTGGCCAAAGCTCTAAAACTGCTTTTCTTATATTTTGGTTAGGTAGTTTAAATTGTAAAAAACTTGTTTCATCGCTTGAAGAAATTGCAAGCATATCAGAGTTAATATTTTTATGAGTAGAGATGGCTATGGTACTGTCTAATCTAGGTTTAAGAGTGATTGGTTTGCTATTATCTTCAAACTCTAGTAGTAACAGAGGAGGGTACTTACCTTCCCGAGAGGAAATTTTTATTGGTATCGTTGATTTTAAAACTATCAGTTGGTTAGATTTCTCCTGTTGTTCTTTTATTAAGTTTGTCACATCTAATAATATTTTAGTAGAGCGTTCGTTGGCATCAATATTGGCAGATGCCCAAGCAGTTTTCCCTTGTGGAGTTCCTTCTGCATCAACCCAATCACCAAGGCCATTTTTCCATTTCAATCCCTGGTACACATTTAAATAATCTCTGGTTATCGATGTTTCATCAAATAGAGGTGGTAATAAATTTGCTGTCCCGGAGGTAGCAAATTTTTTTTCAGGCATTAATGGCTGTTTTTCAGTTTGTGTTTCTGACTGGCTGTTGTTACATGCACTTAGAAACAAAATAGCCACCAGAAAAAGATAAGCAATAACTGTTTTTTTCATCTGAAATATTAACATTTAAAGGGCGTGTTATTAATCTTTATGAGTCTGTATTAAAAAAAATGGTTATTGTCATGCCTTTTGACACAAATTGTATCCTTCTAAAGGATTATAATCTCATTATTATTATGTTTATTAAGACAATCTTTTCTCAATAGATAAAAAATCTGTTTTACCGTTCGCCAAACAAGGTAGTGTTTCCAATTGTATCAATTTGCAAGGATGCATATAGGCTGGAAGTTGTTTTCGTAAAAACTGGTTAACTTCATACAATGTTGTTTCATTTTTCAATACCATTGCTGCGGCAGGGCGTTGTCCGATAGTTGGGTCTTTGACAGCAATGACGACACATTGTTCCACTCCTGTGTGGCTGTTGATAATTTTTTCAATTTCTGCTGGTTCAACCCTATGGCCTGAGCATTTCATCATTCTGTCGAGTCTTCCGTGATAACAGAATTCGTCATCGGTGTTCACTGAGACTTTATCACCCGTGCAATAAAATTCTTCAGGGTTTTGAAATATCGATATCTTGCCTTGCTGCCAATATCCCGAGAAATTTGTTTTGCTTTTTACTAATAATTCGTGTGTCTCAGGGTCAATTTTCAGTTCTGCATGGCAAGCAGGTTTTCCAATGGGAATAGGTTGATCAGGATGTAGTTGTGATCTATCCACTGGCCAAAAACAACAGACATTGGTTTCAGTTGGCCCGTAAAGATTATAGAAATCTACGTCTGGCAGTAATTGAGCCAGTTTAATGAGTTGCGGGGTAGGAAACACTTCTCCAGCGAACAAAATGGTTCTCAGGCAGGATAATGTGGTTTTTTCCAGATTGCCTTTTAATGCAATAAAACTCAGAATTGAGGGCACGGTATACCAAACGCTGATTTCATGTTCTTTAAGCCAGGCAGTTAGTCTACTGGGAGATAAAGTCAGTTTTTGCGGTATAAAATGCACTGTAGCACCTTGATTGAGGCTGGTAAAAAGATCGAAGGTGGAAAGGTCAAAGAAAAATGGCGCCAAACTGGCGATTTTATCTTCTTTACAAATTTGAAATGCATCAGCAGCCCATTGGCAAAACTGTGAAATAGCGCGGTGGCTCAATGCTACACCTTTTGGTTTTCCGGTTGTACCTGAAGTGTAAAGGATCGCTGCCAGGGTTTCTGAGTCAATAGTTTTAACTGTCTGGGAAATGTTCGCATTTATAGGCAAGTCGTTAAAATCAAGCCATTGTTGTTTGTTGTCCAGCCAATCAGGCTTGGCACCATAACCAATTACAAAACAGACATCAGCATCCTTGATAATAAAATTAAGACGTGTTTCAGGGTTATTGGTGTCTAGTGGTACATAACAAAAACCGCCATGCAGGCAGGCGAGAATGACTGTTGCCGCATCAATGCCTCTGTCCATGAGAACGGCGATACGATGATGAGGAGGTGCTTGATGGGTTAAAAATTCGGAAATAGCGGATGTTTTACTTGCCAGCTCGGAATAGCTGATATTGCGCTGTTCTTGAGAGAAAGCAATCTGATCGGGCTGAACGATACTTTGATTGAAAAAGTTTGTAGCCAGATTAGTCATTCGTTAAAAAATAGGCTTTGGTGTTAGGGTGAACTTCAGGATGATCCAATAACTGCTGAATGGATAGCCAAATAATTTCCGAATGTTGGTTATCCATGGTAATTTCAGGCGTATTTTCCAAAAAAAATCGATAGCCCAAAACCACATAATGGGTATTTATGCCAGGCTTGTTTAAGTAATTATCCTCATAAATATGATTATATGCTCCTAACAAACGGCCATTTTTTTGGTTTAAATTAAGTCCTAGTTCCGAATGGGAAACTCTTGCAATAGCCTGGTTGATGGTTTCATTTTTCTGAATACAGCCGCCTGGTACAAACAAAAATCCCTGAGCAGGTCGGTTCAGACGCTTTCCTAACAAGATTTCATGTTTCATGTTTTGAACGATGAGATCAACAGAAACTAAGGGTGTTGCATCAATAATCTCAATAAATTCCATTGTGATATTACTCTGTTAAAAGCTCTTCCAGATAAAAACTATGAAGTTGCTCAATCCATTGATGGTTAAAAAGAGGTTCAATAAAATTATATGTTAAAGATAATTGCCCTTGAAATTGACAGCTTAGCAAACCCAGGGCGGGAGGAGTGGAAATCTGACATAAATGAAATAACCCCTTAATTTCAGCTCCAAAAAAATGTTGAGATTCGAAATTCATCGGGCCAATATCAGAAAACCAGAATGAAGTTCGCTCGGTGCCTGTTTTATAGGATTGCCGCAGGGTTTTTCCATATTTTTCCAGAGACAACCAGCTGCCTGCCCACATTAAAGGTAAAAATGCGTAATCCATTTTTTCCCGAATTACCTTGGCATTTTGTTGTTTCAGGTGTTGAAATAGTATGGATCTATTTTGTACTTGTTCACGAGTCGCCTGGCTAAAAAGTGCGCAGACATGATTGCCAAGCACTGGCGTTAACACTTTGCTTTTACGCAAATTGAAGGCATAAGGCACACAATAAGCTTCGCCTGGAAAATCAGAATTGATTTTTTCTAAAGCACGCATCATACAGCCTAAAAAATAAAGGCTTGCCCCAGTTAAACCTACTTGTTTTCTTGCAATTTTATTGATTTTCTCGGTTTTTTGTTTTGATATTCTGAAGATTGCGTAACTTAATTTCTCTGGCTGTTGTTGTAATTGCTGCTGATCTAGAGGAACAATGCTTTGGTATTGGTCAATGGATTCAATATGGCGTTTTGCCTTGAGAAACAAACCAATTTTTTGCCACCATTTATATTTATCCAGTTGTTGATTGACTAGTGGTTTTCCGAATGGTGCTGCAAACTTCTCGAGTTGTTTGGGGTTGTCGGTCATTAAAAATTTCAGAATTAATTCGGCGCCTCGGGCATCGCAAAAGGGATGAATCCAGCGAAGCAAAAAAATCGACTTGTTTGAACCTGTTAACAAATGAAATTCAACAGGGGATTGTTGTTCTCGAGACTCTTTAGTATTCAGAATTTTTTCTATGGTTTGTTGAAAAAACCTAGTTTCATTCTTTTCTGAAGAGCAAGAGTGCTGAAAAAATAGTTGTCGCGTATTTTCTTGCTGGCACCAGTAAAAAAGTTTGCCTCGCTGTTGTAAGCTGGATTGAGTAACCGGAAAAAATTTAATAAACGTATTTATCTGTGTTTCAAGAGCTTCAATATTCGGTGTATTGGAAAGCTCTAATGCAAATCCACATAAGCTTCCTGGCATATTTTCCTGACGAATTTCTTCATCCATCGCCAAAGTAAAAGTGTCGGCAGGATTTAGAGGTTGTAAAATACCTTCCTTGTTGCTAACCATTAGTTTTTATGTTTTTTGATCCAGGATTCAAGTGCGTTGAATGAGCCGATATTTTCAGGTTCAATTTCTGTATCTGGCAATGTAACCCCAAATTCATCTTCAATAAACATGATCAAGCGCATGATGCCCATGCTATCCAGGCCTGCTTCTAATAAGTCATCCTGATCGCCAAACTGACCGGGTGATTCAACAAAAATTAGTTCTTGAAAAATAAATTCCCGTAATTTCGGGATGGCTGAAAAATCCTGCATGATTGATTCTATTGCGCGTCAATGGTTAAAGGGGCGATACTATAGCTTGAGCTTGAGAATTAGTCTATTTCCCATTAAAGATAACATAATGAATGAACAACGTTTGATCGATATAGAAACAAAATTGGCTTACCAGGAAGATACTGTGCAGCAACTAAATGATGTGGTCTTTGCTCAGCAAAAAAAGATCGACCAACTGGAGCTGCTTTGCCAGCATTTGCTCGATCGGCTAAAGGATCTTTCTGAGCAACAGTCTGACAATGTTACATTCATTGAAAAACCGCCTCATTATTAAGCAATGGCAAAAATTGGTATTCAAACCTGGGGGTCAAATGGCGATGTCAGGCCGCTTTTAGCCCTTGCGGATGGTTTGCAGCAAGCTGGGCACCAAGTAACGATGGTGGTCAGTAGCATAGATAACCGGGATTACTCGGAAATTTGCCGTCATTTGAATATTAAATATCGGCATATTCCAAAACAGATAGATTTTGATATGTCAGCTTTTGCTGAGCAAACTTATCGAATGAATACCATTCAGTGGCTGATAGCGCTTTTGGAAGCAGCATTTTTTCCACATGAGCAGGAAATGTATCGGGCGGCGCAGCAGCTTGTTGATGAAAATGATTTGCTGATTGCGCATCATTTCCTGTATCCATTAAAAATCGCAGCAATCAAGCAAAACAAGCCTTATGTCAGTGTTACCTATTGTCATGGCGCGATCCCGACTAAAAATTCCCCGCCATTTCAATTTCCCGATCTTGGTTCTTTTTTGAACAAGCAGCAATGGAAAATTCTTGATTACACTTTCGATTGGGCATTAAAGAAACGACTGAGTAGACTTTGGTTGCATGAGGGATTGCCTCATTTCAAGCATGTTTATCCAGGGTTATTAACTTCAGATTTGTTAAATCTGGTCGCTGTTGATCCAGTCTTGTGTTTAGAAAGAGAGCAATTTGCTCCCATTCATCAAGTTTGTGGGTTCTTGAATCTTCCGGAATATGCAGAAAAATGGATAATTCCTGAACAGTTAGTTGATTTTATCGCAGCAGGAGACCCTCCTGTTTATATGACATTCGGCAGTTTGCAGCAGGCTGTCCCCGATTGGAGTATGGAGCTGTTTATTGCAGCGGCTGAAAAAGCAGGATGTCGGGCAATTATACAGACCAGTTCAGGTAAATTTCCTCCAGATTCACAAATGGAAAATATCTATTTTATCGGCAAACACCCTCATCAGCCCGTTTTTAAACAATGTTCTGCAGTTGTACATCATGGAGGAGCAGGGACGACTCATTCAGCTTCAAGAAGCGGTTGTGCTTCAGTGGTTGTTCCGTTTATGGATGAACAGTTATTTTGGGGCTGCCAGCTACAAAAAATTGGTTTGGCTGGTAAGCCTTTACCTTCGCGCAAGGCAGATGCGGCTGTTTTAGCAGATCGAATTCGATATGTTTTATCCAGTCGATCCATAGAGCAAACGGCTGAATCTGTCGCTATCCAAATGCAAGGCAGTGATGGTGTGGCCCAGGCGGTAAAGCAAATTTGTAAGCTGGTATGATAAAACTAAATGCCGAGGTAAGAGATCTGGTCAAGCGAGTGGATAAAATGGACGAGCAGAATAGCGATACGCAACAAATAATAGTTCGCTTGGAAACTTTGATCGAAATTTCAGAAAAGCAACGTAAATTAACGTGAGTGCAAATTTAAGGAAGGCGGAAAAGAGGTGTAAGATTCTTGCCGCTTTTATTTTGGATCGTGTTCTTTGAGTTCTTTATATGAATCCCAAGCTAAATAACCCATGACCGCAATAAGAATTAAAGCACCTAAAAACATAATAATTTCATTAAACATTTTTTAACTCCAGAATTAACCGCTTGATTAAACGGTATTGCAAAACTACATATGCGCCTGCAAAAAAACTTATAACTAATGCAGATACTAACAGCAATTTATTTGTAGTTGTATAATTTGATGCCATCCAACCAAGTAAAGTAATAAGTGTGGCGATCGCTGCAAAAAACATCTTTTCGTGAAAAGCAATGTTAGCCTTGATGCTTTCTGACTCTGACATGTAGATGGCTTCTTAATATTATAACCGGAAGTATAGCCTGAAATTCATTTCAATCACGCTGCGGTGGCAATCTATTTTAATCATATTTCGTCAAGTTTATTTCAAAAAACTAAACTTAAGACTCTAACACAACCGGAATTTTACCAATTTTGGCTTGCCATATTTTTGGAGCGGTATTATGAATGGATTCCCCCTGGCTATCGACAGCAACAGTGACAGGCATATCTTCAATAGTAAATTCATGAATGGCTTCCATTCCCAGATCTTGATAAGCAACTTTACGAGCCTTGCGAATGGCCTTGGAAACCAGATAAGCAGCGCCCCCGATGGCAATTAGATAGACTGCCTGGTGTTTTTTTATGGCAGCAACTGCGGCTGGTCCTCGTTCGGCTTTGCCGATCATGCCCAGCAGCCCGGTCTTTTCCAGAATGATATCGGTGAATTTATCCATGCGGGTAGCTGTCGTTGGGCCGGCAGGGCCGACAACTTCATCACGTACTGGATCAACTGGGCCAACGTAGTAAATAAATTTATTGGTAAAATCAACCCCTTCTGGCAATCCCTCACCGCTTTCAAGGGCTTCTACGATGCGTTTGTGCGCAGCATCTCGCCCAGTTAACAAGGTACCGGATAATAGTAAAGTTTCACCGGGTCGCCATTGGGCTATGTCTTCCCGGGTGACGGTGTCCAGATTTACCCGTTTTGCAGTGCTGCCAATATCCCAATCAATTTTTGGCCAATCAGATAATTTAGGGACAGGAAGCTCAGCAACGCCAGTGCCATCCAGTGTGAAGTGGATATGTCGGGTTGCTGCACAATTTGGAATCATTGCAACGGGTTTGTTGGCAGCATGGGTAGGGTAATCGAGAATCTTTATATCCAGAACTGTGGTTAATCCGCCGAGTCCTTGGGCGCCAATACCAAGGGCATTGACTTTTTCATAGAGTTCCAGGCGTAATTCATCGATTGTATTATTGGCACCTCGGGCAATTAACCCCTTTATGTCAATTGATCCCATGCAGGCTTGTTTGGCTAAAATCATCGTTTTTTCAGCAGTGCCACCAATGCCAATTCCTAAAATTCCGGGTGGACACCAGCCAGCGCCCATTGTTGGAACGGTTTTTAAAACCCAATCCACAATGCTGTCAGATGGGTTGAGCATGACAAATTTGGCTTTTGCCTCTGATCCTCCTCCCTTGGCAGCAATTTCAATATCAACAGTGTTTCCTGGTACGACTTCCATGTGAATAACTGCTGGGGTATTATCGCCGGTGTTGATTCTTTTGCCCGCTGGATCAGAAACGATCGAGGCACGCAAAACATTATCAGGATCATTGTAAGCTGTTCTGACTCCTTCGTTGACCATATCTTCAATACTGGTATTTGTTTGAGTTTGCCAGTGAATATCCATGCCAATTTTTATGAATACCGTAACAATTCCAGTGTCCTGACAAATGGGGCGTTTACCTTCTGCGCACATTCTTGAATTAATCAGAATTTGGGCAATGGCATCTTTAGCAGCCTGGCTTTCTTCTTTCAGATAAGCTGCATGTAAGGCGCTGATGAAATCAGGTGGATGGTAATAGGAAATGTATTGGAGTGCATCAGCAATGCTCTGGGTAAAATCGTCCTGGTGAATCGTAGTCATAAAATGTCCTGTATGATTTTGGTAAATAAAACCAGCTTTTGGCTATATTAAGTAAAATTTCTTGAGTTTTCTACTTTCTTTCTTGCGTTAATCTGGTATCTTGTACCGGTTTAGGAGCGCGAGCAGAATTAGTTGGATAACTGGCGCAGTATTTTTATTCGTATTCATGGCGTTGAAATGGGCGCATAGTCAGTTATGAAACTATTTTTACAACGCAGAAGACGGATAAAAGACAAGCCTGTTGTTTAAATTATTTCATGCGCGTTCCTTAATTTGATGGCTATAACTATAGGACAAATTGAAAACGATAAAGTTTATCGACTCTTTCCTGTTCTGCAGCTCTTGGCTTTAAGGTTTAAAAGACCAAATTTGAATAAGTAATACTGAAATTAGGAATGAAATAATGATCGCCGCGGGTGTTATTTCAATCAGGTTTCTAAAAGTTTCACATAATCCATAGAGTAATCAATGAATATGAATTTAATTTCGACCAGTATTATGCAGGAAGATATTGATCCTGTAGAAACCCAGGAATGGCTCGAATCATTACAGGCTGTTCTGAAAGAGGAAGGCAGTGAACGAGCACAGTTTTTGATTGAAAGACTGGTCGATTTGGCAAGACAAGCTGGTTCTGATATTCCATTCAGCGCCAATACCCCTTATATCAATACGATATCGGTTGAAATGCAACCGAAATTTCCTGGCAACACTACCTTTGAGCGGAAAATACGTTCTTATGTGCGCTGGAATGCCATGGTGATGGTTTTAAAAGCCAACCTGAACACCAATGTAGGTGGGCATATTGCCAGTTTTGCTTCCGTGGCAACTCTTTATGATGTTGGTCATAATCATTTTTGGCATGGTGCTTCCGATCAACATGGCGGTGACATGATTTTTTTCCAAGGACATTCATCGCCGGGAAATTATGCAAGAGCATTTTTATTGGGCCGGTTGACTGAAGACCAATTGGATAATTTTCGACAGGAAGTTGATGGTAACGGCCTATCTTCATATCCCCATCCTTGGTTGATGCCTGATTTCTGGCAATTTCCAACCGTTTCAATGGGGCTTGGTCCGATCATGGCGATTTACCAGGCCCGTTTTATGCGTTATATGCAAAGCCGAGGGCTTGCGGATACTGAAGGTCGTAAAGTATGGGCTTTTCTTGGGGATGGTGAGACTGATGAGCCAGAAACTCTCGGCGCCATTGATATGGCGGGTAGGGAAAAGCTTGATAATTTGATTTTCGTGGTTAATTGCAATCTTCAGCGTTTAGATGGGCCTGTTCGCGGCAACGGCAAAATTATTCAGGAGTTGGAGGGAAGTTTTCGTGGCGCAGGCTGGAATGTTATCAAAGTCATTTGGGGAAGACGCTGGGATCCATTGTTGGCAAGAGATAAGGAAGGATTGCTGGTAAAACGCATGATGGAATGTGTTGATGGTGAATATCAGGATTTTAAATCCAAGGATGGCGCTTATGTCAGAGAACATTTTTTCAACACCCCTGAGTTAAAAAAACTGGTCGAAGATATGACCGACCGGGATATCTGGGAGCTTAATCGCGGCGGCCATGATCCAATCAAGGTTTTCGCTGCTTATCAAAGAGCGGCCAATCATCAAGGCCAGCCCACTATTATTTTAGCCAAAACGGTTAAAGGTTATGGTATGGGAGAATCTGGTGAGGCACAGAATACCTCTCACCAACAGAAAAAAATGAGTCTGGAATCACTGCGTCGTTTCAGAGATAAATATGAATTGCCGGTCAGTGATGACGAATTGACCAAGCTTCCTTACCTGAAACTTCCAGAAGATTCTAAGGAATTAAAATATATGCAGCAACGCCGGGTGGAACTGGATGGCTATTTGCCTTCCAGAAGAACCAAGGCGGATCCGCTGAAAATCCCATCTTTACAAAGTTTTAAATCTGTACTTGAAGGCAGCCGAAAAGGTCATGAAATTTCAACAACCATGGCTTTTGTCAAGATTTTGAATATTTTGGTCAAAGACAAAAATATTGGTAAACATATTGTTCCCATTGTCCCTGATGAATCCCGGACTTTTGGTATGGAAGGTATGTTTCGGCAATTAGGCATTTGGTCGCAAGTAGGGCAGCTTTATACGCCGCAAGATGCTGAGCAGTTGATGTTCTATAAAGAGGATAAGCACGGTCAGGTTATTCAGGAAGGGATCAATGAAGCGGGTGGTTTGTGCGACTGGATTGCTGCGGGAACTGCTTATTCGACGCATGGCGTACAAATGATTCCATTTTTTATCTATTATTCCATGTTTGGTTTCCAGCGCGTTGGAGATTTGATTTGGGCCGCTGCTGATCAACGTACCCGCGGGTTTTTGTTGGGAGGGACGGCAGGCAGAACCACTCTGAACGGAGAAGGTTTGCAGCATGAGGATGGACATAGTCATTTAATGTCGGCAACTGTGCCCAATTGTATTTCTTATGATCCTACCTTTGCTTATGAGCTGGGTGTTATCATTCATGATGGTATGCGCCGTATGTATGCAGAGCAGGAAGATGTTTTCTACTATATCACGGTCATGAACGAAAATTACGAACATCCGGCTATGCCTGAAAATGTCGAGCTGGACATTATTAAAGGCATGTACTTGTTCAAACCCGGTTATGATCGTGATTTGCCTCGTGTTCAACTTTTGGGTTCAGGAGTCATTTTCAGGGAAGCCATTGCTGCTGCCGAACTATTGAGGGAAGACTGGGAAGTTGAATCAGATTTGTGGAGTTGTCCCAGTTTTACTGAGTTGGCGCGCGATGGCTATGCTTGTGAACGATTCAATCGCTTACATCCCACGGATGTTCCATTGCAACCTCATGTGACAAAATGTTTAGCTGAAGCTAAAGGCCCGGTCATTGCAGCAACGGATTATATGCGCGCATTTGCTGACCAGATTCGGCCTTATATTTCCGCACCCTATACTGTTTTGGGAACCGATGGTTTTGGGCGTTCGGATACCCGTGAAAAATTACGCAAATTTTTCGAGGTTGATAGGTATCACATCGTTATCGCAGCTTTGAAAAGCCTGGCTGATAATGGTGAATTTGATCCAGCTAAAATTGATGTTGCCATTGCAAAATATGGTATTGACCCGAGTAAAACCGCTCCCTGGTTAATTTAGAAAACTAAGGATAACAATGAGTTTAATCGAATTAAAAGTTCCGGATATTGGTAGTGATGATGAAGTTGAAGTTGCTGAAGTGCTTATTCAGCCTGGTGATGTTGTTGAATTAGAGCAAACCTTATTAACGCTGGAGTCTGATAAAGCCGCAATGGATTTACCCTCTACTGTGGCTGGAACTATTCAGGAAGTTAAGGTAAAAGTAGGAGATAAAGTTTCTGAAGGCACCGTAGTTGCTACGGTTAATGCCGCTGAAGAAAAAGCAGCCGAGGAGCCTGTCGTTAAAGAAGAAGTTGTTGAGAAACAACAGCAAGCTGCACCTCAGGCTGAACAGAATCCTGAACCAGTTGCTGCAGAGTCAAAATTTGAAGCAGTACCTACTGAACCAGTTTCAGCAATTTCTTTTTCGGGGCAGGTTCATGCATCTCCAGCGGTTAGAAGATTTGCCAGAGAATTAGGTGTTGATCTCAGTCAAATTAGCGAAGGAAGCGGCAGGAAAGGGAGAATTACTAAAGATGATGTAAAAAAATTCGTCAAGCAACTGTTGTCTTCTGGAGCAACGGGGTCTGGCGCTGCGATACCTTCACTTCCAGAAGTGGATTTTACTAAGTTCGGTGAAATTGAAGAGCAGCCACTCAATAAAATCAAGCGTCTGACAGGTAAAAATCTTAGTGCTGTCTGGTTAAATCTGCCGATGGTAACGCAGCATGACGAAGCCGATATTACAGAAATGGAGGCTTTCCGAAAAACCTTGAATGCAGAACAGGCAAAGCTTGAAAATGGTGTAAAAATCACACCGTTGGTTTTTATTATCAAGGCATTGCTGGCAGCATTAAAGCAATATCCCCAGTTTAATTCCTCGTTGTCTGCCGATGGCGAAAAAATAATCTACAAGAAGTATTTTAATATTGGTATTGCTGTCGATACGCCGAATGGCCTGGTAGTTCCAGTTCTGAAAGATGTTGATAAAAAAGGCGTTTTTGAACTGGCCAAAGAAATGGGAGAAATCAGCGCCAAGGCGCGAAAAGGTAAATTGATGCCAGGCGATATGCAGGGTGGTTGTATTACCATTTCCAGTATTGGCGGTATTGGAGGTACTGCTTTTACACCGATCGTGAATGCACCCGAAGTTGCTATTCTTGGTGTAACGCGTGCTAGCATGAAGCCGATTTGGAATGGTCAGGAATTTATGCCGAGACTAATGCTGCCACTTGATCTTACTTATGATCACCGTGTGATTGATGGCGCTGACGGGGTCCGATTTGTTGTTGCTATCGCTCAATATTTGAGTGATATTCGTCGCTTAATACTTTAATTCAGGAAAAAATATGTCTGAATCTGCTTTACACGCTGAGGTTTTGGTTCTGGGTGGAGGCCCAGGGGGTTACACAGCGGCATTTCGTGCTGCTGATTTGGGGAAAAAGGTTGTTATTGTTGAGCGATACCCAGTTCTGGGTGGTGTTTGTCTGAACGTAGGCTGCATTCCCTCAAAAGCACTATTACACATGGCGCAAGTTATCCATGAAGCTGATGCATTTGATGCTCACGGAATCAGCTTTGGTAAACCCAAGTTTGATATTGAAAAAATCCGCGCCTGGAAAGAAAGTGTCACCAAAAGTCTGAATGATGGTTTGGCGGGCTTGATCAAACAGCGGAAAATTACTCGCGTTCAAGGCATCGGAACGTTTGCCAGCGATCATTCAATTGAAGTCGATGGCGAAAGTGGTAAGCAAACTATCACCTTTGATCATGCAATTATTGCCTCAGGTTCACAATCAACCCAAATTCCAGTGTTTCCGAATGATGATCCACGTTTGTGGGATTCGACAGATGCCGTGGCATTGCAGGAAATTCCAAAGAAATTGCTGATTGTCGGGGGCGGTATTATTGGTCTTGAAATGGCGACTGTCTATCATGCCTTAGGGACAAAAATCAGTGTTGTTGAGCTAATGGATCAGTTGATTCCCGGTTGCGACAAGGATTTGGTCAAGCCATTACACAAACGCATCCAGAAACAATATGAAAATATCTGGCTGAAAACCAAAGTGGCTGCGATTGAGCCGCAAAAACGAGGCCTGAAAGTGACCTTTGAAGGCGAAGATGCTCCTGATCCACAAGTTTTTGATAATGTTTTGGTCGCAGTTGGCCGGCGCCCTAATGGTAACAAAATAGGTGCGGAAAATGCGGGGATAACCGTTGATGAACAGGGTTTTATCCCTGTTGATAAACAGCAACGAACCAATGTCACACATATTTTTGCGATTGGAGATGTTGTTGGCAACCCTATGCTGGCGCATAAAGCGACCCATGAAGGTAAAGTGGCTGCTGAAGTTGTCAGCGGCATTAAAGCAGGGTTTGATGCTTTGACCATTCCATCCGTTGCATACACCGATCCCGAAATCGCCTGGATGGGACTCACTGAAACCCAAGCTAAAGAGCAGGGTATAGAATATGAAAAAGGAGCTTTCCCTTGGGCCGCCAGTGGCCGTTCATTAAGTTTGGGGCGTAATGAAGGGGTAACAAAAATTCTTGCAGATAAGGAAACTGGTAGAATTTTGGGGGCAGGGATTGTTGGACCAAATGCTGGTGAGCTCATTGCTGAAGCTGTTTTAGCTTTGGAAATGGGGGCTGATGTGGATGATATTAGTCTGACTATTCACCCTCATCCAACACTTTCAGAAACTTTGGCTTTTGCTGCTGAAATGATTAATGGCACTATTACTGATCTTTACATCAGAAAGAAATAAGTTGAAAGTTAACTGGGGAGTCGGAATATTTCTTTTTTAAATAGGGAATAGTAATAATAACAACCAATGCCAGCAAATATATGCTTTAGACTATGTCCGCTTATTGTTTTGGTTAATTGGTAAGTGGGCAGGTCTATCATCTCAAAAATTTTTGCGAGAAGATAAAACATTAATAAATACCAATACTTCTTAGTACTTGATTCGGGCGAAACAAACATCACCAGAATTAATGGAATCAGTATCATGGGCAAAAATTGGATCAATCCATAGAATCTTAAGTCTCCGGCTCCTTGCTGTTCGGTATAAACCCAATAAGCAATTGACAGCAAGCCAAGGATTACCAGTGGAATAATGATAAATTTACCCAGTTTCATAGAGATAAATTCAGAAATAATAATCGAAAACAAAACCATAAAAGCTACAGTCATTGGTAAACGATCCCAGATCAAGGTTTGATTTGTCGGGTATAGATGGTAATAACCGGAACCCAGGCCCACGAAAAAAATACTAATAAAAAAAGCCAGGTGCATGCAGGATGTTTCTAAAAATAAGTTGATGTTTTTTTTGAAGAACAGAAGTTTGATTCCTAAAAGGCCACTAATTAAAAACAGAATATTTGATGCCGCATTTAGAAAATGTGCGATTCCTAGTACTTTTCTTTGGTCGGCAAATTGGTGATATGTGGAATTTTGCGGAATTGTTGGGATAAAAAACAGGCTCAAGATAGCTAATGCTGATATGCCGTAGAGAATAGAATATTTCTGGGTATTAGTCAGGTATAAAGGCATTGAATGTTGACTTCAATTACTTTGCTGGAATCAATAAAGATTATAGAGCATAAACCTAACCGGGGTTATGCTCTATTTTTAGTGGAATTCTACTCTATAATGATTGAGCCAGTTGATGCAGTGTTATAACGACCAAGTGCAAGAGTAACATTCCCTTTGTTGATAGATTGATTTACCAAAACGGATTTTTTGATATCTGAATTTAATACGGAAATTGAGCCAGTGGTGGCTTTGTTATATCGACCGAGCGCAACAGTAACATTTCCTTTATTAATTGATTGATTCACCAATACGGATTTTTTGATTTTGGAACCTTTAATGTAGACAGATCCAGTAGAAGCGTAATTGAAACGACCTATTGCAATCGTTGTATTTCCTTTATTAATAGATTTATTGACAATAACTGATTTATCAATGAGAGAACCAATTCCAGCTCCTGATTTTTGGGCTGTTTTTTGAACGCCTTGGTTCACAGTAACTGTTTGTCTGATATTTTCAGCCATAACAGTAGTTGAAAAAGCCAAAACTGAGCTGATTAATACGAATGCTGATTTTTTCATGATATCCACCTTTTGCTGTTTAAAGTTAGTTAAAAAAAGTTTTCGTTTAATTCGGGAATTATTTTCTAAAATTCCTCAATCATTGTCGGTGTAATATTCACTGGATTTTTGTGATCCAGTACCCATTTTTTTTGTACATCAAATCCAAGTAATTTTATGTATAATCAAAGGTTAACTTTTAGATTTAGGAGGTTTTAAATAATGCACAGCGTGACGTTGATAAAAGGTGATGGTATTGGTCCTTCTATTATGGATGAGGCGGTTAAGATCATAGATGCTTCAGGCGTCAAAATTAATTGGCAATTAGCTGAAGCCGGAATGACTGCCTTTGAAAAATATGGCACACCATTACCCGAAGAAACGTTGGCTTCAATTGAGAAAAATCGGGTTGCTTTTAAAGGGCCATTAACAACCCTTGAAGGGAAGGGTTTTAGGAGCATTAATGTTGAATTAAGGCAAAAATTTAATTTATATTCGAATGTTCGCCCTGCAAAAATCTGGAAAGGTGTGCAAACACCATTTAAAGATGTCGATATTGTTATTATCAGGGAAAATACCGAAGGCCTTTATTCCGGCCTTGAACATTTTTTAACCCGCGATAAAGATATAGCAGAAAGTCTTGCTATAGTGACCAGAAAAGGTTCGGAGAGGATTGTTGAATATGCCTTTAAATATGCACGGGATACAGGCCGCAAGAAGGTAACGGCTTGCCATAAAGCTAATATTCTAAAATACACTCAGGGATTATTCCTGGAAACAGCTAAAGAAGTGGCGGAGCGTTATCCAGACATTACGTTCGAAAGTAAAATTATTGATGCGACTTGTATGCACATGGTCATGAATCCACAACAATTTGATGTTGTAGTCACGACAAATATGTTTGGCGATATTCTTTCTGATCTGACAGCAGGACTGGTTGGAGGGCTAGGATTGATTCCTGGCGCCAATATTGGTGAAGATATCGCTTTATTTGAAGCGGTACATGGCAGCGCACCTGATATTGCGGGGAAGAATTTGGCTAATCCAACTGCTGTCATTATGGCGGGCGTTATGATGCTAAATCATTTGGGGGAACACCGGTCGGCTAATCGGGTCCAAACGGCCATAGAAAAGGTTATTGATGAGGGTGTTTATGTGACACCTGATCTCAATCCAGATTCCAAAGTTGGAACGATTGAAATGGGTGATGCCGTTGTTGCCGCGATGAGAGGTTAAAAAATGTTACAAGAATATCGAAAACACGTTGAAGAACGAGCGGCATTAGGCATTCCACCTAAGCCTTTAAATGCTCAGCAGGTTGCTGAACTGGTTGAATTAATCAAACAGCCGCCTGCTGGAGAAGAAGAGTTTATTCTTGATTTGTTAACGCACCGAGTGCCTGCGGGCGTCGATGAAGCGGCCTATGTTAAAGCCAGTTTTCTTGCGGCAGTGGCCAAGGGGGAGGCAAAATCACCCATTTTAGATGCTGCCAAAGCAACAGAATTACTGGGCACCATGTTGGGCGGTTATAATATTGCGCCATTAATCGATTTGCTAGATGACGATGAATTGGCGTCAATCGCCGTTAAAGCACTTTCTCATACCCTATTAGTATTCGATGCCTTCCATGATGTTAAGGAAAAAGCAGATGCTGGGAACAGCTTTGCGAGTCAGGTCATTCAATCCTGGGCTGATGCCGAATGGTTTACGTCAAAACCCAAAGTACCAGAGAAATTGACAGTCACCGTTTTCAAAGTACCCGGTGAGACCAATACCGATGATTTGTCTCCAGCCCAAGACGCCTGGTCTCGACCTGATATTCCGCTGCATGCATTGGCAATGCTAAAAAATCCGCGAGAGGGGATTACTAATGCTATCGAGCAGATTGCTGAACTGAAACAGAAAGGTTTTCCTGTTGCCTATGTGGGTGATGTTGTAGGGACTGGGTCATCACGCAAATCAGCTGCCAATTCAGTGTTATGGCACATGGGTCAGGATATCCCTTATGTGCCCAATAAGCGAGCTGGTGGTGTCTGTATTGGCGGTAAAATCGCCCCGATTTTTTTCAATACGCTTGAGGACTCTGGAGCTTTACCGATTGAATGTGATGTCGCCTCGATGGAGATGGGCGATATTATCGACATTTATCCTTATCAAGGATTGGTTAAGCGCCATGATAGCGATGAGGAAATTTGCAAATTTTCGTTGAAAACAGAAGTTATTTTGGATGAGGTACAGGCGGGAGGCCGCATTCCATTAATTATTGGTCGTGGTTTGACTGATCGTGCCAGACAATCCCTGGGGCTTGAACCTTCGGCTACTTTTAGGCGTCCTGGAGATGTTAAAGATACGGGGAAAGGCTTTACTCTGGCGCAAAAAATTGTTGGTAAAGCTTGTGGTATTAAGGGCGTTCGTCCTGGTGCATATTGTGAGCCTCACATGACAACCGTTGGCTCGCAGGATACTACAGGGCCAATGACTCGGGATGAATTAAAAGATCTAGCGTGTTTAGGGTTTTCAGCAGATTTGGTGTTGCAGTCATTTTGTCATACCGCAGCTTACCCCAAGCCCATTGATATTGAAATGCAGCATACCTTGCCGGATTTTATAGTTAATCGCGGTGGAGTATCTTTACGGCCGGGTGATGGTATTATTCACTCTTGGTTAAATAGAATGCTATTGCCGGATACGGTCGGTACAGGTGGTGATTCGCATACTCGATTTCCGATCGGAATTTCTTTTCCCGCCGGCTCTGGCTTGGTTGCTTTTGCCGCTGCTACGGGTGTTATGCCTCTGGATATGCCTGAGTCGGTTTTGGTGAGATTTACAGGAACCATGCAACCCGGAATTACCTTGCGCGATTTGGTCAATGCGATTCCTTATGCGGCTATTCAACGTGGCTTATTAACAGTTGAGAAAAAAGGCAAGAAAAATGTATTTTCCGGGCGTATTCTTGAAATTGAAGGGCTTCCTGATTTAAAAATAGAACAAGCCTTTGAATTATCAGATGCCTCAGCAGAGCGTTCTGCTGGAGGTTGTACTATTCTTTTGGATGAGGCGCCGATTCGGGAATATCTCAATTCCAATATTACCTTGCTGAAATGGATGATTTCAGAAGGTTATCAGGATGCTCGAACTATTGAGAGAAGGATTAAAGCCATGCAGGAGTGGTTGGATAATCCTGTGTTATTACAACCTGATGCGGATGCAGAATATTTTGAAGTTATAGAAATCAATATGACTGAAATTACAGAGCCGCTGCTTGCTTGTCCAAATGATCCTGATGATATTAAACCACTCTCGGAAGTGGCAGGGACCAAAATTGATGAAGTTTTTCTGGGGTCATGCATGACTAATATTGGTCATTTTCGTGCCGCAGGAAAATTACTGGAGCAAAAAGAGGGTGATTTGCCCACGCGCCTGTGGGTTGCACCACCAACAAAAATGGATCAGACCCAGTTAACGGAAGAGGGCTACTATGGAATATTCGGCAAAGCTGGGGCCAGAACAGAAATGCCGGGATGCTCATTATGTATGGGAAATCAGGCCCGTGTAGCTGAAGGGGCAACCGTTGTTTCAACTTCAACGCGAAATTTCCCCAATCGGCTAGGGAAAAATGCCAATGTTTATTTGTCTTCAGCAGAGTTGGCCTCTGTTTGTTCCATTTTAGGAAAAATTCCAACGATGGATGAATATATGGAATACGTTGGTCAATTGAGCGAGAAATCTGATGAAATTTATCGTTACCTTAACTTTGATCAGATTGAAGATTACCAAAAAAGAGCGGCAGAAGTAACGCTGGAAGATTAGCCGAAATGTGGGCAGAAAATGACTGTCCACACTTCTCTTTATGCGAGATATTTGGGAGAGGAAAAGATATTGAGCTAAAATTTGTTTTTAATTTTCTGTATTGCATTCTCTGTCATCCCGCGTAGAAATGTCAGAAACCGCTGGCACCATCTGTTTTTTGAAAACTCATTTTTAATGCTCTTTTTTCAGAAAACAAGGCATTTTTCGATTAGGTAAGGTTTTTTTATCTTTCCTTCAATGAATATAAATTATATAATAGCGGGTTTATCTAGGCTTTCAGCCTAATCCTTGCTTTACTGTCGATCTTGACAGAAGGCTACTAAACCAAAAGGAAAATTTATGAGGCATTACGAAATTGTATTTTTAGTCCATCCAGATCAAAGCTCTCTGGTTCCAGCAATGATCGATCGTTATCGTTCAATTATAGAAGAGGCTTCGGGCGTAATTCACCGGCTTGAAGACTGGGGGCGAAGACATTTGGCTTATCCTATCAATAAAATTCATAAGGCGCATTATGTGTTGATGAATATTGAGTGTGATCAAGCAACTCTCGAAGAACTTCAAACTGTTTTTCGTTTTAATGATGCAGTATTGCGAAACATGATTTTGCAGAAAAATAAGGCGATCACCGAACCTTCAAAAATTGCTGAGGCTACAGCGACGGAAAATAAGACTGCTCCTGAAGTAGAAGAGGTAGTAGTTGAAAAAGTTGTGGAAGTTACCGTTGCGAGTGAAGAAGCAACTGAGAAACAGGTGGTTAGCGAGGGTGACTCTAGTCAGGAAACTCCTGAAGCAGCTGAATAAGATTAATTGATTTTCTATATTTGAGAGAGAGAAAATGGCAAGAAATATGAGTAGAAAAAGGTTCGGTCCCGGACCAATTGGCGAAGAAATTGACTATAAAGATCTGGATCTGATTTCTGAATACATTAGTGACACTGGCAAAATTATTCCAAGCCGAGTAACTGGAACATCTGCAAAACGTCAAAGGCAATTAGCAACGGCAATTAAAAGAGCTCGCTATATTGCTCTTTTACCATTTTGTGATGCGCATAAGTAAACTGAATAACACATAACGATGAAATTTCTGGCAGAGTATATAATGCGAGGAAGGTGGCAGGCAGCAATGGTTGCTTCTGCTCTTGCATTTCTGTCTTTGCTGTTACCGCCGGCCAGTTTATTGAGTTCTGCAGCCATTGCTTTGGTTACCTTAAGACGCGGAGCTCATGATGGCGCGTTTGTTATGTTAACTGCTTGTGCCGTAGGCGCATTGATGAGCATTATCTTATTGGGTAATTATATATTTGCCCTGGTATATGGTGTTGTGCTCTGGCTTCCAATTTGGATTGTGGCCATCATTCTCAGAGAAAGCAGACGGCTTTCTCTGGTTTTGGAATTATCAGTTATTTTTGGTGCGATCATAATTGTTGCGGCATATTTATTGATACCGGATCCTTCTGGCCTTTGGCGTCAAATATTGACTGCAGTTGTTGAGCCAATGTTGTCACAGGTGGAAAATTCTGAAATTGAGGTGCAGCAGGCAATTTCAAACATGTCAAAGTTTATGACGGGCATGTTAGTGACGGGATATATTTCAGGTATATTGCTTGGATTGTTTCTTGGCCGGTGGTGGCAATCAGTATTATATAATCCGGGTGGCTTCAGGCAAGAATATCTGGCACTGAAAGCACATCCGGTTTTTGCGATAGTGAGTGTTATTGTTTTGCTTGCAGCCATTTTGAGTTCTGGCATGCTGTCTGAAGTATCCTGGAATATTGCTATACCAATATTTATGTTTTATGTATTTATCGGTACTGCTATTGCACACTCGCTGATTGCTGCGATGAAAGCAAAAACCTATTTGCTCCCCGTTTTTTATGTGTTGTTGTTTTTGATACCCCATGCTTTATTGCCAGTTGCCCTTATGGGGCTAAGTGATACTTGGTTTAATTTACGCAATAAAGCTCCAATGAATACAGGTGTTTAATAACACCGGATGGTTCGGTATAAACCGAAAAAATATGAGGATTTAAAAGATGGAAGTGATACTTCTTGAAAAAATAGCTAACCTGGGTGATCTGGGTGATAAAGTAAACATTAAGTCTGGTTATGGGCGAAATTATTTAGTTCCTCAGGGGAAAGCAGTTCCTGCAACTCCTGAGAAACTTGCTGAATTTGAGAAACGTCGTGCTGAACTTGAGAAAATTGCTGCAGAAAAACTTGCAACAGCTGAAAAACGGGCAGCAGATATTTCCAAGTTAGAAGTTGTTATTGCTCAAAAAGCTGGTGAAGAAGGCAAGTTATTTGGCTCTGTAGGCACCCAGAATATTGCTGATGCGATTACAGAGTCTGGATCAAAAGTTGAAAAACATGAAGTAAGATTGCCTGAAGGAGTGATTCGACATACCGGTGAGTATGAAATCACTATTAATCTGCATACTGATGTTAATGCGACCTTGCTTGTTAAAATTGTTGCGGAATCATAAATAGTCATGTTCATCGTAACCGGCGGCGCTGGTTTTATTGGTAGTAATTTAGTGCTTGGTCTAAATGCGCGTGGTTACGATGATATTCTGGTTGTTGACAATCTGACCGAAGGAATTAAGTATAAAAATTTGGTTGATTGTCAAATAGCTGATTATATGGATAAACAGGTATTTATTACAAAATTGCTTTCAGGGCAATTTAAACCTGAATCCATAAAAGCTATTTTTCATCAAGGCGCTTGTTCTTCAACCACGGAATGGGATGGGCGATACATGATGGAGAACAATTATGACTATACAAAACAATTATTTCATTTTAGTCAGACTTGCAAGATCCCTTTTGTTTACGCTTCAAGTGCGGCCGTTTATGGGGACAAAAAAGATTTTAAGGAATCCCCTGAATTTGAAGGGCCGCTAAATGTATACGGCTATTCCAAGTTTCAATTTGACCAATATTTGCGGCGTAATTTAGCAAATTTGACTTCGCAAGTTGTTGGCTTGCGGTATTTTAATGTTTATGGTCCTCGGGAAGCCCATAAAGGCAGCATGGCAAGTGTTGCATATCATCTAAATAACCAGTTGATTGAAACCGGCAAGGTGAAGTTGTTCGAGGGCAGTGATGGTTACGCCAACGGCGAACAAGTCCGCGATTTTGTATATGTGGATGATGTGGTTGCAGTTAATCTGTGGTTTCTGGATCATCCTGAAATATCGGGTATTTTTAATGCTGGCACAGGAAAAAGCCAGTCTTTTAATGATGTGGCGAATGCCGTTATTGCATTCCATAAAAAAGGTGAAATTGAATACATTCCGTTTCCTGAGCATTTAAAAGGTTGTTACCAAAGTTACACTGAAGCCAACCTGGAAAAACTCAGAACAGTTGGATGTGATATCCAGTTTAAATCGGTTGAAGAGGGTGTTCAGTTATATCTGGAATGGCTGAATCGTTAAACATCCTTTTTTAGGGACTCTTTTTTCTTCAAATTAATTTCTCTTTCAGGTTATGCGAATTCTTTATAGTAGCCTGTTTTATTTATCCCTCCCTTTTATTTTTCTTCGTTTGCTTTGGCGTGGAATCAAAGCACCCGCTTATCGAAAACGCTGGCATGAACGATTAGCATTTTATTCAAAATCAACAAATCCAGGCGTTGTTTGGTTTCATGCTGTATCTGTTGGCGAGGCTGAGTCGGTTTTTCAGTTAGTAAAGTGTTATCAAAGCGCCCATCCTGATGATACTGTATTAATTACTACTACGACTCCCACTGGTTCCGCAAGAGTAAAAGATGTCATGGGAGAAAAGGTAGAGCACGTTTTTTTACCCTATGATACACCGGATGCTATAACCCGTTTTATTAACCATTTTCGCCCTAAAATCGGGGTGATTATGGAGACTGAGATCTGGCCGAATTTATTTCATCACTGTGGCAAAAATAAAATTCCACTGCTTATTGTTAATGCTAGACTTTCAGAAAACTCAGAGCGCGGGTACCAAAAGTTGCATAGTTTCTTTTCCAGAATTTTAGCCAATGTCAATGTGATTTCGACTCAAAGCAATACTGATAAAAATCGTTTTGTCCGAATTGGAGCAAATCCGGAAAAGGTGGTGACAACTGGAAATATCAAATTTGATCTGGAGATTCCTGTTGATTTGATTGAAAAGGGCAAGAATATTAAAAAAAACATATTTAATGGCCGCCAAGTATGGATTATTGCCAGTACTCATAAAAATGAAGAACAACATTTTCTGAATATCTATAAACGTATCAAAAGAGATTATCCAGCTTTGCTTCTGCTAATTGTCCCCAGGCACCCGGAAAGATTTAATGAAGTGGCAAAACTCTGTGAAGCCAACCAGCTTAAGATTGTAAGACGGAGTCACAAAAAGGACTGTTCAGCAAATACTGATGTATATCTTGCCGACACCATGGGCGAATTAAAAATGCTTTATGCTGCTGCAGACGTTGCATTTGTCGGTGGCAGTATGGTTCCTGTTGGCGGCCATAATGTTCTGGAGCCGGCAGTCATTGGTGTGCCTGTTATGTTTGGACCCTATATGGCCAATTTCAAAGAAATCAGTAAGGGTCTTTTATCTTTGCATGCGGCAGTTCAATGCAATAACCCTAAAGAAATTGAAAAAAATCTGGTGAAACTGATTGGCGAAAATACATTTCGCCAAAAAATGACTGAGCAGGCGAAAAAATTTGTGCAAGCTAATAGTGGCGCAACTCAAAAAAATTTGCAATTAATCGAAAAACAGCTTTAGGAACATGCATGTAATATACTTGGCGCGGTCACGGATGCGGAATTTATAGCGCACTGATTTTTGTCGAGAGCAAGGCACTAAAACAGGCGCATAGCAAGCTACGCAACTGTTTTAGTAACGCAGCTATCGGCAAAAACTCAGTCGTTAGA
>Ga0256839_1001215_pt1 | contig 31821 bp, 35 predicted proteins | sample 354166metaG_FD_185968 | JGI IMG/M metagenome (GOLD analysis project Ga0256839, IMG submission 185968) | Hydrothermal vent microbial communities from Mid Atlantic Ridge, Atlantic Ocean - 354-166 | ecosystem: Environmental > Aquatic > Marine > Hydrothermal vents | place: Atlantic Ocean: Mid... | reverse complement strand
AGAAGGCGGGCAGGGCGTTCATACTAGCTTTATAAAATCAGGGTTTTGCGATGAGCTGCTTATATATCGCGCCCCTAAAATATTGGGCAGCAAAGCAAAATCATTATTTTCTGATTTAAACATAGATATTTTGTCTAAATCCTATAAGTTTGAGCAATGCTCGGTTCAAAAACTCGGGCAAGATATATTGGAAAGATATAAATGTTTACAGGATTAGTGCAAGATATTGGAATTATCCGCTCTATAGACAGCTCGCGCGGTGATCTGCGGATCGAAATTGAAACTAATATGAACTTGTCTAAGGTTCAAATTGGCGCGTCAATTTGCTGCTCTGGATGTTGTTTGACTGTTGTTCAAAAAACCAATAATTCATTTTTTGTTGATGTTTCTGCGGAAAGTCTTGGTAAAACCATTATAGGCGCATGGAAGGTCATGACACGCATCAATCTTGAACCATCATTAAAAGCAGGTGATGAGATGGGCGGGCATTTTGTATCAGGTCATATTGATGCAACCACTGAAATTTTAAGCATCACAAAAGATGGGGATTCGCGCCGCTTTAAAATCGCCTTTCCCAAAGGGCTTGAGCAGTTTATTGCCTCTAAAGGCTCTATCACTATCGATGGTATATCTTTAACCGTTAATGATGTTGATAATACTGGCTTTGGCGTTAATATAATCCCTCATACTTGGGATAACACAACATTAAGTGATAAAAGCGCGGGCGATAAAGTTAATATAGAAATTGACATGCTTGCGCGTTATGTTGCTAGGCAAATTGAGTGTAGGGGGTAGGAAATGGCTAGTACATTAGCAAAAATCGATGAGATTATCTCCGATATGAAGCTCGGAAAGCCAGTTATTATTGTGGATGATGAAAACCGTGAAAATGAAGGTGACATTATCATTGCCGCTCAAATGGCAACTGCTAAAAACATTAACTTCATGGCTAAAGAGGCGCGCGGGCTTATATGCTTGCCAATGGAAGAATCTATGGTCGATAGGCTCGGCTTGCAGCTAATGGGGCGCGGGAATAACAGCCAGCATAGAACGGCTTTCACCGTTTCAATTGAGGCAAAAGAGGGAGTTACAACGGGAATCTCTGCGGCGGATAGAGCCACAACTATTCAAGCCGCAATTAATCCCGATAATGGAGTTGATGACATCGCAACTCCGGGTCATGTATTCCCGCTTTTGGCAAGGGAAGGCGGGGTGCTGGTTCGCGCTGGTCATACCGAGGCAGCAGTTGATTTGTCAAAGTTTGCAGGTTTTAGTGGCGCGGGCGTTATTTGCGAGATTATGAATGATGATGGCACAATGGCAAGGCTTGATGATTTGGCTATATTTGCCGATAAGCATGACCTTAAAATTGGGTCAATTGCTGATCTTATTTCACATCGCAGGCGCAATGAAGTTATGGTTAAGTCCATCCATGAAGAGCGATTTACCTCCCGTTTTGGCGGTGAGTTTGGCTTGCGCCTTTATGTCTCTCAAATTGAATATGCAGAGCATATAGCCCTTGTTAAAGGTGATATATCTAATAATAGCCACGATAACCCTGTTTTGGTGCGTATGCATGCTGTGGATATCCTTGGGGATATTTTAGGTGGCAACCAAGATAGTGACCTTCAAAAATCCATGCAAATTATTGAAGATGAGGGGCGAGGAGTAATAGTTTTACTGCGCCCACCTAACCCGACAAGACTTTCTGAAAAGCTTATGAAGCGTGCAGATGCAAAGCCAAATGATAAGGTGTTGCGTGATTATGGCATTGGCGCGCAAATTCTGCTGGACTTAGGAGTGCATAACATGGTCTTACTCTCTAACAGCCCTAAAAACATCATTGGGCTTGATGGTTATGATCTGCATATTCATGGTCAAAGACCTATATCTTAGAAGGAAAAAGTTATAATGCCTCATTTTATGATTGTAGTTTCGCCATATTATAAGGAAGTGTCTAATAACTTGCTTGAAGGTGCAAAATCCGCATTTGACGATGTGCGCGCTACATATGAAATTTTCGAGGTAAGCGGAGCTTTAGAGATCCCAACGGCCATAAAATATGGAATATTACGCAAAGAAGCCCATGGCGTAAATAATATGAAATTTGATGGCTTTGTGGCATTGGGCTGCATTATTCGCGGCGAAACCTCGCATTACGATATTGTTTGTAATGTGAGTGCAAATGGCTTATCACAGCTATCCCTTGAGCATGACGCACCTATTGGTAACGGCATTTTAACTTGTGACACTATGGAACAAGCGATAGTTCGCGCTGATCCAAAACAAAAAAATAAGGGCGCGGTGGCCGTTAATGCTGCGCTTGGTTTATTTAATATAAAGAGAGCCTTAAATGTCCGATAAAAAGAAAACCACCCATAACAAAGAGCTGTCCGCTAGGCTAATGGCGGTGCAGGCATATTACCAAAACCTGCAGAATAAAAAGCCTATGAGTGCGGTTATTTCCGAATATCTTAAGCGCGGTCTTGCAGATGATGAAATTGATGAGGAGTTTGTCCAGCCTCACGGCGGGCTGTTTAAGCGAATATTATCTGCCCTTGATGATAGAGGCGCAGAAGTAAACGAGATATTATCTGCTAATATTAATAAAAAAGAAATCCCTGCAGATATCATTGAAAAAGAAAATGATGAGGCTGATCAGAATGAAGAGCAAGAAGAAGAGCAAGAAGAAGAGCCAATAAAACGCCCCGAAAAAGAAATTGAGCCGTTATTAAAATCCATACTTCTTTGTGGAACAAGCGAGCTGCTCTGCCACCAAGATATTGATAAAGCTCTCATTATTGATGATTATTTAAATGTAACTCATGCATTCTACGAAAAGCAGCAAGTCTCATTCGTTAATGGCGTTCTTGATAAGATTGCTACTTTAGTGCGCGAATAAATCATTCAAATTTTATCTATATGTAACCTGCTGTTAATAGTCTTTTGTTATTATTTCCTTACACATTATTTAAATAAGGGAAAATATAAATGCGCAAAGCTGTTTTACTATTACTCGTCATGTTTGGGGTTTTTGTGTCGGGCAATAGCTATGCTAAGGCTAAAAAATCTGATAGTGAGGGTGGAAGCGCAGAATATGTGAAAATGGACCCACTTGTATTGCCTATACTTAATGATGATGGCGTGTATCAAATTCTAAATCTTGTATTGGTTATTGAGGTTGGCGGCATTAATGATGCCGATAAGGTCAAAGCAAAAAAGATCAGATTAAATGATGCATATATTCAAAACATGTATGGCATGCTGAATGAGTATGATGCAATAAGAAATGGAATCATTCAAGTTAGCGTAATTAAAGATCGCTTGGGCGTTATAACAGATGAGGTTATGAACGGCGAAGTTCACACTGAAATATTGCTTCAAGTGGTGCAGCAGCGTCCGATTTAATATTATTGAGGAGCGTTAAACCGCCCCATATTTCCCAATAATTGCTGAGTAAATGTTAGGTCATTACCGTGAGTAGGGGTCTTGCCGCGGGCATATGGTATATCCATCCTATCTCCCGAAGACTCGCCAACAGATTCAACAATGCCTTCATCATTAAATGACACTATTATCACGCGCTCTTTAACAACCTCACTATCAAGTATGCCGCGCTTTTCCGTTTCCTGACCTATATAATACCAAATATTACTATTAAAGGTGGATTGCGTAGTGGGCGAGCCTATAATGCGAAGAACATCTGACTGCGAAGATTCGCCGATTTTAACTTCTGAAATTTGATAATCTTCTAACATACTGCCGCGTTGCGCTGTCACGGGCGAACATCCCGCAACAATAATCAAAATTAAGCAACAAAAACTAGCTTTTAGTAGATTTTTCATTTATTTATCTGCCATTCTCTTATAATAATATCTAGTAATGTAGAGATAGAATCATGAAAAGCCTAGAGCAAAATTAAATGTTTAACAAATTATTCAAGCAAAAGAATGAAGAAGCAAGAGATTTATATGCATGCGCTCTTATTAGTACGCGCAAAGAGCTGTTCTATTCTAAATATGGCGTAGCCGATAGTTTTGATGGGCGGTTTGACTTGCTTTTGCTGCATATTTTTATAATATTACGCCGTGCTATGGGGCGTGATGATTACCAAAAACTATCACAAGCTATATTCGATATTATGTTTAAGGACGTGGATCAAACGTTGCGTGAGCGCGGAATTGGCGATGTTGGCATCCCTAAGCATATGAAAAAAATGATGTTGGCATTTAACGGGCGTATGCACGCTTATCAAGATGCTCTCGAATCGGGTGATTTGAAAGAAGCTGTAGCGCGTAATTTATATGCTATGGATATAGATGATAAATTATTGGATAAAAACGCTCTTAATGCTATATGTGAATTTACTCAAATTAATTTAAATAGCTATAATAATTTAGGTGATTTTGTAATACTGGAAGGGCAAAAGGCAATATAATGTCAGATAATGATTTTGAAATAGGCTTAGGGAAAAACCAAGAATGGTCGCATATAATTGATTCTGATGATATTGGGGGCAAGGTAAAGCATATCCAAATATTACCACCAAACAGCGCTATTTCTGCATTATGTAAGCGTTTAAATATCCATTCTATCGATAATATAGCTGCAAATATAACTTTGCAAAGGAATGGCATTAATAAGGTTATTCATGTTAATGGCGCAATCAAGGTCGCTCTTTATCAAAAATGCGTAATTACAACTGAACCAGTATATGAAGTTATAGAAGACCAGTTCGAGGCATGGTTTACTGATCCTAACAGCGCGGTTTCCTTCGCAAAGGCCAAGCGTGAGCGTTTGAGCAGGAAAGAACAAAATGACCTGCCTATAATAGATGAATCAGAAGACCCTGAAGCTATAATTGATGGTAAAATTGACCTTGGTGAACTTGTGGTACAGCATATATCGCTTGCCCTTAATCCTTACCCAAAATTAAAGGGCGCGGAGCATGAATATCAAGATGATGGGCTAGGCGATGCGCCAGAAGGAACTTATGATAATCCTTTTGCTGCTCTTAAAGATTGGAAAGATAAAGAGCGTGCAAAATATGATAAAAATAAATAAAAAACTTGCTTTGCTCGATGATTTTCGCTATTACCCTGTTTCGTTTAATAAAAAATATAATTAGAATTAGAACTTTTAGAGGATAAGGCAATGGCCGTACCAAAGAGAAAAACCAGTAAATCAAAGCGTAATATGCGCCGCGCCCATGACACTTTAACAGTGGAAAATTGGGTTGAAGATGGGGCTACGGGCGAGCCTGTGCGCCGCCACCATGTTGATCTTAAGACGGGCATGTATAAAGGTCGTCAAGTAATAGAAGATAGCGAATAAATTCCACCTATTAAATGTGGAGCAGGTCTCTTGTCGGATAATAAATCGCCTGAGATGGTGCGTATTTCAATTGATGTAATGGGTGGCGATTTCGGCGTCAAAGAGATAGTGCCTGCACTTAACCTTGTTATAAAAAATCACGCCGATATTAAATTTTTGCTATTTGGTGATGAAAACCAAATAAACCAACACTTATCCAAATATAAATCCTTAAAAAATTGCGTCGAAATCCACCATACTGATAAAGCAATCAAAAGCGATGAAAAACCGTCTGATGCACTGCGTTCCAGTAAAGGGACTAGCATGCGCATGGCAATCGAAGCTGTTAAAAATGGCGAGGCTGAGGCGGTGGTTTCTGCTGGCAATACTGGTGCATTAATGGCTCTTTCCAAAATAGTTCTAAAAACCGCCCAAGGAATTCACCGCCCCGCGCTTGCCTCTGTTATGCCTAATGTTAATGGCGATGTGATTGTGCTTGATCTTGGTGCAAATATCTTAGTAGACGCAGAAAACCTAGTTCAATTTGCCTTGTTAGGTTCTATTTTTGCGCGCGCACATAAGAAAATAGAAAGCCCTAGCGTTGGTTTGCTTAATATCGGCTCCGAAGATATGAAAGGACCCGATCATGTCCGCGCCGCGTCCGATATATTATCGCGCATTGATTTCCCAGGTACTTACAAGGGGTTTGTTGAGGGTAATGACATTACCAACGGCAATGTTGATGTTATTGTTTGTGATGGTTATGCTGGTAATATTGCCCTTAAAACTATTGAGGGCGTAGGCAAGCTTGTAAAACATTATTGCAAAAAATCATTTGCTGCTAATCCGCTAGCTATGATTGGCGCGTTATTTGCCTATTTTCCCTTGAAAAATTTAAGCCGCAGCATGGATCCTCGCCTTTATAATGGTGGAGTTTTCCTTGGACTTAACGGTATATGCGTAAAAAGCCATGGCGGAGCAGACGCTCTAGGGTTTTCCACGGCTGTTATTATGGCAGTAAATCTCTCACGTCAAGGCTATATTGATCAGCTTGTGCGTGATATAAGTCACCTAACAGACCAAGAAACTTTCCTATCTCAAGATGTTTAAGCTCAGGATATTTAAAATATGCCAATAAGCTCACATATAATTTCTAGCGGAAGCTACCTTCCTGAAAAAATCATGACTAACAATGATTTAGCCGAAATTGTTGACACTTCGGATGAGTGGATTTTCAAGCGCAGCGGTATAAAATCTCGCCATATAGCCGCGGATAAACAATCAACTTCGGATATGGCTATATGCGCTGCCCGTAACGCTATTGCTGATGCTGGGATTAACGCTAGTGATGTTGATGGAATTATTGTGGCAACGACTACGCCAGACCAAACATTTCCATCTGTTGCCGTAAGCGTTCAAGCCGCGCTTGGTGTGCCTACCTGCATTGCATTTGATGTGCAGGCCGTTTGCACTGGCTTTGTCTATGGTTTGGCTGTGGCGGATAATTTTATAAAAGCGCGGCAGTTAAAGCGCGTTTTGGTTATTGGCGCAGAAAAAATGAGCTCTATCCTTGATTGGAGCGATAGAACAACTTGCGTTTTGTTTGGTGATGGAGCTGGCGCGGTTATATTAGAAGCCCGCGAATCTGCTAAAGGGCAGGGCATTTTATCCACTCATCTATACGCTGATGGGAATATGCGCGACATGCTCTATACTAATGGCGGGGTTAGTACTACGGGGACAAGCGGTCATATCGTTATGCAAGGGCGCGAGGTTTTTAAACATGCGGTAAATCTTATGGCGGAGGCAGTGAATGCCGCGCTTGATGCTAATAATATCACCGCAGATGAAATAGACTGGCTCGTCCCGCATCAGGCGAACTTACGCATTATCGAATCTACGGCAAAAAAGCTCTCTATGCCGATGGAGCGGGTTATAGTTACAGTGCAGCATCACGGCAATACTTCTGCCGCGTCCATTCCGCTAGCATTTGATGAAGCACGTAAAAGCGGAAAAATCAAAGACGGCGAACTTGTCTTATTTGAGGCATTGGGCGGCGGTCTAACTTGGGGGTCTGCCCTTGTTCGGGTTTAGATATTTAAACCATCTATAATGTTATGTCCGCTATCTATTTGTTCTAAATCTAGTCCCGATAATTTTGCTAAATGAGCTTGTTCTAAATATTTCACATAGCGTAAATGAATGATGGAGATCAAGCGTGTTAAGAGCGTCTTTTATCGCTGGAATATTTATTTTATCAAGTTTTGTTATATTTCTGATGTCTTTATAGTTGATATGTATAGTATAGCCACGCAACATAAGTCAAGTTTCACCCCTTAACCACTGAACCCTTATCACTTTTTGCTGCTCATTGGTTGACGTGAGTATATAGAATCATATAGTCTGATAAATATACAAATTTGGAGAATAATAACATGGAAAGTCGCACAATTACGCGAGCAGGTCTCGCAGAGGCGGTTTACGAAGAGGTTGGCTTATCACGCAATGAGTCCGCTGATTTAGTGGAATCTGTATTAGATGAGGTGTCTAAGGCATTGATTGAAGGTGATAATGTAAAGATTTCATCTTTCGGGAGTTTTTCTATTCGTGAAAAGGGGGAGCGTATAGGTCGCAACCCTAAAACTGGGGTGGAAGTTCCTATCTCGCCAAGAAAAGTTTTGGCATTCAAGGCATCGCACGTCTTAAAGGATCGTGTTAATACAGGTAAGTAACTTATTTTAAGTGGGGGTTTTATGAGTAATCAAGCTAAATCATCTGGTGATTTATTCCAAAGTGATATTAATAATTCTCTGGTGAGTAAGGGAGCAGGTCTTGCAGGCGCGGCTCAAAAAAGTGCTAACCCTAAGAAATCATCCTCTGCTTTTCGCACTATAAGTGAGGTAGCAAGCGACCTTGGCGTGCAACAGCATGTGCTTAGATTTTGGGAAACCAAGTTCTCGCAAGTAAAGCCTTTGAAGCGTGGAGGAGGGCGACGTTACTATCGCCCTGAGGATATTAGCTTACTCCAAGCTATCCATAATTTACTTTATGTTGAAGGTTACACTATTAAAGGTGTGCAAAAGCTTTTGCGTGATGTTGGGAAAAAACAAATAATTGCAAGCTTCTCACCTGATATTCAAGCACCCGATGATGTAGACGAAGCTTTGCCAGAAGTATTACAAAATCTCAGTAATGAGCAGCGCGAGGTTTTAAAATCTGTTCTCGCGGAGCTTAAAGATTTGCGCGGAATGATTAAACCGCGTGGTTAATTTATCCTATTAAATATCGGAACGTGGCGCAGCTTGGTAGCGCACTAAGCTGGGGGCTTAGGGGTCGGAGGTTCAAATCCTCTCGTTCCGACCATTAATGTTTGCGCGGGTATTATAATACCACCATATTAATCATCTGTTTTTATTGCTAAAATTTGTTGACATGGCTTGTTTTATGCTTCATAAAGCACCATCTTTTAAAAATGTAAAAGCAAATGAAAGTCTAACAAAGATGAAAACATATTCTATAAAGCCCGCTGAGGTTGAGAAGAAATGGATTATAATTGACGCTCAAGGTTTAGTCCTTGGTCGTATGGCAAGCGTTATTGCTATGCGCCTTCGCGGTAAACATAAGCCTGAATTCACCCCTCATATTGATTGCGGTGATAACGTAATTGTTATTAATGCTGATAAAATCCACCTTACTGGTCGTAAGCGCGAAAATGATATTTTCTACTGGCATACTGGTTTTCCAGGTGGTATCAAGCAACGCTCAAAAGGGCAAATCCTTGATGGTAAATTTCCTGAGCGCGTAGTTCAAAAAGCTGTTGAACGCATGCTTCCAAAAGGCCCCTTGGGTCGCGCGGTATTTAAAAACTTGCGCGTTTATGCAGGAACTGAGCATCCACATGAGGCGCAAAAGCCTGAAGTTCTGGACGTAGCATCCATGAACGCAAAGAATAAGAGATAGGATATTATAATGGCTGATAAAAAAGACGAAAAAATCACAGATTTAAAAGATATTGCTAGCGCAGTTTCCGAAACTAAATCTGTTGCTCCTGTTGATAGCGCTGTTGAAAAAACAGAAGAAGCTCCTGTAAAAAAAGAGCCTAAGCTTGATAAATTTGGTCGTGCATATGCAACGGGTCGTCGTAAAGACGCTGTGGCTCGCGTATGGCTTAAACCAGGTTCAGGTAAGGTTACGGTAAATGGCAGAGACCAAGGTAATTACTTTTCACGTAACACCCATCGCTTAATCCTTAATCAACCGTTTTTGGTTGTAGATCGCGTAGGTCAATTCGATATTATCTGCACAGTAAAAGGCGGCGGTCTTTCTGGTCAAGCTGGCGCGGTGCGTCACGGTATATCACGCGCTCTTGAGAATTTTGAGCCAACACTTCGCCCATCTTTGAAAAAAGCTGGCATGATGACACGTGATGATCGTATTGTTGAGCGTAAAAAGGTTGGTAAGCATAAAGCTCGTCGTACCAAACAATGGGCTAAAAGATAATAGATTTGGTCGTATGCTGTGTTATTTTGCGGTCTCGATGTGCTCACGTATTTATATACGCTCCGCGCATCTCACCTTAAATGCCTAGCATACAAACAAATTATATTACTTTAATTTACACGTAATTATTTCACTGTGATAAGAAATTATAAAAACGTCCCTCTACAATGGGGCGTTTTTTGTTTATAGTACTTTGCATGAGCAATTTTATACTTCCATATAAAGGCATAATGCCAAACATACATGACACGGCTTTTATCGCGCCCAGTGCATCTATTATTGGTGACGTTAAAATTGGCGAGCATAGCAATATTTGGTATGGCTGCGTTTTGCGCGGAGATGTCAATGATATTAAAATTGGCGCGCGCACAAATATTCAAGATGGTGCAGTAGTTCATGTTACCACGGACTTTCAAGGCACATATATTGGCAATGATGTAACCGTTGGGCATAATGCAATATTGCATGCTTGCACATTAAAGGATTATGCCTTTGTTGGTATGGGCGCATGCGTTATGGATGGAGCGGTAATTGAAAGCAATGCAATGCTAGCCGCAGGAGCGTTATTAACTCCGAATAAGCATATTCCAACGGGTGAGCTTTGGGCGGGCAGTCCTGCAAAATATATGCGTGACCTTACGAAAAAAGAGCTGAATTATATTAAGTGGTCAGCTCCGCATTATGTTGAGTTAGCTCGCGAGCATAAAATCAATATCTAACCCTGACATAACTGCCTGGTGCTGGTTCAATCTCGTTTTGTATTTTGCGCGCATTAACTTTAGAGTCAGAAAAGTTAGCAACCCATTCATCCCAAACTCCCCACCATGACCCCTCATGGCGAGTTGCTTTATCTAGCCATTCATCATGGCTTTTTGGAGTTTTATCATTACTCCAGTAGCAATATTTATTCTTATGTGGAGGATTTACAACTCCCGCTATATGCCCCGATGCGGCTAGCGTGAAAGTTACATCACCGCTCATAAGTTTAGTTCCTTCATATGTCGCAACCCACGGCGCAATATGATCTTCTTTTGCAGATATAAAATGGCACGGCGTTTTAATCGTTGAGAGGTCAATATCTACGCCGTCCATAGATATGCCGCCCGCTTTAATTAGTTTGTTATCACGATACATATTACGCAGGTAAAAGCGATGCATAGCGGCAGGCATATTGGTGCAATCATCATTCCAATATAGCAGATCAAATGGAAATGGCTCGCGCCCCATAAGGTAATTATTCACAACAAAAGACCATATAAGGTCATTCGCGCGCATTAAGGCAAAAGTCTTTTGCATCTCTTTTCCATCTAACACCCCATGCTTATCCATCATTTCATCTAGTTTTTTTAGCTGCTCATCATCAAGAAATAACTTCATGTCCCCTGCATGTTCAAAATCCAGCAAAGTAGTTAGGAATGTTGCTGATTTTATGCGCTTTCCTTGTTTCTTCTTCGTTAAATACGCCATAGTAGTGGCAAGCAATGTCCCGCCAAGGCAATATCCTAGGACATTGATTTCTGATTCTCCTGTGGATTCCTCTATTTGGTCGAGGGATTCTATAACCCCTTCAAGCATATAATTTTCAAAATTCTTTTTCGACAACTTAGAATCGGGATTAACCCATGAAATAACAAATACGCTGTGACCCTGCTCTACCGCCCATTCAATTAGTGAATTGCCCTTGTGCAAATCAAGTATGTAATATTTATTAATCCATGGCGGTATTATAAGCAGCGGGGTTTTATTAACTTTATCGGTTTTAGCCTCATATTGTATTAATTGCATAAGCTCATTTTGATATATGACGCTGCCTTTGGTTGTTGCTATATTTTTGCCAAGCTCGAATGCTTCATAATTTGTTGTGCTAATGTTTAAGTCGCCATCTCCGCGCTGTAAATCCTCCAAAAGATTTTGGAATCCTTTAACAAGGTTCTCACCTCCAGTTTTCATGGTTTCATTTAAGACTTCGGGGTTTGTTAGTAGGAAATTACTTGGTGACATGGCGTTGGTAAAAAGCTTTGCCTGAAATTTTAGTTTCTCTTTTTTCTTATCATCAAGATCAGTTGAATCCTCTAAGGTCTTCTCTATATGATTGCAGGTAAGCAAATATGATTGCTTTATAAAGTCGAATAACGCACTTTCCTGCCATTCATGGGCTTTGAAACGGCGGTCACCTTTTTGTGGAGATATTGTTTCTTGATTTCCTTGACCCACAACAAAATTGCTCATGCTTTGCTGCCATAAATTCATCCACTCATTTGCAAACCCTGCTTGTATTTCTATGAATTTATTAGGGTTTTGGGCGATTTTTTCAAGGAAGTTCATATAGCTTTCTTGCGCATTCATGGGGTCAAAGTCTATATTTGCAAATTGCCCCATACTATCGGAAAGATTGTATTTTTTTTTATATTTCTCAAATAAGGGCGCGGCTTTTTTGTAAGCATCCATAATGGCATCATTAAGTTTATGGATTTGGAATTCTTCTTTTTGTGCATTTTTCATGATATTTAATAGATCCTGACCCTAGAAAGATTTATGCGTGATATTTGAATTTAAATCAAGTATGCTCTCATCTGATTTTTATTTAAAGGAAGCTAATAATTATGAATAAGCCGTTTAAAATAGGCATAGCGGGGCTTGGCACTGTTGGCGCAGGCGTTGTTAAGATATTAACTAAGCATGCGGATGTAATTTCTTCTAGGGCGGGGCGAGATATTGAAATTATCGCAGTATCTGCTCGCAATAAAGACGTGGATAGAGGCGTTGACCTCTCTGGTTTTTATTGGGTGGATGATGCGCGCGACCTTGCAAACTATGATGGCTTAGATGCGGTGATAGAGCTTATCGGAGGGGATAGCGGCATTGCGGCGGAGCTGGTATCTAGTGCGCTTGATAATTCGCGCCACGTCGTAACGGCTAATAAGGCTTTGGTTGCTCACCATGGTTATGCACTGGCAAAAAAAGCGGAGGATAACGGCGTGTCATTAGCATATGAAGCAGCCGTAGCGGGAGGGATTCCGATTATTAAATCCATGCGTGAGGGCTTTGCTGCTAATGAAATTAACGCGGTTTATGGCATTTTAAACGGGACATGTAATTATATTTTAACTGTTATGCGAGAGAGTGGGCGCGGCTTTGATGAAGTCCTTAAAGATGCTCAAGATTTGGGGTATGCCGAGGCTGACCCTGCTTTTGATATTGAGGGCGTGGACGCGGCGCATAAATTATGTATTCTAACTTCTATAGCTTTCGGCGTAAAACCTGATTTTGATGCTCTTCAAAATGATGGTAAAATCCAAGGAATTACAAAGGTAAATGCCAGTGATATTGCTTATGCTACTGAATTTGGCTATCGCATAAAACTGCTTGGTATTGCCCGCTCTATTGATGGGAAAATTATGCAAATGGTTGAACCGTGCCTTGTTCCTGTAAGTTCACCTATGGGCGGGGTGGAAGATGTTTATAACGCGGTTTATGTTGATGGTGATTTTGTTGAGACTTCGCTATTAACAGGTAAGGGAGCGGGCGAGGGGCCTACCGCTTCTTCTGTTGTTGCTGATATCATAGATTTAGCGCGCGGCTTTGATATTCCTACATTTGGCATTGAGGCTGATAAGCTGAAGGATGCTAGCTGGGTTAATATGGGGGAGACTTCATCGCGTTATTATTTGCGTTTTAGTGTTATTGATAAAGCGGGTGTTATTGCTGATATTTCCTCTATTTTGAAAGGTCAAAACATATCGATTGAAAGCCTGTCTCAGCGCGGGCATGATGAGGGTAGGTCCGTTCCAATAGTGATTATATCGCACGAATCAAAACATGCGGAGATGATAAAAGCCGTCTCATTGATAAAAGAGCTTGAATCATGCACCGATAATCCTTGTCTCATGCGCATTGAAGAGCTATAGTCTTCAAAATTTCTGTTCCTAAATTAAAGAGTAATAAATATGACACAAGATATAGATAATTTGATGGATCGTAACCTAGCACTTGAGCTTGCTCGCGTTACCGAGGCAGCAGCTTTGGCGGCATCAAAACTTGTTGGGCGCGGTGATAAAATGGCGGCTGATCAAGTGGCGGTTGATGCTATGAGGTCTGCTCTTAATGTACTTCATATTAAAGGCACTGTCGTTATTGGTGAGGGTGAGCGCGACGAAGCGCCGATGCTTTATATTGGTGAGGAAGTCGGCGACGGCAAAGGACCTTGTGTTGATATTGCGCTTGACCCATTGGAGGGAACGGATATTACGGCTGCGGGCGGGGCAAATGCTTTGGCAGTTGTTGCGATGACGGATAAGGGCGGTTTTCTTAATGCTCCCGATGTTTATATGGATAAAATAGCAGTAGGGCCAAGCATTGACCCAAATGTCTTGGATATTGATGCGCCAATTGGCGATGTACTGCAAAAAGTTGCAAAAGAAAAGGGTAGCACAGTAAACGAGCTAATGGTCTGTATTCTTGACCGCCCGCGTCATGAGCAATTAATTGCAGATGTTCGCAAATCTGGCGCTAGAATCAATCTTATTGGTGATGGAGATGTTAGCGCGATTATCGCAACAACTGACCCTGATACTGGAATTGATCTTTATGTTGGCTCTGGTGGAGCGCCTGAAGGGGTTTTGGCTGCGGCTGCTCTTCAATGTACTGGCGGCTCAATGCTTGGTCGTTTGACTTTCCGCAATGATGATGAACGCAAAAGGGCAGAACGTTGGGGCATTACCGATCTTAATGCAATATACACAATAGATGACCTTGCAAAAGGCGATAATGTTATGTTTGCAGCAACGGGAGTTACTGATGGCTCAATGCTTCGCGGTGTGCGCCGTTATGCTGGCGGTGCTAAAACATCTACTATTGTTATGCGCTCAAAATCTGGGACAGTGCGCCGAATTGAGGCAACTCACGATTTCACTCGTAAGAACTGGCTAAAGGCAATTTAGGCAATAAATTAACTGTCTTAAATTAAGATCAAGATAGCTTATTGTCATCTCGAGCAAATGTGAGATACCTTAAATATTGCGCCTTTTATAGATACCTCAGCTAAAGCTTTCGGGATGGCATCATAAGTATTAAGGCTATTCAGGCTATTCAGGCTCAGAAAAACCATTATCATCACAATATTGCGCGGCTAAAGCACTTCTGTCAGGGTTGGCGCAGATAGTTTCAGTCTGGGTTAATGTGAATGCAGTTGTTGGTCTTGCGCGCTCCTCCTCTACCAAAATAGTTGGAGTAGGGTCTTGTTCGAGCGGCTCGGTAGACGAGTTATCTATTGCATTTGAAGCTATCATTCCAGCAAAAACCCCTGCTATAGCTGTTGTTGCATAGAACCCTAAATGACTACTTTTTTTCAATATAAAATCATGCTGGCTGTTACGGAAGATTTCACGTGATTTATCTTCATCAAAAATATCAGTATCATCGTATTTATTGGTTAAACGTGCATTATCTACAATAGTTTCATCCCAGAGATCAGTTTTTATAAGAGCTGCTTCATCTATATATGATTTTGTCATATCTGCACCATTAAATATGGCATCGCTAATGATAGCGCCGCGCAGATCAGCTCCTTGCATTTTAGCACCTTCAAAAAATGTAGCATATAAATTTGCCCTAGAGAATTTTGCTTTGTATAATTCAGCGCCATTAAGGTTAGTAAGAATCATTGTGGCATCTGTGAAATCAACGCCATTAAGCTTGGTTTTTTTAAGACATACATCAGTTAAACATGCTTTTTTGAAACTAGCACCGTTAAGCATTGTGCCATGGCGGAATCTTACATTTTTTGCAGTAAAATTAACGCCGTCCCAATTGGTATTTGCAAGATTTAAAGGCATTAACTCATCATCGCGCGGGACAAAAGGAACATCGCCTTCTTTTTTTGTGCCTAATTTTATACGTTGATCCGCATTATAACGATCTAAAAAATCATCATATATCTTATAAGTGCCGGCTTCCCAGCCCATTTTGCGTAATTCTGTCTCTGATGGAGTTACGTTATCTAGCCAACCCAATTCTAATGCTTCATCTTCTGAAATTTCCCGTGGTTCGTTATTGTCTGACATTTATCCTACCCTTAAATTATTGATTTAGGAGCACTATACATAAACGCTTGGGGGTATGTCAAATATTACGCCCATACTGCAAGAATTTTGCAGCGCGCGCGGTGATTAAGTCCGCTCTATTCCATGGAGTTAGCTCATCAAGGGCTTTTTCTATTTGGTCGGCTACTGCGCTCATAGTGTCAGATTTTTTTCTGTGCGCCCCGCCAATTGGCTCTTTTATAATTGAGTCGATTAGCTTTAGCTCAAGTAAATCTTGCGCGGTAAGTTTAAGCGCCGCGGCTGCGTCTTTGGCAAAGTCACGGCTTCTCCATAAAATAGAGGCGCATCCTTCGGGTGATATAACCGAATATATGGAATGCTCCAGCATGTAGACTTTATCTGCCACGCCAATAGCAATAGCGCCGCCAGAGCCACCTTCGCCGATAATAACAGATATTATGGGTACTTCTGTTCTAAGGCAGGTTTCGATAGATTTTGCGATAGCCTCGCTTTGCCCGCGCTCCTCCGCGCCAACACCAGGATATGCTCCCGCAGTATCAATAAGAGTGATTATCGGAATTTGAAATTGCTCCGCCATTTTCATGAGACGCTGCGCCTTGCGATAGCCTTCGGGGCGTGTCATGCCAAAATTATGCTTGATGCGGCTTTGTGTGTCGTGACCTTTTTCATGACCTATTACAACGCATGAGCGTCCGCGAAAACGTCCTATGCCGCCGATAAGCGCATGGTCTTCTGCAAAATTACGATCACCAGCAAGGGGCGTGAAGTCATCAATGATAGAGCTAACATAATCAACCATATGCGGGCGTTCTTGATGACGCGCCACTTGAACTTTTTGCGCGGCATTAAGTTTTGCATATGTTTGTTTTAAAAGCTTGTCAGTTTTATTTTGCATACGGGTTATTTCGTCTGCAATATTAACTTCTGCATCGCCATTAACGTGAAGAAGCTGGGAGATTTTACCCTCGAGCTCCAATATTGGTTTTTCAAAATCTAATTGACTCATAAGCTATAATTATTCCTTTTATAGTAATTTGCATTTATCTTTGCAGTACGTTACTCGTCGCTACCGTAGTTTTCTACGCCTACGCTCCTCGTGCCTTCTGCAAAAATAAAGCCAAACCACTATATCCATATCTTGAAATATAAATAGATCAAGATATGGGTAACTACAAGGTTTAGTTTGCTTATTTATCACTGGCAGCTTTTTTTGACAAAGGGTGCTTTGCCTCAATAGAAGCTTTTACACCATCATTCAATATATGAGTATATATTTGAGTTGTTGCAATATCAGCATGCCCAAGCATTTTCTGAACAGAACGCAAATCCGCGCCATTATTAAGCAAGTGAGTTGCGAATGCATGGCGAAGTATGTGCGGGCTAACCTTGCCCTTTTCAACGCCCGCATCTTTTGCAAGGTCACGCAATAATTGAGCAAAACGTTGACGCGTTAAGTGACCGCTATCTGATGTTTTGGATGGGAATATCCATTTATTGCCCTTCAACGTGTCATCTCTTTCAAGGCGCTCAGAACGAGCTTCAAGATAAGCATTTAAAGCATCTTGTGCAGGTTTTGATAGAGGAACCATGCGCTCACGCCCAGATTTACCATCAATCATCAAAAACTCTTTATTCTCACCAATAGCAGACATTGGTAAACCAACAAGCTCAGATACGCGCAAGCCGGCGGCGTAAATAAGTTCAAGCAAGCAAACGAGGCGCTTACTAGAAGCATTACCTTTTTCAGCGGCAGTAGAAATTAAGTGGTTAACCTCTTCTTCTGTTAATGTCTTAGGAAGAACACGCTCTTGCTTTGGTGTTTCAATATTTGTAGTAGGATCATCGGCGCGTTTGCCTTCAGATATAAGATATTGGTAAAATTGACGCATAGCAGAAAGTCTGCGAGCCAATGTACGTACTGCTATTTTACCTCTATGGTCGCCTTTAACATTGATTCTACTTCCAAGCTCTTTCATGTAAGCTTGAATATTATCTGTGCTAGCATTTTCAATTTTTATATTATTATTCTTGAAGAAGAGACTGACATCCGCCAAATCGCGCCAATATGCCTGACGCGTATTAAGAGCCGCGCCTCTTTCCGTTGTTATCATATCAAGGAATGACTCAATAAACGGGCTTAAGTCCGGTTTTGGCATTGCTGGGCGTCCTGCTTTTTTCTTTGTCATTTTTTGTCTCCGTTTGTTCTAAATTTTATAATTATGATAATCAATAACCTTTATTTAAGGTCAAGTCAAAATCATTTTCATAAATAATAATATACTTATCAACTATTGCTTAACTTATGTCAACAGGTTTCGTTGTTTCTTTTTGCGGGATGGATACATCCTTCATTGATAGAAGCGTCAAACCGCTAATAGTTGCAAATATAAAAACTGCGAAAATAATTTTAAATAATAATGCCATAGGTGATTAGTTCATGTTGTAAAATTTAAGCGCTGCTTGTATATAACTAATATTATAGTTTTTTGAAAGGTCTAATATAAATGGCTGATATTGAGATTAATAAGCCAATTGTGCTTGTCGGAATTATGGGATGCGGTAAAAGTCACGTAGGCAAAGCTTTAGCAAGAGATTTTGGACTGCCATTTTATGATTCGGATAGCCTGATAGAAAAGCAGCAAGGTAAGCCCATCACTCAAATTTTTGCTGATGATGGGCAGGCGTATTTTCGTGAGTTAGAAAAAGAAGTAATCTCTGACTTGCTGGATAGTGGTTTTTGTATAATTGCAACGGGCGGCGGCTCTGTAACCGCTCCTGAAACTTTAGATATGATAAAGGATGCAAGTATATCTATATGGCTTAACCCTGATGTTGAAACCATATGGGAGCGCGTTAAAGGCGATAATAGCAGACCGTTATTGAATTGTGATAACCCAAGAGCCAAGCTGGAGGAGCTTTTATCTGCGCGCGCATCATTATACGCTCAATCTGATATTGAGGTAGATAACTCCGCTGGCGCAGATGCTGTTATAGCTGAAATAAAAGGGGCATTGATATTAAATGCTAACTAGAAATGTTAAAATTAATCTGAAAGAGCGAAGCTATGATATTTCTATTGGGGTAGATATATTTCACTTAATCGCTGATATCGCGCCAAAAAAAGCATTTATCATTACTGATGATAATGTAGAGCCATACGCAAAAACTGTGCAAAATATTATACTAGGCGCAGGGGCGGAGTTTTGCGAGATACTGACTTTTCCTCATGGTGAGAAGGCAAAGTCTTACAATAATTTGCAAAAAGCCCATGACTGGATGCTTGAAAATAATATCCACCGTAATTCTGTTGTTTTTGCCGTGGGCGGCGGGGTTGTTGGCGATTTAGCGGGCTTTGCTGCTGCAACTATTATGCGCGGAGTGGAATTTGTTCAAGTGCCTACGAGCCTGCTTTCGCAAGTAGATAGCTCGGTTGGCGGTAAAACTGGCATTAACACCAAGCATGGTAAAAATCTGGTAGGGGCTTTTTATCAGCCAAAAGCAGTTATTATAGATATTTCAAGTCTTAAAACCTTGCCCAAGCGCGAATTATTGGCAGGCTATGCGGAAATAGTGAAATACGGTCTTATAGATAATTTAGAGTTTTTTGATTGGCTGGAAAATAACAGCGACGCTGTCCTAAGTCTTGATGAAAGCGCTATAACTCATGCGATTGAGGTTAGTTGCAAGGCTAAAGCCGCTATTGTTGAGGCGGATGAGCGGGAGCAGGGCAGGCGCGCTCTTCTTAATTTAGGTCACACTTTCGGTCATGCATTAGAAGCAGCGGCGGGCTATGATGGCTCGCTAATCCATGGTGAGGCGGTGGCAATTGGCACTGTTATGGCGTTTGATTTATCTGCTGCTATGGGGTTATGCTCGCTTAAGGATGCGGCTCGCGTGCGCGTTCATTTCGAATCTGTTGGGCTGCCTGTTCATGCTGGAAATATTAATGCTACGTCAGGTGAGCTGATATCAATAATGCGCAGGGATAAAAAAGCATTAGATAACAATATGGTATTTATCTTGGTTAATGCAATAGGTGATGCTTTTATATCAAAAGAGGTTAAAATAAATATGGTTTGTGACGTTTTAAGTAAATCTTTGGCTGGTTGTGATTCGGGGAGAATATAATGGATATAGAGATAATAATATCTATCATTGCGATAGTTGTTTTGCTTGTATTTTCTGCATTCTTTTCTGGCTCGGAAACTGCCTTTACCGCTGCCTCAAAGGTGCGTTTGACCGCTCGCGAGAAAGAAGGAAACAAACGCGCTGGATTGGTAAACCGCATTAGAGAGCAAAAAGATAGAATGATTGGGGCTTTGTTGCTTGGTAATAATCTCGTAAATATCATGGCATCCGCCCTTGCAACCAGCGTTTTAATGCATTTATTCGGTGATGCGGGAGTTATTCTTGCAACGCTTATAATGACGCTTCTTGTTCTTGTGTTTGCAGAGGTATTGCCCAAGACATATGCATTTCATAATGCCGAGAGCATGGCTATGCGTATTTCTCCCATAATACGCGTGGTAATTGTGGTTTTTGCGCCAATAACTGAAGCAGTGACATTTGTTGTCCGCCTTGTTCTTAAAATATTTGGCGTTGATATATCTAAGGTTGGTGCAGGCTCTCACCTTGAGCTATTGCGCGGAACTATAGAAATGCATGACGGGCAGGGGCGCGAGACAAAAGACCAGCGAGCTATGCTGCGATCTATCCTTGATTTGGCAGAAGTTGATATAGAAGAAATCATGATCCATCGTAAAAATGTGGTTATGATTAATATAGATCAGCCTGTTGATAAAATTGTAAAAGAAGTGCTAAGCAGCCCTCACACGCGCGTTCCGTTATGGAGAGATAACCCTGACAACATTGTTGGCATAATACATGTTAAGGAGTTATTGCGCGAGATTATAGGGGTCGATGGCGAGATAGAAAATATCGACATATCGCGCATATCTATGGATCCGTGGTTTGTTCCTGAAAACACTAACCTATATGACCAGCTACAAGCATTTCGTGAACAAAAAGCGCATTTTGCTATAGTTATTGATGAATACGGCTCATTCATGGGAATTGTGACGCTTGAAGATATTTTAGAGGAAATAGTAGGTGATATTGACGATGAACATGACGAAAAAATGTCAGGAGTTCGCAAATTATCTAATGGCTCTTACATTGTTGATGGTGATGTTACTATTCGTGATTTAAACCGTGAATTTAATTGGGGGCTTCCTGATGAGGAATATGCAACAATTGCGGGGTTAGTTTTGTTCGAATCGCAAATGATCCCCGATGTTGGGCAATCTTTCAGATTTCATGACTTCCAAATTGATATAGTAAGAAAACAGCGCAACCAAATTACATTACTTCGTATAACTGCGCCTTTATAGTAGTTTTTTATAGTAGTTTTTCAGCAGTTTCTACATTTTGCTTTAAATGTTCAAGATTTATTGTGCCAATAATAACTCCGCTCACGCCTTTGTGATTAAAAGCAAAGCGCATAGCATCCCCAATATTATTGTCATGCCCGCTTGACAGCACTTTTTTCAAAATAACGCCTTTATTATGTTTAAGCGCATAATCAAGTACAGGTTTTTCATCTATGTAATCTTTAGTATATGTCGCCATAACTACGTCCATAAGTTCAAGAGCCTTGGCTCCGCCATCCGCTGTTTTAGTAGATGCACCAATCGCCTTGACTAACCCTTGTTCTTTAAATTCATGCATGGTTTTGATTAGCTCATCTTTTTGTAATATATCCATGTCTAAGCCATCGGAATGAATAAGAAAAACATCAATATAACCAGTATTAAGGCGAGTTAGGGAGCGCTCAAGGCTGCGTTTAAAGTGATCTGGCGTAAAGTTATATGAGGATTTACCATCTTGGAATTCCTCGCCTGCTTTGCCTATAATAACCCAATCATCACGCTGCCCTGATAATAATGCGCCTAAACGCTGCTCACTTGTTCCATAAGCTGGCGCGGTGTCTAGCATATTAATGCCTAGAGATTTCGCCAAAGCCAAAATCTCGGTTAGCTCTTCATAAGATGGGAGCTCAAAATTTTCAGGGTATTTAACGCACATGTTGCGCCCAAACTTCACCGTTCCCAAACCAATGGGCGATATTTCTATGCCAGTATTTCCCAGTTTTACTTTGTCCATTTGGCTGTATCCCATGGCGTTTTAGCGTATTCCACATCAGGCAAGAATGAGAAATTAGAAATTTTATTTGATGGAGTAATACCATGCTTTTTCAAATCTTCCAAAATCATATCGGATAACATTGGCGCAAAAGTAAGTTTTGTTGGCCAACAATAAAGCGCGTCACCTGCTCTATGAATAGTTGGAGTATCAGGCATCCAGCTATCAGTATTTGATTTTCCTTCTATTCGAAAAATCGATAGTACAGCCCATTTATTATCGGAAAAATCGATAGCAGGCATATATAGTTTGAATGCTTTTTGCGTGGCGCTGTAAACTTGCGTAGGGTCAGAATCTGCTTTTCGCTCTGCAACTCCGCCGCCCAAATACCATATAAGCGTCCCATCACTCATTTTATGAGTGGTTATAGAGGCAACAGGCTTATCGGTTTTGCCAATTAAATGAGCATAAAGCGGGAAGGGCGCATTGCGCATCATCCCTTGTAATAGCGGGCGGGCTTGCGTTTTTAAACCGCTATCATGGTTGTTTTTTGCAGCTATTTTATGATTACTAGCCGCGCCCGTGAATATAATGCGCTTTGCCGTAATGTTGTTATCTTTCAAGAACTTAAATGGCTCACTTGCCTGTTCTTGAGTGATTTTCCTAATGCAATTTTTATATGGATCAGCTAGGGAGCGAATAAGGCTCGGCACGTCTAAAACTAGTTCACCCATATTAACAATAGAGCCATTAAACCCAGAGTTCTTAATATCCTCAGACCATTCGTTTTTGGGCATGTTACGCACGCTATCGCCCAAAGTTTTGCGGGTGATTATGTTGGTTAAATCACCCATAAATCCTTTGGGGATAAGCATTTGCTGCGATGTAGCATTGATTTTTGCAGTGCTTAAATTAAGTTCGCCCGCGCCATTAAGGCAAGCCCTCCAGCGCTCGGGCATTTTACTGATGGATTTTGCCAAATTATTAACCTTGCCAGCAATAGAAAATTTAAGCCCTGAGTGAATAATGCCTTGAGAGGCAATGGTCTGCCCGCCGCCAATAGCTGCAACCTCAAGCAAAATAACGTCATAACCCATGGATTTTAAGCGATTAAACGCCCAAAGCCCCGCAATCCCCGCGCCAAATATAACTATGTCAGTAGGATATTTCATGAGTGATTTTTATATGATAAATTTTATATAGGCAATAAAATCTTGACAAATATTGCCTATATACATATTGTTGCCGAAAATTATTATGGAGAATAAATTATGAGTGTTACATATAATCAAGCTGCTATGGCTTTTATAGGATCTACATTTGACAGTGCTGCAAAAACGCTATTACGCCAAGGGCTTGGCGAAGAGCAAGTTACAAAGGTTGCGCTTGTATTTAATGAGGTTAAGCAAGAATTTCCAAAAAATTTAAGCTTCGAGCAACAAATATCGGGAAAAGGTGAAAAACCTAGCCTGCTTCAGGCTACAGTTGATATGTTAAGTCGTTCTGATAATATTGATTTTTTGGACATTTAACCAGCTCAAAATAACCTCAATTTGTGTGCTGTCCATAAGTGACGGCACATGCCCGCAATTTTCAAAAACATGGCTATCCATTTGAAAGCCTATGGCTCGGCCTTCATTTTTTCCAAAATATCTAAAGCCAGTATCTTGGATTTTCCGCCCCTTAATACTAATACAGGGCAAGTTATATTGCTCCAGCATGACCATAAATCTACATCTCCGATGGGTTGCTTCTTAAATATTTGAGATATTTTAGGATCATAAGCATAGGTTATTTTACCGCGTGGTAGCTCGCGTGAATTATGCTCTGCCATATATTGCCACTGCTCATCTGTAACATACCCCCAACTAAGCCCTCTAGTTTTGCGTAAGCGCTGTTCAAACTTATCAATATTTTTGAATTTATAGGTCTTCTTTATGATTTTATATATAAATATATTCCACAAAATGATATATTTAAGGTAAAATCAGTGCATGGATATTTCGCACGCTAACATAAAAAAATTCTACGATAGCGAGCTTGGCGGTGTTGTGCAAAATATATTGTGCAGTCATATTAGTGGGTTATGGGGCGATGCTCACGGTTTGCGGGTTATGGGCTGCGGTTATGTAGATCCGTATCTTTATACGTTTGCAAGAGGTTCAGAGCGCGTAATAGCTATGTCACCATTTAACAAAGATGTTCAAGCAAGTTCTAATAAAAATAGAATATTTGTATCGTCTGAGGCTCAAATGCCAATTGAGAGCTGTTCCGTTGATAGAATATTACTTATTCATTATTTGGAATATTGCGACAATTTACAAGAATCCTTGCGTGAGGTTTGGCGTATATTAAAGTCAAATGGAAGAGCCATTATCGTTGTCCCAAACCGAATGGGTGTGTGGGCAAGGGCGGATTTATCACCGTTTGGTCATGGACATCCATTTACTTATTCGCAGATATCCTCAAGCTTACGTGATAATTTATTTATTCAAGAGCATCATAAGGGTGCATTATTCGTGCCGCCCGTGCCTAATTCCCCAGTCCTTATGAAATCGGCTAACTTGATAGAGAAAATGGGGGGGTCTATATTTCCATTTGTTGCGGGTGCTCATATAGTAGAAGTCAGTAAGCAAATATATGCGAGTATTGATAGTTCGGGCGGGGGATCATCCGTGTTAGCCAAAACTAAAGAAATTCTAACAGGTAAAGGCGCAGCCGTTCCTCAAGGGTTTTAATCGAATAGCGTAAGCCATGGGTTTTTTGACTTGATTAAACAGTAATATCAATTACTGATCCGCGACCAGCTGCATTACTTTGTTGGCTATGTCCAGAATTAGAGGTTTGATTCAAGTTACCTTGAAACGAGCTGTCAGTTTTTGTATTAGCCTGTTGCGTTTGAGAAGCCGCTGTGCCGCGTGCTTGAAGCTCATTTTCGCGAGGCTCTTGTCCGCGCTGCCTTATTTCCCGCGTCTGATCGCTTCCGCCTGGTTGGAAAGGCTGAGAAAGTGGTATTTGCTGCTGCCCAACTCCTGATAATGGTGCTGCCATTTTAAGTCCTTATTTTAAAGAGTAATCTTATATACTCTATCATGAAAACATTAACAATTCATTTCCCTAGGATAATAGTGGCATAAAAATAATAAAAGTGCAAATTCCTATGAAATATATTTTTATTTAAAATTTTATTAAAAAAATTAACTAATTGGTAATATAATTTCTATATAACGATTACAGGGAGAAATTAAGTAACTTAAATTGTGTACATTATAAGTAATGAGGCTTGTTTCTAAATTAATATAAACATGATAGCTGTGGGGCAAAAAAATCATGAACTTAAGTATAATAGGGAGTGAGCCATCTCTTGATGCGCCTGTATGGGCAAAATTATGTGATGCGGAAAAATTATATGACTTGGCTAAGAAGAGAAACCCAGAGTCTAGGGCTGAATTATCACGAGTTATTGGCTCTATTTTAGAAATCAACGTGTCATTGCGTGAAAGCGAAATGGTTGCAGATGTTCTTATAAGGTTAATGCGTCAAGCAGAAAAGGATCTTCGTAAAACAATATCAGAGCAAATTTCAATCATTGATGACGTGCCGTTGCGCTTAGTTTTACAGCTTGCTAATGATGATATCGAGGTTGCAACGCCAGTTTTGAGCAAAAGTTCCGCCTTAAATGATGACGACCTTATGTATATTGTAAAATCTAAGACGGCTGAATATTGGCAAGCTATTGCCACTCGCACCTCTCTTAGCGATCAAGTCATTGATATTCTTGCTGATGCAGGTGACTTTGACACCGCTCTAACTTTGGTCAAGAATGAGAGTATTACATTAACCAGCAATGCTTTGGTTGCTCTTTCTGATATTGCACAAGGCTCGGAAATTATGGCAGCGCCACTGCTTCGTCGCGAGGAAGTGCCGAGCGAAATTGCCACTCGTTTGTATAATTATGTTGGCGCGGAAATAAAAAGTTTCATTAGCCGTAACTACGATATTGATGATAAAAAAATTTACAAAACTGTGGATAACGCTGTTGAAGAGCTTACGGCTCATGAGACAGATAATGATGGGTTTATCCCAAATGATTGCATGATTGCAGCAGCACATAAATTCAAAGAAAAAGACATGCTTAATATGTCGTTATTACTCAATACTTTGCGCATTGGTCATATACGCTCATTTATAGCTCAGTTTTCGGTATATACGGGCATTCCAGTAGATGCGGTTTGTGAAATATTATCACAAACAAATGGGCAGGGGCTTGCTATCGCCTCTAAATCTAACGGCATTAAAAAGAAGGATTTTATTTCTATCTTTATGCTTAGTAGTAAGATATGGAATCAAGGGCGTTTGGTTAATATGGATGAAGTGCAAGCGGCTATTTCTTTTTATAATAATGCTAAATCTTAGCTTGAGACAGTTTCAAGTGATTTTTCCATGGCACTGCTTGAATTTCTTTCCTGACTTACAAGGGCAGGGGGCATTGCGCTGAACCTTGCCCCATGTTTCGGGATCATTCTCATCAAATTCAAGCTTTTGCGGGAATGGCTGTATATTGCTGCTTTGCTCCCTAGCATCATTATCCGAAAGTGCAGGGTCGTCGCGCCCCTCATGTATATCTTGCCTGTTTGATTGAATGCCCATAGACAGGCTCGCCCCGCCATTTTCTACATTTATTTCCACCATGCATAATGTCTGAGTAATAGTCTCGCGCATGGATTCCAGCATATTTTGGAACATCTCAAAGGCTTCGGCTTTATATTCATTAAGCGGGTCTTTCTGCCCGAATGCGCGCAAATTAATGCCTTGGCGCAGATGATCAAGATTAAGCAAATGCTCTTTCCAATGCTGGTCAAGCATTTGAAGCACAATAGATTTTTCAAGCTGCCTCCACATTTCAACACCAATATTAACCGCTTTTTCAGCCATTTTCTTGTCAGATGCATCAATGATGCGATTTGTAAGCTCATTATCGGCGATGCCTTCTTCTTTTGCCCACTCACCAATAGGAAGTTGCATGCTAATTATGCGCAAAATTTCAGTCTCAAGGGCTTCCGTATCCCATTGCTCGGCGTAAGAACCAGCGGGAATGCACATTTGAACGGCATCTTCAATCGCATCATGGCGCATGTCTTTGACCATTTCCTCAAGGTTGTCAGAGGTCATAACTTCGCGGCGTTCTTCGTAAATTTCCTTGCGCTGGTCATTCATAACATCATCAAATTTGAGCAAGTTTTTACGCATTTCAAAGTTCATAGCTTCGACTTTGCCTTGCGCGCGCTCCAGCATTTTAGAAATCCAAGGATGCTCTAACGCTTCGCCTTCCTCAAGCCCTATGCGCTTGCTTTTAAGCAGACCTTCAAGCTGTTGCCCTGCAAATACTCGCATAAGGTCATCTTCCACGGATAGAAAGAATATAGATGCCCCCGCGTCACCTTGGCGACCAGCACGACCGCGCAATTGATTGTCAATGCGGCGCGATTCGTGGCGCTCTGTCCCAACTATATAAAGTCCGCCTGCTTCTTTAACTAAAACTTTGTCTTTTTCAACATTATCCATGATTGCTTGTGTGGCTTTTTGCTGCTTATCTTGAGACCATGAAGGGTCAACTTCTTCGGCGATTAACATATCTGCATTACCGCCAAGCTGAATATCTGTGCCACGTCCCGCCATGTTAGTTGCGATAGTCACCGCGCCAAGCTGCCCCGCTTGCCCAACAATATAAGCTTCTTTTTCATGATGGCGAGCATTCAAAACATTATGCTTTATCTTTGCTTTTTTCAAACAATCCGATAGAGTTTCGGACTTTTCAATAGATACAGTCCCAACCAAAACAGGTTGCCCGCGTGTTTGGCATTCTTGAACTAACTTAACTATGGCGGCTTCTTTTTCGCGCAAGGATTTGTAAATCTGATCTTCCGCATCTATTCGCGCGATTGTCGTATGAGTGGGGATTTGCACAACGCCAAGCTTGTAAATCTCGTCAAATTCGGCGGCTTCGGTCATTGCCGTTCCTGTCATTCCCGATAATTTTGGATACATGCGGAAGTAATTTTGAAAGGTGATAGATGCAAGCGTTTGATTTTCGTTTTGAATCTCCACGCCCTCTTTGGCCTCGATAGCTTGGTGCAGACCTTCAGAGAGCCTGCGCCCATCCATCATTCTGCCAGTAAATTCATCAATCAAAACAACCTTGTTATCTTGAACAATATAATCTTTATCGCCTGTAAATAATTTATGAGCGCGCAAAGCTTGGTTTACATGATGGACAAGCGATATATTTTCCATGTCATACATACTGCCATTTTGTAATATACCATGCTCCCGCAATAGCTGTTCGGCGTGTTCCTGACCTTCTTCTGTAAGAGTGATGCTCTTATGTTTTTCTTCAAGCTCGTAATCTTCATCAATTAAATGCGGGATTATTTTATCAACGGAGTTATATAGCTCCATATTACCTTCAGAAGGCCCAGAAATAATAAGCGGCGTTCTAGCCTCATCAATTAAAATCGAATCAACTTCATCAACAATGGCAAAGTTAAAGGGGCGTTGCACCATTTGATCTAGCTTAAACTTCATATTATCGCGCAAGTAATCAAAGCCAAATTCATTGTTTGTGCCATAAGTCACGTCTGACGCATAAGCTTGCCTGCGCTCTTCCTCACTTATATTGCTAGTGATACAGCCAGTGCTTAGACCTAAAAAGCTATAAACTTTACTCATCCATTCCGCGTCACGCTCTGCCAAATAATCATTAACGGTGACAACATGCACGCCTTTACCTGATAGGGCATTAAGATAAACCGCTAGCGTTGCCACAAGGGTTTTACCCTCACCAGTGCGCATTTCCGCGATTTTGCCTTCATCAAGAACTATCGCGCCAATTAGTTGCACATCATAATGACGCTGCCCTAATGTGCGCTTTGCCGCTTCTCTGACTACTGCAAAAGCTTCATAGCGGATGTCTTTTAAGCTCTCGCCTTTTTCAAGACGTTCTTTAAATAAATTAGTTTGGTTTTGCAGCTCGCTATCACTCATTTTCTGGTAAGTAGCTTCAAGCTCATTGATAGGCTCGACATGCTTTTGCAGCCCCTTAAGAACGCGATCATTAGATGAACCAAATATTTTTGTAGCCAAACCAAGCACTATAAACTCTCCTGAAAAATAGTAAGCACAACTGATATAAGGTGCAAAACACTTATAGTCAACAAAAGAGAGTAATAGGGGATAATATGTGTTGAAAACACTAGATTCATTCGTTAGTGTCTAAATCCTGTTTAAATTTAATTAATAGTTAGAGGGAAATTATGTCTGACGATAAAAAATGCTGTGGTGGCGACAAGTCCAATTCTGAAAAATCATCTGGCTGCTGCGGCGGCGACAAGAAAAAATCATGCTGCAAAAAAATACTGCTGCTTGTTATATTGATTGCGGTCGCTGTTGGCGCGTTTGCCTATATTAAGAATAAGAAAACGTCGGATAATGTTGGTGATGTTGAAACTGCGGAGTCTGAAGCAGTTGATCCAAAGGACGTTAATCCTGTTTTAGCTGTGATTGATGGCGATGAAATCAAGCGTCAAGAAGTTCTTAAAATATTAAGCACTATGCCTGATCAAATGAAGCAAATTCCAATGGAACAGCTTTTCCCTATGGCTTTGGAGCAAATAATTAATAACAAAATCATTGATAAAAAAGCTGCAAAAGCAGGTCTTGGAAAAGATAAGGATGTTCTTGAGCAGTTAGAAAAGGCGAAAGAAAATATTGTCCGCATTAAGTTCCTTGAAAACCTCATAAATGAGAAAGTAACGGATGAGAAACTTCAGATTAAGTATGAAGAATATGTAATGGATTTTCCTGAGGTTGAGGAGGTTAAAGCCTCTCATATACTTGTCGATGATGAAAAATTGGCAAAATCTATTATCAAAAAACTTAATAAAGGCGAATTATTTGCTGATCTTGCAAAGGAAAACTCTAAAGATGGCTCATCCGAAAATGGCGGAAGCTTAGGGTATTTCACTAAAACTGATGTTGTTCCTGCATTTGGAGAAGCTGCATTTGCCATTAAAGTTGGTGAATATACAAAAACGCCCGTTAAGACTGATTTTGGATATCACATCATTAAAGTTGAAGAAAAGCGCCAGCGTCCACCTGCTGAATTTGCCCAAATAAAGCCTTATATGGAGCAAGAAATGCACCGCGCTGTGCTTGATGAAGCTATCAATGAGTGGAAAGCTGAAATTGAGATAGAGCGTTTTGACATTAATGGCAAGCCATTGCCAGTAGAAGATGTTACAGAATCTACGCCCGCTGCATCAGGTGAGGAAGCTATAGAATCTCCTGAAGCTGAGTAGTTTTTAGTTGAAATATAAATATAAAAAGCCGTGATCTAGTTTGTCGCGGCTTTTCTTGTAGGGGTAGGAATTATGAGCAGGAAGAGGACTTATGAGCAGAATGAAAATGAATTGCGCCGATGCTTTGAAATTGCCTAGACCGCAATCTCCATCAGGACTGCCTGTTATATTGGTGACCGCCGCCGCTCTTATTGATGATAAAGGCAGGGTACTGCTCGCAAAAAGACCAGAAGGCAAGCCCATGGCTGGGCTTTGGGAGTTTCCAGGTGGTAAAGTTCAAGAGGGTGAAAGCCCCGAATATGCATTAATGCGAGAGCTTGAAGAAGAGCTTGGCATTGAAACGCGCGAATGTTGTTTCTCGCCTATTGGTTTTGCATCGCATGAATATGATGATTTTCACTTACTAATGCCGCTATTTATTTGCCGAGTTTGGCGCGGGGAAATAAAATCTATGGAGGGGCAGGAATTCGCGTGGGTATATCCGCAAGATATGTATGACTACCCCATGCCAGAGGCGGATATTCCGCTTATTTACCAACTGCGCGACCATTTGTAATATGCGCCCCGCCTTATAAATAGCAGAATAAATAGCGGAGAGAGTATTTCTATATATCTAGAATCTATATGAAACCCAGAGGTTGACCCCACTTGTTCCGACAGGTTTGCGGCAAAGTTAAGTTCCCATTTTTAGGTTGTTATGCCGCTATTTTCCACTGCTCAGGGCAACCCCAAATATATTCCACAAACTATGTGCCTAAACGCCTAAGCTATATAGTAATACTATTTCCTAAGAGCAAGCACGCCAGCAAGGTCTTTTCCTTCTAGCCATTCAAGGAAAGCCCCGCCAGCGGTTGATATATATGAGAAATCAGCGGCGACGTCTGCATTTTCTAGTGCTGAAACTGTGTCACCCCCGCCTGCTATGCTTATGCATTTATCAGAAATAGTTTGATTAGCAACGATTTGAGCAATCTTATTTGTGCCATTATCAAATGGCTTTATCTCGAAAACTCCCATAGGACCATTCCAAACAATAGTTTTGGATATTGTGATTTTCTCGGATATATATGCAATTGTTTTCTCGCCGATATCAATAGCCATATAGCCTTCGGGGATATTATCTATATCAACGCATTTATGGGCTGCGTTTTCTTTAAGCTCATTTACCACTATCAAATCTTTGGGAAGAATTATCTCACACCCAATAGATTTTGCTTTCTCCATGATTAAAAGCGCGGTTTTGATCATGTCTTTTTCACATAAAGATTGTTTAACATCAACGCCCTTAGCATATAGGAATGTATTAGCCATGCCTCCGCCAAGAACCAAATAATCAACCTTTTCTATTAGATTTTCTAATACGCTTAGTTTTGTTGATATTTTTGCCCCGCCAACAACTGCCAAAACGGGTTTTTTGGGCGTCTCTAATGCTTTTGTAAGTGCGGCTA
>Ga0256839_1001214_pt1 | contig 31827 bp, 15 predicted proteins | sample 354166metaG_FD_185968 | JGI IMG/M metagenome (GOLD analysis project Ga0256839, IMG submission 185968) | Hydrothermal vent microbial communities from Mid Atlantic Ridge, Atlantic Ocean - 354-166 | ecosystem: Environmental > Aquatic > Marine > Hydrothermal vents | place: Atlantic Ocean: Mid... | reverse complement strand
ACCGACCGGCGCACAGCCGCAAGCCAGGATCAGCTCTGGCTGCTGCAACACCCCCCGGTTTTCACCCTGGGTCTGGCGGCAAAACCCGAGCACCTGCTCTCGCCCGGCAGCATCCCCATCATAAAGGTGGATCGCGGCGGGCAGGTGACCTACCACGGGCCTGGGCAGCTGATGGCCTATCTGCTGCTGGATCTGCACCAAAAAGGATTTGGCATCAAAAAGCTGGTCGCCCATATTGAGCAGGCGATCATCGACCTGCTGCAAGATTATAAAATCACCGCCCACACCCAACCGGGCGCGCCCGGCGTCTATGTGGGAGAGAAGAAGATCGCCGCACTGGGGCTGCGGGTGCGCCGCGGCTGTACCTTTCACGGCCTGAGCCTGAACGTGGATATGGATCTGGAGCCCTTCAGCCGCATCAACCCCTGCGGCTATCCTGGCCTGGAGATCACCCAGCTGGCGGATCTTGGCGCAGTAACAGACCTCAAACAGGTCGGCACCGATCTTTCACTCCACCTGGCCAGCCAACTCGGCTACACTTTGGTCTCATGAGCAGCGACAACCGCTACAAAGCCCCCTCACGCAGCAGCCCGGAGGGCCACCAGCGCAACCAAGATAAGCTGGCGCGCAGCCACAGCATCGAGGTCAACCTCGCCACCCAGCCACTGCGCAAACCCAGCTGGATTCGCGCCAAATCCCCCACCGGCCCAGAGGTCACGCGCATCAAACGCATACTGCGCGAACACCGGCTCAGCTCCGTCTGTGAAGAGGCGGCCTGCCCCAATCTGAGTGAATGTTTCAAGCAGGGCACCGCCACCTTTATCGTAATGGGCGACCTCTGCACCCGCCGCTGCCCCTTTTGTGATGTCGCCCACGGCAAACCCAAACCGCTGGATGAGCATGAACCCCGGCAGCTGGCCGAGGCCGTCGCCTTGATGGGACTGAAATATGTGGTCATCACCTCCGTCAACCGGGATGATCTGCGCGATGGTGGCGGCCAGCACTTTGCCCACTGCATCCAGGCGCTGCGCCACTGCAACAGCAGCCTGCAGATTGAGATCCTGGTGCCGGATTTTCGTGGCCGGCAGCAAGCGGCACTGACCGCACTCGAGCAAACCACCCCCGACATCTTCAACCATAATCTTGAGACCGTACCCCGGCTCTACCCCACGGTTCGACCTGGTGCCGACTACAACTGCTCACTGGAGCTGCTGCACCGCTACAAGCTGCTGCAACCTGACATCCCAACGAAATCCGGCCTGATGCTGGGGCTGGGGGAGACCCTGGAGGAGGTCGAGGCCGTCATGCATGAGCTGCGTCAGCAACAGTGCAACATGCTGACACTGGGACAATACCTGCGCCCCAGCCTGGCGCACCTGCCGGTTGAGCGCTATGTCACCCCCGGTGAGTTTGAGACCCTGCGCAAGCTGGGCGACAAGATGGGGTTCACCAATGTGGCCAGCGGGCCACTGGTGCGCTCCTCCTATCACGCCGACCAGCAGGCTGCCCCGCTTCTGAGATGAGTATAGAGCTCACCCAAATTATCAAAAGCCTGCTGCTGCCACCCGGCGGCCTGATCCTGCTGGGGCTGCTGGGGCTTGTGCTGATCAACAGGCGGCTCGGCAAGCTACTGGTTTTTCTGAGCCTGCTGGGCTTCTATACGCTCAGCACCCCGCTCCTCTCCGGGCTGCTGATGTCAGGGCTGGAGGTCTACCCGGCACTCTCGATCAGAGAGGCAAAGAGATCCGGCGCGCAGGCCATTGTCGTGCTGGGTGGCGGTCGCTATCTGGATGCCCCCGAGTATGGCGGAGACAGCATCCGATCCCTGCATCTGGAGCGGCTGCGCTATGCCGCCTGGTTGGCACAGCGCACAGGGCTGCCCATCATCCCCAGTGGCGGGATTGTCATCACCGAAGGGACGCCAGAGGCCTGGCTGGCACGGGATATATTGAAGAACGAATTCAACGTAACGGTTGCCGCCGTTGAAGATGTCAGCCGCACCACGCGCGAAAATGCCCAACTGACAAAGGTGGTACTGGATCGACTCGGTATCCGCCGCATCCTGCTGGTCACCCACGCCTGGCACATGCCACGGGCCATGGAGGCGATGATAAAGGCCGGAGTGAATGCACATCCTGCCCCCACCTCATTCCAGTATAAAGATGATAACGAAGAGCGCTTTCGGGACTGGCTACCGGATGCCAGCGCCTTTTTGGTCAGCTACTGGGCAATACATGAGTATGTGGGACGGCTTTGGTACCGGATAACAGAAAAATAAGGAGTAACTATTCAGCTCACCCCTGAAATCCGCCATTTCGGTGTTACAAAATGATCATTTACACTTGTAAACTCACATTTTGCGCCTTGAACTGACGGATTTCAGGGGCAACCTGAACAGTTACAGGCGATTTTGCAAGGGTGCTGAATAGTTACAATAAGGATATGGAAAAATTCGATAATCTACTATATTTATGCTTGACACACGAGCACATAACCACAGATAATTGCCGGTTTTTTGCGGCAAACCGCCCTATCCGCGAGGGCGGATATTGCCCGCAGACAGGTTAAGGAGAAACAGCATGAAAATGAAAGAGATTCGTATCATAGCCAAAGCCCAGGGGGTAAAACCACTGCGGCGCACCAAGGCAGGCCTGATTAAATCCATCCAGCTACAGGAAGGGAACTTTGACTGCTTCGCCTCAGCACGCCAGCAAACCTGCAGCCAGACAGACTGCCTTTGGCGTGATGACTGCTTTGCACAGGCAAGCAAAGCAGCCTAAGAGCCAGATTACACCTGCCCCTCCAGAACTGCTGCCAATGAAGATCATGCTGGCACCAATGGAAGGGGTGGTCGACCACCGCATGCGCGGCATCCTGACCACTATTGGCGGATACCACAGCTGCGTATCAGAGTTTATTCGTGTCACGAATCAGCCACTCCCAAGGAAGGTTTTTCATCGCATCTCCCCCGAGCTGAATGATGGCGGGGCAACGCCATCCGGCATCCCCGTCGTTATTCAGCTGCTGGGCGGCCACCCCGAAACCATGGCCATCAATGCCAGCAAGGCAGCTGCTTTTGGCGCACCCGCCATCGACATCAATTTTGGCTGTCCTTCGCGCCTGGTAAACCGCAAAGCAGGCGGGGCAGTTTTATTAAAAGACCCGGCACGCCTCTACGCCATTGTAAAGGCGGTTCGCCTGGCGGTAGCCGCCCAGATCCCGGTTACTGCCAAGCTGCGATTGGGCTATGAGAACACCGACCTTGCCGTAGACAATGCGCTTGCCGTGCAAGAGGCCGGTGCCGATTCCATCACCGTACATGCACGCACCCGACTCGATGGGTACAGCACCCCGGCGCGCTGGGAGTGGCTGGCACGCATCAATGAACATACAGCGATTCCAGTGGTGGCCAATGGTGACATCAACAGCATTGAAGATTACCTGCGCTGCCGTCAAATCAGCGGTTGCGATGATGTCATGATTGGCCGGGGAGCTATTGCAACGCCAGATCTGGCAAAGCAGATCAGATGCCATCAACAGGGTATCGATTATAAACCGATGGAATGGGATGATATTCGCCCCCTGCTGCTACAGATGGGAGCGTCAATGGAAGATGGGGTTAAAGACAAGCATATTGGCATGCGCATCAAGCAGTGGCTGGTCTATCTGAAGCGCGATTATATTGAAGCGCAACACTGCTTCAACCGCATCCGTAGAACCACTGATTTTTCTGCCATGAAAACCATATTGTAGCCAACCTTCGATCTCTTCTGTTTTTTATTCTGCTCTCATCAAAGGCAACACCAAAAACTCAGCGAGCCCAAACGGCATGTTTGAGCTTTGTACTCAGACTGCTAAGAAAATAATGCGCCTCTTCACTGACCTTATTCTCAAGATTTTGTGATAAGAATTGAAGATGCTGCTCCCTTTCTGAATGCGAGCATATGAAACATAACATCATGCCTAAATCCTGCAAGTGCTCGCACTCACATAGCACAAGCTATTGATCCGTATAGCGATATGAAACTTTTCGGCCATCACAATAAGGATGACACTCAAAGTTGTCATTCACTCTACGAATCAATATCTTACACCCTGCAAGCACGATCACTTGCAGGATTTAGGTCATGCTTAACCGGCAAGCTGGAGCTTCGTACCCACCTGACTTTTCAAATACCACCGCAGCCTGGAACAACATCACCTGCTTCAGGGTTATGGAAAGTATTTAACCTCCAGGTAAAGCTCTGTTATCACCATATCCGTGGCATCAGTATGATCGACAATGGCGACCAGGGCATTGATCGCTGCCCAGCTCCAGGCTGATCCGGTATTTGGGTCTGCTGTATACAGTGTGCCTGAATAGGTGGTAAATGTTGTTGAGCTGGTTGTATGGTTGGCATTATCGCTGACCCTGGTGGCTCCCGATTTGAGATCAATATCAAAGTTGATGGTGCCACTGACACTTCTCACCAATGCCTTGACCTGCACCGATTGAATGGTGCCACTCACGGCCGGATTATCCATCTCCAGATAGTAATCATTGCCACTGCCATTGGATCGACCATAGGAGCTGGTGCCATCATTGGTATCGTAGACGGTCGCCGCTGTCCCCCCCGTGTAGGTGACATTATCCCCTGTTGCAGCACCGGACGGATGCAAAGCCAAAACCGCAGGTGCAACGGTGGTGGTCACACTGGGCACATTGGAGATACCGCTGGTGTTAGGCACCTCATCCGCGCTCTTTATGGCAAAGTAGTAGAGCGTTTCTGCATTCAGCCCCGTCACCGTAAAGGTCTCGCTGCTGCCTGCAACCGAGGGTACCGGCTCGCCGGTCACCTGGGTGGATGTCTCCCAGGTGGCCGACACAAGCGGTACCGTGTTGTAGCGAATATCGTAACTGCTGGCCGTGCCGGTGGTGCCATCATCACCGGGCGCTGTCCAGTTGAGCTGCACGGTCGTATCCGTGGCTGTTCCGGTTGCCAGATCGGTAACCGCCGCAGGCCGTACATTTTCGGGCTGATGATTGACCGTAATGTAAAGCTCACTGATTCGCATATCATCGAGGTCTGTATGATCGACGATTGCCACCAGATCATTGACCTCACTCCAGCTCCACGCCAGCCCGGTGCTTGGGTTGGTGGTGTAGGTAGTGCCCGCCTTGGTCACATAGCTGGTGGAGGTGTAGCTCAATGCGCCGCTGTAATACTCGGTGCCATAGGTCTTCAGCCCCAGACGGAAGGCGGCGCTGTTAAAATCCTCACGCCGCCCTACGGCCTTGACGGTAACCGAATTGATGACTCCAGCCGGTGATGGATCATCCATCTCTGAATAAGAGTCAGTTGTCGTATCGTTGTACCAGCCATAGGAGCTGCTGCCGTCATTGCTGTCCATCGCCGTCGCCGCAGTGCCGCCGACGTAGGAGATGTTGTCACCTGTTGCGGCAGCCGAGGGGTGGATGTTGGTATCCAGTGGTGTCGGAGGCGTGTCATTGATCACCACATAGACCTCGGTGACCCGCATGTCGGTTCGATCCCTGTGATCGACAATCACCATCAGGTTGTTGACCGCTGTCTGCGTCCAGGCCGCGCCGGTATTCGGATCAGTGGCGTAGACCTTGCCCGCAAAGGTCTGATAGCTCGATGAGTTGAGGCTGTGGTAGGCGTTATCGCTGTCCCGGGTGCTGCCCGACTGGATGTCGATATCAAAGTTGGCAGTACCGGATGAACCATCACGCCGTGCCACAACGAACACCTGCAGAGAGTTGATGGCACCAACCGTGGTTATATCATCAATATCCAGGTAGTAGTCATAGCTGGAGCCCGTGGAGCGGCCATAGGAGGTGCTGCCATCATTGCTGTCCAGCGCGGTCGCCGCAGTACCGCCAATATAGCTGATATTGTCTGCTATTGCGGTACCTGAAGGGTGCAGCACTGCCTTTCCGACCCCTGGCAGTACAATGCCAGCGACGGTCTGCGGATTGGTGCCGCTGACACCATTGATGTCATTATAGGTCATACGCACATCATAGCTCTCACCTTCGGTAAGGCCGGTGATGCGGGTGGTGTAGATGCTCGGCACGCGGGCGGCATCCGTCACCCAGTTGCTCCAGACTGTGGGCTCACTTGAGAGTTTGTAATCCACCGTATAGCTGTTGTTGAGGTTGCCATCATTGGTATACGGCATGCTCACATCAATGGAGGTGGTGCCCGCAAGGAGGGCTGTCGCCACCCCGGCTGTGGTGCTGTCGGATGCATCGTAGTGCTCATCCGCGCCAATATCAGCAGCTACAGAGCCATTCCCATCACCATCGACCGGGCGCTGCTGCTCTTCAATATCATCAGCCGGCAGATTTGCACCACCACCCATATCAATCAGCGTGGAGATACTTTTCAGGCGATAATCCCCCCCGGTTTTTGGCGTGCCACTGGCCGCCGGATCAACCAGAACAAACTCTGGATCAATAGGCGCCGGGTTGCTGGCTCCACCGCCGATCCAGCCGCCGATATTGGAGTAGGTCACCTCTGTCGAGGTAAGCGTGCTGTAGAGATCAGGGAAGCCATTGCCCGAGCCATTGCCGTAGATGATGCTGTTCTCCACCGTAACCCCGGTTACCGCCACGGTATGGAGTCCGCCGCCCTTGCCCTCGGCATAGTTGCCCGCAATGGTGCAGCTATGGAGATGAAGCGCACTATCCGAGTGGTTATAGATGCCGCCGCCCGACTCATGGCTGGCATCACCACCCACATTGCCCGAGATGATGCTGTTGGTAAGGGTTGCCACCGCACCCACATAGCGGTTGTAGAGCCCGCCACCCAGGCCGGCCGCCTGGTTGCCGGTCAGATAGGAGCGGGTCAGATTCAGGGTAGAGGCACTGTTGTAGATGCCGCCACCCGAGCTGCCGAAGGCGCTGTTGCCGGAGACCGTGCTCTCGGTCAGAGAGAGGGTGCCGCCCCCCTGGATCCGCAGGCCACCGCCCGAGCTGCCCTGGTTGCCGGAGAGGGTGCTGCCGCTGATATTCACCACGGCTCCCGCCCCCTGGATGAAGATACCACCGCCATTCTGACTTGCCGAGTTGTTGCTCATGGTGCTATTGCTGATGGTCAGCTGCGTACCGTTATTGAAGATGCCACCGCCGGTCACTGCGGAGTTGCTGCTGAGGGTGACATTGTCCAGGATGGCCGGATTGGTCAGACTCACCAGATAGATGGCACCGCCATTCGCTGCTGCACTGTTGTTGCTGAGCGTGCTGTTGCTGATCAGCAACGGTGTTGCGGCGGTGGAGCTGATCGCATAGATGGCGCTGCCGCTGGAGCCGCTGTGGCCACTCAGGGTGCTGCCCTCCATCTCCAGTGCGGCAGCGGCACCACTCAGGAAGATGCCCGCACCTGATTTGGTGTTTGGCACAGTATTGCCAGAGATGACCGAGCCCTCGATGGTAATCGGTGATCGGGAGTAGATACCGCCACCATCGGCACCCGATGATGAGTTATCGCTGATGGTGACATTGGTCAGCGTGACCGTTGCCGAGGTGCCGGTCAGATAGAGTCCACCACCCAGATTCGATGTGCTGTTATTGGCTATCGTGCTGTCCGTAATATCGACGGTTCCGTTGAAGTTGGTCAGATTGATACCCGCACCCGCATTGCCATTGCTGATGGTGTTGTAGCTGATGGTGCTGTTGCTGATGACCAGGTTATAGGGGCCACCCGCTGCGGTCAGCGCATAGATACCGGCACCATATTCGGCATAGTTGCCACCCACAGCCGTTGTCGAGCCGATACGGCTCCCCTCAATCGTCGCGCCACCCTGGGCAATATGGATACCACCGCCAATATTGGCACTGTATTGATCCGTCCGGTTATCGGCGATCACGCTGTTCCGAATGATCGGGCTGGCACCATTTTCGATGTAGATGCCGTTCGACAGCGTACCGCCATGCATCTGGTTATCGATGGTAAAGCCATCGAGCACCGGCACAGGCGAGACTGCCGCAGTGAACTTGACCACCGGCAGGTTGGTGCTGCTGCTCGCACCTCTGATGGTCACCGAGCCAAAGCCGCCATCGGACTTCACATAGACGCCAGCATCACCCGCATCAAACACGATGTTTTCGCTATAGGGCGAGCCGGAGGCCTTGACCTCGACCAGATCACCTGAGGCGGCCGCATCAATTGCGGCCTGGATGGAGGTGAAACCACAGCCGGAGGGGCAGACCGTATGTACGACCGGCATGGTGACATTCAGGATAATTTGCGTAGCGTTGGTGCCATTGATGCCATCCGCATCATGATAGCTCAGCTCCAGGTCATAGCTCTCACCCGAGGCCAGGCCGGTGATGGTATCGGTGAAGGGGCTGGCCACATGCGCCTTTGGATTACTGCCCCAGGCGATCCAGCTCCCCTGCGGGCTGTTGACCCGGTAGCGAATGCTGTAGGTGTTGTCGCCGTCACCATCATGGGTGTAGGGCATGGTGATATTGATCGAGGGGTCATTGCCCGCAACCGCCGTTGCCGTGCCCGGCGTCGTGGCATAGACCGGCAGGGTGACAGATGCTGTGACAACCGCCGTGCCTTGCACGCCATCGGGATCGCTGAAGCTCATTTTGACTTCATAGCTCTCACCGCTGATCAGGCCACTGATTGTCGGTGTATAGGGGCTGCCTGGGCCGGTCGCGGTGGACCAGGTCGTCCAGCCATTGATATCACCGGGTTTCACACCGTACTCGACCTTGAGTACGTTATCGCTGTCCTCGTCGCCCGTGTAGGCCATGCTGACATCAATCGTGGTATCACTTGCCGCCGCAATCGAGGCGGCACCGGCACTGGTCTTGTACTCTTCCACCTTGAAATAGCGGGAGTAACGCTCCTTTGCGAACTGCTGCGAGGCCGGAGCACCCGTGGCATCATCCACCCCATCAGAGAAGGCGAAGCGGTAGTAGATGCGACCATCACCCGCCTTGTAGATCGGCTTGGTAAAGGTGAAGTATTCACCGTTGCTGTAGACCCCATCGCGGTACTGGGTGGCATCCGGTGTCTCCACCACCATGCTGTTGTACTCGCTGGAGTCGTAGAGCATGCTGTCATTTTCATCGATCCAGACCTGGGCGATCACCGGCGCTGTATTGTCCGGGTCGGTATACAGAATGCGGTAGGTGAAGCTGCTGCCGGAATCACCCACATTTGGATGCACACCGTCATCGGTGTAATTGGTATCACCCGGCCAGGCCACCGTCGGCGCACGGTTACCGACCTCCACCATGCTTACCGACACCGGGGTTCCACTGGCGGTATAGACCCCATCCGAGGCGGCAAAGCGGTATTTAAGATGGCCTCCTCCAGGATTGGTGAGGATCAGTGTCTTGCTATAGCGTTCACCGTTGCTGTAGATACCATCACCATACTGCCCCCCGCCACCCACAGCAGACATGGCATACCTCTCGGCTGGCCCGAAGGTGTCGTCACCATTCTCATCGATCCACAGTTCGATGAGCGCAGGCCCGACATTCTCTGCATCGGTATAGTCAACACGGAACTCAAAGCTGCTGCCGCCAATGGCACTGTCCGGATTGACGCCATCAGCGACAAAGTTGGCCCCGCCACTCCAGGCCAGGGTCGGGGCACTGCCACCCACTGCCGCAGCCAGGTATTCATAGGCACCGATATCGGGATCAGCGCGGGTGTTGCCATCACGATCATCACTGAGCGCGGCCAGCCCGGCATTGCCAATGGCATCCGATGGGTATTGGATATGGTAATCACCGCCCGCAGCATTCACGAAGTTGGGGTCGTTATCCGACAGATAGCCGCTCAGCGTGGGCGGGTTTGATGCCGGGGCTATCACCGGCTCATCATTGAGCTGCGAATCACCATCGTTCTGCAGGATGGCATCCGTCAGTGTGAAGGCTCCGCCGTTGTGATAGGCCAGATGCCCTGCACTGGTGCCGGAGAGATTGCCCCAGAAAATGGTATCGGTAACATTTGAGCTGGCTGTGCCACTGACGCCATAGATGGCACCCCCCTCACTGCCCGAAGAGTTGTTGGCCACGGTGCTGTTCTTCAGGGTCAATACCGCACCGTTCAACATAAAAGCGCCGCCCTGGGTGCCGGCCGTGTTGTCCACGATCACGCAGTTCTCGATTGAGCTGGCCAGCGTAAGGTGGAGGGCACCCCCACCGCCGCCAGCCTGGTTGCCGGAGAAGGTGCATCTGCTTGCGTTGATGGCCCGGCCATTGGTGCTGATGGCACCACCGGCTCCCACCGCCGTGTTATTGGTGAAGGTCACATCAGTCAGGCTCAGGGCGCCGGTTATATTCTGTACAAAGAGCGCGCCACCCGCCCCGGTTGCCGAGTTGTTGCTGAAGCGGGTATTGGTGAAGGTGTGGCCCGAGCCTGCATTGAGGGTGACACCGCCGCCATTGACTGCCATATTTGAATAGATCTCAGAGTCCGAGATCAACAGGGCACCACCACCGCCATAGTTGATGCCACCGGTGCTGTTATTGTGGATCTTGCTGTTGCGGATGTCGATGTTGGCGTTGGAGTTATTATAGATGCCATCGGCACCCCCCGTGATCTGAAAGCCATCGATGGTGGTAGTGCCGGAGAGGCCACCCGTGGCGATCACATCATTTGCGGTGGTGGTCGCCTGTATTACGGTAAGATCCGCCCCGCAGATCGACTTCAGCCTGGTGTCGTTATCATTGCCGCTGAAGGACTGGATGCTGAGATCCTCCACATAGGTACCCTGATCCACCAGCACCGTATGCGCACCATCCACCGCATCGATTGCCGCCTGGATGCTGTTGTACCAGATGGGGCCGGATGAGGCAGGTGCAGTGCGAACACCCCTGGTCGTTCCACTGCTGTCATAGAGGGTCAGAAATTTATCCGTGGTGGTCGGATCACCCACCGCCGGGTCTGTACGTCCACCAACCGGGCCAACGTCAACAGCTGCAAAGCGGTACTTTATGCTGCCAAAGGCGGTTGCTGTTACACCGCTGGCGCTGTAGTACTCACCATTGCTCCAATCATTGTCACTGCCAGCGGCCACCCAGGTCATGGCGATGCTTTCGCCACCACCGTCATAGATGCCGTTGCCATTGAGATCCACCAGCAGGGTGACGGATGACGGGCCTGCCCCGGAATCATCGGCATCGGTATACTTGAGTTTGAATTCAGTCGAACCTGTCTGAAGGGTCGCGTTGGGCTTTGCGCTGTCGATGCGGCAGTCTGCTGGATCGTTCACCCACTCCAGAACAGCAGGGGTATTGCTGTATGACAATACCGCAAATGGCTGCCAGCCGGTGGGGTCACCCACCGCCGTATCCAGCCCATCCGTTGAGCTGAAGGCATACTGGGCGGAACCGGCACTGCTGTCCGCATAGTTCACTGCCTTGGTGTAGCTGTAGGTTTTGCCTGTGACATAGTCACCTCCGGCCACCGGGGTCATGGTATAGCTGGCATCAGCGGTGCCGTCGTTGTTCAGATCCTCCAGCAGCAGGATGGAGGTTGGAGATTCACCGTCAGCATCCGAATAGCTGACCCGGAAGGTGAAGCTGGCACCATCGCCGCCGGTATCGGGGTTGATGCCATCATTTTCATACCCGACCTCCCCTGTCCAGGCAAGCTGCGGTATGGCATTCAGGATCTGCAGGGTGCTGACCCCTGTGGCCACCCCGCTGGCCGCCCCATCTGCATCCAGCGCCTCAAAGTAGTATTTTATGCTGCCATCACCGACCTTGGAGAGGCTCATGCGGGTGGTGTAATCCCGGCCATTGCTATAGGGCATGGTCTGGCCAGGCACCTCATCCAGCACAAATCTCTCTGTTGCGATCTCAAACAGATCATCATCGTCGATATCAACCCAGAGATAGATGGAGCGCGGCGCTGCCTGATCCGGCGCATCGTTGTCATAATCCTTGTACCTGACCCGGAAGGTGAAGGTGGAGCCGGCAGCGGCTGCATCCGGGCTGACTCCATCCTGCTCAAAGCCTGTGATGCCCGCCCAAAGCAATAGCGGTGTCTGATCCGTGACCTGGTAGGGGGTACGCACAACCTCTCTCCAATTGCCTGGGCCATGGCACTGGCCGGCACAGTAGGGATCCACACTATTGCTGATGAGGATGGATTCATTGCTAGCGGCCAGGGTGACATCATCCGGGTCAGGTGTGTCCGGGGGGTTAGGCAGTGGGCCAAAGGCGGTATTCCAGAACCAGAGGCGAATGGGGGTATTGCCCACTAGCTCACCGGTTCGGATCATGGAGTGGTTTTTGGTGCCATGGGGATTGTGGCAGACGATGCAGGTGATACGGCTGTTGAAGGCGGCACCCCAATCGGCTTTTATCTGGTCAAGATTGTGGTTGAGATGCAGGTAGTGCAGGCTGCCTCCCGCACCGGCATCATAGAAATTTGAGTTGGTGGCAGCCGGATCGGTGAAGGCGGTAGTAATGTCACCATGACAGCCGGAGCGCAGGCAGAGCTGGAAGTCCGTGGTCTGAACTCCAGTGCCGTCACGCGGCATCTTCAAGGGCGCTGAGCCTGCAAAAAATCGCATCCGGTAGCCTGTACCATACTCATCTGAATCACAGCCATCACTGCAATCAAAGGTTCTTTGATCGCCGTCGATATGCAGTTTTATGCTTTGGTGACAGTAGGTGCAGCTTTTACCCGGGCCAGGTTTGATACCCCCTGTAGCCGGAAGAGTGGTGGTGCCTGGTGTGCCATGGCCGGTCTTATAGAAACCCCAGCCGGTACCATAGGTGTACTCCTCCGTCTCATTACCGATCACCTTGGGCGCTGTGACATCGATCCCGCGATCTGCCAAGACGATACGCGAGGGGTCATTGTCATGACAGCCCGCGCACCACTTCTCCTTGCCGGGCTTGAGGTTGTAGTCTGCATCGTAGATGCCCTCTGAGTGCCAGTTGTCCTTGGCCCCCACCGAGCCATCTTCCGAGTCCACGCCATTATAGTCGCCACCCGGGCTGTGGCAGTCGGCACAGACGCTGGTCTCAGCCAGACTGACCTCACCATCCAGGTCGGCATCATCAGCAGCATAGGCACCATCCTTTCTAAAGGCCGGCATATTGTTAATATCATGGCAGCTGCTGCAGTAGATACCGGGGCCGCGCAGGTCATCATCACCCGCCCCGGCCGGTTTGGTGCTCTCCCAGGTTGCGCCACTGGTGATCCAGCTCTCGGTATGCGTGGTGTGCGGGATTACAGAGCCAAAACCCCGGCTGGTTTTGGTGCTGCCATTGGGAAAATAGGGGTAGGTACCATCCGGGTCATAGATGGTGCCCTCTTCATGGCCATGGCACTCAATACAGAGATCCACCTTGGTGTAGCCCTTACCATGGCCAAAGCCACCAATGTGCTGATGGCATTTGTCCGTGCAGTTCTCTCCAGCGGCACCATTTGGGTCGCCCCGGTCTGCATTGGCATGCATCTGATCTACGCCTGTGCCATCATTCTTGAAATGTGCCGTTTTGGTATGGCAGACCTGACAGACACCATCCAGGGTGGCATCGCTGTCAGCAAAGGAGTTACTGCCTGTCTGACCAAAGAATCTGACGGGTTTCCAAGTGCTGGTGCCGGGCACCTTGATCTTGTCCCGAATGTTTTTTCCGTAGATGATGGCATAGCTGTCGCCTGCTGCAATATAGGCGGTATTGATGGCACCATCCACCGTCAGCGCTGTGGCGGTATTGCTTAACACCCGGTAGCTGAGGTTGCCAATGGGGCGACCCCGGCGGCCACGCGCATTCACATTCGGGAAGACGACGCGACCTGCATACTCATCCACCGTCCAGCTTGCCGTTGCATCGGTCAGGATACTGGTTGCGCCTGAGGTGACCGCACTCAGGGTACCGCTGGCCAGATATGCAGCACTGCCATAGGCCTGTATCTGATCCTGGCTGTGAGAGTTATGGCAATCCGTGCACTCCATATTCCAGCTGCCATGTTGCTGGCTGATCTGGTCACTGGAGTGGGGCACCCGGTAGGGTGCCAGTGCCGGGCCGGTATGGCAGCTCCAGCAGAGATTATTCGCCTCGGTATTATCACCCCCCATGTCAGGGTTGGGCGCGGAGGCCGTAAGCAGCCCTCCCAGCGAACCATGCAGATCATGACAGCTGAGGCAACCAATATCAGGCAGTATGGGGTTGGAGGGCTGGTGGGGAAAATCCAATCCATGGCTGACAGACGCCATAAACGCCAGCAGCACCGACAACAGCGCCGCCAGAGCCACCCTTCCTATAGCAACCATCATTATTACAGCCATACCCACTGATTCGGCAAAACAGCAGCCATCTTTAGCGCGGTCAGTCCTTTAGTTCCGGTGGGGCAGGGGGGAGCCCAGAAGAATCCGCCCCGTAAACGGCGCGCTGTCGCACAGCAAACAACTTCCGCTTTCGGAAGTGGGGCTTCCAGCTTTTTATTTGATGAGATGCTGTCAAATCAATCACGGATCTTGGGGATCTGTGAAACAGGTTGCTTTTATGGATTGCAGTTCCTATTCTTGACCCTATAAGCAATCGGTGTGCATCCATTGCAGAAAGGACTCCTCGAAAGGTGGCGCAGGGTATGCCGCTCCACCGAGATGGGGCTATCCGCAACAGATATCAGTAAGCCATCCCAGTTACACCTATCTTGAGGCTCTTACAATTTTACGTGAACCTATTCAATCCAGAAACAGACGGGACGGCTGATGCAAAGATATAAGCATTATTGGTTAATCGGGCTGCTACTGATCCTCCCCTCCACCGGACAGACCCTGAACCTGGGTTCCGTCCAGCTTCTCTCTGGACTGAATGAGCCACTGAATGCCGTCATTCCACTAACGGGCATACAGGCAGACCAGCTCGACACCCTGCAAGTGCAGCTCGCCAGCAGGGAGCACTTCAATAAGGCTGGCCTCAACAGACCACAGCTGCTGCAACAGTTGCGGTTCTCAACCGAGTCCCCCTCCGCAACAGAGCAACTGATCCGGGTTACCACGCATAATCTGCTCCGCGAACCTATCCTGATCTTCCTGCTGGAGGTCGACTCGGGCAAAGAGCGCCTGATCAAAGAGTACATCCTTCTGCTGGATCCGCCGGGATACCAGACTGCCGCCACACAGGCCACGCCACCAGCAGCCAGGATCGACAATGGTGGCAGCGCCCTGCCCGCCTCCCCCGCGGCTGTAAACAGCTATGGGCCGGTAACACGTAACGACACCCTGTCCGAGATTGCCAGCCGTATCCGCCCGGCTCCACATCTGAATATTTACCAAATCATGGTGGCGCTGATCCGTAGCAACCCCCATGCCTTCGTGCGTGGCAACATCAATAATCTGAAAAAAAATATCATCTTAACGGTTCCTGCAACAGAGGTGATCGAGAAGATATCCAAGCGCCAGGCACGTCGTATCTTTATGGATCATGCCTCCAATATCGGGCTGGCACTGGCTCCCACATCTGATGTGGCACCACCAAAGGAGCCGGATCAAATCCCGCCGCAGGCTGCTGCTGCAACAGCTCCCGAACCCAGCGGCGTGCTAAGGCTGGAAGAGGCAGGGCAGCAGATAGCAACCTCCGAGAATATATCGCCTGCATTCCTTATGGAGCGCGCAGATGAAGTAGCACGCCTGCAGGTCGATTATGCTGCGCTGCAAGGGGTTCTCGAACAGTACCAACAGACCATCCAGCTACTGAAGATCCAGCTGGATGAGGAGATGGGTAAAAAAGATGAGACCATCAGGGCACTGACGGCTACAGCCGGGAAACTTCGGGAAGAGCTTGCCGTGCGTGATCGTAACATTGCCCGTCTCCAGGCCACTGTCCAGGAAAACAGCGCAGGCGCACAGACAGCACCCGCCATTGACAAGGGCATTACCCTCTTGGATGAGGTGCGGTGGGATACGCCGTATCTGCTCTGGTTGCTAGCACCACTGGTGATCATCGGGGCATTTGTCAGATGGCTGTCGAAGCGTCGTGAACGAGAGATTGACCAGCAGTTGAATGTCGACCCTCAACCCTCCAGAGAGACAGAGAAAAGTAAAACTGCTGACCCCATGCCGGCCACACCCAGAGAGGAGCCACCCGTTGCACCTGCGGATGCCCAGCAGGCTGCTGCGGAAAGAGACGCTTCACCTTCCCTTGAAATTGTAACGGCAGAACCTCTGGATCCGGAATCACCACTATCGAGTGAAGAGCCTGAAGGGCTGCCCTCTAATATAGATCGTATATATAAAACCCTGGATGTTTATCTTGCCTATCGGCACTTCTCCATGTTTGAGCAGCTGCTTGATTCTGCACTGAAAACGCACCCGGATGATATTCGGCTCAAGGCAAAACGTCTGGATATCTACGCTTTCCGCCAAGAGAGAAAACTCTTTTTCAATGAACTCAAAAAACTGGAAAATGAACTGGATGAAAAAGCACCGGAATACTGGGAGCATATACTGGAGTGGGTTCGGCGTTTTGACCCGGATCATCCGCTAATAGCAAAAAAAGCGGTACTCCCAGAGGGAGAGATGAAAATAGTGTAACAATGGCAACTGCCGACAGCCGCCTTTAGCTCTGCCGACCCTCTGGTGAAAACACCCGGCACTATGGTATCTGAAGATTCGAGCTAAAGGCCGAGGTTGCAAGCGCAGTGGTAATATCTTTAGCCCGGGTGGCCGTTACCCACTGCCCCACACTAACGCCCGAGACCGGGACATTCACTGAGGTGCCGCTGGCCACTGCCGAGCCAATGAAGGTTCTTCCCTCCCCGTATTCTGTACCACCGAAGTCCGCAATGTAAACCTCAACAACATCACCACTGACCACACCATTCACCGTAACCATTGAGGTGCTGGCCGCACCGATAGTTGGTCGGGAGTAGTCGCCGTTTCCTCCATAGTTCAGGAAGATGGCATCGTCACCAGAGTCAGAGCCATTGTTGTAGAAAGAGTTTCTACTGATCTCTATATATTCACTGCCATTGTAGCCGCCACCATAGAGCCTCACACCATAGCTCGACATATTGGCAATCACATTGCCCGCCTCACCTGCATCACCACCGCCAATGGTTACGCCTGAAATGCGCCCGGCATAGATACCCACGCTACCGGCAAACACCTCATCCTGCTCTGGATTGGTACCAATGAAGTTACCAAAGACCCTGGTGGTGTAATCAGTTGCTTCAGCGAGATTGATACCATAGGTGTTCGAATCAAACACATTGCTGTCATTGAGGCTGGCATCACTGGAGGCCACATTGGGGCCACCAATCATCGTGTTGGAGACACCGGTGCTATTGATACGCACCCCGGTAGCCGGGCCAGAGACTGCATTCCAAATGGCGGAGGCGCTGTTGTAATAGACGCCAAAGGTATTGCCCTTGACGGATGTGCCATCAATGGCTCCAGCAACATCGAGACCAATACTTGCACCGGCGAATATATTGCCCTGAATGGTTGCGCTGTTTGCACCTGTTGAGAGGCTGATAGAGGCTCCCGGACTTAAATGACTATTACTGCAGGTCACGCCATCAGGCCTGAGGCCGGTGGCATTGTTGATGATTTGCGCATTTGAACCGGAGATGGTGATTCCGGTATACCAGGCGCAGCCCTCATAATTTCTATCTGCAGGCAACAGACCGCCAACGGTAACATCTGCGCTGGTAACCTGAATGTTGTAGACATTCCGCGCCGTGGCATATCCCGTGCTATCGGATGAGAAGCCGACATGGTTGCCCTGCAAGGTGGTACGCAGCCCGCCAACACTGATACCGGTTGCAAATTGCGTAAACTGCAACCCCTTGACCAGGGTGTCGCTGCTGCTGATATCCAATCCATTGAACCCTCCACCAAACAGGCAGGATGTGCTTGTACAGGGGCCATTCAGGCGGATCTCAGGGCCATTACTGTTGCTATCACCCACCGTGGTGGTCTGCGATGAACCGTCTATATTGATATTGGAAGCCGTTATGGCTGGCAGCGCCGTAGAGAGGTTGATGACGGCCACACCATTGGTCAGCAGGCCCGTTGGGATATTGAAGGCAAGGGTGCCGTTTCCGCCTGCTGCTATAAGATCCGTCAGCACCTGGCGCAGGCTTTCTGCCCCTGAGTCATTGGTGTTGGTCACGACGTAGGAGGAGAAGATAGAGAAGATGGCATCTGATATGTCAGATGAACTGTTGCCCGCCTTGTCGTAGGCCACAATTCTTACCATACCCTGGGTGCTCAGGGCATTGGGCAGCGTCCATCCATAGCTGCCATCATTTGCCTCAGCAGCCGATAGCAGGCTGTAGGTGCTCCCGCCATCCGCAGAGTAACTCAGCTCGATTGGGGCTGTCTTCAGGTTAGCATCGGTAATATCTGTACTGTTCCAGACAATGTTTTGCAGGCTACCTGAAGGCCAGGCTTCACCGCCATTGGGAGCTGAGAGGGTGGTTGTAAACAGGGTTGGGCTACCTGTATCAAGGGTGATAGTGTCACTCAGGGCCGCTGTTTCACCCGCCCCGTTTCTCACCTTGACAAACACAGTCTTGGTCTCATTTGCAGCGCTCAAGGTGTAGGTAGAGCTGTTGCTGTAGGTGATCCACCCGGTGGAGTTGGCGCTGAATCCGGCATCTTCCGCCAGCATCATCTGGCTGGGGAAGTTGGTCGTTGTGAGGGTTACCGCTACCAACCTGTTATTGGTATAACCGGCCTCTGCTGCAGCCGGGTCGGCGCTGTTGTTATCCACCACAGAGAGGCTGCTGAGTACGGGTGCAATCGGCATGATGGTGAAGTTGGCATTGGAGCTGTCGCTGCCCAGATTACCCGCCTTGTCGTAGGCTGATATCCGCACCCGTGCGGTGGTACTGTCATCGGCGGGAATCACCCAGGCATAGCTGCCGTCATCCGCCTCACCTGTCGCAATACTGTTGGGGAAGCTGATGCCACCGTCGGTGGAGTAATCAAAGCTGAGTGTGGAAACACTCTTCAGGTTGTCATCACTTATCGCAGCGGTATTCCAGGTGATGTTCTGGGTGGTTCCCCGCAGCCAGCTCTCGCCGCCATTGGGGGCTGTCAGTGCATTGGCTGACACAGTGGGCGCAACCCGATCCAGGGTGATGGCGCTGGATTTGATATGTGATGAACCACCCGTGGTACGCAGCTGGCAATATACCGTTTTGCTGCCATCACTGTCAGAGAGGGTGTAATCGATGGTTGGCCCGGTGTAGGTGACCCAGCCCGTGGCATTGACCCCGAAGGAGATATCTTCAGCACACTGCATCTGGGTCGGGGCGGCACCTACATCAAGATTGAAGGTGACAGTAACGACCCGACCATTGGTGTAGCCGGCTTCAGCCGGCAGGGGATCCGCACTGTTGCTGTCCACCACGCTTATGCTGGCTATCTGTGGACTGGGGTGATCCCGGTAGTATTTATAGTAAGCGGGATCCGTTCCAAAATGGCAGGAGACAGCACATGTACTTGAAAGAGCGGTCGGCTGATTCAATTGGCCATAGTCACCGTTTGCATCTGTTCCCCAGCCAATTTCAAAGGCTTTGCGCGTCATGCGTATGGTCGGTGTATCTGCACCAAAACCTGCACCATGCGGGTTATGGCAGGCAGGACAGCTCATGCGGGAGTTTGGCGTACCGGTATCGTCCGACTTCCAGAGCAGCGGGCCAAAAATATAGGAAAAATCGACCAGGTGATCCCAGTGGCCATTGGCCGGTACATCTGAACCAAAGCTAAAGCCAGCACCGGATTCATTCCGGAAGCCGGTGATCATGGTTCCCGCTGGGCCAACATAATATGGGTTGCTTCCAGGGAAATTGGTTTCGCACTCCTGCCCGCCATCGTCTGTATTAGTGAAGAGGTTCTGCGGCGTACCCATGGTGCCTGAGCCTTGCTCCGTATGACAGACCAGACAGAGACGGTAATTATTTTCATCAAAGTTGCAGTTTCTGGTGTTATAGGGCGCTTCATTCAGGGGGATATTCATTGGCGGCAGGCCATTAACATCCTTCAGGCGGTAGCCGGCCTGGTAATTATCCAGTGTTGCCTTGTAGGTCTTTTGTCCGTCAAAATTATGGTTTACGGTCAGGTCATGGCAATCCTGGCACTCCTGCGCCTTTGAGCCATGACCTGAGACATAGAACCCATAGGTGGTGCCGTTACCCGCCACATCCGGAGCCTGTCGGCCATTGATTACCGCCGTGCCCTGATCATGGCAACCCACGCACCACTTCTCCTTGCCCGCCTTGAGGGTGCCATCCACAGCGTAGACACCGCCCGTGCGCCAGTTGTTTTTGGCACCCACAACCGGATCATCAACACCATCATAGGCACCATCCGGGCTGTGACAGAGATCACAGACATCTGTCTCATTCAGGTTATAAAACCCATCACCATTCTGATCTGTGCCGGTCTTGAAAAAGGCCATATTATTGATGTTGTGGCAGTCCGCACAGTAAAGTCCAGGCCCTCGCACATCATCATCCCCGGCCGAGGCCGGTGACATGACACCGCTTTCGGTATGGGTGGCGTGAGGGGCTGCGCTGCCCTTGCCCTGGCTTGCCACGGCTCCAGCGGCGTAGGCTGGCGTCATATCTGCATCGTATCGCGTCCCCACCTCATGGCCGTGGCACTCAATACAGCCATCCGTGGTAACTCCTTTATAGTGACCAAAGCCGTTGCTGTGCAGATGGCAGAGTTCCGTGCAGTTCTGCTCAAGAGCCCGGCCTACACCTACGTTCTCATGGGCCTGATCTGCCGCGCTCCCATCATTTCGCATATGCCATGTCTTGGTGTGGCAAACCTGGCATACCCCATCATAGACTGCATCCCCATCAGCAAAGGAGTTGGCTCCTGTCTGGCGGAAGAACTTGACGGGTTTCCAGGTATTGGTACCAGGCACCTTGATCTTATCCCGAATGTTTTTTCCGTAGATGACGGCGTAGCTGTCACCTGTCGCAATATAAGAGGTATCAATGGCACCATCAATCGTCAACGTTGTGGCAGTATTGCTCAGCACCCGGTAGCTGAGGTTGCCAATGGGACGACCCCGACGGTCACGCGCATTGACATTCGGGAAAACCATGCGGCCTGCATGCTCATCTGGCGTCCAGGTTGCGGTCGCATCGGTCAGGGTGCTGGTTGCGCCTGAGGTGACCGCACTCAAGGTGCCGCTGGCCAGATACGCGGCACTGCCATAGGTCTGTATCTGATCTTGACTGTGTGGATTGTGACAGTCTGCGCACTCCATATTCCAGCTGCCATGTTGCTGGCTGATCTGGTCACTGGAGTGAGGCAGCCGGTAGGGTGCCAGTGCCGGGCCGGTATGGCAGCTCCAACAGAGATTATTCGATTCGGTATTGTCGCCACCCATGTCAGGGTTGGGCGTGGAGGCCGTAAGCAGCCCTCCCAGTGAGCCATGCAGGTCATGGCAGCTGAGGCAGCTTATATCAGGGAGTATAGGGTTGGCCGGTTGGTGGGGGTAATCCAGCGCATGCGCAGCAGGAGCCATAAAGGCAAAAAGCGCAGACAGCAGCAGACCCTTAATCATAAAGGCATTTGCTGTAGTGGCAGTTACCACCCTGTTAAAAACCGATCCCACCTTGCCAACGCCTCCGATACATACGCAGCTACATAGCTACAGTACAGACTGACCATGCATTTACAATACACAGGCAATATCTGTTTAGCGCGCAAATTAACATGTTCTTTATAGGGTAGCCAACAGTATGAGAACCGGGTTCGGACAGGTGGCGCTGTATGTACCCGTCAGCTCAGCACTACCCAAACAGCAGACTCAAATGCAAATAGGCCTTTTGAGAATATAGACAGCGCTATATATATGAAAATCATACTGAAATAGTCATTTACTTCCCCCTGCCTGCTCTGCCAGAGCGCCCAAAAGTGTGATGCCCGTCACAAACTATCACACAAAAAACATACGTTTTTACTGCAAAAAAACCGGGGGGATACATATAGATCACACACCCATGCAGGGTTTAACCATGCTCCACAACAGATGTCTTCATTAACCCTGGAATCGCTTGTCAAACGCCGCACACGCACTTAAGAAGCAACTATAACAGCATGTTTTTGCTTGTTTTTTTGAAACATGCAAAGCAATTATAAAAACATCAGTCGCTCAACCCGCTCTCAATCAGTAACCGGCAAAACCACCTAAAACCAGATGCAGTCCTGTCGCTTGCACCCCTCTTTATCTCCAGTCAAACCCCGATTGTTCTCCCCTCGCACACCAGCCGGGGAACCTAAAGATCCCTCACTTTTATGCCGCTAGCTTCATCGACACTTGAGTAATACAAAATTGTCCCAGAGAGGAAGTTGCTTATGAGTAACATGCACAGAATAGCCGACTATCAAATTTCGCTTGGTGAGAGATTGCGTTGCAGACGCCGCGAAAAAGGCTGGACACAGGATCAACTGGCCGCACATGCCGGCACCAATCAGGCCGTCATCCAAAAGATTGAGAATGGCCGCAGCCTGCGCCCAAGAAAGATCAATGAGATCGCTTCTGCACTTGAGGTCACGCCCTCCTGGCTGATGTTTGGAGAAGAGCCAAACAGCCATCTGGATACCGAAGCACGCACGGTTGCTGAAGCCTGGTCACGCCTTCCTGAGCCTTTCCGTTCACGCATCAGAGCAGAGATCCTGCATTACGCCCAAACCGCGCTATCCAGTTAACGCAGTGCATCACCTATAAGCCCGCTCCGGATCACCCTTTTGGTGACACCGGGAGCAGGGGCTGTCACGCCAGCCCCCTCACTCCACCCCTCTGCTGAAATCAGCCGGCCTCGCGATAGAGTCTACAGGCTGCAATCCGCTGTTCGATCTGTTGCTTCAATTTATTAAACGCCGGGCTGCCGATCTCTTTGAAACGCTGCCTGAACTCCCTTGCGGTCATGTTTTCTGGCAGATCACGAACCTTGGGCATCAGATCCTCTTCACGCGCGCCACTGGCAAGCAGCTGCTGCACCCTACGCGCCTGACCAGCCGATGCCGTTGCTATCTCCCCAAAACGCGTACCCGCCCGGTCTGCGGCCAGATCGGTAAAGCTAAAGCCACTTCGCCCCTTAAAATCTGCGACCTCTTTGTGCAGACCCACCGCATCAGCCAGCTTTGCATCACCCATTGCCGCCAATGCTGCTGACCCCACAAAGTGCTCAACAAAATCCTTACGCCGATCCAACGTCAAAACGAACCTGCGGGGTCGCGGCAGATCTGACACATTGGGCATCAATGCATTAAAGGCTCTTGGCATAACATAGGCAGCCAGTACCATCAGCGCTGCCCGATTCTCTGCAACCGGATCTCCATTTTCTGAGCGTTGCCGGGCATAGGCAAACAGGGGGCGCATGATATGCATAAGCGATGAGCGATGTTTCAATCCCGGCTGCCGTGTCAGCTCAGCCATCTTGCTGTAGTAGCTGCGGATATGATCTCTCGCCTGCGGTGAGATCAGGCGCGACTTGATCCTGGCAATCCACTCTGGCTGCCACCTGTAGATAACCTGCATGGTGCCATCTAAAAAGGTCAGCTCTTTAATCGTCTCCTTGATCAGCTCCCTCTCTTCGGTATGCAGCAGGTAGCGCATGATCTCAACCAGAACAAAATCTGCAAGGCGACCTGGTACAGGGAGCTGGCCAACATACAGTTCAGAAACCGTGGTTTTTCCTTGGTTTTCTGTAATGGTTAGCTGTAAATTTATATAAGGATTGACAGGGTTTTCAGGGAGACGAATGGCGGCTCTGAGATTGAGCTGGCCAGGCAACAGTTTAATGACGGCACCACCCGCACCTGTATTTTTTATCAGGTAGTTGGCAGCCAGGGTGAGATCTTTTTCACTCAGAATCAGGCGCTGCAGCGCACCCGTTTTAAGCCGATAGGGGTTATGCTGCGCAAGGATCTGGCGCGCCCGCTCAATATCCTGATGCGTCAGCGCATCGGCAGCCTTAACCGCTGGTGCGGGTTCGAGTGCAAACAGCACCAGCAACCCCAGCCCCAGTGGCAGCAGAGATAGTAACAGCAGACTAAAAAAAAGACGCCGCATGTTCTAAACCATCAATGGCAGATTAAGGCAGTATTGATTCGCCCCGATAGAGGTCTGCAACCATCTCCCGCTCGCGCACAAGGTGCATCTGATCGCCATCGACCATCACCTCAGCTGCACGCGGTCTGGAGTTGTAGTTGGAACTCATGGTAAACCCGTAGGCACCACTGGAGCGCACCGCCAGCAGCTCTCCGTTTTTGAGTTTCATCTCGCGCGCCCTGCCCAGAAAATCACCGGTCTCACAGACCGGCCCCACCAGATCAAAGCAGCCCGGTATGCCGTCGTCACTCTGTACAACCGGGACAATCTCCTGAATGGCCTGATAGAGCGAAGGGCGCAGCAGATCATTCATGGCCGCATCAACGATGGCAAAATCCTTGTTTGGGGTCGGCTTGATATACTCGACCCGGGTCAGCAAAACACCGGCATTACCGGCAATGGCGCGGCCAGGCTCGATACAGATCTCAAGTGCCGAATCACCCAGGCGCTCGCACAGTGCGGCAGCATATTCGGCTGGCAGCGGTGGCTCTTCATCGGTATAGCGAATACCCAGGCCGCCACCCAGATCCAGATGATCCAGCACAATGCCCCTGGATTTGAGCTTTTTGACCAGTATCAGGATGCGATCCAGCGCATCCAGAAACGGGGGCAGAGAGGTCAGCTGGGAACCAATATGGCAATCAATCCCGGAGATTCGAATATGCTCCAGCTGCACCGCCCGGCTATAGACCGCCAGCGCCTGATCGATCTCCAGACCAAACTTGTTCTCTTTCAGCCCGGTCGAGATATAGGGGTGCGTACCGGCATCCACATCAGGGTTGACCCGCACGGAGATGGGTGCCTGAAGCCCCATCTCAGCTGCGACCCGATCCAGACGCTCCAGTTCGGGGGCTGACTCAATATTGAAGCAGTGGATACCCACCTCCAGCGCCCGGCGCATCTCATCCGCCCGTTTACCGACACCGGAAAAGATCACTTTGTCGGCATCGCCACCCGCTGCCAATACACGTTCCAGCTCGCCCACCGAAACAATATCAAAGCCGGAACCCAACCGGGCCAGCACATTCAGCACCGCCAGATTGGAGTTGGCCTTAACGGCAAAGCAGATCCGATGCGGCCGTGCCTTGAATGCCTCATCAAAGGTGCGCCAGTGGCGCTCAAGGGTCGCTTTTGAGTAGACATAGCACGGCGTGCCCCAGCGCCGGGCGATCTGTTCCAATGGCACATCTTCGGCGTACAGCCGGCCATTGCGGTATTTGAAGTGATCCATAAGTTGCTGCTACCGCCTCTCTTCTTGTTCCTGCTGTGCCGCCTCCGGCATATAGAGTGCGCCTTTTTGCCCGCAAGCTGCCAGCAAGCCACTCATCACAAGCAACAGGATGAGAAGACAATGTATGGTTTTCATCTGAGAAAGCCCCTCTGCTTCGCGTAAGCGGGGGAGTATAACCCAGATTACTGGCTCGAAAGCCTTGCCAGCGCCTGATTAAGCTTCTCCTCCAGTCGTTTTTTGAGGTGCAGCATTTCAATGGTGCTGTTACTGCGATTCGTTGTCACCCCGGCAAGCTCTACGCCCGTGAGGTATAGCGGATAGTTTTTATTGCCTCTCCTCCAGGCCTGCACCTGTTCAGCAACCGCAGCATAGAGCTGATCACCATACTCCACTGCGCTGAACTCTCTGTTACGGCAGACCAGGCTAAAGTGCCCTTTTGTCAGATCGGCACTGTCACTGAGCAGCCGCAGCTCAAGATAATTAAAGGGGATCTCACCAATCGGTGGGTGCCGGTCAGTTAGCCACCAGCCTCCATCTGCACTTTTTGAGAGACGGTAGTATTGCGCAGATTCATGAGCATGCCCCGCCCCCGCAGCTGACAGCAGATCACGTCGATCCAGGTGCTGCTCAAAAAAGCGCTGCTGCTGAACCAGCAGGTGATGCTCATCTGCATCCTCTATCTGCTGGCAGAACAGTGCGCCCTGCTCATCAAGAATATAGAGATCGGTGTAGCCCCGTGCGGTATAAAAGAAGAGCTGAATCTGTCCGGCCCGGTTCTGTTGCAAGATGGTGGGGATCGGGCTATCCGTCAATGTCTGCGGGTCAACCACCGTAGGGCGGTAGCGGCTCAATGGCTGCCCAAGCTCCTCCAGCAGCGCCGGCATGCCATCCATCTCAAACCATGAAAACTCCTTCTCACCACGCTGAATAAGGCAGTAATCATCATCAATCTGAATGATATAGCGACTATCAAGCCCCTCCTCACTCTGGCTGAAATTGTGATAGATATTCTGATACACCTCCTCCACCCGTTGCGCAATACGACTCGCCCGGTTGGATGAGAAACCCCGTGCATTGACCACCGGTGCCGGCACCCCCTGAGGCGCCTGCATGGCAAGCTGCAGATACTGGCAGATGCTATCCAGCAATCCCGCCTTGCCATCATGCCTGACGACCAGCAGCTCGCCCCAGCTGGTGCTGATAAGCTGCTCCAGGCTGTGCAGCAGGCTGACATGCATGGCACCGAAGCTGAGCGGATTGCAGCGGCTGCTGGTCAACTGCTTCCCCTGCTTTGCCAGATGCGCCATAGGGTCATGCCCCACATTGACAAACAGCACGCATGAGACCACATAGGGCGCATTGGCCAGCGCCGTCAGTGGCACCTGGGGCTGCTGGTCGTGGGGACAGAGGCTGCGCAGCGCATCCAGCAGGGCACTGACATCGGCCGCCGTGATCGAGCCGCTCTCGGGGTAGAGCCTGAAATGGGTGCCGCGGCTGGTGATCCGGTTCAGATGGCACCAGGTCAGCAGCTCCACCAGCCCGGTGCTGGTCTTTAGCGGCTTATGGTAACCCCGCTCAGACTCATCAATCTCCCCCCGATAGAGAAACCAGCTTCCCTCTTTATCCTTGCGCGCCACTCGATGCAGGGTGAGATGCTCCTCCAGCATATCCTTGGATATTCCGGGGTTCAGGTATTCAATCTTGCCAGGGCGGCGCTCCAGCGCCGCATAGAGTTTGCGCCCCAGCAGATTAAGTTCCGCCGGATCTACGCGATGCTCCTGCGCATGTTCACGGGCAAAGGTTGTCAGCAGGCGATAGCTGTACGAAAGCTCCTGCACCAGCCGGTTGCGCTCTTCAGTTACCCGGTCGATCTTCCAGCTGTCCCTGGCATCCAGTGTGGCAAACTCCGCCTGCCCCCAGCCCCAGCCACTGGATAGTGACAGCAGCAGCGCGGCCTTCCAGTTCTCTCGCTGCTGACCCTGTTTCTGACTCAGCGCCTGCTCGGTTTTAAAATAGAAGCAGCGCCGCGCCAGCTCCAGCCGGTTTGGCTCGCCACGCTCCAGCAGATACTGCTCAACCCGCAGGTAGAGGCGTACATACGGATCCAGCTTGGCAAGATCCGTGCAGCCACCATAGATGGCGGCCTTGGCCTGCTGACATAACCATCTGATATCCGGGTACTCACGCGCATAGGCCTCCATCAGAAGGATCTTGAGCACCGCCTTGTAGGGCGACTCAATACCCTTGAAGAGCTGCCAGTGTGCTGCACTGAAAAACTCCGCCACCGGAACCTTCTGCAACCCGCCAAAGTCCAGGCACTCATGCGGGTTGACAAAGCGTCTCTCAAGCAGCCGATCCGCATAGCTTCGGTAGTCAGACTCATGCTCCGGGGGCACCAGCCACCACAGCGGGTAGCGCCCGGCAATCCGTATGCCGGTACGGTAAAACTCCTCCAACAGCAGGCGCTGCTGCGTGGTGCCGCTGCTCTCATGAGAGAGGGCCGCCCGATCCCCGCGTCGAAAGGAGTCCACATCCATGACAAAAAAGTGCACCTCCAGCCCCAGCTCATCACCCCAGACCTCCAGCAGACCTGCCTTGGCACTCAGTGCATTGCGTTGTTCCGCATCCAGCTGCGGGTCGTGAATCAGCCAGATGTCAAAGTCGCTTTTATCGGTATGCGCAATGCTGCCCATGCTGCCCATAAGATAGATGCCATGGATCAGATGGCGACGGTGGGCACGCCTGCGATAGGCGAAACTCCGGCTGATGGATTTGGCAATACGCAGCTGCTCGTTGGATGGCGAAAAGTCAGATAGCCCGGCAGGTGTTTCGCTGTTGACATATCCCGGCAGCATCGGGTGGTTGATATGAAACAGCAGGGAGAGGAGCTTGATGTAGTTCTGCTGATGGGGCGGCAGCTCTCTCTGTATGCGCTGCAGACGCGCCTGGTGCAGGCTGTCAAAGCGGCGGCGGATTTTTTGCAGCGCCTTGCGGTCAATGTCCCCCTTGGGGGGCTGTCCGGGGGTAGAGGCTGCCACTGCTCGCCGCCTGTTTCCGATCAGGAGGCCATGGACGCTTCTGCTGCATCCAGTGCATGCTCAACCTGCCGGGTCAGGCGCACGCTGTCCAGCCCTTTACCCCACTCGACCAGACCAAAACGCAGGCGAAACCCCGGTGCCTGCCGCCCTTCCGCTGACACCAGATCGGCCGCCCCATTGCTGATGTTTTCAATCAGGGTGCTGGCCGCCTCCTCCGAGGTCTCCGGCAGCATCAGCATAAACCGGCTCTCATCCCAGCGCCCCAGCACATCGGCCCACCTCAGCCGATCCCGCAGATAGTTACTCACGGTAAGCAGCAGCTCATCCGAAATGGCCTCCGAGTTCTGTGGAATGATCTCTGCAAGCGCCAGGCTGAGTGGGTTCTGATAACGGCGGCTGCGCGTCACCTGCGCATCCAGCATCCGGGTCAGTGCGCGACGATTGGCCAGGCCGGTCAGCCTGTCGGTGATGGCCAGCTCCTCCATCTGGCGCATCAGCTGCTCATTTTTCTGCCGCAACTTCTGCCGCTCTGTTACATCCTGAAAATAGAGCAGCGTGATGCCCTCTCCCTTTAACTCCCGCTTCTCCCGCTGCAACCAGCAGTCAACCCCTGAACCCTGTAGATGCACAAGATCTCCCCCTTCCAGAAGTGGGCGGTGAGCCGCTGAGGAGAGGGTCTCCTGGTTCTGCCCCAGAAGGTGCTCTGCAGAGAGGCCGGTCACCGCCTCAAGCACGGGATTCACCCCGCAGACTGCGCCCTGGCTATCCAGCGCCAGCAAGCCGTTGGGGCATGATTGGAACCACTCTTGTTCGGAAATATGGGTTTGATTTGTTGCCATCTCTTTAATCCTTCAGCTTAGCATTGGAAACAGGCACGATAGGACCTGCATTGCACGGGGACGTTAGCGGCCATCCCGGGTTAAACTTGAGTGTAAATTTATTCGCCCGACGCTATGCTCTGACGCGCCCGCACAATCGCCTGCCGAACCTGCCCCGGTGCGGTGCCGCCAATATGATCTCGCGCCGCTACCGAGCCTTCCAGCGTCAGCACCTCAAACACATCCTGCCCAATATCGCTGGAGAACTGCTGTAGCTCAGCCAGCGTACAGGCCGAGAGATCCTTATCCTTTTCAATGCAAAACGCCACCGCCTTGCCAACCACCTCATGCGCATCCCGGAACGGCGTCCCCTTGCAGACCAGATAGTCTGCCAGATCGGTTGCGGTGGCAAAGCCCTGCATCGCGGCATGGCGCATATTGTCATGTCGGCAGGCGATGGCCGGGATCATGTCAGCAAACACCTTGAGGCACCCCTTGAGATTATCAATGGTATCGAACAGCGGCTCCTTATCCTCCTGGTTGTCCTTGTTGTAGGCCAGCGGCTGGCCCTTCATCAGGGTCAGCAGTGAGATCAGGTGACCGAAGATCCGCCCGGTCTTTCCGCGCACCAGCTCGGGCACGTCGGGGTTTTTCTTCTGCGGCATAATGGAGGAGCCGGTGCAGAAGCTGTCTGAGAGCTCAATAAAACCAAATTGGGCCGATGACCAGATCACCAGCTCCTCAGAGAAACGCGAGAGATGCATCATAATCAGCGATGCGGCTGCACTGAACTCGATTGCAAAATCACGATCACTGACCGCATCCAGTGAGTTCTCGGCAGGCCGCTCAAACCCCAGCAGCTCCGCCGTGTAGTGGCGGTCGATAGGGTAGGTGGTGCCGGCCAGGGCAGCGGCGCCCAGCGGCATGATGTTGACCCGCTTGTTGCAGTCTGCCAGCCGCTCCCGATCCCGCTGTAACATCTCGAACCAGGCCATCATATGGTGACCAAAGGTGACCGGCTGAGCGGTCTGTAGATGGGTAAAACCGGGCATGACCGTATCCGCCTCGCGTTCGGCAATATCCAGCAGCGCCTGTTGCAGCCGCAGGATCTCGGCACGGATGATCTCGATCTCATCACGCATATAGAGCCGGATGTCGGTCGCCACCTGATCATTACGCGAACGCCCGGTATGCAACTTTTTGCCGGTATTGCCTATACGCTGGGTAAGGGCTGATTCGATATTCATGTGGACATCTTCCAGCGCCACCGACCACTGGAATTCGCCGTGCTCGATCTGCTCGCAAACCGCCTCCAGGCCGGAGATGATCTCATCCCGTTCAGCCGCGCTCAGAATGCCGGCCCTGGCCAGCATGGTGGCATGGGCAATGGAGCCCTGGATATCATAGCGGTAGAGTCGTCGGTCAAAGTCTACCGAGGCGGTAAAGGCCTCGACAAACGCATCCGTTGGCTCATTAAATCGGCCAGACCACGGTTTTGCAGGTATATTATTGTCACTCATTGAACAGGATTCCTGGAGGTTTGATACCGGGGATTATACCCAAGAGTCAGAAGCGAGATGCGTAAAAAGCAGAAAAACCCGACAGCAAAGAGCGCCCAGGAGGCCGGCTTCCTGCCGGATTTCTGTACGCTGCGCAGCCTGCTCATCACCATCGTCTCTGCCGAACTGCTGACCATGATGCTCACATTGAGCGCCAATGTCGCATCCAGCCATATCCTGCACGAACTCAGCCTGCGCTCCCTCTTTATACAGTGGATAGCCCTCACCAGCGCAGCCCTGCTCTGCCTGTTTCGCCCCTGGCTGAACCGGCAGGGTCACATCAAGGCCGCCATTCTGGCCTGGCTCATTATTCAATGCGTCACCCTGGCCGTCAGTGAGACGGCCTTTCAGCTGTTTAGCGATGGTGCCCCGGCAATGGGGGTAACGAGCAGCCACTCCGACTTCCTTTTTCGCAGCCTCGGCATCAGTATCATCGTCACCGCCCTGGGGCTGCACTACCTTCACATCCAGTTTCTGTGGCGACAGCAGGCCGTGGCCGAATCACAGGCCCGCCTGCAGGCGCTGCAATCGCGCATCCGGCCACACTTCCTGTTCAACAGCATGAACACCATCGCCAGCCTGACCCGCACCCGCCCCGAAGTGGCTGAGGAGGCGATACTGGATCTGGCGGATCTGTTCCGCGCATCGCTCTCATCGGCGGCCACCCAATCCACCCTGGGGGACGAGTTGGAGCTGGCACGCGGCTATCTGCGCATTGAAAAGCAGCGCCTGGGGGATCGCATCCAAATCGAATGGGATCTGGACGAGCTGCCCGAAAATGCCGTCATACCGCAGCTGATACTGCAACCCCTGCTGGAGAATGCGGTCTATCATGGCATCGAACCATCGCCCGCAGGGGGGAAGATCCAGATCACCGGCCGCTACCGCCGCGGCCGGGTCAACCTGGGGATCAGAAACTCCCAGCCCTCCGAAAAGAGCACCCCACACAGCAGCGGCAACCACATGGCGCTGGAGAATATCCGCCAGCGCCTCGAAGGGCTGTTTAGCGGCGAAGCCCATCTGACCATGAGTGAGATCGAGGGTGATTATCAGGTTCGCCTGGTCTTCCCCCATCCCTGGAAACCATAACCCTAGATTC
>Ga0256839_1001213_pt1 | contig 31881 bp, 24 predicted proteins | sample 354166metaG_FD_185968 | JGI IMG/M metagenome (GOLD analysis project Ga0256839, IMG submission 185968) | Hydrothermal vent microbial communities from Mid Atlantic Ridge, Atlantic Ocean - 354-166 | ecosystem: Environmental > Aquatic > Marine > Hydrothermal vents | place: Atlantic Ocean: Mid... | reverse complement strand
CCGCGCCAAAGTCTCTCTCTTCTGCGACGTGGAGCCGCGTGCCGTGATCCCCATCCTGACCGCCAGCAGTATTTACGAAGTGCCCCTCATGTTGGAGGAAGCCGGCCTCGGCGATCTCGTGGTGGAGAAGTTGGGGCTTCATCCCCCGGTCACCCCGCCGGACTTGCGTGCTTGGGCTGACGCCGTGGAGCGCCTACGGCAGGAGAAGCCCGTCGTGCGCGTGGCCGTGGTGGGCAAGTACGTGGAGCTCGAGGATGCCTACATCAGCGTGCGCGAGGCCCTCATCCACGCGGCCCTCTGGCACAACCGGGACGTGGAGATCGACTGGGTCCACAGCGAGGACTTGGAGCACGGCCGTGCCTTCGACCGGCTGGCCCGCGCCGACGGCATCGTCGTGCCGGGTGGCTTCGGCGAACGGGGCATCGAGGGCAAAATCCTGGCCGCCCGCTATGCCCGCCTGCACAAGATTCCCTATCTGGGCCTCTGCTTGGGAATGCAGGTCATGTGCATCGAGTTCGCCCGCCACGTGCTCCAGAGCGACGAACCCAACAGCACCGAGTTCGACCCCTACACCGAACACCCCGTAATCGCCCTCATGCCCGACCAGCACGCCATCACCGAGCTGGGCGGCACCATGCGCTTGGGCAGCTACCCCTGCGTGGTCCAACCCGGAACCCGGGCGCGCCAAGCCTATTGCACTGAGCTGGTCCACGAGCGCCACCGCCATCGGTTCGAGTTCAACAACGCCTACCGCGACATCCTCGGAGACGCCGGCATGGTCTTCAGCGGCCTCTCCCCCGACGGCCGCCTCGTCGAAATTGTGGAGCTGCGCGACCACCCGTGGATGGTGGGCACTCAGTTCCACCCGGAATTCAAAACGCGCCTCCACAAACCCCACCCCCTCTTCCGCGAGTTCATCGCCGCAGCTCTCCAGACACTCCACGAGGGGGACATGCTCCCCCTGCCGCTGGAAGGGGCAGAATAACCGGCCTGGCCCCCGTCCGGGGACGGACACCTGGCTCGGAGGACGAGCGTGCTGTCAGGGCCGCAGGGAAAAGGAATCCCACGGAGCCTTGCCTCTCCCTCCCTTCCGAGAGGGAAACACCTCCTGTGGCCCAGACATCTCTTGCTCGTGATTCCGCTCCTGTTCCTCGGCCGGCTCGCCCTTCCCCTCCCGGCTTGGGGCGGGGGAGATGTCGCCGTTCCCGCAACAGCCCCGGCACCCCTGCGCGGGGCCGGGAGCGTGGTGCTCGTCTCCCACGTCGTGGACGTGCGCCTGCTCCCGGCCGACGGCCGGCTCCAAGCCGAGGTGGAAGCCGTGACCAAGCTCCACAACACCAGCAAAACCGCTGCCGCACAGGTGACCTTCGGGTGGCCGACGTGGGCCGGCGGCGAGATCACCCTGCCCCCCGAAGCCCAGGAAGGGCTCGAATTCGCCCGCGAGGGGCGCCCCTTGGCGCCGGAACTCCGCCCGGTCGAGACGGCGTGGGGGGAGGGGCAGGCACGCCCCGTTCCCTGGTGGATTACCACCCAGTCCATTCCCCGCGACGCCCGTGTTTCCTTCCGCGTGCGCTGGCGCCAGGCGCTGGACACAGGGCCACTGGTGACCCTGCGGGTGGGCCTGCTGCCGGCCGCCCGCTGGCCCGGCCCCGTGGGCAGCGTGCGCGTCACCCTCCACCTGCCGGAGTTGGGCGATCAGGAACAGATCGTGTGGGCCCGGCCGGCCGAGGGCATGAGCTTCGACGGGTATCGCGTGGAGTGGGTGCTGGCCGACTTCGAGCCGGCCGACAACCTGGAAGTGGCGCTCATCGCCCCGCCCCTCTGGCAGGACATCGTCACCCTGCGCCGGCGCGTGGCCGACGCCCCGGGCGACGCCAACGCCTGGCTCCTCTTGGCCGAACGCTACGCCAGCTTGGCCGACGCCGGCGCCCCGTCCTACGGGGCGCAAGCCGAAGCCGCCCTCCTGGCCGCGGCCAAGGCGGACCCCACAAACCCCGAGCCCCACCGCCGGCTCTGGGATCGCTATCGCCAGGACGTGGGCGATCCGCCGGATCCGGCCGCCCTCCAGGAAGCCACGGAGGCGGCCGAGGCCTACGTGCTGGCCGGCGGCACCGACCCCGCCGTGCGCGCCTACGCCGTCAACGGCCTGCTCCGCCTGGCCGAGCTCTGGGTGGAGCAAGGCGCGCCTGAGAGGGCACTGGTGTGGGTCGAGCGGGCCGAACAGGTGGCCGGACCAGAGCATCAGGCTCCCGTCGCCGAGGTGAAAGAGCGCGCCTTGGCCCAAACCTTGGCGTTCGTGCTCCAACAGGAGGGCATCGGGACCGCCCTGACGCGAGCGCGCGAGTTGGGCCTCTCCGTTGAATCCCTCCCCTTTCCTTGGGGGCGCCGCCTCCGCGTCCTCGTGCGCACGGAACGCGACCGCCGCACCGTCGTCGCCGAGTGGGTCAGCCCCCCGGTGCCCGATGCGGCGGCCGCACGCGTGCAGCGCGTGGCCGCCCAACTGGCGTCCCAAGTGCCGGCCGGCGTCACCGTGGCCCACGGCGTGGAGGGGCCAATCGTCCGCCTGAGCATCACCGTCGAAGGGCCGCCGGAGACATGGCCCGAGCTCATGGCTGCCGTGGAGGCCCTGCTTCCCCAGGACGAGAACTTGGACGTGGTGCGGAGTGTCCTGCGCCCGACCGCCCTGGAGTGGTCCACAGGGGGAGGGTGGCTGGAGGAGCAGGTGAACTACCGGGAGGTGGTGACCCTTCAGAGCCGGGCGGCCTCGCGCGCCGAGACCCTGCGGCAGAGCACGGCGCCAACGGCGTGGGAACGCCTGTTCGTGGACGAGGCCGCAACCGTGTGGGAGCGGCTGGCAGCTTCCCAAGAAGCCGTTTACGAGGTTCAGGTGAAGTCAGGCAGTCGCCTGCTCCGCTCGACGTGGCGGGTGAAGCCCCCGGCCACTGAGGAGCTGACGTTAGCCCACACGTGGCTCCGTGCCGAGCGGCTGGCCTGGCTCATTGCGGGCGGCGTGGGGCTGCTCATGCTGGCGCTGGCCCTCATCTGGCGCTGGCCCATGCGCGCGAGATGACCCGCTACGTGGCCACCTCTTGGGCCAAGCGAACGAGCAGGCGGGCCGTCTCCACCGCTTGGCCCTGCCAGTGATTGTTGGCGAAGAGATACAACGTCGTTGCCCGCTCGGCCATGGCCTTCAGGCGCGGTCGCCACTCCTCCAGCTCCTCCTCCGCGTACCGGTAGTCGTACCGTTCCCACGCCTCCCGGTGGTGCCACCACGTCCGGCGGTTGCGGCCGTGAAAGCGGACGTAGGCGAAATCGGCGGTCACGGGCACCACCGCCGGCATAAGGCCGGGTAGCGGCGGCATGTCCACGGCGCAGAAGGCAAAGCGCAACTCCCTCAACAGCTCGAACGTCGTCCGATTGGCCCACTCCCGGCGGCGAAACTCCACGGCCACGGGCACATCCGGTAGGGCCTTGCGGAGGGCGCGCAAGTGGGCCACGGCATCGGGCGTGCGGCGGAAGGAGTAGGGGAATTGGGCCAGCACACACCCGAACTTGTCGGCCTCCACGAGGGGCTGGAGGGCATCGACGAACTCCTGGGCCAGCTCGGGGAGGCGTTGAGCGTCGCGCTCGTGGGTGAGGCCGCGGTAGAGCTTGAGGGTAAAGCGAAAGCCTTCGGGCACCTTGTCGGCCATGCGGGCCAACATGTGACGAGAGGGCTGTCGGTAGAAGGTGACGTTGAGCTCGACGGCGTTGAACTCCCGGGCGTAGAAGGGAAGCCACTCCCGCTGGGCGAGGCCGGGCGGATAATAGGGCCCCACCCAGTCGCGAAACGAGTATCCGCTTGTGCCCACGTACACGGTTGCCATTCGATTACGAGGACTCGCGTGGCCCCACGCGAAGAGTGAGCCCATCTCCCTCCACGTCCACGAGCACCCGGTCGCCCTGACGGAACTCGCCGGCCAGCAGGCGCCGGCTCAGGGGAGTTTCGATGTGGCGTCGGATCACCCGTTTGAGCGGACGGGCCCCGAACTGGGGGTCGTAGCCCCGTTCGGCCAACCACGCGCGGGCGGCCGGCGTGAGCTCCACGCTCAGGCCGGCCTCACAGACCCGCTCGGCCAGACGAGCGACTTGGAGCTCGACGATCTGGAGCAAGTCCTCGCGCGTGAGGGCGCGGAAGACGATGACCTCATCCACCCGGTTGAGGAACTCGGGGCGGAAGGTGCGCTTCAGGTCCTCCTCCACCTCGGCGTTGCGGAGGGCGTCGGGATCACCCCGCTCGCCAACCCGGAAGCCCAGGGGGCCACCCCGCTGGACGTAGCGCGTGCCCAAGTTCGAGGTCATGATGATCACCGTGTTGCGGAAGTCCACCGTGCGGCCTTGGCCGTCGGTGAGGCGCCCTTCGTCCAGCACTTGGAGGAGCACGTTGAAGATTTCCGGGTGGGCCTTCTCGATCTCGTCGAAGAGCACCACTTGGAAGGGCCGGCGGCGGACGCGCTCAGTGAGCTGTCCCCCCTCGCCGTAGCCCACGTAGCCCGGCGGCGAGCCGATCAGCCGGCTGACTGTGTGGGGCTCGCGGAACTCGCTCATGTCCACTCGCACGATGGCCTCCTCGTCGTCGAAGAGGAACTCGGCCAGGGCCTTGGCCAACTCGGTCTTGCCGACGCCGGTGGGTCCCAAGAAAATGAAAGAGCCGATAGGGCGTTTGGGGTCCTTGAGCCCACTGCGCGCGCGCCGGATGGCGTCGCTCACGGCCACGATGGCCTCGTCCTGGCCGATCACGCGGCGGCGCAGGTGCTCTTCCATGTGCAGCAGCTTCTCGGCCTCGGCCTGCATCAGGCGCTTGACCGGGATGCCGGTCCACGAGGAGACCACTTCGGCAATGTCCTCGGCATCGACCACCTCGTCGAGCCCCTGCTCGCGCCGCCAGCGCTGGACTGCCTCCTCGAATTGCTGCTGGAGCAGGATAATCTGGCTCTTGTAATGGGCGGCTCGCTCGTAATCGCGGGCCTGCCACGCTTCCTCCTCGGCGGAGGTGAGCTCGTCGAGGCGCTGCTTCACCTCGCGGAGGGAAGGGGGCATGTTGAACACGTCCACGCGCAGCTTGGCGGCGGCCTCGTCCACCAAGTCAATGGCCTTGTCGGGCAGGCAGCGTTCGGTCACATAGCGGTGGCTGAGGCGGACGGCGGCCTCCAGGGCTTCGTCGGCGATCTTGACGTTGTGGTGGGCCTCGTACTTGGAGCGGAGTCCGCGGAGCATGTCGATGGTTTCTTCCACGCTGGGCTCGTCCACGTAGACGGGGGCAAAACGGCGCTCGAGGGCGCGGTCCTTTTCGATGAAGTTGCGGTAATCGTCCAACGTGGTGGCCCCGATGAGCTGGAGCTCGCCACGGGCGAGCATGGGCTTCATGAGGTTGCTGGCGTCCAAGGCGCCTTGGGCGGCGCCGGCGCCCACCAAGTTGTGGAGCTCGTCGATGAAGAGGATGATCTCCCCCTGAGCGCTGCTTATCTCCTCCATGACGGCCTTGAGACGCTCCTCGAACTCTCCCCTGAACTTGGAGCCGGCCACCATCGCCCCCAAGTCCAGTTCGACGATGCGCTTGCCCACGAGGTGGTCGGGCACGTCGCCGGCCACGATGCGCAGGGCCAACCCCTCGACGATGGCCGTCTTGCCCACGCCGGCCTCGCCGATGAGCACGGGGTTGTTCTTGGTGCGGCGGGCCAACACGCGCATCAGGCGCAGGATTTCCGCCTCCCGCCCGATGACGGGGTCCAGGCGCCCCTCGGCGGCCAGCTTGGTGAGATCGCGGCCGTACTTCTCCAGGGCGCGGTAGGTGGGCTCGGCACGGGGATCGTCCACTGTGCGCCCGCCGCGCAGCTCGTGGATGGTGTCGTCGATGTCCGAGGCCCGCAGGTGAAACTCGGCGAAGAGCCGGCCCATAGGTGAGTGGCGCTGTTGTTCGGCAAGGCGGGCAATGCCCAACAGAAGGTGCTCCGTGGAAATGTACTCGTCGCCGAGCCGGTCGGCCTCTTGGCCCACGACGCCGGCCAGCTGCTGGACGGCCGGCGTCACGTAAATCTGGGCCTGCGGGGGGCCGCCGGCCATGTGGACGCGGGGCTGGGCGCGCAGAATCTCGTCGAGGCGGCGCTTCATCTGTTCCACGTCCACGCCGAGGTGCTCCAGAATGCGGACGACCACGCTGCCGGGCATTTCGAGCAGGGCCAACATGATGTGTTCCACGTCGAGCTGGCTGTGGCGGTAGCGCAGGAGGATCTCCTGGGACCGGGCAATGGCTTCCTGGGCTCGTTCAGTGAAACGGTAGAAGTTCATAGCTTCTCCTCGACGGCGAAAGCTTTGTCAAGACGGCGTATGGGCCCGGCGACAAAATACAAAGGGGAGGAAAAACATTATAGTGAGATGCTAGGAGCAGTCAAAGTGAGCTCCACCCGGCCGACAGAGGGGGCACACTCCACGGCGGGGAAAGCCCGGCGCGCACTGCACGGCAGCGGGCGCCGGGCCACAAGGTCACTGGAGCGTGCGCAGGAAGTTGAGCTCAGCGTAGCGGACGGCCGGCTCCTCCGTCAGCGCGTCGAGGACGGAGAGTTCCCGGCCCGCCGGCACGCGCACGAGCCAGACGCCGGGCAGCACCTCCTCCTCGAGGGTCGCGCCGTAGGCGCGGAACGAAGGGGAAAGGGAGGCCGTGGTCACGCCGGGCTGCAGGGCCACCAGGAGCTCGCCCGGGCGGTAGGCGGTGATTCGGTTGAGGGGCTGGGGGTCGCCCGGCCGGAAGGCCCGAGACACTCGGGGTGTTTGGCGGGGCGTGACGCCCGTCGTTCGCCTGACGGCCTCGCCGGCGTTGATGAGCCCGTAGCCGAAGAAGTCATCCTTGCCGCTTTCGCCCAAGTCGGAAGCTGTGGAGATGATGATGTTGGCCACCTCGTCGGCCGTGAGGGCGGGGTTCTTGCTCCAGATCAGGGCGGCCAAGCCGGCCACGTGGGGAGCGGCCTGGGACGTGCCGACGAGGGCATTGTACCCGAGCTGAGGGATGCCGGCCATAGTGCGCGGATAGGTGCTCCAAATCCAGTGCTCAATGGTGGAGTCGAAAGGATCGGTGGGGTCTCCGCCGGGCGCTGCCACGTCCACGTAGGGACCCGCGCTGCTGTAGGAGGCGTGTTGGAGCAAGTTGTCAACGGCCGCCACGGCCAGCACCTCGGGGATGGCCGCGGGATAAATGGTGGGGTTGCCATCCTGGTAGGCGTTGCCGGAGGAGGCGATGACGAGTACATCCCGGCTGCGCGCGTACTGGATGGCGTCCCGGATCGCCTGGCTGTCGTCAGGGCTGCCCAAGCTCAGGTTGATAATGCGCGCGCCGTTGTCGGCCGCGTAGCGGATGGCGGCGGCCACGTCGCTGTCGGCCGCGAGCCCAGTGTCGTCGAAGACCTTGAGGGGCATGATGCGGGCGTTCCACCCCACGCCGGCGATGCCCGTGCCGTTGTCGGTGTTGGCGGCCACGATGCCGGCCACGTGGGTGCCGTGGCCGTCCTCGTCGTCGGGCTCGGCGTCGTCCCTCGCGAAGTCGTAGCCGCTCACCAACTTGCCGGCGAACTCGGGGTGGCCCAAGTCAATGCCCGTGTCCACGACGGCCACGATGATGCCGTCTCCCTTGGACTGGGCCCAGGCCGCCTCGGCGTTGATCAGGCGCACGTTCCACTGGTACTGTTGGTAGAGCTCGTCGTTGGGCACGGCCGTTGTGCCGCCCGTGTTGTCGGCCATGCCGTTGGCGACAATGGGCAGGAAAACGTTGCGGACGTTGGGCTGATAGTTGAGCGTCACCTCGGAGACACAGGCACCGTTGTAGCTGGTCACTGAGGAGGGGCGGTCCTGGTTGATGAGGAGCCGGTATTGGATGTAGCGGGCCTTGGGGAAAGCGTTGCCATCGCCGTCGCGGATGTTCTGGCCCGGCGCGTCGTAGACGCCACCGGCTCCGCCCACGCCACTCCAGCGAGTCCAGCCGTTGGCTTCCACGTCGTCGAGGGGCGGGTTGGGCGTGTTGCCGAGGCGCACTTGGAAGACGAGGCTGGCATCCGTCTGGGTGGCCGCCCACCACTGGATGTCATACCAGGTGACCTCGGAGCCGGCGTCGAAGACGGGGGAAATGTAGGTGCCCTGGGGCTCGCCCACGTACTCGGCCACGAAAATGTCCCGGTTGATCGTCCCCCCGCCGGCAGGGTCGTCGTAGCGGTTGTCGTCCCAGGCGACAATGAGAGGGTCGGCCAACAGGGTGGGGCGCCGCTGGCTGGCGCCGGCCGGCAAGTAGTCGGCGTACCCGTCACGGTAGAGGCCACTCTCCTCGTCGAACAGGGCCCGCAGGCGCTTGACGTTGTTGTTGACCATGCCGCCGCCCACGGCGTCGAGGTAGTTGTAGGACTCCTTGTCGAGCCGGCTGAAGGAGGCGATGTGGATGTCGTAGTTCAAGTCATCGTAACTCCGCCCGTCGCTCCAGGCCACCCGCACGGTGAACTCGTCGAGCACCTTCAGCGTGGGCTCGCCCTGCCACGTCTGGGCCTGGTTGTAGGAGGCGGTGGAGTTGGGCCCCCAGCACGCCTGCTCGGAGAGGGGAGCCATGCCGATGGTCTGCACGTCGAAGTTGGCCATGGGCGTGAAGGGCTGGATGTCGGGTTTGTTGTTGCTGAAGTCCGGCTCCTGGAGGCAGCGGTTGTCCCCTTGGACGATGCGGGAGAAGATCACCTCGGAGAACATCCAACCGTAGAAGACATCGGCGTTGCCGTTGCGGAAGTCCTGCCAGGCCACGTGGATGGCCGTCGTGCGCCACTCGACGGTACAGTCCACGGAGGTGTTCTCGTCAATCTGCACCGTGTATTCGACTTCGATGAAGATGGGCACCGCATCCAGGGCGGGGTCGCGCTGGAGCGTGGTGGTGCCGTCAGTGTTCATCTGCGTGTCGATGTCGAAGGTGAAGGGTTCCAGCGGCGGGGGCGAGGGCCTGCCGAAGACAACGAAGATGTCGCCGTCGTCCTTGCGGGTGTCCTGCCAGGCCAAGTAGACTTCCGTCTGGGTGAGCGTCGCGCCGCTGACCACGGCAATGGCGGGCGCCCGCTGGTCCTGGGCCGTGATGCTGGGGTCGTCCGTGACGAAGGCGTTGTCGGTCCACGTCTCGCCGCAGTCGGCGGAGTAGGCGAAGAAAATGTCGTCGTTGCCCTTGCGGCGGTCCTGCCAGGCCAGGTAGATGACGCCGTTCTGGTCCACGTCCACGGTGGGGTTCGTCTGGGGCGCGTTGATGTCATCGGTGAAGGTGTTGACGGGATTGCGGTTGAGTCCCACGGCCGGCTCCGTCCACGTGACGCCGTCCGGGGAGTAGGCGTGCCAGATGTCGAAGGAGCCCAGCCGGTTGTCCGCCCAGAAGGCGTGATACCGATTGCAGGCCGGGTTGTAGACGATGACCGGGTCAAGCTGGCTGGCACCGCTGTCAACGGGATCCTGGTTGACCCGCACGGGCTCTGTCCACGTGCGGCCGTTGTCGGAGGAACGGGCGAAGTAGATGTCGCTGTCCAGTCCCCCGTTGCGCCAGTCCTCCCAAATGATGGCGATTTCGTCGCCCGGCCCCTTCGTCAACATGGGCTTGATCTGGGGCACGGTGTCCGTAATCGTGCGGGAGAGGGCGTCGGTGTAGGTGATGGGCGTCACCCGGTAGTCGGGGAAATAGAGGTTCCGGTCGAATTCGGGCTGGTCGAACTGCTGGGTGAAATAGACCTTCTCGCCCGATTGGCGGAAGAAATCGGTCCAGAGCCCCACTTGGATGAGCCCTCGAGGATGGCTCAAGTCCAAGTTGGAGAAGCCCTGCTGGAAGTCCTCGTGGGTGTTCTGGCGCCAGAAATCCGTCGTGCGCACCGTGAAGAGGGTGGGGCCGGCGACGTTGTTCTCCTCGTCGCGCTCCACCACGAAGCCGTCGGGGTCAATCACGGCGAAGACTTGGTGCCCCCCCGTGTCGGTGAAGGTGGTGGAGAAGGTGAGCCGCCACTCGCCCCCGGCCGGGAGCCAGAAATATTGAACGCCCCACGAGAAGGTGGGAGTCCCCTGGTAGCCCGGGGGCGGCGGCGTGGGCGGGTCGATGTAGAGGTCCACGAAGAAGTTGTTGCCCTCGGGCACATCGCCGTTGCCCTGGTTGGCGATGATTACTTCGATGGTGAAACTCTGGTTCACGTAGGGGGAAGGCGGCAAGACGTTGATGGCCTTGATGACCAGATCGGGCTGCTCGAGGGCGGGGGTTGCCCCTCGTCCCCGGGGGGCGCCGGGCACGGTCGTGGGCGTCGGCCGGGATGGCTCGGGCCCTTGGGCGGCCACCACGGCCACGCCGAGCCACACGCCTGTCAACAGCAGGGTCACGGCCAACGCCCATTTCAACCACACACGCCGTCTGCTCATCTGTTCCCCCTCGTCTCCATTACGCTTCGCGGAAGAGCCGGCGCAGCCCGGCCGCCACCAACATCAGGACGCCGAACCCAACGGCCCACACCAGGGCCAAGGCGTCCGCGCCCGTGTCGGGCAGCCGCGTGACAGGCCCGGCGGGCGTGACGGTGACGTAGACGCCCGGTGTCGTGGTGATGAGAATGGGCGTGATGGGAAAGAGCGTGCCGGTCGGCGTGGCGGTCGCCGTCTCCGTCGGCGTGGGCGTCGTGGTGCCGGTGGGCGTGGGGCTCACAAACGGCGTGTCCGTGGGCGGCGGCGGAGGTGGTGTGTCCGTGGGCGGCGGGGTAGGTGTGGGCGTGAAGGTGGGGGCAACGGTGGGCGTCGCTCCCTGTGTTGGCGAGGGGCCCGGCGTGGGCGTCTGAATCTCGACCAGCGGGAAGGCCACGTTCGTCTCCAACCCGCCCAAGACCGTCACCAGCCGGGTTTCGCCGGCGATGGCCGCATACGACGTGAGGGGTGAAATCTCCACCCGATACTGGGCCGGCGAGAGGTTGCTGAACGTAATGCGGCCGGTGCTGTCGGTGGTGCCGCTGGCCACCGGCCCGCTTACGCCGTCGGTGATGAGGAAGACCTGCACCCCGACGCCGCTCAGCCCCGGCTCGCCGGCGTCCTGGACCTGGTTCTGGTTGAGGTCGTGAAAGGCGATCACGTTCAGCGTGCCCCCGGCTTGGAAGACGCGGCCCCGCTGAGGGCGCATCTCCGGGCTGGCCGGCGCGGCCAGCGAGGGCACCACGGCCAGCGCGAGCAGGAGCAACCCGCCCAGAAAGCCCTTGACCATGCCACGTGTTGGCCACGGGTGTGTGCTCATGGATCTTCTCCCGCCTGGATTCACGCCATCAGGGTTGCCCTGACGGACCAAAAGGGCGGCACAGTTGCTGTCATTGTACAAGATTCTGCTACAAACGTCAACAGGAATATTGTGCAAAATTCTGAAAAGAAGCGATGGAGGGCCCATTGCTTCGGTCCATGAGGCACCTCACGGGACGCTGCGCTGCCAATCGGCGCGGAAGCGGGTGAGCTGGTCCGGCGCCCCACAGTCACGGGCCATGAGCACGGCGATCTCCTGGCTCCCCCGTTGGCCGTCCTCCATTACCACCAGGTGCCAGGCGCCGGCCAAGTCGGGGCGCGGCTTGCTGTCGAGGAAGACTTCCCAATAGCCGTCCTGTTGGGTGGTGGCTACCTGTTCATAGCCGAAGGCGTTGAAGACGCGCACCTCCACGCCGGGCCTGGGCAAGCCGTCCGCGTTGTAAACGTAGCCGAAGAAGCCCACCCAGTCGCAACTGGGGCCGGCCTCCAGGCGGGTGAGGACGTAGAGCGGCGAGGGAGTTGCCGTGGGCGGCGGCGGTGGAGGGGGCGGCCCAGGAGGCGGCGGCGGAGGCGGAGGTGGTGGTGCCGGAGGAGGGGGTGGCGCGTCCACGTCGGGTTCCCCGACGTTCTCAATGTCTTCCACCTCTTCAGTGGGCAAGGCCGTCAGGGTAGCAACCACGTCGGGCGTGGGCGTCAGAGTGGGCTCCGGCGTGTTCGTGGGCGTGGGCGTCCGCGTGGGACGCGGCGTGCGCGTGGGCGTGGGCGTCCACGTGGGCAGGGGCGTCCACGTTGGCGGCAAGGTTGGTATTGGGGCCGGTGTTGGCGTTGGCGGGCGCGCGGCCAACCCAAGGGGGGCTACCAGCGAAGGCGAGAACCAGAGGGCCACGAAGACCATGATGACCAACACCGTCAGGACGGCCATCACGGCAATCCCCAAGTTCAACTGTTCGTCTGTCCAATTCTGGAACATGCGCTCGGCTCCTCTGTGGCTTGTGTCCGACGCCCTTCAACGCCCCTTGCCGGCCAGATGTTCCCCTTCATTGTGCGAAAAAGACAAATTTGTGCAACTTCGACCTGTTCATTCGGGGAAACGCCCGCCGACACGTCACCGGAAAACCTGGTCGGCCGGCAGTCTGCCCTGCAGGTAGCCCACGGGCAGACGCCAGTAATAGGTGCCAATCTGCTCATTGGGCTGTGCCACCAAGGAGAGCCGTTGTCCCGCGTCTCCCAGAGCGCCGTTGATCACCTCGAGCGCCTGGCGAAGCCGGGCACTGTCGCCGAGCGGATCGTGGCCCAACACGTGGGCGAAGAGGCGGCGCTCCAGCCACACTTGGCGGGCCACGTGCTGCTGGAGGGGAGGCAAGGGGGCCAGAAGCGCATCCAAGCCGGCTTCCTGTTGGTCCCACAGGTTCGTGAGCACCTGGTCCCACTCCGCGCGCCGGGCCTCCAGGGCGGGCAAGGTGCCGGGCCCGAGAACGCCCAGGGCGAGCAGACGGCGCTGCTGCACCCAACGCCGGTAGCGCTCCTGGCGCCCGAGGGGATCGTCCGTGGGCCGTGCCAGCCAGTTGCCGATGGCCACTTCCTCGGCCAGCAGGGCCTCCTCCAGGGCAGTCCACGAGGGTGGGCTCCCGGCCTCAATCTCCTCGCCAACTGCCCGCGCCACGCGGCGCCGTTGCTCCACGTAGGGCATCACGTCATCGGGCCACGGCGCCGGCACGGGCACTCCCCACCGGGCCGGCAGAGCGCTCCGCTCCCCGCCGGAGGTGGCCGGCTGGGCCACGAGCTCACGCACGGCGACCGCCCGCGCGAGATCTCCGGCCCCCTCGTACCTGGTGACCAGGGCCTCGAGCAGACGATCACGCATCTGTGGGGGAATTTCAGGGCTGTACCGGGCTACAATGGAGACCTGCTGCCACGCCAGAAAGGCCAAGTACGTTCTCCGCCGGGCCAGAAGCCCGTCGCCGGCCTCTAAAAGGAACTGCGCCCTCGTCGCGTCGTTCAGGAGAGGCGCTGTGACCGCTGCCTGGCCGGCCATGACGAACAGGCTGGCCGCTTCGTACGAGGACGTGTCCCCCTCCACCCGGCGCGCCACATCGAGCACCAAGCTGATCTGAGCGGCCACGTCCGACTCGTCGGCGAAGAGGACCAACGCATAGGCCGTCTGAAGCTCCCCCGCCTCCAGCGCGCGCCTGGCCACCTCGAGTTGGCCGGCGCCGGCCAGCCATTCGAGCACGAACTGTGGCCGGACGGCCTCGGGGTCCAAGAGGTCGAGGGGGCGCGAGGTGACGGGTTGGGGGCGGAGCGCCAGCGCAGGCCGAAGCCACCGGGAAGCGGCCACACCTGCCGCCACCACGAACGCCAGGAAGAAACACGTGGCCAACCCCACCACCGCCCACCAAGGCACCCTCCGTCCACGGGAGCCGACACGCCGGGGCGCAGGATCACGTCGCCCTCGCCGCTGCCCGGGCCGGCGCGAAGGCCACCTTGTTTCTCTGTGGACACCGGTGCGGCCGCGCACGCCCCGTTTTTCGAGCATGGTGCCTTTCCCAACACGCGGAGCCGCGGGTTTACCTTCTTTGTACCTAAAAATGATACAATCGTTTGTTCCTGGGTGGAAATTGGGCGCCGTGCCACGCCTCGGGTACAATTAGGGCCGTGTGGTGACCAAGAGTGTGGCCCGTTTCGGGAGAGCGAGGAGATGTGACAGGCGGTGGAAGTTCGGCGGCCGTCGGGCCGTGGCCGGCCGTGATCGTGCTGGGGCAACCGGTGGCCAACCTCACCGAGGATGAAGCCGTGGCCGCCATTGGGGCCATGATCGCCTCCGGCCAGCCCCACCACCTGGTGACTGTCAACCCGGAGTTCCTGGTGGAGGCCCGGCGAAACAGCGCTTTCCGCCGGGTGCTGCGGCAGGCCGATCTGCCCTTGGCCGACGGGGTGGGCATCACTCTGGCCGCCCGCCTCTCCGGGACGCCCCTGCGGGCACGGGTTCCCGGCGTGGACCTGGTCGTGCGCTTGGCCCAGGAGAGCGCCCGGCAGGGGTGGCGCCCCTTCTTCCTGGGAGGAGCGCCGGGCGTGGCCCGGCGGGCCGCGGAGGCCCTGCGCCGTCGCTGGCCGGCCCTCCGCGTGGCCGGGTGGCACGCCGGCCACCCCACGCCGGAGGAGACGCCCGGGATTATCGCCCGCATTCGCGGGGCAGCGCCCGACCTGCTCTTCGTGGCCTACGGCCATCCCAAGCAGGACCTGTGGATCGCGCGCCACAAGGAGGCCTTGGGCGTGCCCGTGATGATGGGCGTGGGCGGGGCCTTCGACTACATCGCCGGCGTGGTGCCGCGCGCGCCGGCTCTCATGCGCCGGTGGGGCCTCGAGTGGCTCTACCGGCTCTACTGCCAGCCGTGGCGGTGGCGCCGGATGTTGGCCCTGCCCCACTTCCTGGCCCTCGCCGTGGCAGAAGCGGCGGGGAAACGGCGGCCTGGAAAAAGGTGAGGAGAACGCCGGTTCGCCCTCTCAATCAGGCAGGCACGAGGAGCAGGCAGAAAGGTGGCGGAGCGTTTTCTGTTCATCAAACCGGCCGACTTCGGGGACCTTCTGCTCGCCACGCCCGCGTTGCGGGCCCTGCGGGAGACGTTCCCCGGCGCCCGCATCGACCTGCTGGTGCCACCGGCATCAGCTCAGATACTGCACGGGTGCCCGTATGTGGACGAGCTCATCCCCTTCGACAAGCACGCCTTTGACCGGCCCGCCGCGCTCCTCCGGCCCGAGCGGTGGCTTGGCCTCGTCCGCCTGGCCCGGGCGCTCCGTCGCCGCCGGTACGATGTGGTCATCATCCCCCGCCACCTGACCACGCGCTGGGGAGCGCTGAAATTCGCCGCCCTGGCCTTGGCCACCGGAGCCCCGCGCCGCGTGGGGCTGGACAACGGGCGCGGCTGGTTCCTGACCGACCGCGTGCCCGACGAGGGCTTCGGGGCTCGGCACGAGGTGGAATATGACCTGAGCGTCGTGGCGCGCTTGGGCGCCCACACGGAGGACGTGCGCCTCTGGCTGCCGTCCGACCCCGGGGCCGAGGCGTGGGCCGACAGGCTCACGGCCCGATGGCCCCGCCCCCTGGTGGTGCTCCACCCCGGCAGCGGCGCCTACAGCGTGGCACGGCGCTGGCCGGCGGAGCGCTTTGCCACCCTTGCCGACGCCTGGTTGGAGCGCCACGGGGGCACGGTGGTGTTGATCGACGCCTCGCCCGAAGTGACGGCCGCCGTGCGGCAGGCCGCACGGTGGCCACTTGTTGACTTGGGCGGGAAAACGTCGCTCCTGCAGACGATTGCCCTCATCAGGCGGTGTGATCTCTTCGTGGGCAACGACAGCGGGCCCCTCCACATGGCGGCCGCGGCCGGCGTGCCGGCCGTGGGCATCTACGGCCCGTCGAACCACCTGGCGTGGGGCCCTTGGGGGCCGCACACGGCCGTGGTGAAGCGAGACCTGTCCTGTATGCCCTGTTTCTACCGGGGCCACGAGTTGGGCAGCCCACAAGGCTGTCCGGAGCGCCCGTGCCTGACAGCGTTGCCCGTCGAGGCTGTGTTGAGCGCGGCCGAAGCACTCCGGCACTCGGCACGAGAGGAGGCGAACACGTGGAGCAGATAGCTCGCTTGGGGCGCCCCAGTTACGTGTGGCGCTCCGGGCAAACGCGACGGTGGCAGATGATCGTGCGGTGGGGGCGCTTGGAGCGCGTCCGCCGGGTGCTCGACGCCGGCACCGGCGTGGGGCTCTACTTGCGCGCCTTTGCCGAGGCCGGCGTGCCCCTGGTCGTGGGCACGGAGTACGAGTTCTCCCGGGCGTTTCGCGCCGCAGCCCACCCGGGATGTCGCGCCGTTCAAGCTGCCGAACGGCTCCCCTTCCCCGACGCCTCCTTCGACTTGGTGCTCTCCCACGAGGTGTTGGAACACGTGGGGGACGACCGGCTGGCAGCGGAGGAGCTCGTGCGGGTCCTGCGCCCCGGCGGGCGGGCCATCGTCTTCGTGCCCAACCGGCTGTGGCCCTTCGAGACCCACGGCATCTTCTGGCGGGGCACGTATTACTTCGGCAACGTGCCCCTGGTCAACTACCTGCCCGACGTGTGGCGCAACCGCCTGGCCCCTCACGTGCGGGCGTACACGGCCGCTGGGCTCCGCCGGCTCTTCGACGGCCTGCCCGTGCGCATCATTCACCACGGCCAGATTTTCCCGGGATACGACAACCTTGTGAGCCGCCGGCCGCGCCTCGGGCGCCTGCTCCGCGCGCTCACGTATGGGCTGGAACGCACGCCGCTCCAACTCGTGGGGCTCTCGCACCTGCTGGTCGTCGAGCGCACGTGAGCGGGCCGAGGGAGATGCCAATGCCGTCTCTGTGGGTGGACCAACAGCCGAACGAAGCCGCGTGGGAGGAGTTCGTGGGCTCTCACCCCCGCGGCAACCTGCTCCAGAGCACCGCTTGGGGCGACTTCAAGGCCCGTTGGGGATGGAGGCCCCACCGCTTCCTTGTTCACCGCGGCGGGGAGCCGGTGGCCGGCGCCCAAGTGTTGCTGCGCCCCCTTCCCCTGGGGCACGCCGTGGCCTACGTGCCGCGCGGCCCCGTGGCCGAGCCCCACGACGACGAGGCCCTCGCCAGCCTCTGGCACGCCCTCCACGAGTGGGCGCGCTCGCGGCGGGTTGCGTGGCTCACCGTGGAGCCCAACTGGCCCCTGCCACCAGAGGCTGTGGCCCCCAAGCTGGCCACGGCCGGCTTTCGTCCGGCCGTTCGCCACGTGCAGCCCAGGGCTACCTTGGTCGTGGACCTGCGCCCGGAGCTGGAGGAGATCCTGGCCCGCATGAAGCAGAAGTGGCGCTACAACATCCGCCTGAGCGGTCGCAAGGGCGTCAAGGTGCGGGCAGGGGGCGAGGGGGACTTCGAGGCCTTCTACAAACTCATGCGGGAGACAGGGCACCGCGATGGGTTCGCCGTGCGCCCGCTGGCCTACTACCGCGACGCTTGGCACGCCTTTCAGCCGGGCCGGAGCGTGCTGCTGCTGGCCGAGTACGGGGGAGACGTGTTGGCCGGCCTGCTCGTCTTCCGCCACGGTCGCACGGCCTACTACCTCTACGGGGCGTCAAGCCGGCAGGAGCGCCACCGAATGCCCAACCACGCGCTCCAGTGGGCGGCCATCCGGTGGGCCAAGGAACAGGGATGCCAGGTGTACGACCTGTGGGGCATCCCCCAGGAGGCGGCAGCCGGCCAACAGGATGGCCACGGCGGGCTGTGGGGAGTCTACCGCTTTAAGCGGGGGTTTGGGGGCCGGCCTGTCCTCTATCCCGGCGCTTTCGACGCCGTTTACGCCCCTCTCCTGTACGCCCTCTACCGCCTCCTCCAACGCCGGCGCAGGGCCTAGCCCTGCCTCACCTCAACATGCCACTACGCCGAGCGCCCTCTCACGACGACACCATTTGCAAGGGTCGGACCGGTTGCACGCGCGCCTCCGTAGTGCCGGCGTACTCCGACACATGCTCCCGGACCGAGCGCAGGAGATAGCCGAAGGGCGCCAGTTCAGGATTTTCGCCCATGCCACAGAGCAGGTGGAACAACACGGCCCGATCACCGGCATCACGGCATCGGAGCCAGCGCTTGAGGTCCTCCTTCAGGCGATACCCGGTCTCCAAAGGTGATCCCCGGTGTTCCCAGAGCAAGTTGATCAGGCGAATCTGATCGGGCGAGGAAAGCTGCGACCAAGGCGCGAGCAAGATGTCAACATCCTGGGAGACTGCTTGTGCCTGATTGGCCGGCAGATGCTCAAGATAGGCGTGAAGGATTTCGAGGAAACAGCGGTCAACGTCGGCTTCGGTGATGACGGGCTTCATCGTCTGGTTCATTGCCACCCTCACTTCCAGTCGATTGTGTGTCGTGGACCGACGACGTTCGCAACCTGGTTAACCGTCGTGGGTTACAGAAGTCATGACGGGGAACGGGAGGAGAAACTCACCCTTTGCGCACACGACGTGGAAAACCTCACGCCTTTCCCCTCCGACGACTTTACCCCCGTGACTCAACGCTCTCCAGAGCCTCATCACCTGTGCAGGCCAAAGCCGGCCGTTATCTACTATAGCAGAAGCCCTTTGGTAACTAACAGAGTACTTCTGCCCCATTATATCCAGGGACTTCCGGCCTAAAAGGTGACAAACCACCTCCAACAATTCAGGACAAAAGGCTTTCACCGGCCACGATCACGCGGATGAAATAGGACTTCGGACACATTGAAAAGCAGATTGCCCCTTGATATACTGAAAAGGTGTGTTATTTCGGAGGGGCGAACACTGAGCACACGACACATGGCACGAAGGCCCGGAAGTGGAGCAAACGCGAGAAGCGAGAGGAGGACACGATGCCTGTTCGCATTCTGCTCGCCGACGACCACCTGATGTTCCGGCAGGGGCTGCGCCGGCTGCTGGAGGCCGATCCTGAGCTGGAAGTTGTGGGAGAGGCGTCAGATGGAGAAGAGGCGTGCAAGCTCGCGGCCGAACTGAAGCCGGACGTCATCCTGATGGACATCCACATGCCCCACATGGACGGCGTTCAAGCCACGCGCCAGATCATCCAGCAGGACCCAGAGGCCAAAATCATCATCCTTTCCATGAGCCGCCAGAAGGAGTACGTGGTCGATGCCATCAAGAACGGGGCCCGGGGCTATTTTCTGAAGGAAAGCAGCGTCTTCGACCTCATCCAAGCTATCCAAACCGTGGTTCGCGGCGAGACGATCTTGGAGCCCACATTGGCCCAACGGGTGCTCCAGGAATTCCGCCAGAACACCACCAGGCACCGCCGGCGTGCGGAGCTCCTGAACGTCCTCAACGACCGGGAGATCCAAATCCTGCGCGGCGTGGCCCACGGGTGGACCAACCAGGAAATCGCCCGGCGTCTGGGCGTCTCCGAGAAGACCATCAAGAACCAACTCTCCATTATCTTCCGCAAGCTGCGCCTGGAAAACCGCACCCAGGCCGCCATCTACGCCCTGCAGAAAGGGCTGGTTCCCCTCGAAGAGGTGTCGCTCGACGATTGAGGCGGCGGACGGGTTTTGATTTTCACCGACCTCCTGGTATCATCAAGGTCGTGCTCCGCGCCTGTGGGGCAAGCGTGCCGTGCCCCCAACTGAGCTATTGGGCACCCGGCGCGTTCAGCATGTGTGGTGTGCATCAGCCCGCCCCCTCCACACAGAGAAGGCCACAGCCACGCCCGACGTCCGTTCGGCATCGCAGCTCGGGGTGACGGGCGCTGAACCCGGGGTAACAGCAGGGCCACGGGCCCTCATCCACAAGGGAGGTTCTTGATGGAGCTCATCTTCGGCAGCCTGCCCGTCCTGATTGTGTTGGCCGGCTTCCTCTTCTCTCTCTTGCGAGCTTCCATGAAAATCGTCCAAGAGTACGAACGGGGCGTCATCTTTCGCCTGGGTCGGGTCATTGGCGCCAAAGGGCCGGGCATGTTCTTCATCATCCCCATTGTGGACCGCATGGTCAAAGTGGACTTGCGCGTGGTGACCCTCGACGTGCCCACCCAGGAGGCCATCACCAAGGACAACGTCACCATTCGCCTGAACGCCGTGGCCTACTTCCGGGTCATTGACCCCGTGGCCGCCGTGGTCAACGTGGAGAACTACCTGCAGGCCACCAGCCAAATCGCCCAGACCACCCTGCGCAACGTCATCGGCCAGGTGGAGCTGGACGAGCTCCTGGCCGAACGGGAGAAGATCAACAACCGGCTCCAGCAGATCATCGACGAAGCCACCGAGCCCTGGGGCATCAAGGTGAGCATCGTCGAGGTCAAGGACGTGGAGTTGCCCGACGTGATGAAGCGGGCCATGGCCCGCCAGGCCGAGGCGGAACGCGAGAAGCGCGCCAAGATCATTCACGCCGAGGGCGAGTACCAGGCAGCACAACAGCTCCTCGAGGCCGCCCGCCTCATGACCCAAATTCCGGCCACCATCCAGTTGCGCTATCTCCAAACGTTGACCGAGATCGCCGTGGAACAGAATTCCACCATCATCTTCCCCGTGCCCGTCGAATTCCTGAAAGTGTTCGTCAACGAGCAGGCCAACGAGCAACAGACGTAACCTTACTCTGTGAAAACCCTTCACGCGGAGTGTGACCCATGAGCGAAGAGAAGGTGATCATCATCGGTTCTGGTCCCGCCGGCCTCACTGCGGCCCTCTACGCCGCACGGGCCAACCTGTCGCCGCTGGTCATCACGGGCAACGAGCTGGGAGGCCAAGTCTCCATCACCAACGAGGTGGAGAACTATCCCGGCTTCCCCGAGGGGCTGACCGGCCCGGAGTTGGTGGAACGTTTCCAGAAACAGGCCGAGAAGTTCGGCGCCCGGTTCGAGTTCGACGAGGTGGTGGAGGTTGACTTCAGCGGGCCGCCGCACACGGTGAGGACCCACGGTCAGACGTACACAGCCCATGCGGTGATCATCGCCACCGGCGCCTCGCCCAAGCGCCTCGACGTGCCGGGCGAGCGCGAGTTGACCGGCCACGGCGTGAGCTACTGCGCCACTTGTGACGGCTTTTTCTTCCGGGACAAGGAAGTCATCGTCGTCGGCGGGGGCGACTCGGCCGTCGAGGAGGGGCTCTTCCTCACCAAGTTCGCCCGCCGCGTGCGCATCGTCCACCGGCGGGACCAGTTGCGCGCCGGCCCCCTGTTGCAACAGCGGGCCTTCAACAACCCCAAGATCGAATTCATCTGGAACACCGTGGTCACGGCCATCGAGGGCAACGGCCGTGTGGAGCGCGTGCGCGTGCGCAACACGGTGACCGGAGAAGAAGGGACTCTGGAGACCGACGGCGTTTTCATTTACATCGGCCACTACCCCAACAGCACCCTCTTCAAGGGGCTCGTGGAGATGGACGACCACGGGTACATCATCGTGGACACCTTCATGCGCACGAACGTGCCCGGCGTCTTCGCTGCCGGCGAGGTGGCCGACCCCATCTACCGCCAAGTGGTCACGAGCGCCGGGGACGGGTGCAAGGCCGCCATGCAGGTCGAGAAATACCTGGCCCAACAGGAGAGCCGGCCCGTGAGCCAGGACGCGGCGGGCGGATAACCCGCCGCAGAGCCGCTACCAGGAGCGAGGCGTGCCCTTCGTGACCGTCCACCATACGCCGATCTTCTACCGCCAGGCCGGCTCGGCCGGGCCGCGGGTGATCTTCGTCCACGGCGCCGGCGGCTCGAGCCGTCACTGGGGAACCCAAGTGCGCGACGTGGGCCGCGTGGCCCAATGTGTGGCCCTGGACTTGCCGGGCCACGGCCGCTCCGGCGGCACAGGGGCCACCACCATTCCCGAGTACAGTGCCCTGGTGGTCGCCTTCATCGAAGCCCTCGGGTGGCCCTCGGCCACACTCGTGGGCCATTCGATGGGGGGCGCCATCACCCTCTGGACCGCCCTCCACTACCCGGCCCGCGTCGAACGCTTGGGCTTGGTGGGCACGGGGGCCAAGCTGCGCGTCCACCCCAACATTCTGCGCGGGCTTGGCGCCCCGGACCCAACGCCCGCGTTCCGGCTCATTGCCCGGTGGGCGTACAGGCCCGGCGCACCGGATGAACTCATCGAGGCCGGCGTGGCCGACTTGGCGGCGACGCCGGCACCCGTGACCCACGGCGACTTCCTGGCATGTGATCGCTTCGACGTGCGGGACCAGGTGGGGCGCATCACACAGCAAGCGCTCGTGCTCACCGGCACGGAGGACAGGCTGACCCCACCCCGGTACGCTGAATACCTGGCCGACCGCCTGCCAAACGCCCGCCTCCACCTTGTCCCCGACGCGGGCCACTTCGTCATGTTGGAACGCCCACAGGCCGTGAGCCGGGCACTTACCGCCTTCCTGCGCTCCTAGCACGCGGAGGGATGGTGACGTGCAGTACGCGCTGGACGACACAATCGCGGCCATTGCCACGCCGGTGGGCGAAGGCGGCATTGGGATTGTGCGCCTCAGCGGGCCCGAGGCCCTGCCCATCCTGCGGCGCGTCTTCCGGCCAGCGCGGGGTGGTGGCCCATCGTGGCGCCCGCGCCCCCGCCACCTCACCTACGGCCACGTCATCGACCCGGAGACCGGCACCCCCGTTGACGAAGTCATGGCCGTCTACCTGCGCGCGCCCCACACCTACACCCGCCAGGACATGGTGGAGCTCCACGGACATGGCGGCTTCGTGCCCCTGCGCGCCCTGTTGAGCGTGGTGTTGGCCCAGGGGGCCCGCCTGGCCGAGCCGGGCGAGATGACCTTGCGGGCTTTCCTCAACGGCCGCCTCGACCTGGCCCAGGCCGAAGCCGTGCTCGACGTGGTGCGCGCCCGGACCGAGGCCGGCCTCCAGGCAGCCCTCCACCAACTCGGCGGCCACCTTTCGGCCGAAATCAAGGCGGCCCGCCAGCGCGTGCTCGACGTGCTCGCCCACCTGACGGCCCTCATCGACTTCCCCGAGGACGACGTGCCCCCCCAGGCCATCGCCCCGGAATTGGAGGCCGTGGCCCGCCACTTGGACGAGCTGTTGCGCCACGCGGACCGGGGCATCCTGCTGCGCGAGGGGGTGCGCGTGGCCATCGTGGGCCGGCCCAACGTGGGCAAGAGCAGCCTTCTCAACCGGCTGTTGCGCCACGACCGGGCCATCGTCACCGATGTGCCCGGCACCACGCGCGACGTGCTCGAGGAGACGCTCAACGTGCGGGGCATCCCGGTGGTGGTGGTGGACACGGCCGGCATCCGCCACACCGAGGACGTGGTGGAGGCCATCGGCGTGGAGCGGAGCCGGGCGGCCATCGCCCACGCCGATCTGGTGGTGCTGGTCGTGGACGCCTCCCAGCCCCTGACGCCCGAGGACAGGGCCATTGCCGGCGAAATCGAGGGCCGGCCGGCCATCGTGGTGCTCAACAAGGTGGACTTGCCCACGGTGTTGACGCCCGAGACGGTGCCCTTTCTGCCCGAAGCCCCGCGCGTGTGCCTCTCCGCGGCCACCGGCGAGGGCATTGAGACACTCGAGGAGACCATCTTCGCCCTGGTGACGGGCGGCCAGGTCATGCCCGCCCACGGCGCGCTGGTGACCAACCCGCGCCACAAGGCCGCCCTGCAACAGGCCCTCGCCCACGTGCGGGCGGCCCTGGAGACGTATCACGCCGGCCTCCCCCCCGACCTCATCACTGTGGACCTCCACGCGGCCGTCAACCGGCTGGGCGAGATCACCGGCGAAACCGCCACCGAGGACTTGTTGGAGACTATCTTCAGCCGCTTCTGCATCGGGAAGTGAAGGGGCGAGCCCGGCGTCGGCCTTCGCCAGCCTCCGGCGAGGACCACGGAAAGTCGCACTGCTGTGGGGCCGAAAGTCCTATTGCCCTCGACTTTCGACCTTTGTATAATTGAAACACCGCGCCTGCGACCACGCCCGCACCTATTCACTACAAGACCTAGTCGTGTGTAGGCGGGCATCCCACGACATGTGGCATATCCGGCCGGAAACGGATCGTGTCCCGGGGCATCATGTGGCTGTTCCGGGGGTGAGCGCGGCAGGAGTCAACGGTGCAGTTCAGGGAGGTGCTCTTTGGACGATGTGATGGAACTCGACGAGATTGACTTGAGAGAGTATCTATTCGTCCTGAAGCGTTGGCTGTGGGCCATTGTGTTGAGCGCTGTGCTGGCGGCTGGCGTTGCCTACTTCGTCAGCTCCCAACAGCCGCTCGTCTACCGGTCCTCGGGCAAGATGTTCATCTTGCCGGCCCCCTCGGCCGGGAGCGGTGCCACGGCCGACTACGCCGCCATTGCCGCGAGCGAGCGGCTGGCCCAGACGTACGCGGAACTCCTGCGCACCTACCCTGTGATGGAGCGGGTCATCCAAAACTTGGGGCTCGACATGACGCCCAGCGAGTTGGCCAGCCGCATCGATGTCTCCCCGCTCCAGGAGACCTCCCTCATCGAGGTGAGCGTGGAGGACACCGACCCCCAGCGTGCGGCCAACATCGCCAACGAAGTCATGCAGGTCTTCATTCTCCAGAACCAGGCCCTGCAGGCCAGCCGATACGCCGCTTCCAAGGAGAACCTGCAACAGCAGTTGGCCGAGATTCAGGCGGAGATGGAGCGAACGCGCGCCAAGCTGGACGCGCTGGCCAACGCCACCACGCAGGAAAGCGTGGCCGAGCGGCAACGGCTCGAGGCCCTGCTGGCCCAATATCGCAGCAGCTACGCCACGCTCCTGCGCAGTTACGAGGACGTTCGCCTCGCCGAGGCGCGCACCACGGACAACCTCTACGTAGTGGAAGCTGCCGTGCCCAACCCGTCGCCAGTGGCCCCTCGGACCAAGCTCAACATGGTGTTGGCCGCGGCCTTGGGCGCGATGGCCGCGGTGTTCCTCGCGTTCCTCATGGAAGCGCTCGACGATTCGGTGAAGACGGGCGAACAGGCCACCAAGGCCACAAAGGTGCCCGTCATCGGCGCCGTCGGCATCATCGCCGGCCGGAGCGAGCCGGCCAAGCTGGTGGCGGCCCTCAACCCCCGATCACCCCACGCCGAGAGCTTCCGCATTCTCCGCACCAACATCGAGTTCGCCAACATCAACGCGCCGGTGCGCACCCTGCTGGTGACCAGCAGCGGCCCCGCCGAGGGCAAGAGCACCCTGGCCGCCAACTTGGCCGTCGTCCTGGCCCAAGCCGGCCGGCGCGTGGTGCTCCTCGACGCCGACCTGCGCCGGGCCTCACAACACCGCTTCTTCCAGAAGGCCAACACCCGGGGCGTGACCACCGCGCTGCTCCAGCCACGGCGTTCCGTGAGCGCCCACTTGATCGAGACGAACGTTCGCGGGCTCCTGTTGATGCCCAGCGGCCCCAAGCCGCCCAACCCGGCTGAGCTGTTGGGCTCGAAGCGCATGAAGGAGATGTTGGAGGGCCTGCAGACCCACGCGGACATCATCATCATTGACGCCCCGCCGCTCCTGGCCTTGGCCGACACCCACCTGCTCTCCCGCATGTGCGACGCGGCCATCGTCATCGTGGACGTGGGCTCCACCAAGCTTCAGGCCCTGGAGAGCACTGTCGAACAACTGCGCCAGAACGGCGTGCGCATCCTGGGCCTGGTGCTCAACCGGGTGAGCCGGGGGCCCAGCGTTTACACGCTCCAGTACGAGTACACCAGCCGCTACGCCGAGGACGGAAAGCGACCGCGCCGGCGGTGGTGGCCTTGGCGGCAGGGCCGCAAAGCCCAAGAGGCAGCCAAGGGATAAGGCAGGCTCAAATTCGCCCTGGCGGAGATCACGCGGGTGCAAATGTGGGACACGTGTCCCACATTTGTCATTTTCGCGCGTTGCCCCATACTTTTGGAAAATTCTCCACCAGCGGGGCTTGAATCATGACCACGAAGGACGAACTCCTGCACAAGATCGAACGCCGGCAGGCAACGGTGAGCGTGGTGGGCCTCGGCTACGTGGGGCTTCCCCTGGCCGTGGCCTTTGCTCAGGCAGGCTTTCCCACCATTGGCCTGGACGTGGATACGGCCAAGGTCGAGGCCGTGAACCGGGGTGACTCCTACATCGAGGACATCCCCTCGGGCCTGCTGGCCGAGGTGGTCTCGGGCGGCCGCCTGCGCGCCACCGCCGACTACGACGTGCTCCACGAGGCCGACGCCGTGCTCATCTGCGTGCCCACCCCCCTCAGCAAGACCAAAGACCCGGACGTTTCCTACATCCTCATGGCCGGCCAGGCCATCGGGCGGCGCCTTCACGCCGGCATGGTCATTGTGCTCGAGAGCACCACGTACCCCGGCACCACAGAGGAGTTGCTGCTGCCCCTGTTGCTCGACGAACACGCGCGCCATCACGGCGGGGCCACGCTTGCGGTGGGCAGCGACTTTTTCCTGGCCTTCTCGCCGGAGCGCATTGATCCGGGCCGCGAGGATTACACGCTGCACAACACGCCCAAGGTAGTCGGCGGCATGACCCCAGGCTGCCTGCACGTCGCCCAAGCGCTGTACGGCACCATCGTCGAACGCCTGGTGCCCGTCTCCTCCCCCAGAACGGCCGAGATGGTCAAGCTCTTGGAAAACCTCTTCCGCACGGTGAACATTGCCCTTATCAACGAGATGGCCATCATGTGCGACCGCTTGGGCATCGACGTGTGGGAGGTGATCGAGGCAGCCAAGACAAAACCCTTCGGCTACATGCCCTTCTACCCGGGGCCCGGGTTGGGCGGCCACTGTTTGCCCGTCGATCCCCAATACCTGGCGTGGAAAATGCGCGCCCTCAACTACAACGCCCGTTTCGTCCACCTGGCGGCCGAGATCAACTTCCAGATGCCGGCCTACGTGGCCGCCAAGGTGGCCGACGCCCTCAACGAGGAGGGCAAGCCGGTCAAGGGGGCCCACATCCTGCTGTTGGGCGTGGCCTACAAGCCCGACGTCGGCGACACGCGGGAATCGCCTGCCCTGGAGATCGCCCGGCTCCTCATGGCAAAGGGCGCCCACCTGAGCTACCACGACCCCCACGTGCCCTCGCTGGAGCTGGACGGGCATCCCCTCCGCTCCGCCGAGCTCACGGAGGCCACCCTCGCCGACGCCGACTGCACCGTGATCGTGACCGACCACACGTGGTACGACTGGACGTGGGTCGTGCGCCACGCCCGCCTGATCGTGGACACGCGCAACGCCTGCCGGCACGTGCGCGCGCCCGGGGCGCGCATCGTCAAGCTCTGAGGCGGAGCTCGAGGAAAATGTGAGGTCTCGCTTTATCTCACGGGTCTCATGGGGCAAGGCCGTGTCCGACGACAGGTCACTCTACCGGGTCATCGAACCTTCACAGGGGTGGAAGGCCCTCCGGTGGCGTGAGCTGTGGGCTCACCGCGAGCTGCTCTTCTTTTTCGTCTGGCGCGACCTGAAGGTGCGCTACAAGCAAACAGCGCTCGGCGCGGCGTGGGCGCTCGTTCAGCCCCTGGCCGCCCTGCTCATCTTCTCCTTGGTCTTGGGACGAGTGGTGGGCGTGCCCTCCGAGGGTGTTCCCTATCCCCTCTTCGCCTACACGGCCCTTGTCCCGTGGACGTACTTCTCGAGCACGCTCACCCAGGCCACCAACAGCGTGGTCCGCCAGGCCCACTTGATCCGGCGCGTGGCCTTCCCGCGCCTTCTCATCCCGGCGTCCGGCGCGCTGACCGGCCTGGTGGACCTGATCTTGAGCCTCCTTCCCGTGCCGGTGCTCTGGGCCCTCTACGGCAGCGGGCCCTCGTGGCGCCTCCTGACACTGCCCCTGTGGCTCCTGTTGGCCGTGGCCGTGGCACTGGGGGCCGGCACTTGGCTCGCGGCACTCAACGTGCGGTACCGGGATGTGCGTCACCTGGTCCCCTTTCTGGTCCAGCTCTGGTTTTTCGCCACACCGGTGGTCTACCCAAGCCGCCTGGTGCCCGCCCCGTGGCGGCACGTGTATGCCCTCAACCCTGTAGCCGGCGTTGTAGAGGGATTCCGGTGGGCGCTGGCAGGCGCGCCGCCTCCGACGGCCGTGCTCGCCGTCTCCACGGGCGCGGCCGCCCTTCTGGTGGTCAGCGGGGTGATCTACTTCCGCCACGCCGAGCGCGCCTTCGCCGACGTGATCTGAAGGGAGCTCCCGTGTTGCCGGCCATTGAGGTCCACAAGCTGAGCAAGTGGTACCACCTCCGCGCCGACCTTCCGGCCGAGTATCACACCCTGCGGGATGCCCTCGCCGGCGCCCTCGGCCGGCTGGCCGGCCGGCGCCCGGCGCCCGTGCGCACCGTGCGGGCGCTGGACGCGGTCTCGTTCGAGGTACGTCCCGGCGAGGTGGTGGGCATTGTGGGGCGCAACGGGGCCGGGAAGAGCACGCTACTCAAGCTCCTGGCCGGCATCACCGAGCCGACGGGCGGGCGGGCCGTGCTGCGGGGCCGCGTCGGGGCCCTGCTCGACGTGGGCGCCGGCTTCCACCCGGAGCTCACCGGACGGGAGAACATCTACTTCAGCGGCGCCATCCTGGGCATGAAAAAGGCCGAGATCGAACGCAAGTTGGACGCCATCGTGGCCTTCGCCGAGGTGGAGGAGTTCCTGGAGACGCCCGTGAAGTTCTACTCCAGCGGCATGTACGTGCGGCTGGCCTTCGCCGTGGCCGCCCACCTGGAAGCCGACATCCTGCTGGTGGACGAGGTGCTCGCCGTGGGCGACCTGGCGTTCCAGCGCAAGTGTCTGGGCAAGATGGAGGCGGTCTCCGAGGAGGGGCGCACGGTGCTCTTCGTGAGCCACAACCCCGCCCACGTCAAACGCCTCTGTGGGCGGGCCATCTGGCTGGAGAGGGGGCGCGTGCGCTTCGACGGCAACGCCCACGAGGCGGTGGCCCGCTACCAGGCCAGCCTGCTGGCCCCTCCCGACGATCCTGCCACCTCCGCCGACGGGTTCGTGGCGTGGCGCCTAGTAGGCGAGCCCGACCCGTTCACCTTGGACCACGAGGGGCCGGTCACTTTGGAAATCACGATCGCCGTGCGGGAGGAGGTGCGCGACGGCCTGCACGCCCTGGTGCTCCAGACGCCCGATGGCCTGCGCGTGGCGGGGTGGGGCTTTCAGGGCGTGCGCCTGAGCCCAGGCACCCACCGGCTGCACTACCGGTTCCCGACCCTGCCCCTGCGGCCTGGTTCCTATCGGTGGTTCGCGGGCCTGTGGGACGGCGGGGAGACGGTGGACACGCTTCTCTTCCCCCGTCCGCTGGTAATCGCGACGCCGGCCCACAGCGTGTTGGGTGACACGTGGGCCGGCGTCTTGAACGTCCCGTGCGCCCTTGAAGTCAAGAAAACCCCATGAGAGCCCCAAGCCGCGCCCACATGCTCACTGCGCTGAGCCGCCTGATTGTCTCGCGCGGGGAGGACATTCCCGCCTACCCTCCTCACATGTGGCGTGCCCTGTTCCGGGAAGCATACGCCGAGGGCGTTGCCCCCCTCGTCTACCGGAGCGTCCGCTCGGCCGACCTCTCCTCAGAGGTGCCGCCCGACGTGCTCCAAGCCCTGCAGGTCGTCGTCTACCGGACGGCCAGCGTGAATGCCATGTTGAGCCGGGAACTGGCGCGTGTGGCCGAGTCGGCCTACCGGCTGCCCGCTCCGCCGCGCCTGGTGATCCTCAAGGGCATGGCGCTCCTCCCGCTGCTCTACGGCGACGCGGCACTCCGCCCCCTCCAGGACATCGATCTCCTCGTGCGCCCGGAGGACCTGCCATGTGTGGCCCAGCTCCTCGAGGAGCTGGGCTACGAGCAAATGCCCCTCTGGGACGAACACTTCGCCACACAGGTGGACCATCACCTGATCTTTCACCTTCGCCGGGGCGAGGGCGTGTCGCTCACAGTGGAAGTCCACCGGCAGCCGATAAGCGGTCACAGGGCCGTCCACACCGCCTTTGGAGCCTGGCTGTGGGCCCACACCGAGCCCTTCGCCCTTGGACCCACTGCGTTCCCCCACGTTCACGTGCCGACGCCCACCGCCCACCTCCTCTACCTCGTCTTCCACCAGATGGTCCAACACGGCCTCGCCTCCACGCGCCTCATCTGGCTGTACGACGTTCACCTGCTGGTGCAACGTTGCGGTGCGCGTGTCACCTGGGAAGAGGCCATCCGCCAGGCGGAGCGCCTCGGGTGGGAGAAGGCCTTTGGCGACGTGGTCGCCCTCACGCGAGTGCTCTTCAACACGCCGTGGCCCCCGGAGATCGGCCGTGCTTGGCCGGCCGACGAGGCCCAAGGCAAACGGCTCGTCGCCCGCATGGGCACGGCATCTGGCCGGGCCGAGGCCCTGTGGCGCGAGTGGGCGGAGTTGCCCTGGCGTGGCCGGGGGCTCTACCTGTGGCGCAAGCTCTTCCCCACCGGCGAGTACATGCGCTGGAAATACCGCCCCAAGCCGGCGTGGCTCTGGCCGTTGTGGTACCCCTACCGGTGGTGGAGCGCTGCCCGGGAATCGGCCCACTTGGCCCTGCAACGTCTCATCCACAGAAGGCCAAAGCGCTAAGGCGAGGCGCCGGCACCTCAAGGCACGGCTGCAGGGCGTTTGACGTTGTGTTCGCCTTCTCCTATCATAGCGGTGGACGTGTTGCCGCCCGACCCAGGAACACTCCCACCGTGCCATGAACGAACACCGCCTGCGCATCTACCGAACCGAGGGCGTTGTGCTTGCCCGGCGGGATTGGGGCGAGGCCGACCGGCTCGTGACCCTCTTCTCCCCCTCCCACGGCAAGCTCCGGGCCGTGGCCCCCGGTGCCCGCAAACCGCAGACGCGCAAGAGCGGCCACCTGGAGCTCTTCACGCGGGGCCACTTCGTGTTGGCCAAAGGGCGCACCTTCGACAAGATCACCCAGGCCCACACGGAAGCGTACTACCCTCGCCTGCGGTCCGACTTGCAGGGCGTCGCCCGCGCCGCCCTGGCCTGCGAGCTGGTGGACCGCTTCGTCCCCGAAGGGGACACGCACCCGCCGCTCTACGACCTGCTGGCGCGCACGCTGGAGCGCTTGGACGCCGGCGAGCCGCCCGACGTGACCATGCTCTTCTACCAAGTCCGCCTGTTGGCGCTCGTCGGCTTCGCCCCCAACCTGACAACTTGCGTGCTCTGCGGCCAGCCGCTGATGCCGGCCGATCACGCCTTCAGCCACGACGAGGGGGGCGTGGTCTGCATGTCGTGTGCCACGCCGGGCCTCCGACTTCGCCCCCTGCCCCTCCCAGCCCTCAAGGTGCTCCGTTTTCTCCAGGCCGCGGCGTGGCCCACGGCCAGGCGACTCCGGCTGGACCCGTTCACCCGCCGCCACGTCACCGCCCTGCTCCACCAGTACACGGCCCACGTGCTGGAGCGAGAGCCCCGCTCGGCACGGTTTCTCCGGGAAATCTCCGCTCACGACAGGTGAGACTCATGGACATCCGCGCCTACCAACAGTGGTTCGAGGAATACGACCGGGCCCGCGGGTGGGACCGTGTGGAGCCGTGCCACGTGTTGGCCCACCTCATCGAGGAAGTCGGCGAGATCGCCCGCCACGTGCTGCGGCTCGACGGCTACCGTGAGCTGGACGAAGCCCAGCGCCAGGCCGAAATTGAACAGCTTGCCATGGAGATCAACGATGCGTTCGTCTTCTTGACGAAACTGGCCATTTGCTATAACCTCGACCTGGCCGACATCCTCAGGCGGGGCCAGGCCAAGGCAGAGGCCAGAACCAACGTGGAGGAGGGCCGTCGCGAAATGGCCCGCTACCTCGAGGCCCGGCGCCGCCGCCTGCAGGAGCTCGTCGGCGCCGACGGCGGCTCAGAATCCGGCTCCTAGAGGCCCGCCACGGCCTGCCGCCCACCGCCCTCACTGCCGTTTCCGGCCAAAACGCGCCAGTTCTCCGCAGCACACCGAGTCCGAGCGGAAAACGGGGAGAGTTCGACCATGAGCGACATTCTGACCTTCCAGGACGCCATCCTGCGCCTCCACGATTACTGGGCCAGCCAAGGGTGCCTCATCTGGCAGCCCTACAACACCGAGGTGGGCGCCGGCACCATGAACCCGGCCACCTTCCTGCGCGTGCTAGGCCCGGAGCCGTGGAACGTGGGCTACGTGGAACCCAGCGTCCGCCCCGAC
>Ga0256839_1001212_pt1 | contig 31886 bp, 41 predicted proteins | sample 354166metaG_FD_185968 | JGI IMG/M metagenome (GOLD analysis project Ga0256839, IMG submission 185968) | Hydrothermal vent microbial communities from Mid Atlantic Ridge, Atlantic Ocean - 354-166 | ecosystem: Environmental > Aquatic > Marine > Hydrothermal vents | place: Atlantic Ocean: Mid... | reverse complement strand
GCATAAATAGCAATCAAGGTTGGCTCATACTTAGCCTTACCCAAGAATTGATGTACTGTTGTGCGACTTTCAATCAGTTCAATATCTGGACCCCACACTAAATCTAGCGTACCAGCCTGAGTGTTAGACGCCAAAATATTGCTTAGTTTTTGTATTACACCATCACCAGGAATGATTTTATGCTCAAGACTGCCCAACTTAAAAATTCGTATATTTGAAATGGCACCATCTAGGGCGGCCCTATCGGCCAATTTTAACTTCTCGTAGAGCGATATATCTATTAATATAGACGATATCATTGGCTCAGCCCACATTTGCCAATCGTCTTTTTTGTAGTGATAAACCCTTATTTTGTCTTGTGGCAACAGTATAGGCTTTGATGTTTCGGCGGCCCGCCTAATATCTTCGGGCAATTCGGCCACTATCTTTCGTTCTTCATCATTACGAGGATTTTTGATTAAGCGCGCTAATTTCCTGGGAAGTTTTAGAGCATACGATGGGTTTCCCACGAAATTTGATAGACTACCGCCCACTATTTCAATTGTTGAAGGGTGCAAAAAGATATACTTTAGGGGAATTTCCTTGCGCGCCACTTTTGGGATTTCGTACTCCATATCGGGCGCGGCTGAACTATACAACTTTCTTTCTGCTCTAATATTTATTTTGGCTGTCCTTATGCGGATGACCACATTGCCCAATCTATATAGATGATTTAAGAATCTTTCGGATCTTTCCTGTCCTCCAACCTTATTAAACCAATTATTATAGAACTTCTCAATGCGTTTGTTTGGATGAGACAGTCTTATACCTTGTGTGGAGAAATCGCTCATTAAATCTATAATATTACGAATTATTCCGTGGCGCCTATAACATAGGTCAGACTCAAGTATTGTATATCGAACATCATCAAATCTTGATTTTTCTCCTGGACGCCACGCCTCATATCCATCTGTAGTAAGTCCATATCGCCCAGAAATGCCAGACCCACCAATATCAGACGGACTAAACCCCATCCTGTGGGACATAACAAGCCCACTATATGAATCAGAAACGCTATTCAGTGCTTCAGAGGCTTGAATCCTACCAGTATCAGAATCATTATAGATAAAGTATGACATAGACTCACTAGGTTTTGCGTCTTTGATATTTTTTGTCATATTGAAACTTCTCGTCAATTGTATTGCAATCTAATTACACTTAGTATGATACACATTTTGGGCTATTTTGTGTGCTTTATTATCGAGTTCATCGGGCTAGTAAACCAGTCTGGACCGCGATAAAGTTCTCCCTCTTTTGATTCTGATTTTTCTTGGGCGGCTAATTGATGAGCAAACCCACCAATAACACTATAATTAACGGCTGCTGGTGCTCTCTGTACAGAACGAGCTATATAGTTTGCCATTATAAGAGCAGAGTATCTATCTTTTCTCATACGCACTTTCTTTCCTTCGGATGTTACTGTTTCTGGTGTATCCCATCTATCTCTACCACCTACACCAGTACCAGTCCTACTCATTACAATAGTACATAATTCATCCTTAAGTTCTTCAATTTCCATTACACAGTCCTCTAATGTATCATATAGTTTATCAACTCCCAATTTATTACTTATTTGTGCATCTTGATGGGCTGCTAACTCAAGAGTAACAGGGTCAAATCGCGGAAATAATAGAACTTTATCTTCAAAATCTTTTCGCGTACCGTGGTTAGCCGCCGACGTAAAATCAAAATTGGCAAATTGGCACATATGGCATATATGAAGTCCTGGTTCATCATCAGTTGGCAATTCTTTATCTGGATTAAGTATTCTGTTGGTCGGCCACAAAAATAGTTCTCCAGGCTGTAATTTATGTGGATCGTGAAAAGACTCAAGGATAGATCGACCTCCGCCCTGAGCATCAATTGCGATGTTCTCTGTTGGAAATACCTTCATTAGATTTCGTATCTTGCGCGCACAGAATCCATAGTAATCATTTTCTTCTGCCATACCAGCTTTCCTGCGCCGCTCAAAATCCTTAATATTTGTTGACCAACAATAGACGATCCTAGTGTGGTCTTCGTGAAGTTCTAATATCACAATACTGAAGTTGTCACGTTCGGCCGCAGGATCAACCCCATAAACATATTTGTATGATGGATTACCCACGACGGCCGCATCAAACCATACTGGCCCAGAAGGCAAATTAATTGGGTTGGTGTCAGATGTAACGCAAGACTGTATTAGGCTACGCTTAAAGAAGCCGTCGGAATCAGAAGGAAAACAATTATGTACAGTTCCTACTAAAGTAGAATATGAATGGTCTTCTTCTACTTCAAGATTGTAAACTCGTCCATTATAATGTTCGGTAAACTTATGTTGCAGAGAAAAATATGATGCCTTATTATTGTGCGAATCTATTATTATAGAACTAGAATTTTTATTGTTTTTTATAGAAGACGCTATCCCAAAGTATGACAAACACGTTTTTATTTGTGATGTTAATTTAACGCTCTGCAAGTTTACTTCACTACGTCCATCAAAGACGCCCTTAACAAACCCATCTAAGAATTTATAGTTAGAATATAGTACTTGTGGTAAGATATATTTATTATGTAGGTTATTACCACCAAAAATTTCAGGCATCTCATCATAATTATTATTACATACCAAATTTCCAACTAATTTTCCGAGTCGGTAATCAAGTTTTATTCCATTATATTCATTATCATTATTCAATTCAGATAAATTTACTAGCACACCAGTATCTATATTATCACACCTAACAAAGTCCTTACCATTAAACCACGGATGATCCTTAGTGCTTCCTATATATTTATTGTATCCATAAAATCTTAGCTTAACAGTTTCTTCATTAATATTTCTATACATACATTTTGTTACTGGTCTAAATCTTCCCTTATGTGTTAAAACTTTATCACCAACAACTATATCCTCTATTGGCTTACACCCATCGTCAGTAATTATCAGAGTACCTGGGTATTTACAAGCACCATACTCCTTCAAATATATAGATTTATGAGATGAACTCTTGGCCGCCATAACGACTTTATCATCCATAAATCCCCTAGGAACTAACTCATACGGTATTCTTATTATGGAATAGTCTGCTGGGTTGAATGATGGGTCAAGTCCGTCTGGATAATACTCGCGCAATGTTCGTACTTCACCATTCGGAAGTTTTACTGGTTTGTCTAACTCTCCTCCACTTTTAATAATAACATAATGTTTTCTCCAGTATTCGGCGTAGTGCATAAAATCATAGTCTGGAGTTCCAGCAATAATACATTGGTTTGTGGCCCTATTACGAAAAACACTTTCATTTTGGTCGTTCCATTCGCCAAGTTTCTTCATGGCTTCTCGTCTAGAGTGGGCCTTTACTCCGTCTAAAGGTTTTGATGATACGGCGGCAAAACCACGGATAACCGTTTCATAAATGTCTGGTGGGATTGAATTATGTTGAACGAACCCGTTGCCATAAAAAGAATTTGTATTTGGCAGAAAGAAATCATACAGGTGTTCTTGTTCGTTGAGAAGTTCAACAGATTTTACGCGCAAAATTCCGCTGTCGTCATCTATTGGACCTCTAATGATAGAGCGCTTACCATAAACACTTTTCTCTGCTATAATATCTAGTTTTGATAATAATACCTGTATGTCGCTTATTAGTTGATTATTAGCTTCATATCTAAATATATGGGAACTGCAATCAACGCCGAATAGCCCATCTAAGAACCGTTTTACTACACTTTTAGGCGAACGCAAAATGCAGTTTGGTGTTTCGCCATTCTTGGGCATACTATTTCCTAAGTTATAGGCAAAAGTCTCGTCAACTATAACACCATCTGATTCGACATACTTATTTGGGAAAATATATTTATTATCAAATACCAAACAATCTTTGTCCGTCAGGTTTTTGGCCAACTTCCATCCGCCCACAGTTAATACTTTATGAATTGAGGAGCATTTAAAGGAATATCCATATTCTGTGGTTACTTTATATACGTCTGTTTTGGGCGTTTTAATATATTTATAGGGAACTTCATATTCGCCATACCTATTTATAATTCTGCTCTCTCCATCAAAGCAATCAGAAATCCTAAGTAGTCCATTGTTTGTTTCAATTAGTGTGTCACGGCCTACACACGAAAACTCGTCCGCAATTATGCAGTTGGCGCGTAGACCACGAATCCGACTCCCGTCGCCCATCGGTAGGAATATAGCCCTACTGTCATTAATGACCACTTCACATCTGTCAATGCCTCCTCTTGGTCCACTGGAGTTAGTGCAGACTGACCTTAATACTGGAGCGTTTGACCAAATCTTATTCATATATTCATAAATAATCCTAGATTGCCTGAAGGCCGCGCCCACAGCAACTATCTGATAATTTGGTATTAGGGCGCACCTTAAGGTTGCGTAAACCGCCAACAAAAACGAATTGTGTGTAACAATATAATCATTTACGATATATGTTTTGTCTGGACTATCTATTTCTATGCAATATCCTTCGCCTTTGCCCACATATTCTATATTTGTTATGGTCGGCTCTTCATATACTAATTTCGTATTTATGTTTACTGCTGGTATACTCTTAATTACTTCGTGCTTACACCATATATTTAATGATCTACATAGGTTGACTACGTCGTTTGATAGAGCAGAAGAAAAGGTGTAACATATATTGGGCTTACCAAAACTTTTTGGGCAATCTATAAACGCCCTCAAAAGCTCATGGCGTTGTGAGGCTGAGGCCGTCATATACATACTATGAATCTTTCTCTGCGATACTAAATCATTAAAGTCTAGTTTGCCCAATAAGAATCTGATATGGCGCGACCTATCTAATCTGTTCTTTTTGTGTATGCAATATCCATTATCAGTATTGGTTATATAATGATAGGGCGGAAGTAGGGCCTTTATTTTATTTAGGACGGCGGGCCTTATTTTGTTTTTTATGTAAACTTTGTCGTTCTTCATATATCCATATAGTAGTAGTATACCATATAGATATGGGTGTATTGGTAGGTCTATATTATCATCCTCACATACTGGGCCGTTAGTAATCAACCTAACTTGTTCGTTTTTATAGCGCCCAAGAATTTGCTTAGTCGTAAGAACCCCAAGCTCGCCGTTTATTTTACATGTCCACATGTGATCTTCACATGCTTTTATGGAGCGGCCATCGCTAAGATGTAATTTATATATTTCAACGTTTGTCTGTAATTCAGTTTTTGCTAGTACTCTGTGCAGTCTACCATCCCCACCATACGCCTTATATCCAACTCTAATTTTTTCTATGGGCGTCCACCCATTTTTTGTGCGCACCAATGTTCCTGGCGGAAATAGTTTACCAAACCCACGGCTGGCTATATACATCGGAAATGTTCTCTTCCATAATTCTTCAATTATCATACTTTGAACTGGCAATAACTCAACGTCTAATAATGTCTTAGCCGCAAACGACAAATATTCTGGATTACGCATAAGTTTTATTTCAAGTAATCCAGGATTCTCAATGTATTCTTGGTCACGCCCAAGCAATGGGTTGGTTATTGTTTTGCCGTGGAGATTGCCAAGTCCCAACCAAGCATCATCTATTTTGGAGTTTGGTCGATGTAATTTAACCTTTCTAGCCATACAAATCCACAACCTCGCGCATTATATTTGTTGCTACCCATATAGCGTTATCTGTATTTCCACAGTATACTATATGAATATTATATTTGACCTGTATGCGATTCAAACATTTTAGTATATAACGACCCCTGACCCTAATTTTCTTTAGGATTTTGGGCGGTAAGTCCTCTAGGAATGGATACTCTATTACCTTTTGTATTGAAGACTCTATTAATATGTATTTATGTGGAAATTCGGCCATCCTTTCTAGTTGGGCGCCGAATCTTTTTTCGTGAAGATTTTGGGCGATCTCATTAACTGTCCTTTTGCGCTCAATACATAATTTATCCTCAAATCCCTCGACCGTATAATCACCAGTATCGAGATGCCTAAATTCAGTACCCAAAATATATGAACTTGTAAGCGCCCACGGATATTTTTCTTTGGTGTCGATTATTACTCTGAATGATCTTGGTTCTGATTCTTTTCCCACAATCTTAACTCCGCACGTATATTTTGTTGCACCCTAGTTTGCCCAAGTATAGAATAGAATAAGTTCTGGTACTCTTCTTCTCTGCCCCATATTTTGTCGTGATGCTTCCTACATAGTGTTATGCCATTATTAACATCAAATCTAAGATTAGGATAATCTGCCCACCTTTTTATATGATGAAATTGGAGCTTTGATTTGCTGTTACAATTTGGCCATCTGCACTTAAAGCCGTCTCTTTTGGCTACGTCTTGGCGCCATTTTTTATAGGCTGGATCATCATAATTACGGCGCATCGCTTAATACCATTTCCCGCACTAAATCTTTGAATGAATATTTGGGCTTCCATCCAGTGTCATTTCTGAATTTTGTGGAATCGCCCAATAAATAACTTACTTCTGCTGGACGCATAAATTTCGGGTCTTGGACAAAGTGATCCTTATAGTTTAGGTTGAACGCGCCAAACGCTTCTTCCAAAAACTCCCTAACTGTATGAGTCTCCATTGTTGATACAACATAGTCCTCGGGGGATTCTCGCTGAAGCATCAAATACATAGCATAAACATAGTCTTTTGCATGTCCCCAGTCCCTATATGAATCTATGTTGCCCAACCTAAGCTTTGGGAACTCAATACTAGACCCACTCCGTATGTATTCGCCTATCCACTTAGTTATTTTTCGTGTAACGAAAATGTCTCCTCGTCGCGGAGATTCATGATTAAATAAGATTCCCGCACACGCAAAAAGCCCATAAGACCGCCTGTATAATTGTACGCTATAATGGGCCGCCGCTTTAGCGACCGAATAGGGGCTTTGTGGTTGAAATGGCGTACCTTCATATTGAAAGGGCTTAGATGGGAGTTCTTCGACTGGCAAAATATCAGTATTACTATGAACAATATTGCCATTAACTTCATATGAATAACTTCGCCCAAACATCTCGCTTGTGCTAGCCTGATAAACCTTTGTGTTGGGGCTAAATTGACGAACAGCCTCCAAAATGTTTAGTGGGCCTATAGCATTAATCTCAAACGTACTTGTTGGACAGTAAAATGAGTCGTGAACATATGATTGAGCCGCCAAATTATAGAACTCGTCTGGCTTATATTTAAGTATTACTCGTGCTAACGACGAAAAATCCGTAACGTCTGCACACTCAACAATAAATTGTGGATGCCCAATAATATGAGATATCCTGGATAACCTATCTTTAGAATCTAAGCTAGATCGCCTAATTAGGCCTACTACTGTATATCCCATTCCTATTAGGAGGTCTGACAAATACGATCCATCTTGGCCCGTAACGCCCGATATAATAGCAGTCCTATTTTTTGGTATCATATGTATTTGTTCCTTCGCCCACATTCTTTATAGGTTTGTTATTCCATATCTTGTATATTCCGCGCCTCTTGCTAATTCGTTCCTCATTAACCACCCCTTCTACCTTTGGCCTAACCCTTGTTCTCCCAGATGGTCCGCCCACAGACAGTCCATTCCTTTCAAAGCTGTCAACGAGAGCTGGAGATTTAGGCTCCGCCTCGGATTGAGCAGAAGAAAAGGGTGTAGTGGGCGATTCCAGCTCTTCAACCGTGGGCGTCGGCGACTTCTTAAAGCGTTCTTCGGCACTATTAATTAGGCCATCTTTAATAGCCTTTCTTCGTTCTTCTATTTTGTTTGTGTCTTTCATTCTTTTGCTGTCTCCACATTAAGTAGGGGTTGATCTATGCCGCCATCGGCATATTCGTGAAATTCCGAAAAGTCTTGGGCGGCCTTGTCTTTGGCCATCCGCATAATCTCCATGTCTTCGCCTATGAGTGCTCTGCGCTCTTCGTCTTCCAGGGCGCGCAAAAACCCCATCCAACTTGATTTGCTGTCCTCGACCTTTTTAATGCGGTCGGCCCTAGCGGCCTTGAGGTCGCGCTGGATATCCTTGATTTTATCTAGGATTTTTGAATGTTCTGTGGTATATGAACTGAGCGAATTGCGTATCATAGATAATTCGGTCTCAAGGCCCGCAATCTGGGCGTTATCGCGCAATTCTGGTTCTTTGGCGTATTCTTCGTCTAGGAGTTTCTGCAATCTGTCTATTTGGGATATTGAGCGCTTTCGCTCTTTCATTACCCTATTAGATAGTATTTCTAGGGTTATCCACTGTTTTATTTGTAGTTCTTCCGTATATAAGACATCCTCGCGCAACTGCTTAAGTATTCGGACCCATGTAGTCGTAAAATAGGCGAGTTCCTCCTTGGTGAACTGAGACTTTATTTCGTTCCAGTAGGGCCGCTCCCTCAATTTATTTGTTAAGAGTTCCTTGTCATAATTCTCATCTGATATTCCCTGCTGTAGCAATCCATTCATTACACAATATTTATGAACGGCCCTTGGGGTCCGCTTGAGATGGTCCGCTATTTGTTGGACCGTCATTCTTTTGATATTTCGCCGTATAAATTCGTCTTCTGTGCGCCCAAACTTTCCGCGCTTAAGCGTCATATATGTCTGCCTCCTTTAGAATGTCGTGAATTGTGGGCATTAGTTTTTCTTTTTCGGATTTGGTTAGGTTGATGCCATTCAACAATTTTATCCATAGGGGGCGCAATGGTATTGGTATTTGTGAATCTATGGTTTCCACAACGTTCTTATATTGTATTAGTATTGCCTTATCTAGTTCTTTTTCTTGGGGGCGTTCAGCCTCGGACTCTATGGCACCCCCACTAAGCGTCTTTTTACGGGCGTTTCTATTAATCCACCCCTCATAAAGGTCACATAATATTTTATTGTCAAATTTTGAGCAGCCATCCGAATGGTTTAGGTAGAACACGCACTTCTTACAGGGCGGGTCTGGGCGCTCATAATTATTGCGTTTCAAATTAAATAGTTGATTGTGTACGTGAGTCCACAAAAATGTTTTTAGACTGCCCCTACTACTATCATATTTGTTTAGGGCTTCTAGTGCAAATAGGCGCGCATATTGTTTCATGTCGTCTAGGTCGTTGGAACCAAATCTGAATTTGGGCGCCAAACTATTAGCAACACTATCAATTATTTTGAGGACTTCTTGTTTCATGTTTGGTTTGTGTTTCTTTTGGATCGGGTTCCTTGAGATCTTCTTCAACTTCTTTTTGGAGTTCCTGGGATGCTTTTGTGTGGATAATTGTTTCTATTGGTTGGCCCATAATTATTTCTCCTTAAACGTGGTAAAGGTGGTATACTATAGTATACATCATAACTGCATAAAAATGACAAAGGAGCCCCCACAAAATGAATAAGATTTGGAAAAAGCATGAAGACCAATTCATAAGAGATAATGCCGAAACTATGAAGGACAAAGAATTGGCAGAGCATCTCTCTAAGATGAGTGGACGAAAAATCACATTGGATGCCGTTCGCAAAAGAAGACAGGGACTCGGCATTAAAAAGGCGGGCGGAAGAGGAGTCCATGTTGTAATCCATAACAACTAAAACACTAAAGGTGGTAAAGGTGGAAATTAGGGAAGGGGGAGGGGGTTGTGTCTGTACCCCCCCGCCCAAAAGAGGGGGAAAACCCACCTGCCAGCTAGATTATAAAATCCCCCCATTGTCCACCACCCACCCAAGCCTCCCCCCCGAAAAGGGGATGTTCGTAAGTCGTTACTACCAAACGAGTTAGAACAATCTTTGTTTTTTTTGAGATTTCCGCTTGACAAGGGACGATGGTATATTTAAGGTTGCAACAGCTTGATTGATTCGATTCAATCAATGCTACCTAACGCCTGATCGTTAGGTTCGTTCTTTGACAACTTAGAGGCACCAACAGGGATTCAGACCAGACCCCCCATGATGGGGGAGTACCAGGGTTTCCCAAGCGTAGGGGGGACGCGTAGCCTAAGCTAACAATACGCGTCCGTCCCCTAGACTGGCAAGGTGGCGAGTCTAGTGGGTTATCGCTTCAGTCTGGCGTTGGGTCAGACTGGCGAGTTTCGTTGTTTCTCGCTCGGAAGGAAGGCTATGCGAGAATACAACATCTACGACGCCCCCCTGAGGGAGGGGGACCGAGTAGAGCTGGTTTATCCCAGCTCTGCCGACGGGTCCCCCCTCCCCCGTAAGGGGGTAGTCGAAAGGATTGGCAACTTCTACGTTGTCGTAGAGGTTGCCGAAGGTACTTTCCGCACCTTCCGCTTTGACCGTATCGTTGGCGGTACGGTCAAAATCGACTAGGTGCGGTAGTCCCCCTCCGCCGAGGGGGTTGGTTTCATGGTTGGGGGAGCGGCGGTAATCCCCCTTTTTGGTGGCGAAAGCCCCCTAGGAAGGGTTGCCATGAAGGTAATCCAGTACCACCTCGCGCGTCAGGATAGACGCGCGTTGTGGTTCGGGGGGGACAACGGCATAGGTATCCGCTATATGTCGTTGTCCTTCCCGTCCCCCGAGGATGGGGGGGCAAAGTTGGAGGTCGTGGTACAACTCAAGGAAGAGGACGTGCCGCGACTAATTAAGGAGCTGGAAGCCCTAAAATAGGGTTTTCGGCTCCGAGTCCCCGCCAAGGCGGGTTGGTTTCGGTGGGCTACCTTGGCTCTGGTCCACTACTTATGGGGGACCTCCCCCTAGAAAGGCTGAACATGAAACAAGTGTTCAGTTTCTACGCCGAAACCCCCAAGGAGGGGGGATTGTCGGTAGTGGGCGGTATGATTACCGCCCGCGCCGACAATGGAAGAACTTTGGCGGAAGTAACGGTCAATTTGGACCGTGAAACCGCCGCAGCCCTCATCCAACGGCTACAGGAGTGGTTGGACCGCTCCAATAAGTAGCCGTTGGCCCCGCTAGGGCGGGGATTGGTCGGTGGGTTACCCTAGCTCTGGCCCACTCATGGATGGAGGATTGGTCATGGTGGACCTATTAAGGTTCGCGGTGGCGGCGATTGCCCTAGCATGGGTAATCTATGCCTGCTACCGCGAATGAGAGTAAGCCCCCCAGTAGGGGCATTGGTTTTGGTGGGCAACTGGCTCTGCCCACCTTTTGGGGGCCTAGGCCCCCTAGAAAGGAAGGGTTATGGTAGATATAACCCATCTGATGTACGATCTGGACGGCACGGATGCCATCCACTTCGCCCATTGTTGGGCGAAGGAACGACCGTTTATGGCCAGCTTGGAAGCTGGCCCGTACTCCCCCAAGAGGGGGGAGTATTGGATCGTCATGGAGGACGATCAAGACAAGTTTACCCTCGTCATGGACGGCGAGGTTGAGTTACACTTCATCATCGACAAGGACGTCGATAAGAGTGTTAGGATGCTGCTCACCCTGACAGGGTGGGCACAATCGGAGTGGGTCTACTAAGGCCTACTCCGCCCCCCGCCGCAGAGGGGGGATTTTTGAATCATGGCGGGGGAAGCTGCGGACTCCCCCACTTTGGGGGCGAAAGCCCCCTATGCTGCCCCCCGAAAGGGGGGCCTTTTTTCGTGCCCTAACCTTACCCCTCTGATGGGTAGTAGGACACAATACGTTTGGGAATTTGTCGTAACTCTATAATATGAAACAACTTAGGATAACATGGTAGGCCCGCTCGTCGTAAGTCCTTATGCAGTAAGGGTTTACGTCGATTTTCGCAACCTATTCTTTTGGGGGGAGATGGGGCAGAAGAAAAGGGTACATACTATGGGTGTCGCACCTAATCCATTAGGGCGACCACTCATGGGGATCACAGTCAGCCAGTCTGAGTACCTATGATGGGTGGCGTTGTACTACCTAAAGTATTGGATTGGCCCAATGGGGGGTAGTCAGCCACCTAGAGTATGTAGTTATTGTGGGTGAGGTTTTTGGGCGTAGGTGGTACTACTAATGGCAAATATAATTCCACGATTTAGTGGTTGTGGGCAGTAGGCGATTTTGCTAGTCTGTAGTCTATGGGTTGTTTCTTTACTCGATTGGGCGAACGCCCTAGAAAGGTGTTCAAAATGAACATCAACACGATTGCGGACTATCTTGAAGAATACTGTGAATTTCTTGGGAATTTTACCGCCCAAGGTTCCAAAAAAGCGGAAAACGCCCAATACGCAATTGGGGACTGGTTAGCCCACCCTAATAGGGGGTGGGACCGATTACTCGTCGACGTTGCCCCCCACCTAGACGGGGGGCTCAAACTAAGAGCCCTCACTCTTGAGGGCTGGCACCCCACCCATGGGGTGTCTATTGGTGATCTTCTCCGTATTGTGGGGTCTGATGGGGACGTTATCACAGTCCGTGCCCCAGCAGGGCTAGTCGATATTGACATCGGCGAGGCTATCGATGAAACGATATTCGAAATCGTCTGGTAATCCACGCCCCCGAAAGGGGGCTTTTTTTGTACCCCCTCATTGGGTGTATTTTTTGTCTTGTGTTCCAGCTAATCCATAAGAGTCGTAGTCCAATTTGGGGGCAGTCAGCGAGTTAGTCTAGTCTATCAAAGGACTTAGGTTCAAGGGGGAGCCCAGCTCGCCGTAAGTCCTTATATAGTAAGGGTTTACGTCGATTCTAAGGCTATATTTCTTTTGGGTGGTTGTCTTTCCTCAAAGTGTGTACATATTATGGGTGTACTGGCTAAACTATTCGGGTGGCCGCCAATGGGGGGTAGCCAGTCAGCCAGAATAAGTACACATCATGAGGGGTGTTGTACCACCTAACCTAATAGATTGCGGCCCCCTCTCCTGGGGGTGGGGTGTCAGCCAGTTTGACTACCACTTGTGGGTGTCTCAGCTAACCCATTGGGTTGGCCCCGCATGGGGGGTGTCAGCCAGCTAGTTAGTGGTACTACTTTTGAGATTATTTTGGAATTTTGGGCGTATAGGGTTGACATGGTTCGGAGAATCATATAAGTTAGGATTGTCGTTAAGGTCTGGGGCGACCATACATGGGCCGCCTCAAGTTATCTTTATCTTTTGTATAAGGAAACAGCACAATGAAAACCGCCTTTGACCGACTTATGGAATTACGCGAAGAAATAATCAATCAAAACGAGGGGGAGGAAAACCCCCTCACAAAGAGGGAGCTAGAATCGCTCCGAATTGCGGAGCGTAAACAACGTGCGGCCAAGATGGCCGCAATGATAACGCCCCAAGTATTGAAACGGCTAGAGGAGGAGGGGCGACACGTAACCGACCTACTCCCACCCCCAGAATGGATTGTTCGCCCCTATTGGGGTAAGATTGACCTTACGATGGAGTAACACTAGCCCCCTCGAAAGAGGGGGTTTTTACGTAAACCATTATGGCATAAGGACTTACGCTTAGGGGGGCGGCCAGCTCGCCGTAAGTACTTACGTAGCAACAACTTAGGGCGATTCTCTTGAAATATATGCTTCTCGTGGTATAATATAGTTGTAGTGGATGATAAAGCACCACCCAACGGTGGTAGGACTCACAATACCCCCAAAATGGGTGGTATGTACATTTGTTCTGCCTAATCCACTCGGCAGAGTCACGCCGCACCCCCCAGTCAGGGAGTTTTCCCCACCTTTGAGGTTTTCTGGATTTTATCGGTTTTTGGGTTGAATTATTTGGTGGTTATGCTAGAATATAGGCGTGGTTGAAAGGGGCGTGTTACTCATTTAGGAAAGGGTTGAAATGAGAAACATCCAAGACAGCTCGACATTGTTCCTCGATATTAAGCTCGACAATGGCGATATTGTCGAAGTGGAGGTTCAGGTCTGGTCAGAATTAGAGCCAGCCGATCCCCAAGTGGGGATTCTGTCTGACTCTTGGGAGCCACTGGAATATGAACCAGTGGCATATATGATGGAGACTGAAAACTCATGGACCGAGTGGGGGGGTCACGACCCCCACTTGGAGGAAAAGATTAAACAAAAGTTAGATCGCTGGTGGGAAACCAGTGAGGATGAAATATGGAGGGAGGTGAATAACCTCTAGGAGTCAACCCTTCCGAGCGGCCCGCATCCCCTAAGTGGTGGTGTGGGCTATTTTTATTGGCTATCGCCAATTCGACGTAAACCCTTATGGCGTAAAGACTTACGGCGAGTTGGGCGGAGAGTTGGCCCTAAGTCCTTATCGCACAATAAGTTACGACAAGGTTAGGGCACTATTTCACTTCTCTTTGTACTTCAATAGGTGATACTTTTGAAATTTGTCTCTACATAATTCGTCCAACAGCATATACTTGGCCATCATCCAAACATCCATGCGTGTCGGCTTATCATTGTCAAAATGATTATGGCCAAACCGATACTTCCAATCTTTTTCGACCAGCCGAAAATTCAACTCAACATGGCCATCATCGTGAAATTCCTCTAACCACCTCCAACCTTCATCGAAAAATCGGCGTTGAAGATCATTCAGTCGTTCGCTGCTATAAAACTCGTTCATTTTTCAACCCTCCAAAAGCTAACAACACCCATATAATAGCACAACAACCCAATAATGCAATAGCTAAATCAAAAAATACCGAAAATTGTCTTAAGTTGTTGCTATCAAAGGACTTACGAACAACGGGGCGGCGGGCTGGCCCTAAGTCCTTACCGCACAACGAGTTACGATAAGGACTAGGGCATATTTAGTTGAACACGATTTCTTCGGTTTCGTAGGCGTATTGTACCGCCTTTCGAATTTTGCGAATAGCTTCGCCCAATGATTGGGTAATAAGCGGTTCGGTAACGGTATAGTTACCGCACCGCCCAATTACGTATCGCTTGGGCGTCACGGACAAAAACAGGTGGTCGGAAAAGCCAAACTGGCGTCTGGCACTTTCCAGACCATACTTATCGGCCCATTGCTTGAAATTCATATTGTCCCTCCAATGGGGGGCATAGTATACCCCCATCATGATACTACCCTACGTGAACATACCACCACTCAATCGTCGCCCCTTCTGGAAGCTGAGTGGTCCCCTCTGGCAATCGGGGACCGCGATATTGAGCCACCAACAATTCATCGCCCCGCGTGACCGACACCGTTGGTCGGTCCGTTTTAGGGTTCGGAATGGTCGGAAACTGAGCTTGGACAACCGCGAGCAAATCGCGGTGTCCGATGCAGCAAACTGCATCTTCCGTCATTTCCAAAATCTGATCGTCTTCCGTCAATTTGCGGAAAACCACCGAAACATCATCATTAGAAAGCATGTTGATCGAAAAGGCATTGCAAATAAAACGCATGATTCAGACTCCTAATAACAGGTAACCGAAAACCCTAACCGTTATGATTATAGTATAGCAAGCACGCACGGAATTGCAAGGGGAAAAATCAAAAAATATGGCCATTTGGACGCACTAGAAAATAGTATCTCATTTGCTATATTTTTCCTTGTACTTCCTCAATTCTTTCATTTCCTCAACCGTTCCCATTTCTCCCAAAAGGAAATCGTAAGCCATCACCCACGCATCATAACGGGGATAACGCCCCCATCCATATTTGCAATCTTCAGAATAGTTGTCGTTCTTATTGATATTGAAGGCATGGCACCATTTTCGGAGCGTGAAACGTATGATTACATCGCCATTATCGAAGGTTTCTTCATACCATCGCCAACCTGCCCTAACAAAGGCTTCCTGGATTACAGCGATATGGTGGTTTTTGTAATCTAAAACCGTCATTTTCAATCCTCCTAAGTGTTGAGCTTTGACTGTCTATAGTATAGCAGGCGATTCACATAATGCAACCCTAATTCAATTAAGGACTTAGGTTGAACGGGGCGGCCGATTCGCCGTAAGTGCTTATAGTACAAGGATTTACGTCGTTTGACAAAGGCGGTTTATATGCTATAATATAGGTTTGGATTTGAGCAGAAGAAAAGTGTAGGCTGTGGGGCGTTCCAGCTAATCCAATAGGCTCGCCCGCTAATAGTCAGCCAGTCAGCTAGCCAGAAAACCCCAGAAGGGGGGATTGCGTTTTTTGGGATGTTGTGTTATTATTGTTTGTGTGGGCGTAGGGTTATACGTCCTGTAATACCACAGATGGGGACCGCCCACTTTCTTTTGTTTTACAATGAGGGTTGATATGCTTTTACAGCGTGCTAATTTTCTTGAAGAACGTGGTGTTTTGTATATTCATACGAAAGACGTTCCAGCCGATGAAATCGCAGATTATGAAAAGGCGGGCTGGACAAAAGTTCAGTATAAAATCTACTATAAAGATGTTCACGTTGGATGGGGCGAAATCCTCATCAGACTTTCCGATATTCCTACCCTATTCAAACATTGGAATCGCTGCGGTTGGGAGTATTACCCATATTTCAACGAGAGGAAGTAATCATGGTTGTCAAACATGATGATATTATTGTCGCATTAGAAAACTTCAATAATATCTCCAGCATTATGCCCGAACATTCTGCAAAAATGGGCGATGTTCTTATTGATCTGGTCAAAAAGTACGTCGCTGAACGCACCATTTATGTTTTGTCGGAAGAAGAACGGCAAGCTTGTCTTGAAGGGAACAAGCTGAAGGCGGTAAAGCTTTACCGAGGTCGCACAAAAAGGGGACTTATTGACGCAAAACGAACCATCGAACAATTGGGTGGAGACTTGCTCGTAAAATCGGGCAAGTACGTCAAGCAAGATGGTTATTTGCGTTATAAGGACTCACAATGATAGTTTGGGCTGACCTAATTGCACTAATTACGTTTTGGTTGATTGTGTGGTATCTATTCAAAGATAGAAATAAATAAAAGTAATAGTTTTTCGCGTAACCCTTTATTATAAAAGGACTTACGCGTACTGCGGCGGCCCCTTTGCCCTAAGTTCTTTCTGCACAACGACTTACGGCAATTTGACAAAATTTTTGGTCCTACTCTTGTATTATTTGGTTCGGCTGCTAGAATATAGGTGTTGAAGGTTGGGTTTGAAAACACAAACAAAGGAGATGCTAATGATTGATTCCATTGAAGAAGCCTATCTAGACGGAAGATGGGAAGAGTATGAAGCCTATCTTGATGGTAGGCTGGGAGAATTGTGGTTAGAGGAAGCCAACATTACGCTTACCGAAGTCGCCAACGAATTGCAGGAGACCGTCTAATGGTTGCCAAGCTTAATTTGATGTTGCATTGCGGAGCCCACAAGGTTGGGCGTGAACAAGTGTACAGCTCCCCCACTCCAGAGGGGACCAAGACATGGCACCCCATTCCCCACAGAACACTCATTGATCTTGTGGAGGAAAAGTTGCCAAATTACGATATGGAGGTCGTACAGGAACAGCATGGTTTGATGCGTGACGGATCACGATATTTTGGTCTTTTCCAAATCAAAGCAACCGACGGTGGGAGTCTCACGGACGATTATGGGTTGGTTCTGGGAGTTAGAAACTCTCATGATAAATCCATCCCTGCGGGCCTATGTTTGGGTTCTGGCGTTTTTGTATGCGACAATCTCGCATTTTCGGCGGAAGTGGTAATTGGACGCCGCCATACACGTTATATCTTGGACGATCTGCCCAGATTGATTGGAAACGCCCTGGGTAAATTGGTTCAGGCCCGCCAAGATCAAGATGTACGCATCAAAGCATACAAAGAACGAGAATTGGGCGATAAGGAAGCCGCCCACTTGATCCTAAAGGCATTTGAGCACAAGGCAATCAACCAAAGCAGAATCGCAAAGGTATGGGAGCAATGGAAAACTCCCAACCATCCAGAGTTCAAAGAACGGAACATCTGGAGCCTATTCAATGGATTTACCGAAGCACAAAAGGGGCTGAATCCGTTTGAATTATCACAACGAACACAACGGTTGCACGGACTGATGGACGCCGCCGCCAACCTTACGCTTCAAACAGCGTGCTAACATTATTATTTTGTGCAACCCTTGCCCCTTACGTCAGAATTGGCGTAAGGGATTATTTTATAAGGACTTAGAGCGAATCCGCCGCCCTATTCGCCGTAAGTATAAGCTACACAACAACTTACAACAAATTTGCGATAATCTATTGACAACCCTGAAATCGTATGCTATTATGTTGACAGGTTGGTAATCGAACTCGTTTTTCTGGAGTGTACAGGATGGAAAAGTACAATTTGGTTATCGTAGATATGCAGCCAGAATTTGAGGCCGTAAATGAGGATTGGCTTATTGAGGCGGTTTGCGAAGAAATCGCCCTAGCCAAACGTCGCAACTTGGCAATTATTGTGTTGGAATATGATGGGTTTGGGGAGACCCATCAAGATATTATGGACACAATTGGCGACTACCCTAAATGTTTTGTCGAAACTAAGTTTGATGACGATGGTTCGGAAGAAGTCGCCAATATCTGCACACAACACGACCTTCCAGAAAAGTTTGTCGTTTGTGGGGTTAATTATAGTGCGTGCGTACAACGTACTATCACTGGTATGGTATATGAACAACATTATTATGCTGGGGATATTGCTGTCCTATATCATGCTTGCAATGATCCTGAAAATTGGGATTATTCTCATAGAACGGACCAGCATTTGACTTCTATAGGTGTTGATATTGTAATGAAATAACCAACCGAGACGTAAGTTCTTTTATAGTAAGGACTTACGCTTAATGGGGCGCCCTAATCGACGTAAATTATTGGTATTATTAGACTTACGTTGATTTTTGAAAAAGGTGTGGTATAATGATCGTAAGGAAAAGTTGACGGATTGCGGTGGGCAGGTATACGTTTGTTCTACCTAATCCTTTAGGTTGCCAGTCTCAATTTTAAGGAGCCAGCGAGTTATGAGGCCCGTAAGAGTTTATCGGAATGAAGGCGGTAGGTATTATGTTGTTGAGCAGAAAAGAATAGTGGGGCCGATGAAAGAAATCGTCCTAGCCGACGCCCGCTTTGTGGGCAATTGTATATTGGGCTATCTTAGTTGTGCTCAGGAAGTTTTGAATGAGGGATCAAAATTCTTGGGGAAGAACGAGACTTTTGAGCATACAAATGTCCAGTATGATGAAAATAATGAGGTGTTCGTTGACGAATTTGGTGTGCCCATTTATAGGGCGGATTATGTAGATATATTAGACAACAACGTAATAGCTATTTATATGAAGGCCTATAAGCCTATCTAACTCTTTTCTGCGTAAGGACTTACGAAAAAACCCCACCCAAAAGGGCGGGGCGGAAGGGTGTCGATTCCAATTCTACTCGGAATCTTCGGCGGCTTCCAGGCGTTGGCGGATAGCCTGCAATTCCGCCAGTGCTTCATTGTGGTTGAATTTGACACCCCCACGGCGAGGCATGTTGGAAAGGGGGATGCCGTATGTGGTGCGGTACTTAGTCGCCCTCTGTTGGACGGTGTTGGGTTTCAATCCCAATCGTTGGGCGACAATCTGAACTCCGCTTCCTTGGAGTTTTCCAGTGGACAAACCATGCACGGTTTCTTCCCAAACTTGCATGAACTGTTCGCGGGGAACTCGGACTCGTTTTTCTTCGGACATTCTAAATCTCCTAGCAACTAAAAGGTGAAACTCAAATCTGTCTACATTCTAGCAGACCTTTTCGCGTTTGTCAAGACCTAAATCTTGACATTGTACTTGATTCGGGCGATCCGCTTGATATAGGCGGGTTCACCAACATGCAATACTTGACCACTTTGGGCACACTTGATTTCCAGGCGGGTTGCCTGACGCTTGGTGGTGTTCTGGAAAACTTTGACGGGGCGAAAAACATTGGTTTGAACAGACTTCATTTTGTGGTCCTTTCGTAAAACCTGAGTAACTCGTTTGCCAAACCCTTACAATGATAAGTATATCACAAACCGCAGAGTATGCAAGGGTTCGTAGCAAAAATTTCTGAAATTCCATAAGTTGTTATGCTGTAAGGACTTAGGGCGAACCGCACGCCCCCGTTGACGTAAATCCTTACATAATAAAGACTTACGGAAATTCTTTTACTTCCAGGCCGTAGTATGTTTTTGTACTTGTCTCACCTAATCTATTAGGGTTGCATGGTGCTAGTCAGTCAGCGAGTTTAGTTCCCCAGTCAACTGCCATAATGAACAGGTGTCCATCACTTAATATGTCATCGCCATTAAATTCAACAACATCTGCTGGGTAATACTCGCCATCTTGTGAATTGTAGACTACCACAGTATCATGCAGTCTTTCATCATTACTAGCCTTTAATTCCAACAGAAAATCTAGTAGTTCTTTATATGTCAAGACGGCCTCCTTTATACTCTGCACAGTAATGATGCGTCATAGCATATACACGCTGGCGATTCCAGGGGCAGCCTAATGACTGTACCGACTCCCATATCTTTTGCTTTTCCTCTTCTGATAGATCATAATGACTAGCAGTTTCTTTAAATACGTCTTTGTAGTCCATATTTAACTCCCACTTCTAATAATAGACAACGCACGCGATGCTTCCGAACCCTTGGGTTGCGTTCCATGCAGCAACAAAGCAAACGACTCATTTCGCCTTAACGGATCGGCGGCATGGCTATCATCATTATCGATCTCAAGATTAGCCTTTTCTGCCTCCTCTTTTGAAAATACTACAATGGCACTACGCAATCCATACGCATCAATCAAATAATCGTTCTTTCCGCCATAGCTAGCAGTAAGAACCATATTGTTTGGAACATTATCGTACGAATTTACCCACCACGGTAGTGCTTTGGTATACGCATAAAAGAGAACATTAGGAAGAGACTTGGCAACTTCGATCCACCCATCAAAGTAAGCCTGCTTAAAGAAATCCCCAGCAACATGGATACGGCAAATGCCAATATCCTTGGGAATACTTGCGGAGATTAGTTTATAGATACTACCAACGGTCCGCAATCTACGCAACTGATCGAAATTATCTTTGCGTAGTTTATATACCTTTTGAAACAATGCTTCCTGAGAAGCCGAAAAACACCGAAATTGGGTGTGAGGACCATCAACTACCTTTAGCTTACCATTAACATCAACCACCTTTGAATGACATTCCTTTGCGAACGGACAAGACCATCCGCTCAAAATATCAAGTGAATAAATCTTGCGGTTTCCTTCTATGTATTTTTTCAACGATGGGATCTTGGCCAACTTTTTGGTCTTACTATTTGCCTTAGAGAATTTGAGCATAATATCAACCTTTCCAATAATCAACTATCCAAACTTTACGTTTCATGTCTGACCACCACTTCAATTACATTATAGGGCAACAAAACAGAAATGTCAAGTGGAAAAGCAATATTGATGTAAGTCGTTATATGGTATGGACTTAGGGTGAGTGGGGCGGCGGCCCAACCGTAAATCCTTTGATATTAACCACTTACGTCAAATTTTCCTAAATCCTTTGCCCGTAAGGACTTGCGAAAATTGTCGTAAGGTGTTATACTGTAAGGAGTTAGAGAAATTGGAGGTATGAGTCCCCCAGAATGGGGGGTCTATAGTCAGTAGTCTTATAATAGGTGTGTTCTACCTAATCTATAAGGCTCATAGTCTCATGTGTCAGCCAGCCAGCTAGTTAGAAAGGACGATTGAAATGTTGGTAAAATACCTGAGAAACAAAAGTGGTAAGATGGTGGGCGTTGTGGTGGCCATCGACAAAGATAAGGTAGGTATGTCCCTATGTTCGCCCAAGGATGTCTTTAATAAGGAATTTGGTAAGATGGTTGCAGTTGGTAGGGCAAAACTAGGATTCCCTCGTCATGTCCCCAATATTCCAAATAGAAAGGACATTGATTCCGAACAGTTGATCTCAGAGTTTGATAGCATGGAGGATAGGGCTGAGAGATACTTTAAGAATTAGTGAACATCTGTTCAGTGCCCGTAGTCAGTGTAGACCCCCATCAGTGAATACTCAACTCTAAGCTGACCAAACTCTTTTTGGAGCTATACAATGTAACAATAGTAGAGTAAATCACTAACATAGCACTATTGAAAGCACTAAATATTGAGTTGGACTTATTAACATGGGAAGTAGTCTGGGTTGAGCAGAAGGAAAGGTTATATCTCATTCAACGCCCTTCCAACTTCGGCGAACCCACCAAACTTCAAAATCCGCAAGGGTCTTGCTCAACTTGGTGTTTTTCTTTGTTTTATTAGTGTTTTTCTTTACTGAAACTCAAAATATTGCTCGTTTTTAGAGTAAATACGTAGTCAGACCCCCAAATTTACCGAAAAAAATCCCCAAAATCCCAAAATTTCCCAAAAAATCCCAAGAGGGGCTTGTTTTCTGTGTGATTTTACATTATGATAGTGTTAGTTGGAGTTTCGGTGTCTATTACAAATGGAGATTCTGTGAGCATTAACATTAATATCCCTGAAGATTACAAGTTGACTGGGGAGTATCGTAGTCCTAAGCAATACGAATATTTCCTGGACGAAGACGGTAGGGCGATCCAAAACGATTCTCCTACTGCATGGAAAAATGGCCCTAGGCTCATTCTGGTGCGTGATAGTGTTCCTATACTTAAGGCCCCTACTGGATGGCAAGCTATGAAGTGGGCTGTAAAAGATAATCACGGCAAATGGTTCGTAACTAACTCGGAAAATCCACCAGTTTATGAGGGCGGTGGTTGGGTTATCTATGATATCATCAATAACGTTCTAGTAAGAGACAAGTTAGTAGGATTGAAAGTACCAGAAAGTATTGATAGTCTCCCACCCCATAAGTCTCTTGTAAAGCTCGTAAATTATTGTGAGTGGGAAGGTAAGGGCGACGAGCAATATATGCCCGAATGTTCGCCAGAAGTATCTTGGTTTGACTTAACTAATTATTGTCCAGATTGTGGGCGGCCCGTTAAAGTAAGGTAGTGAACACATGTACACCCACAAAATCTATGCTGTTGGTGGCTCGGTCCGCGACGAAATCTTAGGCAAAAAGCCTTCTGATTTTGATTACGCGGTTGAGGCTCCTAGTTTTGAGGATATGTCTGACCTATTAGTGATGAACGCCATTGCCCTCGACGAACTGGGGAATTATTATGACCCGTTTGGGGGCTATGATGATATTCAATGTAGGCAAATTGTATGCGTTGGAAACCCTAGGGACCGCTTTGAAGAGGATGGATTGCGTATTATTTAAAGCTTTTTCCTGCGACACCCTACGTACAATAGAGACTCTAGCCAGACTTCCAGTCCTAACCGAACAGATTTTTGGGGACACTATGATCTGGTTGAAGCCTACGTTGGCAAAAAGGTGAACATTTGTACACCCACACTCCTTTTTTCCCTATACCTAGACAGGGGGTTTTATTTAAAATGAGAGCGTTTGTAGAAGTAAGAAGTCAACATTCAAAGGGATCAAGCTCTAAGATGTTTGGTGGGCCAGATACTTATGTCGCCGTCCAGGTCGTCCCAGATGGCCAGGAACCGCTCAGGTGTTTAAATAAACTGGCCGCCGAACGAAGGGGCATTAAGATTTTCTATGTTGGTGAGGGCTACAGCAAAAATACTGGACCCAAAAGTTCGTTAGGTAGGGCCATCCAGGAAGCAGAAAAGATTGCTAATCATATTAATGCCCTGGATGAGTTGGGGGTTAACATAATGACGTAGCCCCGCCTTTTTAGGGTGAATAATAGATAAACAGGAGAAGTCAAATTCCTGTATTTATCATTACCCTAACGGCGAAGTTGGAGAGCTAAAGGTACTGCGGTCACGCCACATGTTGGGAGCGTGGGGCAGTCTGTCGTAACTTCAAAACACGAAAGATTTATTTTCACCCACCTGGTTGTTAGGCGTAAACAGAGCCAGGATTCTAGTGTGTCTCAAAGTATACGCAAACTTTCGTTTTTGGCTAGAAAACGCTTTAGGTCGAGGCTATGCTCACTAACCACCTACTCAGTATAATAGAGTAGTACCGCCGTAGTATATGTATTATGACTAACTTATATCCCGCTGGCCTGATTTATGGGTGTACAAATGTACGGCCCAATGGAACTTAACGGGGAAACCCCCTAGTGAGCGGCTACCCAAAACCACCATAATACATACATATACAGTCTTCCCAATAACTCTCATGGAGCGCGTGGGCTGCCAGTCCGCGCGCCCATACTATATTATACACCACAAAAACGCACAGTAAGGGGCGGCCCCACCAAAATTGGACCTGGGGCGAAAGAGGAGTGGGCGTCCCAGCTAATCCAAAAGGGACGGCGGAAGTATGTTTGTCTAAGTATAGTTAAAGAGCTTTAGCAGAAAAGAAGGTTGTATTTAGATTAAGGCCCTAAATTAGGGTGTACTTTCTGCCACTTGCGCTACCTCAACAATTTATTAATAGTGCGAGCAATGATTATTGAAGTGCGCTATATTGGCTGCCACTTTTGGTTGTATCTTACTCAGACTCGTTCGTTCGCTGTGGGAGGCTCACAAACTTCGTCTGTGATACGATTATTAGTATGGCTACATACATTCACGTCACTGTATTTCTAGGTTCTCCCCAAAAATACAAAAAAATATAGGGGCCAAACCCCCAAAACGTGTTGTAAGCACGGAATGATCTCGGTTCAGCTACTAGGGCATATAGATAATCTGGGGCCTACTAATTTCGGCTTCCCCCCGTTCGCACTGGGTGACGAAATCCGCTTGGAACTTGTACACTTAGGCTGTCACAGTCAGTCTCTTACTAATAGATAATCCACACTCAATTATCCTCACCCATTTACTGGATGAACGCCCGTTAATAAGCTACCGCACACCGCCACCACATAATGATAATGATGATGGCGATACGGCCCCAATAGCTCCGAGCGTGGGCATACAAGGCTTTGTCCTAGGAGTTAGGGCTTCGCGTTCCCACTTAGTAAGCGTACTTGGGTGAGTTTCCATATCTGGGCAAAACGCCCCACCCACGACGCCTTATGCGCCATTCCGTACGTATTATTATACACCAAAACGGCCTAAAGTAAGGCGAAAATCCCGAAATCCCACCAGAGGCCCGTATTTCAATTCTAACGAGCGCGCAAAAACAATGACGTTTGATACTAACATGCCCTTTAAAATTAGTTAGAAGGGCTCTCAGAAGGTCGTCTCAGCTAAACCATTCGGGTGGGATTGCCCCAAATATGCCCCTTTTCTTCTGCTAAAAATTGTCTTGTTGAGATGAGTGTGTACGATCTGCCACGAGATGTTGCATAACAATTGTAACATAAGTAGCTGTGTGGCAACATCTATATCAACTCTTGTGAGGGGTATACCAACTTTATCTGTGACTTCCAACTTTAGTGATGTTTTGGATTGAGCAGAAGGAAATATTATGGTGTATAGATTAGTGTATTGCAAAACATCTTTTGTGAGTACACAAGAGTCAAACGAGATTGATATGGGCGAAAACAATTGAAGTGCTAACTAACCTAACTTAGGAGTTCTTGTGGTCACGACTGTGGGATAATCCGAATTTCACTCGAAATTCTTCTCGTTCATTCGTCTTATCTAAGATCGTGATATGGGAACACACGTTCAGACCACTGTATTTCTAGGCTCAACCAAAAAATACAAAAAAAATATAGGGCAAAAACCCCAAAAACAAGTTTTAAGTACGAAAAAGTCTCAGTCCAGATACTAGGGCATATAGATGGTCTGGGACCGAATTTTAGCTCGGTTTCCCCCCGTTCTCACTGGGTGGTCAAATCCTCTTGGGACTTATACACGTAGGATTCCACTTTTGTACTAGCAAAATAGGTTTGCTTAGGTGAGTTTCCATTTTTGAGGGTCAATAACCCTCCACCTATGGTACATCCTTATGCGCTTTTTCGTACACTTTATTATACACCAAAATTTAGGCTTGTCGTAGAAAATTGTCCAAAATCTTGCTAGAAAATCGAGAAAAAAGCATGAACAAAAGTACAGGCACACTAAACGGCCACCAAAAAGCAGCCGCAATAACAAGCTCTCTATCACTGCAATTAAGGTTTCCGCTAACACTACGGAACACATACAAACAAATCAGGTACACTACATAATACATAACGATCATTACCAGAAATTCCATACCAATTTCCTCCTATATGTTGAAAACAAAACCTCAAAGCTCGCCCTTAATTATAGGGCATCCAGCAAAAAACACAAGTCCGTTTTTAGGGCAAAATGCGACATTTTCCGCACAAAACTGTCTACTCCCCCATAAGTGTAGTTGACCAGGCTGATTTTACCACTATACTCTATCCCAGACATTCCGCAAAACCAAAATTGTCCCTTAACCAATATAGTGTACAAATTAATACGGCGTTATTTTGTCTAATAATTTCTTTTTTTATGGAAAATTAGATCAATGTGTAGTTGCCCATTATTCTTTAAGCATTATGAGACATCCATATTCACTTTGGATGGAACGAGCTTCCGCATAGTATTATATTACAAACCCACAAAACTGGCACGATTCCTATTGAAGGGCAAAGTCAGACAATTTGAGCGTCATTTTATTGGGCGGCGTAATAGATGGATTGAGGTTGGCCATCAACATCCATGTTCTTTTTATATGGAGAGAAAACTTAATATTGAATTATTACACTTTAAAAGAGAGCAGGCTATTAAATATAGGAATACATTACTAAAGTTCAAAAGAAAGAGATAAATATAGGTATGCCACACATTAGGATAGTAGGCGATGTACATGGCAAACTAACAAAGTACATAGATATAGTGCGTGAACATCCGTACAGTATACAAGTGGGCGATCTTGGTTTTTCTTATGATTGTCTTTCTTGTTTGGATTTTGAATGTCATAAATTCTTTGGTGGAAATCATGACAATTATGATGTATATTATGAGACTCCTCACGCTCTGGGCGACTACGGAGAATTTGAACTAGGGGGATATAGTTTGTATTTTATTAGGGGCGGCTTTTCCATAGACAAAAAATATAGGATTAGGAGTCCCATTAAGGTTTGGTGGGAAGAAGAAGAATTACCACGGCGAATCTATGAGGATGTTGTGGGCGATTTTGAGTCTGTCAAGCCTAAGATTGTATTAACCCACTCATGCCCTCAAACAATAGCACGAAAAATAGGGAACGATTACGCACTTAGAATGTTTGGGTTTGATCCTAGTACGTTCTCTACTAATACACAACTACTATTAGAGGAGTGTATAAATGTTCACCAACCAGAATTATGGGTATTTGGGCATTTCCACAAAGATGTTGAGTTAGTGTACAAAGGTACACGCTTTGTTTGCTTACCAGAACTGGGAGTCTTAGACTATGATGGATAAGTATTATGTTAAATGGGGAAAACACAGGATTGTAATTATGGCCGCAAACCCTATTACGGCCTGTATCAAAGTAATGCAAAAAGTCCTTGGGCAATCCGAACCAACTAATGGTACGGTCATTCCCGCCTTTTTTATTATTTCTCAGAGGGGGTTCGATAGCGAACCAGATATTATTTGGCAAACATCAGAAATAGTTAAGATCAAGTATGCGGCGAATCAGGCAGAAGAAGATTTAGGATATGAAGACTGAGCAGGAAAAAGATGATAGTATTAAATGGACATGAAATTACGCCCACTGTATTTCCAGACGGTACTTCACAAGTATGGAAATTTGATGGTATTAAAGAACCGCACTCTAATACGGTCGTATGGTATTTTGAGAGTGAATCCGAAATATCACACTTGTCCCAACTAAAGACTTTTCTGGATTGTAGGGCCTATAGTCCAGAACAAACAGAACAAGTTCTATATATTCCCTATCTACCTTATGCCCGCCAAGACAAAACAGTTAGGGCCGACCAAACATTTGCTCTACACGGATTTGCCCGACTATTAAACGCAATGAAGTGGGATCGCGTAATAGCCTTTGACGCCCATTCTAGTGTCCCAAAGGCCCTAATTAACAACTTCATCAATCTAACCCCAGATTTCTCATGGGCCGACTATGATGCGGTTATATTCCCAGATAAGGGCGCCCAACAAAGATATATGAACCTTTTTCCTGCCCAATCTTTTTCTGCCCAAAAGGTACGCGACCAAGAGACTGGTAGAATTACCCACTATACATTTGAACACCACGATCTAATCCAAGGGAAGCGCGTTCTCGTTGTAGACGACCTGTGCGATGGTGGCGCTACATTCAAAATACTTGGAAAATGTTTGTTTGGCGTTAAGGAAGTATCCCTATATGTATCACACGGTATATTCTCTAAGGGAATAGACGAACTACTTAATTATTACGATACTATTATTACTACAAACACCTATAAACCATCAGAACATCTTTTCGATCATACGGAGTTTGGGGATAGATTTCAGGTACTTAATTGGGAAAATAGTTATGACGAAGCGTATCAATCCGCTCTTTCTTATTGATTTCTATAAGTCGGACCATCGTTCGCAGTATCCAGAAGGAACTCAACTGGTCTATTCTAATTTTACGCCCCGTAAATCTAGGATTAAGGGCGTGAACCACATGACCTTTTTTGGCCTACAATATGCCATCAAAGAGTATCTTATTAATAGCTTCAATAAGTATTTCTTTTGGCAACCAAAAAGCGTAGCAGTGGGTAAATACGCACACTTTATGCGTAATACACTTAGCACACCAATCAACACAGACCATATTGGGCAATTACACGATTTGGGCTATCTTCCCTTAGAAATTTGGGCCTTGCCTGAAGGTACTGACGTTCCTCTCCAAACTCCCGTAATGACATTCTGGAACACCAAACCTGAGTTCTTTTGGCTGACCAATTACCTAGAGACTCTTCTTTCTGCTCTATTGTGGAAACCTTGTACTTCGGCGACTACTGCTGGATTGTTCAGGCAAGCCCTAGATTACTACGCACAGGAAACGAGTGATAACCCTGAATTTGTTGACTGGCAAGGTCACGATTTTTCATTTAGGGGAATGAGCGGAGTGGAAGACGCCTGTATGAGTGGGGCGGGCCACCTACTGCACTTTACTGGTAGTGATACAGTACCAGCCATTCTATTCCTAAAGGAATACTATGATGCTGATATTACTAATATGAAGACGGGTGGTAGTGTATGTTCCACAGAACATAGCGTCATGTCTGCTGGCGAAGAACATAACGAATTAAACACTATTAAAAGATTGCTAAATATCTATCCAGATGGAGTCCTTAGTATTGTCTCAGATACATGGGATTTATTTAGGTTGGTAAATGAGTATTTGCCAACACTTAAAGACCAAATCATGGGTCGTCGTGGTAAACTTGTTATTAGACCAGATTCTCATATTCCACACAAAATCCTAAATGGCGATCCAGACTCTACGTGCGAACTGGAAAAGATGGGGGTTATTCGGCTTCTCGATAAACACTTTGGGTCTACCATTAACAGCAAAGGCTATAAAGACCTTGATCCACACGTAGGAGCTATTTATGGAGATGGAATAAACCTATACGAACTTCGTAAAATTCTTAGTGGAATGAAAGACAACGGATATAGTTCTACTAATTGTGTGTTTGGAATTGGGTCTTTTACGTATCAGTATGTCACGCGAGATACCTTCGGCACAGTATGTAAAGCCACCTACATCGAAGTTGATGGTAAACCCCGCCCAATCTTCAAGTCTCCTAAAACTGGGGCGTGGAAGAAGTCCCATAAGGGGTTATTGCGTGTTAATGAAGACCTTAGTGTGACTGAGAATGTTTCGTGGGATGAGCAGGGCGGTATGTTAAAACCAGTTTTCAAAGACAGTGTACTTCTCAGAGAATGGACACTTGACGAAATCCGCGAAAATGCCAAAAAATCCAAACGGGGGGCTTGCCTTGTGTGATTTCTCGCCTATAATGGAATCACAGTGGCATCGGGAAAACAATAAATGAGCACAAAAGTAATTTTTGAGGATGAAAATGTATCACGAAGAAGTTAGTCCAGACGTTGAAGGTGCTGTTCAGAACGCTCTTAATGAGATTACTGACGCACAAGTTGCCAGCAAACTCCTTGATTATATCGTTCATTATCTTCGTGAGCATATGGCACGCAGTTTTCTACCGCTAGAAACCGAAGATTCACTAAACAATTCTATTCAGAATTTGCGTGTTGCTATTTATCAACAATTGAATGAGGCGTGGAATCAACTGTCTTGGTTTGGTACGGTTAATCTACGGGCTAAACAGACACTACACGAACGGGCGAAAAGTTGGTTCGAGCGAGAGGATACTGAGAAAATGTCTTTTATTGGTCGGTATGGTTCTTATTTGGTGGTTGACCGTGAAAGTTTTGATAAGTCACTTAGAGAGGCGTTTGGTATTAAGGAGAACGACAGTGAATAAAGTTACGGTCACTATGAACAGGGATGAGTGGATTGCTGTCCTCAGATGTATTCGGCGGCGACAAGATGAGTGCCGATATATTAAAGAGGATGATCCAACCTATCCTACCTTTCATGCCCTTGATTTAGAGCTAGAGGGTCTCAAAATGAGACTCGCCAACCAAGTTCCTAGTGCAGACAAATTTTCTAAATAAATAAGTAGGAAGAACACAATGAAAGTTGTTGAGAATACCATTAAAACCTATGCTCGTGGACGCAAACGCACGAAGTCTTATAAGGTTGCCCAAACAAGTAAAGTAATGGATATGTTTTCTAATATGCTCTACTCTAACAAGATTAGGGCGGTCATTAGGGAACTCTCAACTAACGCCTGGGATGCCCACGTAATGGCGGGTAATACCAACATCGCCCCTACTATTATTCTTCCCTGCAAAAGTGATCCCACTTTTAAGATTAGGGATTATGGTACTGGTCTTTCGCCAGAAGACCTTGAAACCATGTATCTCACCTACGGCGAATCCAATAAAACCCATAGTAACGAATTTAATGGGTGTATGGGTATTGGTTCAAAATCACCATTTGCCTATGTAGACTCATTCACCACAACTTCATATTACAATGGTGTAAAGTACGTATATATTAATGCTAAGGACGATCGCGGTATCCCAAATTTGCAGCTATTTCATAGCGAACCTACTGACGAACCCAACGGCCTTGAGATTTCGTTTGCCTGTAATGCTGATGATGAATCAGATTTTATCGTTCAGGCTAAATTTGTACTACAATGGTTTCCAGTCCCCTTCAATGTATTACATGATGGAAAAGAAGTACAGATTGATAATGAACACACCTATACCCTAGAGGGTGACGGATGGAAACTTCGTAACAATCACGGTCAGTCTACTATTATCATGGGTTACGTGGAATATCCAATTGACCCATATCATTTTACATCAAAAAAGACTAATGATTCAGACTGGTACAGATATTATAAGGACAGTTCTCCAGTTTATAATGCTCTACAGAATGGACTAGAGATTCATTGTGACATTGGGGATGTCGATATGGACATTTCTCGTGAATCTCTCCAGTATAACGACCACACCATTAACTTTATTAAACGTAAAGTACAAGACATCCTCAAAGAAATGGAGTCTATCGTTTCACAAAAGTTTGATGATTGTGAAACCTTTTGGGATGCGTGTGTATTGCTATCTGGGTTAAATAAGTCAGGAATTTCTAGTCTGTTGGATTTGGTTACGCCGAAGTATAACAACAGGGGTGTAGGGACTGTCATTTACATTAAGAATGTCTGCGTTTCTAGGTTTGGTTATAGTACATATAGTAAAAAAACTAAGCGTACCGAAAATGGACCAAATCTTTATGTTGCGGCAGGTAAAAATGTCGTATTCTTTAAGGCTGATATGAAACGCGGAAATTATGCGGCTATTGAGCGTTGGTTTGAGTTAGATGGTAATAGCGATAAAGTTGTATATCTTATTAAGGCTGGGCCAGAGGAAACCATTGAAGATGCAGTAGACTCATTTTGTAAGCAACTCGGACTAGATAAGTCCGCCGTTAAATCATGCCAAGAATTACCAAAAGCCCCGAAAGGCTCGCCTAAAAAGAAGTCTGTTAACGTTTATCAGTTCGATACTAGTGTTGGTCCAAATGTCAGACAATATGGTACATCTTGGCAGAAAAGCTATTGGAATGA
>Ga0256839_1001211_pt1 | contig 31895 bp, 53 predicted proteins | sample 354166metaG_FD_185968 | JGI IMG/M metagenome (GOLD analysis project Ga0256839, IMG submission 185968) | Hydrothermal vent microbial communities from Mid Atlantic Ridge, Atlantic Ocean - 354-166 | ecosystem: Environmental > Aquatic > Marine > Hydrothermal vents | place: Atlantic Ocean: Mid... | reverse complement strand
AGGCGGACGGCAATCCGTATGAGCCACTGCCCGATGATGTGCGGGCGGACATTCAGCGATCGGTGGATCGCGCCTGGGAGCTGTTCATCGAGGCCGTCCATGCCGGGCGGCCTTCTCTTTCGCCCGCCGCCATGCGGGCGATGGAGGCCCGCGTTTACGAGGGGCAGGAGGCCATCGAGGTCGGCCTTGCCGACCGCATCGGCAGATTGGAGGACGTGATCATGAACAAGAAGCAGACCGAAGCGCCTGCCCCTGCGGCGGGCAAGGAAATGAAGGCGTGCGAGATTACGGCGGATGACTACGTGCGCGAGGCGGTGCAGGCCGAGCGCGCCCGCATTGCCGCCATCCTGGACGCCGACGAGGCAAAGGGCCGCGAGGCGCTGGCGCGCAAGCTGGCGCTGACGACCGACATGGAGCCGGCGCAGGCCATCGAGGTGCTTGCCGCCGCGCCGCGGCAGCAGGCCAAGGTGGAGTTGATGCCGCAGGCCGATGATGCCGGTCTCGGCCTGGAGCTGGCCACCGCCACGCCCAGCCGCAAGGAAGCGGCCATGGAGAGCTGGGAGCGCGTCCTGCGGCGCGCCGGCATGCTGAATGCTGACTGAGAGGAGCTGGAGCAATGACCATCGATGCCCCCGCCCGCGCGGGCGAATTCATCTTGAGCGAGGCGAATGGCGCCCGCTCCCGCGAAAACATCACGCTGGCCGCCGGCTCCGGCCAGCTTGCGCCCGGCACGGTGTTGGGCGCGCTGGCGGCGGATGGCAAGCACACGCCGCTCAATCCGTCCGCCACCGACGGCAGCGAGAGCGCCGCGGCCATCCTCTATGATCACGCGGATGCCACCGCGGCGGATGTGATGGCCGCCGCCATCGTGCGCGACGCGGAAGTGAAGGCCGACCTGCTGATCTGGCCGGATGGCATCACCGATGCACAGAAGGCCACCGCCATCGCGCAGTTGCAGGCGCTGGGCGTGATCGTGCGCTGACAATGGATTTCTGAGGAGATGCAGACATGAATATCCTGAGCGATGACCGCTTCACGATGGAGGCTCTGACCTCCGTCGCCCGCCGCCTGCCGGAGGCGCCCACGGTGCTGGGCCGGCTGGGCATCTTCGAGGATGAGCCGCTGGATGTTACCAACGTGGCGGTGGAATACGCGGACGGCCTCATTGGCCTGGTCGATCCCAGCCCCCGCGGCGGCCCTGGCCAGACGGTGAAGCACGATTCCACCAAGATCGCCTCCTTCGCCATTCCGCATTTCCAGCGGGATGACACGGTGCTGGCCGACGAGGTGCAGTCTCGCCGCGCCTTCGGCACGGTGGATCAGCTGGAGACAGTGCAGGAGCGCGTGGCCCGCAAGATCGCGCGCCACAAGAACGACCTGGATTTCACCCGCGAGCACCAGCGGGTTGGCGCGATCACCGGGCAGCTGACGGACAGCAAGGGGCGGGTCTACGAGAATCTCTTCGACCGCTTCGGCATCGCGCCTCCGCCACCGATTTCCTTTGCGCTGGGCACCGCCGGCACGGATGTGCGTGGCAAGTGCACGAAGGTGCTCGATGCACTCTCCGATGCGCTGGACGTGGAGGTGGGAGGCGACCTCTACCCCGTAACGGCGGTTGTGGGGGCCGATTTCTGGGACGCGCTGATCAGCCACGATGCGGTCAAGTCCACCTACCAGAACTGGGAGGCCGCCGCTGCCCTGCGCGGCGATGCGCGCCGCCCCTTCACCTTCGGTGGCATCCGCTGGGTGCGCTATCGCTCCAGCGCCAAGGTCAAGGCGGCGAAGAACAATCAACCGCTGATCCCGGCCAATAACGCGCGCTTCGTGGTGGGCGGCCTGCCCGACCTCTACAAGACCTACTATGCGCCGGCGGACTACAACGAGACGGTGAACACGCAGGCCGAGACCATCTACGCCAAAATGACCGAGATGCCCAACGGCAAAGGGTATGACCTGGAGGTGCAGCGCAATTGCCTCTCCATCTGCACCCGCCCGGCAGCGCTCATCTCCGCCACGGCCTGATGGAGGCGGCGATGAAGGTGCGCGTGATCCCGATTGCATCCGAGGTGCGCATGCCCGGCGACGCCAAACCGCTGCCGAAAAAGGGCGCAGCGGTGGAGCTGACGGTCTATTGGCTGCGGCAGGCCGAGGCCGGGCGCGTGCGCATCGCGGCTGACGAAGCCGCGGCGCAGCCGAAGACAGGCAGTGGAAACGCCGGGGGCAAGAAAGGGGGTGGCCAGCAATGACCACCCCCTACCAGCGCCTGCTGGCGCAGGCCGAGAAGGTGCTGGACGGTCATTACGCACAGGAGTGCCGGCTGATCCCGCAGGTGCAGGATCAATACGCCGGTGCTGCCGCGGATAGCTCCCGCTCGCCGGCTGTGTTCTGGGCGGTGCTGGACTGGCGGGCGGAGGCCGCCGGCATCGGCATGCGTCCGGAGCTGACCACCACCCGCCCGCGGCTGCATGTGCGCAAGGCAGAGCTGCCGCCAGGCCGGGTGCGCGAGGGCGATCGCATCGAGCTGACGGCCAGCGGGCAGGCATTCATTGTGCGCGCTATCCACCGCGATGACGTGCAGGAGCGCTACACGCTGGAGCTGGTGGAGGCACCGGCATGAGCCTCAATCGACTGGCATTGCGGCTGGCCACCGTGCTGGCGCTGCGGGGGCAGACCACCGCCGGTGATCGCGTGTGGGATTCGCGCATCGGCGAAATCGATGACCTCGCCGCGCGGGAAGCGCAGCCGTTCATCCTCGTCTATGTGGATGACGAGGAGGCCGCCGGCGATGCCACCGCGCTGCGCAAATCCCAGCGCAGCGTGTCGCTGACCATCGAGCTGGCCATGGGCATTTTCAGCAGCTCGCAGGACGGATTCGAGCTGCTGATGCCGGCCACCGACGCGCAGCTGGAGGTGGCGTTGGATGTGCTGGAGATGCAGGTGCTGGACGCCCTGCAGGAGGTGGCATCGGCGGCGCGCGACCTGTGGGCGGCACTGGTGCAGTCCATCGAGGCCGTGCGCATCCGCCGCGGCGCATGGAGCGATGATGACCGCGCCACGCGCCATGCGGCGCGGCTGATCGAGATGCGCGTGCGCATCCCGCGCGACCCTCCGGCCACTGGCCAGGCGACGCCACTGATGGATCAGCTCATCACGCTGCTGGAGCAGCAGCCGGATAGTGTGCTGGCCGACATGGCGGTGGCTATCCGTGAGCAGGCGGAGCGCCAGCCGGGCCGGCCATCGCACCAGGTGATGGCGGCGCTGCTGGGCGCATCGCGCTCGGTGGCCGAGGCTTTGATGATCGATCCGGATCATCAGGATGGCTATGCCTTCGCGGCAGATCAGCCCGATCCGGATGCACAGCCGACGCATTTGCAGCCATGAGCATCGACCCGACCGGAGACCTGACCGAGCACATCGCACGGCTGACGGCGGAGGTGGCCGACCTCAAGCGGCGGCTGCGCAACAAGAGCCGCACCGGCGTCATCGAGCAGGTGGATGCTGGCCGCGGGCTGGTGCGGGTGCGGCTGAACGAGGAGGACGGCCAGCCATTTCTGACCGGCTGGATTCCATGGAAGGAGCGCGCTGGAGCGATTAAGAGCTGGTCGCCGCCCTCGCCGGGCGAGCAGGTGGTGGTCATCAGCGAGAACGGCGATCTCACGGACGCCTATTGCGACACTGGCTGCTACAGCAATGCCAATCCCGCGCCGCACAACCGGGCGGCGGAACACGTGCTGACCATCGGCGATGCGCGCATCACCATGACCGGCAGCAGCATCGAGCTGCGGGTGGGCGGCAGCCGCGTGCTGATCACGGCGGCGGAAATCGTTACCTACGGACAGACCAGGCTGGATGACGGCCAGCAGCCGGTGCATCGCGTCGGCGACCTGGATTCGGATGGCGACGCCGCGGTGGATGGCGCGCCGAAGGTATTCGCGTGATGGAGGCAATCATGAGCGAGCTGCAGAAATACGAGGTGCTGGTGGATGGCGAGATCATGCACCAGTGGCGGGCCGCGGGTGATGTCATCGAGCTGCACCCGGCGCAGGCGCGCTATTACCTGCCGCCGCATGATGTGCGGCTGAAGCCGGTGGAGGCCGGCGCCCAGAAGAAGGGCGGCCAGCAGAAATGACCATTGGCGCGGTGGGGATGGACAGGCGTACCGGCAAGCCGCTCACGGGCTGGCCGCACGTGGTGCAGTCCATCGAGGACATCCTGACCACCCGCCTGCTGCAGCGGGTGATGCGCCGTGAATACGGCAGCCGCCTGCCGCAGCTCATCGATGCGCCGATGGAGCCGCGGGTGGTGCTGGCTTTCTACGCCGCCGTGGCTGAGGCCATGCGCCGCTGGGAGCCGCGCTTCCGCCCCACCCATTGCAGCATTGAGGACGGCGATGCCGATGGGCGGATCAGCCTGCGGCTGGATGGCACGTATTATCCGCTCGGCCATCGCGGCGACTACAGTGTGGCCGAGGACGTGCATGGCGTGGTGAGGCTGGCGGCATGAGCAGATTCGACGCCATCGATCTGGCCAGGCTGCCGCCCCCGGCGGTGGTGGAGGCGCTGGACTACGAGGTCATCCGCCAGCAGATGCTGGATGACTTCCGCCAGCGCTGGCCGGATTTCGATGCGCTGCTGGAGAGCGACCCGGTCGTCAAGCTGCTGGAGGTGGCGGCATATCGCGAAATGCTGCTGCGCCAGCGCGTCAATGACGCGGCGCAGGCAGTGATGCTGGCGCGCTCCACGGGGGCTGACCTGGATCATCTCGGCGCATTCTACGGCGTGGCGCGCAAGGTGCTGGATGAGGGCGATCCGGATGCCACGCCGCCGGTGCCGCCCACCTACGAGCCGGACGATGAATACCGCCGGCGCATCCAGCTGGCGGTGGAGGCCTTCAGCACCTGCGGGCCGCAAGGGGCTTACATCTATCATGCGCTGGCCGCCGATCCACGGGTGCGCGATGCGCAGGCCTACGGCCCGGATGACGGCCTGGGCCTCTCCCCGGCGCAGGTGCTGGTGGTGGTGCTCTCGCGCGAGGGTGATGGCAGCGCCCCGGCAGACCTGGTGGCAGCGGTGCGCGACTACATCAGCGCCGATGAGCGCCGCCCGCTGGCTGACCAGGTAATGGTGCAGTCCGCCGAGATTGTCGCCTACGAGATCACCGCCACGCTGCGCATCTTGCCGGGTGCCGACCCGGCGGTGGTGGAGGCCGCGGCGGCGCAGGCGCTGCAGCGCTACGCGGATGAGCGTCATCGGATTGGCCTGAGCGTGGACACGAGCTTCATCCACGCCGCCCTGGCCCAGCCCGGCGTGGAGCGGGTGAGCCTGGGTGCGCCGGCGGCGGACATCGAGATCAGCCCGGTGCAGGCGGCGTATTGCACGGCCATCAATCTGACACTGGAGCCCGCAGCATGAACGCTCAGCACAAATCCCTGCTGCCAGCCAATGCCACGGCGCTGGAGCGCGCCATCGAGGCGGCGCAGGCGCGGCTGGCCGACGTGCCGGTGCCGGTGGACACGCTGTGGGATCCCTGGCGCTGCCCTGCCGAGCTGCTGCCGTGGCTGGCCTGGGCGTGGTCGGTGGATGAGTGGGATCCAGCCTGGCCGGAGGAGGTGCGCCGCCGGGTGATTGCCGCCGCACCGGAGGTGCACCGGCTGAAAGGCACCCGCGCGGCAGTGGAGCGGGCACTGCAGCCGCTGGGCATCAGCGCGGAGCTCATCGAGTGGTGGCAGGTCTCGCCGCCGCGCACCGCCGGCACCTGGACGCTGACCGCATGGCTGGATGGCTGGCAGGTGGCCGGTGCGGCTGATGTGGCACATGCGGCGCGCGTGGTGCGCCGCACGGTGCGTCCGGTGCGGCCACTCTCCCGCCCGATGACACTACGCATCGGGCTGCGCGCGCCTACCCCCTTGCGCGCGGCGGCTGCTGCGCAGGCGGGGGCGGTGGTGGCCATCTATCCGTCGCTGCCTCGGCAGGCGGATGCGCCGGGCGCGCTGCGGATGGGCGCGGCGCTGACGGGCGTGCAGACCACGACGATCTATCCGCCGCTGGCGGGCGCTGCGGTGGCGAGTGGTGATGTCTATGTGGGAGGTGCGGCAGCATGAGCACGCTCATCCTCACGGATACCGGGCAGGCCAAGGTGGCCGCGGCGCTGGCCGGCGGGCAGCCCGTGCGCATCGAGGAGGTGGTGGCCGGCGATGGCGGCATCAGCTCATTCACGCCGGCCAGCCCGCAGTCGCCGGTGTGGCAGCCGGACGCCGCGCTGACGGCATTGCCCGGCGAGCGCTGGCGCGGTGCGCCTGCGGACATCCACAGCGATGATGCTGCCGGCGAGGTCATCATCAGCGCCGTCATCCCGCAGCAGGCCGGCGGCTGGTGGCTGCACGCCGCCGGGCTGATCGACGATGCCGGCGACCTCATCGCCGTGGCGGCGCTGGAGCCCGTCTACGTCAGCACCCATCGCGAGCTGACGCTGACACTGCGCCTGGCCGTCAGCCAGGCCAGCGCCATCAGCCTGCAGGTGCCACCGACAGCGCTGGCGACGCGGGAGTGGGTAGCCGGCGCCTTCAACCCGGTGCCGGACGGCAAGCTCGGCATCAACGCCACCGCCGATGCCACCAACCGGCTGGCCGTGAAGTCCGACGCCGTGCTGTTCTCCTATGACGACGTAACCCCCGGCACCGGCGACGTGCAGTTCAAGGTCAACAAGGCCGCCGCTGCCAACACCGCCTCGCTGCTGTTCCAGACGGGCTGGTCAGGCCGCGCCGAGCTGGGCTTGGCCGGTGGTGATGATTTCTCCGTGAAAGTGTCGGCAGACGGCGCCACCTGGAAGCAGGCACTGTCCATCGATGGCGCAACAGGCAGAATGGGGGTGAACACGGCATCCCCGGCAGGACAATTGCACGTGGTGGGGGAGGATGAAGGCCTCACGATCGAGAACGCGCAAGATCCCGGCGCCATGTTCACCATCGCGGCGGGCAGGCCCGGCCTGTATGAGAATGACCTCATTTTCTCGGAGGGCAGCGACATTGCCGACCCCTCAAGGTATCGCATGCGCATCACCCCCTGGGGGCCGATCTTTCCGAAGGGCATTCGGATCGCGGACGGAGAAGGCGTAACAAGCGAAACGTCCGGCGCACTGGCATACTATAAGCCGTTCGACGGCGCCCGCGCCGAGCTGGCGTTCCGCGGTGCCGACAATGCCGATACGGCGGAATTCAGGATGTATGCCTGGCGGCAGGATGGCGCTGGCGCCTGGTATCGCGAGGACGCCGCAGCCATCACGGACAATGCCGGGCTGGTTGTCTCTCAATTCTACGGTGCGGTGCGCTTGCCGAGCCATACGGTAGCCACGCTGCCGTCAGCATCTGCTGTCGGGGCTGGCGGGCTGGTGTTCGTCAGCGATGAAAGCGGCGGGCCGACGCTGGCATTTTCCGATGGCACCAACTGGCGGCGCGTGCAGGATGGGAGTGTCGTGGCATGACGCAGCCCTATCACGTGATCCTCACCGATGCCGGCGCGGCGGCGCTGGCGCAGGCGATTGATAGTGGCCAGCCGCTGCAGCTGGCGGAGATCGCCGTCGGCGATGGCGGGGGTGGGCCCATCACGCCGGTGGCCAGCGCCACCGCACTCACGGGCGAGCGCTGGCGCGGCGCCCTCACTGATGTGCGCATCGATGCGGATAATCCCGCCTGGGTGATCGCCGAGACGGTGATCCCGCCTTCTGCCGGTGGCTGGTGGATCAGGGAGGTGGGGCTGTATTCCGCCGCCGGCGAGCTGGTGGCCATCGGCTCGCATCCGGAGACCTACAAGCCCGTGCTGGCGGACGGCTCCGCCACTGACCTGGTCATCCGCATGATCCTGCAGGTGAGCAGCGCAGACGCCATCCAGCTCAGCCTCGACCCCTCCGCCGTGCTGGCCACCGGCGCGGACGTGCAGCAGCTGGCCGAGGCCTGGCTGGCGCTGATGGCTACTGATGTGCTGGCGCTGCGGCTGGCGCTGCAGAACCACCGCCGCCACGTGAGCGCATTCTGAGATTGAGGAGACGGACATCATGGTGCAGCTACCGGATATCACCACCCTGATCACCGAGGTGCAGGCGCTCTCTGCCCGCGTCGATGCCTGGCTCGATCAGGCCGACGCGACGGTGGGCGGCTACGCTCAGCTGCAGGCCGATCTGCAGGCGCTGCAAGCGCAAGTGCAGCAACTGGCCGGCAGTGACGGCACCGTGGCGGCGCACACGCATCAGATCAGCGAGGTGCAGGGTCTGGCCGCCGCCCTGGCGGCCAAATTGGATGACGCCGCCGGCATCATCCAGACGCATCACATTGCCAATGGCGCCATCACGGCGCAGCATATCAGCACGACGGCACCGCCACAGATCCCGCCCGCATTCGCCAGCGGCTGGTTTGCGACCTCGGCCATCGCCAACACCGTCAGCGTGGCGCACGGGATGTCGCCACGCCCGTTGATGGCAGCGGTGGAGCTCAGGGCCACGGCAGATGTGCAGGGCTACACCGCTGGCACCAGCACTCTGCTGTGGGGCGACGCCCGACGGAACATGAACAGACAAATCTACATCGATGACACACAGATCACCCTGGATTTGCGCCAATACAACGACAGCGTGCCACGGCTGGCGTTGGTGAATGGCACATACATTGACGCCACCACCCCGGGGTGGGAATGGCGACTGCTGGCATGGTGAGGAGGAGCAGATGAAATACGCAGAGCTGCAATTTGACGAGACCACCGGCCTCTCACTGATCCGCCAGGTGGTGGAGGACTGGCCGGATGATGCCCCATTCGACCGCCCGGCGGCAGAGGGCTGCACGTGGGAGGCGTTTCCGGACGACTGGGCAGGCCGCCCCGGCCACATGTGGGATGGTCAGCAGGTGATGCCACCGCCCCCGCCACCGCCGGAAGTGATCGATGCGCGCATCATCGCCGCTGCCGAGCAGCGGATCGATGCGATTGCTGACCAGGTCTACACGTCCTCGGTCAGCCGTGGCGCCCGCTACGAGCGCAAATACGCGGAGGCGGAGCGCTACCGCGCCGCCGGCTACCCCGGCACGGTGAGCGCGCAGGAATATCCATTCCTGACCGCCGAGGCTCCCGTCCGCGGCCTGACCAAGCGCCAATTGGCCGATGCCATCATCGCTGCGGCACAGGGCTATGAGCAATTCGCCGCACTGGCCGAGGCCAGGCGCACGCAGCTCAAGGTGGACGTGCCCGGCGCGGCTGACGAGGCCGCCAAGCAGGCCGCCGCCGACGCCCTCGTGAGCGAGGTGCAGCAGGCCGCCCAGGCATTGCAGCAGTGAGCGCTGCCAGCAGCCGCAGATGACCCTGCCGGCCCGCCCCACGGCGGGCCTTTTGCTTGAGGAGACCAAAAAATGGTTGATCTGACCTACAATCACGGCGTCGCCGTAACCGAGAGTGCGGAAACGCCGGTGCTCGTGCAGCTCGCCGAAACGGCGGTGGTCGGCATCATCGGCACTGCACCGGCGGCGGATGCGGCGAAATTCCCGCTCAACACGCCGGTGTTGCTGCAGCGGGCATCCGAGGCCGCGGCACTGGGCGATGGCGGCACGCTGAAGGAGGCGGTGGACGCCGTGCTGGATCAGACCGGCACCTACATCATCGTGGTGCGTGTGGCGGAGGACGCCGACCCGGCAGTGCAGACCTCCAACATCATCGGCGATGCCACCCAGCGCACCGGCGTGCATGCATTCACCAAGGCCGAGGGCCTGTTCGGCTGGAAATTCAAGCCGCGGCTGCTGTGCGCGCCGGGCTTCACCTCCGCCTTTGACGGCACGAACGCCAACCCGGTGGCCGCCGAGCTGGCGGTGGTGGCGGAGAAGCTCCGCGCCGTCGCCTTCGTGGACGGCCCGGATACCACCGATGACGCTGCCAAGGCCTACCGCAGCAAGCTGAACAGCCAGCGCCTCTACATCACCGACCCGAAGGTAACGGTATGGAGCACCACGGCCAATGCCCATGTGCCGCAGCCCGCATCCGCCCGCTTCGCCGGCGTGCAGGCGCGGGTGGATCGCGAGCAGGGCTTCTGGTGGTCTGTCTCCAACAAGCCCATCCGCGGCATCACCGGCGTAACCCGCGCGGTGGCCTATGGCGATCACGCCAATTACCTCAATGTCGATGGCGTGAACACCATCATCAACACCGGCGAGGGCTTCATCACTTGGGGCAACCGGGTGGCCACCGGTGATGACCTGTGGGTGTTCCTCTCCGTCCGCCGCACGGCGGATTTCATCAACGAGGCCATCGAGAAGGCCTACATGGAATTCGTGGACAGGCCATTCACCAAGGCCAACCTGAAGTTCTTGGTGGAATCGGGCCGCGCCTTCCTGCGCGACCTGCGGGCCTTCGGGGCGATCCTGGGCGGCAATGTCTGGATCGACCCGGAGAAGAACGACGATCTGCAGATGGCCCGCGGGCGCGTGGTGCTGTCGGTGGAGTTCGAGCCGCCGGCGCCGATGGAGGACATCAAGATCATCGCGCATCGCAACACGCTCTACTACAACGTGCTGCTGGACGGTGTGCTGAGCGAGATCGGCGACAACGGCCCGCTGACCGAGGCGGCCTGAGGCCCTGAGCACAAGGAGATGAGATCATGAGCGAGCTGCCGCGCTACATCCTGCGCAACTGCACCATCTGGGCCGACCGCGAGAGCAAGGTCGGCCAGGCCAGCGAGATCACCCTGCCGGTGCCGGAAGAAAAACTGGAAGAGGTGCGCAACGCCGGCATGGTGATGCCCATCGAGGTGCCGCTGGGCTACGAGAAGCTGGAGATGAGCTTCAAGATGACGGCCTTCGACCCGCAGGTGCTGAAGCTCTTCGGCCTGGCGGTGGGGCGGGAGAAGGAATTCATGGTTACCGGCGCGCTGGTGGACGAGGACGGCACGGTGCACTCCGCCGTCGCCTACATCCGCGGGCGGCTGAAGAAGGCCGACCCCGGCGGCTGGAAGCCGGGCGACATGGCCGAGACCGATTTCGAGGTCGCCATCCGCTACTACAAGCTGGAGATCGACGGCCAGCAGGTGGTGGAGATGGATCCCTTCGAGGTGAGCGTGGGCGGCTCCTCGCAGACCGGCGCGCAGCGCGCCGCCATGCTGCTGACCTGACGGAGGCCATCACATGAGCAAGACCATCACCGTGAAGCTGCGCACGCCGGTGGAGGCCGGCGGCCAGCGCATCGACAAGCTGGTGCTGCGCGAGCCGACGGTTGGCGACATGCTCACCGCCGAGGCGGTGGGCGGCGGCGAGCTGCGCCAGTCGGTGGCGCTGCTGGCCTCCATGGCTGGCGTGGAGATGGAGGTGATGCAGCGCATCACCCGCGCCGATTTCACGCGCATCACGGAGGCCGCTGCCCCTTTGCTGGAGGACTCCGCCGGCGAGGACGAGGGGCCGCGGGAAACGCCGGCGGTCGCCAGCGCGGCCTGACCTGGCGGGCGCTGGCGGCGGAGGTGGCGGCGGTGCTACATACGCCGCTTTCCGACGTGCGGCGGCTACCTGCCAGCGAGGCCATCGAGTGGCACCGCGAGGCCGCGCGCATCGCCCAGGTAATGGCAGTGGGTGGGCAGAGGTAAGGCGCGGCACGAGCATGAGTTGCGATGATTGTCAACTTTTCATTAACACCCATGTTGATAAATGGTAGGTTCCCTTTGCAAGGGAGGAGATCGCCATGACCATCAAGCCTGATGCCGCTGCCAAATATCTGGCGAAATTGAGTGGCTATACGCTCTCGAACCTGAAGCTACAGAAGCTGCTGTATCTGGCCGACATGGCCTATACAGGCACAAAGGGCGAGCGCTTGGTGAGTGAGGACTTCGAAGCATGGGATTATGGCCCCGTGCTGCCTTCCGTCTACCACATGTGCAAATACCGGGGCAGCAAGCCGATCACGGAGGCGGCCTTCCTGTTTGCGGACGACCTGGATGAGGACAGCCCCGAAGCCGACATGCTGCGCAAGGTGTGGCAGGTCCTGAAAGACAAGTCGCCTGGGGAGCTGGTGCAGAACACGCACTGGTGCAAGGGGGCGTGGCACAAGCGCTATGTTCCCGGTGCGCATGGCATCAAGATCACCACGGAAGACATGCGGGAAGAGTGGCAGGCGCGCAACGCGGAGCGCAACACGGAGAAGGGGAAAGCATAAGGCCATGCCGCCTGGGGAAGAGGAACAGGCAGTTCTCAAGGGGCTTGAAATCCCCCCTCTTTCTTGCCCTGATGATGATGGCAAGAAATCCGCAGACTTGGCCGAGCTGGAAAAAAGGCTCGAGAGCGAGCGCGATGGTCGAAAAGAGGAGCGCTTCTATTGGATTTTCGCCATGACCATCATGGCGGACATGCAGGCCTTCCAATGGATAGGATGGCCATCCACATACATATTTTTGTTAGAGGTCGTGGCCCTTATCCTTTTGGCCAATCACCTTGGCGTTGACCTTGCTGTCGATCTTCTGAAAGGATTGCTCAAGAAGGTTTTGGACAAACTTCCGAATATGAAGAATGAGTGATCAGCCGCCTTCGGGCGGCTTTTTCATTGGCGCTTCAGGCGCACGCCGGGGCCGCCGGTGTGACCTCATAAGAAATGCCTGATGATGAAATAGACGAGGTAGGCAAAACCAGCCAAGTGGAAGATTGCCTTCAGGATGGCCTTGAACGAGATTGCATCATCTTCAGGTGATGAATCCTTCAAGAGCTCTCTTGCAATCGCAAGGTTCTTGTCAGCGTCTTCAAGTTTTCTGTCAATGTCTCGAGAAATGTGGAAGGTTGCTTGCTGTGTGGGGCGCTTCTTCTCCCATGAGAAGACAGGGCGCGCAGCAGAAGATGGGAAAGAAAGGTCATCAACCGGCTCTATGCCGAAAAATTCCCAAGGATCGTCGTGAATGACGCCATCGCTGTCGATGATGCTCTGTATGCGGCGGATCCTGAAATGCCGCCAGTCTCCACGCAAATGACAATAGGCGTGGAGCATGTCGCCGTCGGAAATTTCGAGAGGTTCGATCTCTCGCAGCGTGTGGTTGCCGTTGATATCTACATATTCAATGGTGATGGTCTTGCCCATGAGCCTCCCCTCCCTTGGGAAAGGATTCCACGGGAGGATGAAGGGCGCAAGGCAAAAGGGCTCATTTTTTCAGGCGCACGCCGGGGCCGCCGGCCTCATCGGCAGGGATGAACTCGACACCGGCTTCCTCCAGCGCTTCGCGCAGGCGGAGGAGGCTTTCCATCCGAGGATTTCTCTTGCCTCGCTCAAAATCAATGATGAGCTTGGGAGAAACGCCTGCCTTATCGGCAAGAGCAGTTTGCTGCATGTCGATGAGGCCGCGTCCCGCGCGACACTGTGCAGGGGTGAGCACGTCGTCAGCCCTCAAATTTCTTATTGACATAAAATCTGACGACATGATAGAAAATCTTACCGTTGGAAGCAACGAAAAGCGGCCCAACGCGGTGTAGGAGCACCAACGTTGGGCCTGACCACCAACCCGATAACCGGAGTATCAGGTTATGGCTGATGTATCAGTAGCCCATCTGAACAGGATCGACAATCCTTCCCCGCGGCCTGGCGCGGCGCAAGAGCGCATCGCCACGGCGCTGGACAAGCTGGAGGACTGCCTGCTGCTGGCCCGCGCCGGTGGCGTGCTGTGCGCTGCCGACGACATGCACCGGGAGGCCAGCTACGCGGCGATCCCGCCGCTGCTGGAGCGCATCTTCATGGACATCGCCGCGGCGAAGAAGGCGCTGCGGCAGGCGCAGGACGAGGCTTGAACAGGGGGGCAGGATGATGAAAGAGCTGATTGCACTGCACCAGGTGGACTTCGGTGGCGATCCGGTGGAGACGGTGAATGCCCGCGAGCTGCATGCGTTTCTGCAGGTCGGGAAAAAGTTTGCCGACTGGATCAAGGAGCGCATCGAAGCTTATGGGTTTGTTGAGGGGCATGACTTCGTAGTGCTCCAAGAGGTTTTTCCCGAAATTGGGAAAAACCCCAAGGGTGGCCGCCCTGCCAAGGAATACTACATCACGCTGGACATGGCCAAGGAGCTGGCCATGGTGGAGCGCAACGAGCGGGGCCGGCAGGCGCGGAAATATTTCATCGAATGCGAACGGCGGCTGCGCCAGATGCAGAACCAGCCGCCAGCGCTGGATGACCCTGCCGCGCTGCGCGGCCTGCTGCTGAACTACACCGAGCGGGTGCTGAAGCTGGAGGCGAAGATCGAGGAAGACGCACCCAAGGTGAGCTTCTACGAGCAGTTCCTGAACGCCGACGGGCTGTATGGCCTGCAGAACGCGGCGCGGGCCATCGGCGCGAAGCCGAACAAGTTCATCCAGTGGCTGAAGTCGAAATACCTCTTCTACCAGGGCGGCAACCTCGTGGCGCGGGTGCGTTACATCCAGATGGGCATCTTCGAGGTGAAGAGCACCATCGTGGACGACAAGGCGCGACCCCGCACCTACGTAACGCCGAAGGGGCTTGAATACCTGCGCGAGAGGGTGCCGGACGAAATCCTGATAGAGACCACGCAACGCAGCTTGGCGGTGTGATCCCTCGCTCACATCGTCCTGCCCAGCCAGCAGGCTGCCGGGCATGTGCCCGGTGGCCTGTTGGTGCTGGGCATTTTGCCGATGCCGGGAAAGAAAATGGCGAGATGTCAGCTGGTCAGCACGAAATACATCCAGACCAGCCACAGAACGAGCGCGCCCACCACCACCCACATCATGAGGCGCGCGAAGAAGTGCAGCATATCGTCGAAGAAATCGTTCATGCAGGCATTATAGCACATGTCGAAGACCATTCACACCCAACTGCAGGTGTCGCTGCTGGACAAGGTCAGCGGCCCGATGAAAAAGGTGCTGGCCAGCAACAAGAAGCTGGCGGCCCAGATCAAGCGCACGGAATCCGCGTGGAAGCGCGCCCGCGGCCCGGTCAAGCTCATCGAGGATTTCAAAAAGCAGGACGCGGCGCTGAAAAAGACCATGCAGGCGTTCCGCAAGGCGGGGGAAGATGCTGCGCGCCTGCGCGAGAAAATGAACAGCGTCTCCCGCCCCACCAGGAAGATGGTGGAGGAGATGAGCCGCCTGCGCCGGAAGCTGGGCGAAACGGGGCGCAAGATGCGCGAGCAGCAGGCGGCGCTGAATGCCCTGCTGCCGGGGTTGCGCAAGGCTGGCGTGGATGTTGGCCGGATGAGCGAGCAGGAGCAGCGCCTGCAGCAACAACTGGCGCGCACCAACCGGCTGATGAACAAGCAACTGGAGCTGGCCAAGCAGTTTGGGGCGGCGCGCGAGCGCATGAAGGCAGGCATTCAAGGTGGTGCCGGGCGCATGGCTGTTGGTGGCGGCATGATCGCCGCCGGCACGGCGGGCCTGCGCAAGATGTGGTCGCCCGTGCAGCGCGCGGTGGATTTCGAGGCAGAGTTCGCCAACGTGGTGAAAAAGGCCAATTTCACCAGCGACAAGGAAAAGAAGGCCTATCGGCAGTGGATACTCAAGATGTCCACAAAGACGCCGATGGAAGCTGCCGGCATTGCTGCCATTTCCGCCGCCGCTTACGAAGGCGGCATTAACGATCAGCAGGACAACAAGCGCTTCACGGAAATGGTCATCAAGGGCTCCATTGCCTGGGATGTCAGCCCGGAGGAGGCAGGCAAGAGGCTGGCTCGGCAATACAAGGCCTTTGGTAAAGACCTGGACAAGCTGTCGTTGCACATGGACAGGATCAATCATCTGTCCAATACTTGGGCGCTCAGCGCGGCGGAACTCCTGAACTACTACTCGCGCGTTCACGCGGAGTTGCGGGGCATGGGGTTTTCTTCCGCGCAGGTGTCCGCTCTGGGTGCATTTGCCATTGCTGGCGATTTTGCCCCTGACGTGGTCGCGACGACTGTCAGGAACATGATGAATCCGCTAACTGCCGGGCGGGCCGCCACGAAAGGCCAGAAGAAAGCACTGAAACGCCTCGGTCTGTCCCCCGTGTCGCTGGCCAAGAGAATGTCGAAGGATGCCTGGGGAACATTTCTGGATGTCATGAAGCGCATGCAAAAGGTGCAGGACTGGGAACGCCCGGCGCTCATTCGTCAGCTGTTTGGCGCAGAAGCCCGCGCCGCCTCGATATTCTTCCAAAAGGTCAAGGACAAGAAGAGCGGCAAGATGGTCACCGGAGTGGACTATCTGCTGCAGGCATACAGGTCGGTCGCGCAGCCTGAGCAATACCGAGGCTCGGCGGAGCAGGAATACCAGACCCGTATATCCGCAGCTGACATGAAGTTCCGCATGCTGATGAATCAGTTTTCTGAACTGAGCATTCAGATCGGCACCGCCGTGCTGCCTGCGCTCATCAAGCTGACGAAAGCGATCAAACCCTATGTGGAGAGCTTCTCGAAACTGGTGGCAGAACATCCGAAGTTTGTGGCTGGCGTGATGGGTGCTGTAGCGGCATTGATGGCTCTCAAGATTGCGGCAGGCGCGGCGGCCATGGCCTGGGGCATCGGCAAGACTGGCAAGGCAATCGCCGGATATGGTCTGGAATGGTTCAGGATGCGCCGCAAGCAGCGCCTATACTCACGCATCGGCGCACGCCTGGGGATCGGCGGGGCCCGAAGATTTGCCCTTGGCAAACTGCTGAAACCAATTACCTGGACAGCATCCCTCATCCCGCGCATCCCGTGGCCTCGGCTGGCCGGGCGGCTGAGCTGGGGCATGCTGGTGCGCCCGCTGGCGTGGGGCGCGCGCTTCATCCCAGGCATCAACTGGGTGGCGCTGGCCGGGCAGCTGGCGTGGGGTCTCCTGATCAAGCCGCTGAAGTGGGACAAGTATTTGTGGAGCGGACTTGATGCCGCCTGGGCTGCGGTAAAGGCACGGGCGTCGCAGGCCTGGGAGGGCATCCGCCGCCTGACGCCCATCGATTGGGGGCTTATCGTCCTGGCGCCGCTGGCCGGCATCCCGCTGGCCATCGCAAAGGTGTTCGGCGGCATTGACCTGCTGGCTGCTGGCCGGCGAGTGATGCAAAGCTTTTTCGCCGGCCTGAAAAACGCCGCTGCCGGGCTGCTGGCCTGGGCGCGGGCGCTGGGCAGTCGCATCGCCTCGGCGCTCGGCATGGGCGGCAAGACTGTGCGCGGGATGCGGGTGCACAGCTCCGCGCCGAAGGCGAAGACCCCCGCCGGGCCGGAGCCATTTGCCACCGGTGGCTGGATGCGCGGCGGCGTGCCGGCGCTGGTGGGCGAGCGCGGGCCAGAGCTGATCTATCCCACCCGCCGCGGCTGGGTGGCGCACAACGAAAATGTCCGCCGCCTGGCGCGCATGGCCGCGGCAGCCTCCATCGCCGCGCCGCTCTACTATGCGCCGCCGACACCACCTGCTGCCGCCTCCACCACCGCCACGCCGGTGATGGCCACCACCGCGCCAGCGTCGCGCACGGTGCAGATCACCGTCGCACCGGGAGCAATCCAGATACATGCCGGCGGCATGAGCGCCGATCAGCTCTCCACGGAGCTGGGGCGGCGGCTGGGCGATGAGCTGCGCGCCCGCATGGCCGACGTGGAGGACGTGGGATGAGCACGCCGATGGCGTTGGGGCCATTCGCCTTCCAGGCGCTGCATGGCCTGAGCTTCCGGCAGGTGGGGCGCGAGCTGGACGCCTCCTGGGCCTCCGTGCCGGTAGCCGGCCGGCTGGACAGCCTGCAGTGGACTGGCCCGAAGCAGGACAGGATCACCATCTCCGGCGTGCTCTTCCCGGAGGAGCTGGGCGGCATGGGATCGCTGGAGGGGCTGCGGCAGATGGCGCAGTCCGGCATCGCCATGCCGCTGGTGAGCCTGGGCGGGCAGATTTACGGTTTTTTCGCGCTGGAGCGCATCAGCGAGGATCGCGATTATCACACCGCCAGCGGCCTGCCGCGGCGCGATGCCTACCGGCTGGAGCTGCGCCGGGTGGAGGATGGCGGTGGCGCATTCATGGGCGTGGGGCAGATTCTGTCGCTCTTCTGATGGCAGGAGACCGTGATGCCTACCGAATACCGCACACGCGCCGGCGAGATGCTCGATCTCATCTGCTACCGCCACTATGGTCTGCAATCCGCCGCGGTGGAGGCGGTGCTGGCCGCCAACCCGCGGCTGGCGGATCATGGCCCGGTGCTGCCGGACGGCCTCGTCATCACCTTGCCCGATCTGCCCGAGCCGCGCCGCGAAACTCAGATGATCTCGCTGTGGGATTGAGCGATGCCGCGCCCGATCGTCGAGCTGACGGTGGACGGCCAGCCGATGGCCGCGGCCTTCTACAGCCGCCTGGTGCGGCTGGAGGTGGTGGACAATGAGGCTGATAAAGCCGACACTTTCTCCGCCGAGCTTGAGGATGGCCCGGCTGGCGCACTGGCCATCCCGCGGCGTGGCGCGGAGGTGAAAATCTGGATGGGCTACGCGGAAACCGGCGTGCGCTACATGGGCGCATTCACGGTGGATGAGGTGGAGGTCGCCTGCCTGCCCTACACCATGCGCATCAGCGGCAAGAGCGCCTCGATGCGCGGCGGCCTGAAGCAGCCGAAGGAGCGCCACTGGGATGGCAAGACCATCCGCCAGATCGCCGAGAAGATCGCCGGAGAAAATGGCTTGCAGGCGAAGGTGGACAGCACGATCGGCAGCCGCAAATACGAGTGGCTGGGGCAGCAGGACGAAAGCGATTTGCATTTCCTGCGCCGCATCGTGGCGCGCCACGGCGGCATGGTGGTCATCAAGGATGACAAGCTCATCATCGCCCCGCGCGGTGAGGGCAAGAGCGCCGGCGGGCAGGCGCTCACCACGCTGGTCATCACCCCGCCGATGATCGTGCCCGGCAGCTGCCGGGTGAAATTCGTCGATCGCCCGCGCTACAAGGCGGTGGTGGCCTACTGGCAGGATCGGGCGGCGGCGAAGCGCCGCCAGGTGCGGGTGGAGAGCGACCCGAAGGCCAAGGCGGTGCTGAAGCTGCGCGAGCCGTTCGCCAGCGAGGCCGAAGCCAAGGCGGCGGCCAAGGCGCGCGCGAAGGAGACCCGCCGCGCCGCGGACAGCGCATCGGTGGTCATCGAGGGCAATATAGCCGCGATGGCGGGAGCGCCAATGACATTTTCCGGCGTGCGCGCCGGCGTGGATGGCGTGGAATTCGTGCAGAAGACCGTGCGCCACAGCTTTGCGAAGGGCGACGGCTACCGCACCAGCATCGAGGCGAAGGCCAAGGCGACATGATGAAGCAGGTGGAATCAGCACTGCTGGTGCTGCTGATGCTGAGCAGCACAGCGGCAGCCCAGCCGGCGGACTATCCCGGCCCATACACGGCGGAGGTGGTGCGGGTGCTGGATGCCGACACCTTCCGCGCGCGGGTGAAAATCTGGCCGACGCTCACGGTGCTGGCCAGCGTGCGCCTGCGCGGCGTGGACACGCCGGAGAAGGGATTCCGTGCTCGCTGCGAGATGGAGCGGGCGGCGGCGGAGCGGGCCACGCGCCATGTGCGCAGCCTGCTGCCGCCCGGCACGCGCGTGCGGCTGCAGGACGTGCGGCTGGGCAAATACGCCGGGCGCATCATCGCCACCGTGCGGGTGCGCCGGCATGGCCGCTGGTATGACCTCTCCCGCCTGCTCATCCGCCGCGGGCTGGGCCGCGGCTATGACGGCGGCCACCGCAAGGGCTGGTGCCCGCCACCGCGCTCCATCGGCAAGGAGGACAGGCTGAGATGATGCAATTTCGCCTGCTCATGCTGCTGGCCGCCCTCGTGGCGGCCTTTTTCATGTCCACCGGCCAGCCCCCGGCATCGGCGGCGGATGGCTGGATCAGCGGGCCGGTGCGCGGGCTGCACCCGCGCCTGCTGGCCAATCTGCGGGCGCTGCACCGCGCCACCGGCAGGCACATCACCATCACCCCGCACGGGGGCTGCCGCCTGCATGGCAATCGCCGCGCGCCGCGCAGCTATCACCGCATCGCCGCCGGCTGCCGTGCGGCGGACATCATCATCCCCGGCGTCAGCAAGCGCTGGATACTGCGCTGGTGGGCGCGGCATGTGGGCGGTGGGCGCGGTTTCTACTGCGGCAGGTCATTCGTGCACGTGGATGTCGGCCCGGCGCGCACGTGGAGCTGGTATTGCCGCCGCCCCACCCGCCTGGCCAGGCGCAACAGACGGAGGTGAGCGATGGACTACGCCACCGCCCGCCCGCAGATCGCGACCGGCGATCTCATCGCATTCCGCAGCCGCAATTGGATGGCGCGGCTGGTGCGGACGCGCACTGGCTCGGATTACAGCCACGTCGGCGTCGCCCTGCGCCTGCGCCTGCCGGAGGAGCGCGAGGAGGGCGTCTACATGGTGGACAGCCACGCCCGCACCGGCTTCCGCCTCCGGCGGCTCAGCACTCTGCGCCGCTTCGACTGGATCCCGACGGCCTCCGCCGGCGTGCTGCAATGGACGCCGGAGGCCGCCGCCTATGCCGGACGGCGGCTGGGCGTCTATGCCTACGGATGGGCAGACATCATCCGCGCGGCGCTGGGCATCCCGATGCGCGACGACGCCCAGCAGACATGTCAGGAATTCGTGGCGGCGATCTACCGGCGCTGCGCCGGGCTGGCCGACATCGGACAGCCGCAATCGCCCGGTGCGCTCATCGACCGCCTGCGCGCGGCGGGTGCTGATACCACCATCGAGGTGCGGGTGCGATGACGGATGGGATGATCATCATCCCGCTGGCCAAGCGCGAGCGGCTGGAGGCGCTCATCGATGCCGCCATCACCGCCTGCGAGGCGGCGGTGCGCCAGGCCGAGGCCGAGGGCAATGACCTCGCACGGCAGGCGGCGCTGGATGACATCACCGAGTGGGAGGCGCTGCGCGCCAGCATGCAGATCGTGGAGAGCAGATCATGACCGACAGGATCACCCGCGAGGACATCGCCGAGGTGGCCGCCCATATCGGCGTGGAGCCGGCGGCGCTGGCGGCGGTGCTGGAGGTGGAGTGCGGCTGGCCGCGCCGCCGCGGCTTCGACCGCGCCGGGCGCGTCCGCATCCTTTACGAGCCGCACATCGCGCATCGTCTTACCCGCGTCCGCGCGCCGGCGAAGCTCCGCAGATTGATCCTGGATGGTCTGGCCTATCGACGTTGGGGAGAGCGCAAATATCCGCGCAGCAATGCCGAGCGCTGGCGGCAGCTGGAGCGCGCCCGCGCAATCGTCGGCGACCTGGCCTACAATTTCGCCAGCTACGGCCTGCCGCAGATCATGGGCTTCAATCACCGGCGCGCGGGCTATCCCAGCGCCCGCGCGATGGTGGAGGATTTCCAGCGCGGAGAGCGCCAGCAGCTGGAGGCGCTGGGGCGCTTCCTGGCGGCCAGCAAGAGCATGATCGAGGCGCTGCGCCGGCGGCAGTGGGCGCGCTTCGCGCGCGCCTACAATGGCCGCGCCTACAAGAAGAATCGCTATGATGTGAAGCTCCGCAGCGCCTACGAGCGCTGGCGCAAGCGACCGTGGCCGGAAGTGCAAGTGGCAGCGGAAGCACCACCCGCGCCGCCTGCTGCTGCCTCTCCCCCGCCCCCTCCTGCAGACCACCCCGGGGAGAGCATCCCCGGGCCGGCAGCGCCACCCCCACCGGCTGCTGCCTCCAGCCCCACCCGCCGCCCTGGCGTGGTGGGGCTTTTCATTGCCGCGCTGACCGCTCTCGCGGCGGCTGGCGCCAGCATCGCAGGATGGCTGCAGCAGGCCTGGCATTGGCTGCAGCAGATCATCGGAGGCTGACCACATGGATCGTCTACAGAGCTACATCCGCCCCACCTCGCTCACCTGGTGGACGGGCATCATCCTCATCTTCTCCGGCCTCTTCCGGGTCTGGGGGGTGGAGATCCCGCATCTCACGCCGGCCATCCGCCCGCTGATCGATATCCTCTTCGGCAGCAGCGATCCTGGCGCGCTCATCAGCGCCGGCCTGCTGGCCATCGGCATTCGCGCGCGGCTGGCGAGAGGGGCGGAATGAAGGAATTCCTGACCGGGCCAGAGGCCAAGGCGGCGCTGGCTGGCGTCCTGGGCGCGCTGGTGCGAGTGCTGACGCTGCGCGAGCGGCTGTGGCCGGATGCCGTCATCAGCATCACCGTCGGCGGGATCTCGTCGGTCTATTTCGGGCCGGCGCTCCAGCCGGCGCTGGTCAAGAGCTTGAGCATGTCGCCGGCAGACGCAGCCAGCCTGGCGGGATTCATCGTTGGCGTCTCCGGCATCCTGCTCATCGGTGGCGTGATGGATTTCATCCGCGCTCGCATGCAGCGGGAGTCGAAAAAATGACCGGCGGCGAGATCATCCGTCATGTGCTCGCCCGCGCGGCCCACGTCTGCTTGGTGGCGCTGGCCATCATGGCGCTGGCGGCGCTGGCGCGGCTGGTATGGGAGGGAGTGCTGGGATGATCGGCATCGGCAAGCTGCTGGCCAGCCTGCTGGGTGGCCCCATCGTGCGCGAGGTGCTGGCCGTCATCGAGCGGGCGCAGCAGCGCAAGCTGAGCGAGGCGGAGCTGCGAGCAGAGCTGGAGCAGGCCATCACCCGCTCCATCGAGGCGGTGGCCACCACCGAGCTGCAGGCCCGCCGCGATGTGCTCATTGCCGAGCTGCGCGGCGAGAGCGCGCTGCAGCGCCTTTGGCGCCCCATCGTCGCCCTTTCCTTCGCCTTCGTGATGATTTTCTACGCCCTCCTCCTGCCTATCGCCGTGGACTGGCTGGGCATGCCGCCGGTGCGCATCGGCGACACCCTGCTGGGCTGGATCATGACCAGCGTCAACATCGCCATAGGTGGCTACATCGGCGGGCGGACGCTGGAGAAGGTGCTGCGCCGGCGCTGATATGCATCCAGCGCAGAACATGTGGCGAATCCCGCTGTGTCAAATCTGTGCCACATATTGGCGCAGTTCGCTGCACGTTCCTGCACATTTACGGCATCAAGCCCGCTCCCGTGGCAGATGCCGAGAACGCCCATAACTTCATGATTTATTTGGGAAATGGCGGAGAGGAAGGGATTCGAACCCTCGAGGCGGGGTCTGCCCGCCTACTCCCTTAGCAGGGGAGAATGGGAATAAAATTTCACCAAACAAGTCAGATAGATGCAGCGGTATTTCCACTTGCTGTGTCGTAGATGCGGCAATTTAGTTAACTGCTTGAAGACCATTGCTGACCTGTATGCGGTGGAACGTGAGTGTATCTCCCAGTGTGCGATAGATGATCCATATTTGCGCGCCAACGGGCAACCCTGGAGGATTATCTGCAATAAAAATCCTTGCCCCAGGAAGCTCTTGCCAGTCTAAAGCCTTGCCCATCATATGACCCGCTTCACGCAAACGCTTTATTATGCCATCTTTATAGGCCTCAAGGGAAGGATTCCCATTGCAAAGGCGTGCCGCCATATCACTGGCTTGTGGGCGGCATTGGACATGGAACCCCCCTGCTGGTTTCGCAATCTGCATTTTTTATCTCATTCGATTTCTTGCAAGGAAGCTTCTTCTTCTATGATCTCTTTGCGCACAGATTCAGCCCATGCAAGAGCTTCTTCGGTAACCTCCCCCTCTACCACTGCGCCAGCTGAAACAAACATCCGCCCGCCAAGCGCCAGCTCCTCCCAATAGGCATCATGAGTGCGCTCACTTGCCTGCCTGGCAGATAAATCCTGCAGCCGAACGATGGCAGTATGCAGGACGTCCACCTCCTCTGGGCTGAAGACAGAAAAATCTACCGCTGCATCATCAGCAAGGTGATGGCGCTCTTCACGATACCCATATTTGTCAAGGAATTCTCGCGCAAGGAGCCCTTCCTCGCGCAGCTTGGCCAAGGCCTTATCAAAATTTTGTGGCACAGGGCCGTGCTCTAAGCGCAGATAGAGATCTCGCCCAGATAGACTGCGCCCAAACCTGCGGAACGCTTCCACATCAGCTTCCCACAGATATTTTGCCATCTTTGTTTTGCCATCTGGAGCCTTTGCCGCAAAAAACAGTATCATATACTCCAAACGGTCATCATTGCGCTGCGCCATGGCAGATGCTCCACTGTTGCCTCATATGCTCATTTATAGAGCAACATGCCCCCTAAGTCATCTCCTACCCCTCTCCTCGCAACAACGGGAAGACATTATCGGTTTGAGGGGTATCATCGGCGTCGCGCTCGAATACCTGGGCGATGCGGTCGGCGGCGTCATCGCCGTGCACATAGCGCTCCAGATACAGACGGGCGGATTTCCAGCCGCCGGCCTCCATCGCCGTCTTCGGGTCGATGCCAGCGGCATTGAGGGCGGTGGCAAATGAGTGCCGCCCCGCCTGGTGTGGCGGCACGTATTCGATGCCGGCCACCGCGCAGGTGCTGCGCCAGGCACTCATGACCGCATGGCGGCTGGCGTAGCCGAACACCCGCCCGCCGTGCTGGCGCGGCAGGCGCATCAGCAGCGCCACCATCTCCTGCGTCAGCACCGCCTCGCGCACCTCGCCGCCCGTTTTGCTCATGGTGATGCGGGCGCGGCGGGCGGGCAGGTCGACATCATCCCACGTCAGCGCCACCGCCTCGCTGATGCGCGCGCCGGTCGTGAACATGAACAGCGCCAGCGCCGCCAGGTGCGGCTTCGGCACCCGCCGCCCGCCCGGCTGCATCGCCGCGGCCATGAAGCGGTCGATCCAGCGGCGATCCACCGCCACCCGCTGTGGTTTGCGCTCGCGGAATCGCTTGACGCGGATGGGTGCGCACCAGCCCAGCTCGGCGGCATGATTGATGACCGCGCGGGCCGGCGTGATGACCTGGCGATTGCGCGTCGCGGCGCTGGCGGTGGGATACAGCTCGATGGCCGCCTTGATGACATCGCCGGGCTGTATCTCGGCCAGCGGCCTGCCGCGAAAATACTGCAGCAGCGGCGGCAGGAAGCGGCCCTCACCGCCGGCCTCCAGGTAGCTCACCGCCGCCTCCTCGAAGGTGCGGACGGCGGCATCGCCGTAGATGCGCTCCTCCCAGAGCCGCGCCTCGAGCTGCGCGGCGAGCTCGACGGCGCGGCGCCGGTCGCCAGTGCCAAGGCTCTTTCGAACGCGTCGCCCGGCAATGCTGCCGACGGCATACCAGATGCGCCCGCGGCGCACGAGCTTGAGCCTGCCTGCCTCTCTGCCTCCTCCCGCCATGCCGCCCTCAGCGCCTCGATGTGCTCCGGATAGAACAATTTGCGCCGGCCCCGCCTCTCATAATGCGGGTGGCGGCGCAGGAAATCAACCAGCGTGCGGCGAGATACCCCCAGCACCCGCGCCGCCTGCTCCAGCGTCAGCGGCTCCACCGCCCACGCCGGCAGTTGCGTGGATGTGGCACCCGCGGTGGTCATCTGCTACCTCCATTCGCCGCGGCGGCATAGATCGCCAGCATCAGCAAGGTGAGGCCCAGCCAGAAGTCTGTGGTAGTGAATGGCTGCATCGATGGACTGTATTCACCTGCCATTCTGGCGTTGACCTCCCCCCAAAAGTGTAGGCCGGCGATGATGCTGGCGATGAGAAGCGGCCAAGGATTCATCGCACATCCTCCCAGCGAATGCTGCGGCGCTCCCGCGCGCGCAGACGCTCTGTTGCCTGCTGCCAGCGGCGGCGATTGGCGGCGCGCTGGGCAGCGAGATGTTGCGGCAATGCCGCCCTGTTCAGGCGGGCAATGATGACGGCCTCCACCGGCTCGGGCCACCCTGCCCTGTCCTCCACCAGCATTCCCTCCAGGCGGTGGTGGCACTTCAGCGCCAGCGCGGCCAGCTGGCGCTGGTGCGCATCCTGCGGGCAGGCCAGTGCCTGGCGCACGCAGCGGATGGCGTGCAGCACGGTGGAGTGATCGCGCTGCAGCAGCCGCCCTGTGAGCGAGGCGGTGTAGCCGAGGCCGGTGGCGATGAGCCACATGGCCACCTGCCGCGCGCGCACCACCTCGCGCCGGCGGCTGCGCCCCAGCAGCTCGGCCACCGGCACGCCGGCGATGGCGGCCACGCGGCGGATAACCTCGCGCCCGCGCATCAGCCGGCCCTCCGGATGGTGGCCGGCATGCGCGGCATGTCGGCCAGCCGCCGCCGCGCATGGGCGATGAGGAGGCGCAGCATGCGCGCCTCGTTCTCCAGCCGCTGCAGCGCCTCCGGGCCGGCGTGGATGCCGGCACGCTCGCGCTGCAGCAGCGCCTCGGCCTCCGCCTGCAGGCGCTGGGTGGCGCGCACCAGCACCTTCAGGTCATTCTCCGCCGCCCGGCGGGCGGTGGGAAGTGGGGTGATTATTGTCATGAGCAGGGCTCCCTTGTTCGAACAATACAAAACAATCTGTTTTGTCATTGTCAACCGAAAAATTAAACAAATTGTTTCTTTCCGAAAAAAAGAGGTGTTTGCCACCATGCAACTACTGGGAGGCCGCTGAAGAGAAGGGGGGATCCATGAAAAGGCTTCTGCTGACCGCGGCCATCGTCGCCATTGTCGCCACGCCACTGCCAGCGGCGGCGAAAAAGGCATTCTCTTCTGCCACCCCTGGCTGGAGCGCCAGCCGCCCACTGCTGACGCAGCAGTGCGGCAAGAAGCGCTACTGCAAGCAGATGCGCAACTGCCGGGAGGCTTGCTACTACTTCCTGAAATGCGGGCTTTCAAAGCTGGACAGGGACAAGGACGGCATCCCGTGCGAGAACGTCTGCTCGCGGCCATGCAAGCGGCGGGGGTGAGCGATGGACTGGGCTGACTGGGTCGGCATCGCGATCAGCGGCATTTTCGTGCTGGCGGCGCTGGGACATCTCATCTCCATTTTCTCGGAGAAGCGCATCCTGGCCCCGGCCGCAAAGGCGCTGGGCAGCCTGCTGCTGGCGGTGATTATCGGCCCGCTGGTGGCGGTGTTGCTGGGCGGCGAGCAGGCCGAAGCTCCACCGCCTGCCCCGGCTGCACAGCCTGCGCAGCCAGCCGCCGCAGCCACCTCTTCCGCGCCCGCGGCAGACAAGAGGGGGGCACCGGCGCAGCAAGCAAAAGCGGCGGCAGGCCAATACTGGATAGACCTTGCGGCACTGGCGCGGCGCGCCCGGCAGGAACTCTCCGCTATAGGCGGCAAGGTCTCGCTGGAAGTGGACAAGGAAACCGGTGCTGGCACGGTGGCCGTGCGCCTGCCACGCACCCCGCCGCAGCACGAGAAAATGCTGGATGGCCCGCGGCCAGCAGAGGAATACTACTGGCGGCTGATCGCCCGCACGCAGGCGCATGAGCCGCAGGCGCTTTACGTGGTGGTGGAGAAAAACCCCATCCGCGCCCGCAAATACGGGCTGGAGCCATTCCTGTTCATGATGCAGAAATGGCTGGACGTCATTTTTCCACCCGCCGCGGCGCTGGAGAACGGGGCGATTGCCGGCAATGGCGTGGCGGTGCTGCGCAGCGGCAAGCCCTTCTTCATGCGCTCAGCCGGCATCCGCTTCTATCCGCTCTGCATCTGCCCGGACAGCTCCGATGTGCAGCTGAAAATCTGGCGGCAGCGCTGATCAATCAGCCCCTGCGCACCCATTCCACCGGTGCCGCCCAGCGCAGGCGCACGTCATAGATCGGCTCCACCGCCGGATTGTAGCTGATGAGATCGACGACGCCGGCCTCGCGGCCACGGCGCAGGCGTTTGACGTAAGCACGGCCCTGCTCGGTTACCACCACGCAGTCGCGCCCCAGCACCTGCTCCAGCGGCCAGGGGCGGACGCTGGGCGGGCGGAACAGCAGGATGTCGCCGGGATTGTAGACCGGGCGCATGGATTCGCCGCGCACGATGACGGCGGCATAGCCGTCCGCCACCGACGGCAATTGCAGATGGTCGATGGCCGTGTGCTGACCATCCTCCAGCACGTCCACCGCCTCGCGCGCACCGGCGTAGCCGAAAATGGGAATGCTTACTGCCGGCGGTTTTTGCAGCTCTGGGAACAACAGCTCTACCGGCGATGCGCGCAGGTGTGGAGCCAGCCTCTCCGCCCAATCGCGCGTCAACGTCCGGCGGCCATGCTCCAGGTGATAAATCTGCTGATCCGATGTGCCGACAGCCTCCGCCAGCGCGGCGGCGGAAATGCCGGCCTGTTTTCGCAGTCGCCTGAGGTTTTCGCCAATCTCCTTGCGCATGTCTCCATGCGTAATGCGCCTTGAGAAGGCAGAAAACGAACAATTCGGTGGCTCCCTTGACACGAACAAAACAATATGTTTTGTCATGAGGCATGCAGCTTTCGAAATACATGGAATTGCATGGGCTGACGGTGGCGGAGTTTGCGCGCTTGCTCGGGGTTACCGAGCCGGCGGTGCGCAATTATCTGCGCGGGCGCGTGCCGCGGCCTGACGTGATGCGCCGCATTGTCGAGATCACCGGCGGCGCGGTGCGGCCCGATGATTTCTACCTCCGGCAAGAGGAGGTGAGGTCATGAGTCGCGCCGCGCCGCTTTTCCTTGCCCACGCCAGTGCCCGCCCCCTCGCCTCCTCCTGCTGTCGCCGGTGGCCGGCAGTCATCAGCCCGCGAGCGCACGGCGCAAAAAGCAGGCCGCGGGGCAGCGGCCTGCCGGGGGGCCTGGTGTCATGGAGCGCAATCGCGGGCAGCCACCATTCTCTCCCCTCCCCCGCGCTGCTTCTCCCGGCGGCGCCCGGCGGGCGGGCCGTTCGATCCCCGCGGCCCGCCCGCCACCTCATTCATTCGCCGCTGCGCGGCCAGGCGCTGGCGCTCCCTCTCCCGCTCGATGCGCGCCAGCAGCCGCCGCGTGATGTGTCCAATGCGATGCATGCGTGCTGTCTTTCCTCCTCTTCTGCCGCCCTGTCGGGCGATTGCCTGACCTCCTCTCGCGCTGGCCACTCTAGCGAGGGAGGATTCCAAGATGTCGGACAGGTCATCCAAGAGCTTGGACAGGTTGTCCAAGGGGAGGGCTGCCATGGCTGAGGCGCTGGTGCAGGCGGCGGCGGAGGCGCTGCGCGAGGCCTTCCCGCCGCGCGAGGGCGAGAACGTGAAGTCGCGCATTGCCCGCGCGGCGCGGGCGCTGGGGGTGAGATACCGCCGCGCGCGGGCGCTCTGGTATGCGGAGGCGCGGCGGGTGGAGGTGCATGAATGGGAGGCCATCAAGGATGCGCGAGCTGAGACCATGGCGCAGCGCGTGGCGCGCCTGCGTGCGCAACTGCTGGCCACCGATCCTGATTTTTACGAGCCGGATATTGCTGCGCTGGAGCAGGTGGAGCGCCGGCTGCGCGGAATGGAGCGCGCGCACCGCCGTGCGGCTGAAATCGATGGCCTACCGCCTGCGGAATGAGGGGTGAGACGATGAAGCATCACCAATACGCGCCGGAGGACATCCTGGCCATGCGTGAGGCGGGGATGTCGCACGGCCAGATCGCCAGACGCACGGGGCTGAGCCGGGGTGGTGTGATTGGACGGCTGCGCACCGCGGCGCGCCGCCAGAGGAAGGCGCGCATCATGCAAATCGAGCTGGATGACGAACAGGTCATAGCAAGGCTCGAGGCTGCGGCGGCAGTGCGCGGGTGGTCATGGGCGCGGCTGGGGCGAGAGCTGATCACGATTCTTGCTGAGGACGACCTCATTGACGCCGTCCTCGACGAATGAGGAATGAGAAAGGGCGGGAGCCGGCGGCATGAAGATCACCCTGCGGGCGCAGATCGAGGAGCTGGAGCACGAGCTGCGGATGCGCCGCGAGGTCTATCCGCGGCGGGTGTGCCGCAAGCAGATGACCGCCGGCGAGGCGGAGCTGCGCATCCGCCGCATGGAGGCAGCATTGCGCACGCTGCTGTGGCTGCAGGCGCTGTTGCAGAAGCATGGCCGTGATGGCTTGGCGTCGGCCATCGTCAAGGGGGAGGAGCGATGAGCGCGCGGCAGGACATGGTCGGCCTTGGCGAGCTGTATGCCCGCGGCGGGCTTCGTCGCGCCGGCACATCGGCCACGCGGCAGCTTTTCCCCACGCCGCCCTGGGCAACCCGCGCGCTGTGCGAATGGCTGAGCCGGCATGACGACCTGAAGGGCCGCACCGTGTGGGAGCCGGCGGCGGGCCGTGGCGACATGGTGCTGGCGCTGCAGGAGTATTTCGGCAACGTCATCGCCAGCGACATTTCCCCCGTGCACCCGCCGCGCAGAGGATTGTGCACGCCCATCCGGCAGGCGGACTTCCTGCGGAGCCATCGCCCGCCGCCTCTCGAGATATGGCCGGACTGGATGATCACCAATCCGCCATTCACGCTGGCGGTGGATTTCCTGCTGCATGCGCAGCGCCTTGGCCTTCAGCGCATCGCGCTGCTGGTGCGGCTGCAATGGCTGGAGGGCGCGGCCAGGCATGAGCAGGTATTCAAGCGCACCCCGCCGCAGCAGGTGCTGATTTTCAGCGAGCGGGTGGCCATGCACGAGGGCAAGCTCAGCCGCCGCGCCAGCACCGCCACCGCCTATTGCTGGGTGGTGTGGGGCCTCGATGGTGATGGTGGTGGCCGCCCGGCGCTGGATTGGCTGGGGCCGGGCACCCGTGAGCGGCTGGAGCGCTGGGGAGATTACGACGACGACACGGATGCCGGCGCCCCCGCCGGCGATCAAATGGAGGAGGTGGGAGCATGAGCGGTGAGGTAATCGTCAGGGAGACGATCCGCTCATTTGTCGAGCGCATCGAGCGGCTGGAAGAGGAGAAGGCCGCCATCGCCGAGGACATCAAGCAGGTCTATTCCGAGGCCAAGGCGCTGGGGTTCAACACCAAGGTGATGCGCAAGGTCATCGCCTTGCGCAAGCAGGATCAGCAGGAGCGCGAGGAGGAGCAGGCCCTGCTCGACCTCTACATGCAGGCGCTCGGCATGACGCCGCTGGAGCGCTGGGCGGCGGAGCGCGACGTGCGCGTCTCCCACGACGCGGACGGCAACCCGAAAATCACCATCCGCCTGCCGGAGGATGGTGAGCGGGCAGAGGCAAGCGCCAGCACCGGAGGGACGGCATGATGCGCCCGCTGCTGACAGCACGTCGCCTGCGCAACCTGCGCCGCCGCCCGAAGAAGCTGGCGCGGGTGCTGGGGATTTCGCCCCGCGCCTGCCGGGCGCTGGTGCAATCCCCTCCGCCGCCGCCGAAGCCGAAGCCGCTGACGCCACAGTGCGGACGCTGCGGCGATGACCTGGAGCCGGAGGTGCTGGGGACATTGCGCTGCGAGACCTGCCGCCACACCGAGGCGCTGCTGGAGCAGGTCAGCGAAAATGTGGAGCAGGTGCGCCAGCGCCGGCAGGAGCGCCGCCAGCACTGCATGAGCTGCGGCAAGAAGCTGCCAGCCCGCGCGGTGCGGGAAGGGATGCGATTGTGTGCCATCTGCCGCCAGCGCGGCGGCGAAACAGCGTGGGAGGATGTCGCATGAAGCCGAAGTGGCGAGACCCTTTCAGCCGCCTGCGCGTCCACCGCGCGCCACCGCGCCATCCGAAGGAGGCGCACGGAGAAAACAGGCGGCGGCGCAAATGTGTCCGCTGTGGATGCCCGTATGGCGACGAGCCGCAAGAAAAATGCTTCTGCGGCGGCAAGCTGGTGGAGGTGAGCGATGAGTGATGATGGCCAGCCTGTCGGGGGGATCAGCGCGCTGCTGGCCGAGCGCCAGCGCACGCATGGCGATTTTTTCACCACCTCCCTGATCGAGCAAGGCATCATCGAGATGATGCGGCTGGGGGCTGGCCAACGGTGGATTGATCTTCCTCCCACCGTCCGCTCCGCGCTGATCCACATCGCCACGAAGATGGCGCGCATTGTCAGTGGCGATGAGCAGGAGCCGGAGCACTGGAAGGACATTCAGGGCTATGCCGAATTGGTGTGCCGGCGCATCGCGGAGCGCCGGGCATGGGCAGAAAATGCCGGCGCTGGCCCACTGCCCGCCGATCAGGCTGCGGAGGAGGCATCATGAGCGTGCGGCTGGACAAGCTGCGCCGCGGCAGGCGGGCGG
>Ga0256839_1001210_pt1 | contig 31914 bp, 32 predicted proteins | sample 354166metaG_FD_185968 | JGI IMG/M metagenome (GOLD analysis project Ga0256839, IMG submission 185968) | Hydrothermal vent microbial communities from Mid Atlantic Ridge, Atlantic Ocean - 354-166 | ecosystem: Environmental > Aquatic > Marine > Hydrothermal vents | place: Atlantic Ocean: Mid... | reverse complement strand
AGGGTATCCGGATTTAGCTGTTGATTCGCGCAGCATGTTATCAGCGTGATAAATCGGAATAAAGTGTTGACGCGCAAAACCCAATGCCCTATAATTAAAACCGTGGAAGACATCTACTTGACCTCTGTACAGGAGATTATTATGAAAGAACTAACAATTACTGAGACTCAACTGTTTAATGAATCAGGTGAACCTGAAGCTATTAGTGTTTCACTTGATGAATTGCTAAACTTTATTAAGAAATGCTTTCCAAATCTGGACGCTTCAGTTCATTATGAAGACTACGACGATTACGGATGTGAGCACTACATTATTATTAGAGGCGAATGTGCTGATATACAATTAAAAAAAGATTATGGCGGGTTGTTTTATCAGGAAGATAATCTTGTTTGTAGTGTGATATTGCATAGCGTAAGAGACAAATCGACATTCATTACGCATAGTTTTTATTTCAAAGAAGGGATGGAACATGGGGATGTTGTTATTTGTTCTGACTACGTTAATCAAATAAAGAAATATCTCAATAGCACTGTTAAATATTTGATCGGTAACTCAACTCTTTTTTACCGTGTTGATACGCGCCGCTATAACGATGGCCGAGGCGTTCATAAAGTGCCTGATGTCATTACTCCTTACTCTTACGATTTAATTCATGTATCTGACGAAGATTTTTATACAGACAAAGAATTGCGGACTGATATTAAAAGTTGTAAGGAAGATATAGATGAAATATTTGAAGCCAGATGTAACCAGGACAGATATATTTTCAATACCCCCGTTGGACATATTTTAGTTGAAAGTCCTCTTTCGGTCGAATTCTGTCCGGAGGCCGATTTTTATGACAACTATGAAAGTCCGTGGATTGCGACACATGTAGTTAATGAAGAACATCCAAAAATCGCTAAAGGAAAAACACTCAGAGAAGCATATAATCAGCTTTTCGATGAACTTGCACAATATCAAAAGAAAATCTCATGGCACTCTCAAATGATTAACTCAGACAAAAAGCGAGAGTTCGGGGTTGTGCTCGGCATGCGCAAAGACGGGAAGTTTCACTCACCAGGTGAAAAACTTTATATAAAATTGGTAGCAACAGGGGAAACAGAAAAGCAAGCTGTTGCGAAAGCATTCGATGATAGAAGCTATTCTGTACGAAAATTGGAGTTAATACTGTCTGACCTGAAAGCAGGTAGAACGAACGACTTGGTTGCAGGGTATAGTATGCACTCTCTTTCAGATATTGCTATTGATTACTTTTCTGATGAACGTATTTATTACGACGATTCGATTGTTCTTGTTGACGGTGTTATCGAAAAAGAATCACGTATGGAAGAAGGAACGCAGATGTCTAGGGAAGAATGGGCATCGCATCGCGCACTAGATGATGAATAGATAAAATTAACTGCCGAACAGGTAGCATATTTTAGTTAAACTCTATACAGGAGAAATGCAATGAAAGTATTTACAGATAAAACTGAAACTTCATTTTTTAAAACTGACAATCATGTAAAAAATCTTCATGAAATAGAGATAAAATCTATTAAGGATTTTGTTTTAAAATATTCACTAGATCCATTTGTTTTGCTGGGCGGTAAATCATGGATGGTTACACGCTTTGACGAGCTGATTTCGGGTAGTCCTATCGTTGATTTATCTGACGAACCTGAACTGCATGGCGAGTGGTTGGAAGTAGATTTTGTAAATGATATGACGTTATTGGATATTCTTTTTGAAATTAATAAATACGCTGAGATAGATAGTTTGTTTCTTCAGGAACTGAAAGAGTCTGGCGTTTTTCGCGTGATGTCACAGGATTGGATTAATGATGACGAGGATGAACGGTGGAGTATTGCTGCGTGGAACGATTCAAGATTGCTGACTATTATCATAAATGAAAATAACAAAGTCACGGTCCGCTTTGATGCTACAAGCAGGAAAGCTGTATGAATGAACAGCGATTTTCAGCTTTAGCGATTAACCAACGCTATCCTTTCGAGTTGCCCCCTGGGGAGGGGGCAATTTCAGATTTTCTAAGACCGTCAGTTAATCGGTTACTTGTATCTATAGCAGGTATTTCGGATTCTGAGGCCAGAGCTTTGCAGAAAGGAGAGATGCGTGGCGGCTTATTGGTAGGAAACGGCGCGATTTTATTTGTGTGGCAGTTTTGGAAAAAGAAAAAAACATTGATAACGCTCGATAGCCCGTTTGACGCAAGGTTAATCTCGGATATTCAGCTTTATGACGTGAATAGTGTAGAGACGAGATTAACTATTGATGTGCATATTGTTGATTCCGCAACAAAAATAATTCGCGGCTTACGTTTAATCACAATGCCGCCAGGGATGACGCTGGAGTTTTTGTCTGCTGTGCAGGATCAGATCGGTGTAGGCAGAGCCGGTGATGAGCAATATAAAGAATGGATGGCTATGCAACCGCACGAATTAGCAAAACAAACGCAAATGTGGCTTATGGGAAAATAATTATGCAATTTATTCCGACTAATGACTGTTTTCATCACATTTTACGCTTACTTCAAATACACAAAGATAAAAGTTTAGTGATTGAAATATTTGCTGCACAGGGCTGGGATATAACTAAGTCCAAATTAAAATCATGGGATACGAAAACAGGGAAAGCGTCGGCAGGTTATCGAGAGATGCCCAGAAAGGCTCTGGATGACTTTATTGACGAACTGTATAAGCGGAAGTTTGTCTGTAATAAAGCAGGGATTACTAAAGGTTCAGGTCTGTTTTAGAAAGGATGCACTAATGTCTAACATTCTGAACTGGCCTGATTACAAAGTGCTCCAAGTTACAGAGCTGGAGCACGATTACCAGGTACACGCCGAAGTTGCCGCGCCGCCCACTTATTGCCCCCACTGCAATCACCCCGAGATCGTCGGTTTTGGTCGTCGAGACGAGGTGATTATGGATACCCCTATTCACGGTAAGCGCACCGGCATCATGCTCAATCGGCGCCGTTGTCGCTGCAAGTCGTGTCGCAAGACGTTTCTGGAATCTGTGCCACATAAAGATGACAAGCGGCAGATGACCCACCGGCTGATCCAGTACATCGAGCGAGAGAGCCTTCGTCGCACATTCTCTGGCGTTGCCGAGGATGTTGGCGTTGATGAAAAGACCGTCCGGAACATTTTCAGCGACTACTGTGAGCGGCTGGAGAAGACGCTCAAATTTGAGATGCCGCAGTGGTTGGGTATTGATGAAATCCACATCATCAAGCCGCGCTGCGTGATCACCAATGTCGAACAACAGACCATTGTTGATATGCTGGACAGCCGCAACAAAACCACTGTCACCCGCTACCTGAGCAAACGCAACGACCGCGACCAGGTGCGCTACGTGGCAATGGATATGTGGCGTCCCTACCGGCAAGCGGTAGAAGTCATGATTCCTGATGCGACGGTAATCATCGACAAGTTCCACGTTGTCCGCATGGCGAATGAATCGCTGGAACGCGCCAGGAAGGCTATCAGGAAATCCCTGACGCCGCAGCAACGCAGAGGGTTGATGAAAGACCGTTTCGTGCTACTCAAACGTCGTCACACTCTCACTGGCCAGGAATCCCTTAAACTCTCAGGCTGGTCGCTGAACTATCCAGAGATCGGGCAAGCCTACGAGTTGAAAGAAGCGTTTTTCGAGATTTGGGACTGCCATACCAAGCACCAGGCACAAGAGGCGTATTACGCTTGGCTACGGCAGGTAACGCCAGAAATGAAGCCCCACTTTGACCCGCTAATCAAGGCGATGTGCAACTGGCACAATGACATATTTGCTTACTTCGACCACCGCATTACCAACGCCTACACCGAGTCACTGAACAACCTGATCCGTGTTGTGAATCGTGTGGGCCGTGGCTACAGCTTTGAGGCGCTCCGAGCCAAGATTCTTTTCACTGAGGGCTTTCAGAAGGTCAAGAAGCCGCTCTACCAACGTCAACGGATACCAGTGGGGGAAATGGGTAGAATGCCATTCTCTGGCGTTGCAGAGAACGAGCCAGCAACCAGCTATGGCGTTGACATATCAACACTGGTGCGGGAGATCGAGGCAGGGCGTTTATAGCCCTGTTTCAACCCTATAATCCGGATACCCATAATAAAAAAAGTTAACAGGTTAGGGGGTTCGAGTATGAATATATTTAAGTTTAAGTTGGTGATAAGCTTTTTCCTTGGGTGGTTGTTGTTTTCTCTGTCAGTACTGGCAGATGCGTCCCAAGTGTGTCCGAGCACGCCCTATATTCTTCAGACCCCTGAGGGTTATGACCATCTCAGGTACGCACCGGCGGAGCGAGAGAGGATGTATGACGGTGTAGGGTTTGTCGCTTCGGTAGACGGTTTTGATGATGACAATGGGGATGGCAGAAAAGAGTATCTCGTTCAGCCAACCTGGGTCGCTTACCAGCTTAAAGCCTACAAGTCGCCAAGAGGGAGCAACTTTGCTCCAGCCTATAAGCGGCCCAGAGACTGGTATCGGATATCGTTATTTGACGAGGAAAGGAAGAAATACCGAACGAACAAACGCATCGATAATTCATACGATGGAGTGGGGCGCATCTGGAATAGAGGTCATCTGGCACAACGAGCTGATGTTAATCGATTGGGAGAGGAATATGGGTGCAATACTCATGTGTTCGCAAATGCCGTGCCCCAAAAAGCCAGCTTCAATCAAGGGATATGGCTCGGACTTGAAAACTATGTGTCTTCACTGGCCAATGAACGAGGTGAGCTGTGGGTGGTAGCGGGGCCAGTATTCGATTATGGTCAACCCTTGGAAACCATCGGAGAATGGGATAAAAAAGAAATCCCTGTCGCTATTCCAGACAAAATGTTTAAGGTAGTGTTTATGGAGCGCGAGAACGGTGTAGAAGTACTGTCCTTTATCTACCCTAATAAATATGAAGACTTGCCTGATCAGTATCTTAGCGGGAATTGCCAAAGGGATAAAATATATGACCATACGCCTTACCTGGTCTCTCTCTCAGAGATTGAGAGTGCGACTGGGTTAACGTTCTTCGCGCACAGTCCTATCGACCTAAGTGAGTTCAAAGCGGTTAGCGCAACGGGATTGCCGAAACTTGATCCGGTAAATATTGTTGGTTATTGCCAATAAATATTCAACAAGAAGAGGGGGGCAGAAAACGAAATTCTGCCATTTGATATCGCAACAGGCAGCGCTTTTTGCAACCGGACTCAAGAAATAGAACGCCTTAGCACGAATATAGAAAGTGTTACCCATACCTTGATCACCGCTCCGCGACGCATGGGGAAAACCAGCCTGGTCATTGAAACGCTCAACCGTCTGGATATGACCAAGTTAATCCCGGTTCACCTGGATCTGATGCTGACCAGCTCCCCGACGAGTGTGCAGCAGTATATTCTCAAGGCGGTTGGAGAGGCCATCTCAGAAATCAACCCCATCGCCAGCAAGTTGAATCAGGCGGGCCAGCAGCTTAAAAAGGCCTTGCTAAGTCTGCGTCCCCAAATCGAAATCACCGACGATGGATTTAAGATCAAGCTGGAAGCCACCAAGACCCCCGTTGAAAGTATCAGCGATGCCCTCACCGGCCTCGATGAGCTGGCCGATAAACACGGGTATCGCGTGGTGTTCTATATGGACGAATTTCAGCAGCTCGCTGACATAGCAGACAACGAAACCCTGGAAGCCGCAATCCGCCACGCGGCTCAACACGCCAAGGCCACAGCCTATATTTTCACCGGCAGCAATCGCCACATGTTATCCCTGATGTTTGATGACAGCACACGACCGCTCTACCACCTGTGCGACAAGATCGTAAGAGCAAGATTTCATACTGTGTGATCAAAACGGATTCTATCGCGCACAAGATCCAGTCATAGAGACCTATATTCGCCATAAACAGAAAGGCAGCGCGTTGATACACATCTAATTATAATGTCCAGTCCAGGAGTATGTAACCTACTGCACTGCTTTGGGTAAGCGCCGAATGAAATATCAATCACCATGACTTGGCGTTTCAGTCATTTTGCTTCGCCTTTTTAGTTGTGCGTTGTTTGGATAGCTTCTCTCCGTCCATTGCTGACATCTCTTGCAGCGTATCCAGTTTAGCCTCGGCGGCAGCGGCTCGCTCCGCTGTTTGGCGTAATTCCGACTCAAATCTGCTTAATGTCTCCCTTAGCTTAACGGCCTCTTTTTCGATGGTTTCCATTTGTTTTTCCAGCCTATCAATGGCCTTCGTCTGCTCTGTAGTGCGAGCCTCGGCGGTGGCGGCCCGCTTCTCCGCATCGGCCAGCTCGCCCTTCATGGTGTCAAGGGTTGATCGTAACTTCTCTGCCTGAGAGTCGGCCTTCCTCGCTGCATCATCGGCGCGCTCAACTTGCATCTGGGCTTTAGCCGCTTCTGTTCGGGAAATCTCGGCATCACGGGCGGTGTCGCTCTCTTTCTGCTCCGCTTTATTCCGCTGCTCAGTCAGATCCTCAACTTGAGCCTGTAGCGCCGCAGTTTGCTTCTCAAGATCTCGTTCACGCTGTTCGGCTAATAACGTTGCTGCCGATAACGTCTGTTCTAATGTGTCAATACGAGCCTCGGATTCGGCCAATAGTTGATGCGCCTCATTGACCTGCGCCTGGCTTTCGTCGAGCTGGTTTTGTAAATCAGATCGCGCCATCTCAGCGGTCTCGGTTAACGTTCGAGTTAAGACGCTAACAAGTGAAGTGGGTAGCTCTACCTGCTTTGCCTCAGCTATCGCACGCTCGCCTTCCTTCCACTGATTAAAGTGCTTTAAGATCGTGCTATTGCTTCCTCTGCCCAGGTGGGACTGAATCACTCGAACACTGGGCTTGCGCCCTTCACCAACCAGCTCCTGGCACGCTTGCGCGACCTCTTCATAATTCACTCCAGCCATGCCGTCTCCTCCGCGTCACTTGAATATCGTAACGTTACGTAACGTTACAGTAATGTAACGTTATGCCTTTTGGCACAGAAATGCAACACCATCATTCGTCACCCTTCCGATACATCGTGAGCGACAACAGGTAATCTGTTATTAGGCAACTGGGTTGCGTCAGCCCAGCTTTTCTAGATGGCCTAAATATGGCACGAATTCGAAAACCAAGAGGTATCAGAATTTAGTGCTTAATGATCTCCAGCGGTAAATAACGGCGGATTTAGATCAATGCTAGCAAGGGTGGGGCAGCCTCTAAATGAACTTGACCAATGCAGAGGCCGAGGAGAGGAAATACACACAGGCCAAGAGCGCGATATTCAAAGGTTCCGATTAATATTAAAGTACTAGATGAAAGCCTTCTGGATCTTCCAGGAGGCTTTTTTCTTATCTGCGGTGTACCTTGATGGGTTTGTTATGTTTGGTGTTGTAGGCAACCACACCGAATCGTATCTTCCCCGCTTTCGGTGTATTCCCCCTAGTTCTGTAGTAAGCAGAGTGGATTTTTAGGTTCAGATCGATGCCTGGCAGGGTTGACCTGGTTAAGGTAAAGAAGATTTCATATTCGTCTTCTTCTCCTTTTATACGGGGGATTCTGAGGAAGTTTTGTCTTCCAGTATGGTAGACATAGCCTTGATCTAGTTCTTTGATTGCAGCGGGTAGTATTTGCGCCCACTTATAGCGGTCAAAGCAGAAAGTCCTAGTTTCCCGGTTGTCTGAGTAGCTCAGCTCATTGGGGTGGTTCTCGCCTTTATTTTTTGTGAACGTGTGTAGCGTATATATGATCTGGATTTGGTAGGTTATGTCAGACTTGCCGGGTGATTTTTGCGCGTAGCTCCACTCCTCTGGGTGGAGGGTGAAGGGAAATGTTTTGTAGCTTGAGGGAGATATCGCGCCCTGTTTGTAGTGCTGAACTCCTTATATTAGGGCTGGGTTGCTAGAGTCCCATCAATATTGGAAAAAAATGAAATACTTTTTAATGGTTTTGGGGGTCATATTTTTTGCACCACCGATCAAGGCTGATATATCCGTCTCTCAATACAATGCGACTAGAAATAGTGAATTAATAGATGCTTATATCGCTGGCATTGGTATGGGAGCTATGTATTCATCCTTGGAGCAGAGAAGTAAACACGGTGTAAATATTTATTGCCCACCCGAGGAGTGGGGTCATAGTACAGAAAACCTTAAAGTCGTGTTGGATAATGAAATAATGACGTGGGGAATTGATAATCCAAGGCTAAATATTGGCGGGTTTTCTATTGAGCTACTCTTGATTAGAGGGCTTAAGAATAAATTTCCATGTTCAAAATAGAGTGGAAATTCGGAGCCAATTGGAATAGAGGGCGGCTATAACATGCCTAAATATCAGGGCATCTGCCGCTGTCTCTATGACTTCTAGCGTTTGGCCCTCGGTTATTTAGGTATGGTCGCTAGCGATGCCGCGCCTCTTAATGCGGCCAGAATCAACGTATCATCCGAAATCCCGGATTGCTTCTTGAGCTGCACAAGCGCCAGTGCAGATAAGCGAAAGCTATCTCCGATAGTGACGGGGAGTAAAAACAAGTTATTGGTCCCAGCTGAGGCACGAACAAACACCTTGTTATGTTGCCGCTGAATATCAATCCCTTTGTCTGGGCGCTTCAGGGCCAGTTCGGGCAGATACCCTAAGAGCACCGCGCATAGGAGTGGTAGTTCACTATTGGATAGTTGAATGACTATCTTGCGACCCCATCCCACACGACCAGCATCCATGGGGGCCACTTCCAGATTGATGGTTGCCGTTGGTGGTGTTGAGTCTCCGGCGCTGATCGTCGCCTCGGCACACAAGGCGGCGCGGCTGCCAAAGCACTTAACTTTGGCTTGTTCCGAGAGGCGCTGCGAGCGGCCCCCCTCCTGACTATTTTGGATCATTGCGTCCCTCGATCGATATATCGGTGTAGGCGGAGCACCTTAATAAAGGGTTCAGACTCAATATGGGTATCGAGCCGGGAAAGGCGCTCTTGTTGCGCTTCCGGGGCCAGCAGGTCGGGATTGTCACGCCATATATAGCGGGGGAGGGTGATGTCCTGGCTCAAAATAACTCCCGAGATAGTGACCGCTTTCCGTTTTCGCTTGCCGTCCTCATCACGGTAAACCAGGTTTGCTCTCAATTGGTTGGGCAGTTTCTTCTTGCAGACGAAGCGCTCTCTTTGGGAGCACGTCGATAACAGAGAGAGAACTGTCTCTTTGGTCTCTTCATTGGATAAGTTCTGAGCCATTTTGATCGCCTCATCCATGGAAACAGGCACAATCGACGAATGGGTCTTGGCCCACGTCCAGCTCAACGATTCCAAATGCCTGGGCAATACTCGAATCTTGGCGTAGCAACGTAACAAATCGAGCCGGCTGATACGGACACGCTTGAGCGCCAGGGATAGCTCGTCAGTTCGTTTCCCCTCTTCATGCAGAACGCGATCAATCAATTTGTCCAGGCGCGACTTTTCACCCTTTGGCCCGGCATCACGAAGCGCCTTGATGGCGGACTGGAACGTTTGTTTGGCATCGTTCAGACGACACGCCGCCGCGATGGTTTCCGCAGAACCGCAAACCAGGCCAGCATCGACCAGAGCCTCACCTGGCTCCAGGTGCCATAGCTGGATCATCGAGGTGATCGCCGCCTCTCGCTCGCCACCAGGTGTCCCCGAATAGGCAGGAAGCAACAAGGGCAGCTCTATCTCCTGGTCACGACGGACAGCGGCAGCGAATTCATTGCAGGCGCTTTCCAGCGCCTGGTGACTTTGGAGTAAATCAATGACCAATACAGAAAACATAGCGGCTCCTTTATTACGCCTCTATAAATTTAAGCGTATTTCTAAATGATATATTATACCATCCCCGCGCATAAGGCGACCCTAAGCACCGCCCACCCTCAGCGGCAACCTTCCAGCCCCCTCTTTTTTCCTTTGCTTGCCTTTCTTTTCCTTTCATATCCTTGGCACAGCTCGGCCCTAGCGGGCGCTCGGTGCAAGTTAGGCAAGGGCGGAGGGGGAAGGTGGGGATGCAAGGTTTTTCTTGCCTTATCTAGGGGATGGTATAATATACCTATATATTGTACGCGGATAGTGCCATGTGGCTTGATCCTGAAAGCAACACACCGAAGGAGGGCGAGGGGTGGCCACAGCCATTGATCTATTTGCAGGACTGGGAGGATTTACCGAGGCGGCACGGATATCCGGCGTGGAAGTGGTGTGGGCGGCTAACCATTGGCCCGTCGCAGTGGAGTTCCACCGTGCCAATCACCCTGATGTCACCCATGCCTGCCAGGATCTGCATCAAATGAATTGGCACCATGTTCACCCGCATGACGTGCTGCTTGCATCCCCGGCCTGCCAAGGGCACAGTCGGGCCAGAGGAAAAGACCGGCCCCACCACGATGAGACCCGTTCAACGGCCTGGGCGGTCGTCAGTTGCGCCGAAGTTCACAGGCCGACATTGGCCATCATTGAGAATGTGCCGGACTTCCTGAGGTGGTCGCTGTACCCGGCTTGGAAGCTCGCCATGGAAACCCTCGGATATGCCGTCTCTCCCCATGTCGTTGATTGTGCCGACCTTGGTACACCGCAAAACCGGATCAGGGTCTTTATCATCTGCTCTCGGTCTGGCTCAAACACACCGCTAATGCTCACCCTGCCAAAAAGGCTTCATCGGCCAGTGGCGGGCATCATCGAGTGGGATCAACATGTCTGGAGAGCGATTGAGAGAAAAGGGCGCAGTCGGGCCACGCTTGCCCGGATAGCTCGGGGGCGGCGTGACCATGGAGAGAGGTTTGTCATGCCCTACTATGGCAATGGCTCCGGCCTAACCGGGCGCTGCCTGACTCGCCCGCTGGGCACCGTGACGACCCGAGATCGATGGGCTGTCGTGGCCGGTGACCTGATGCGGATGCTCCAACCCTCCGAGTACCGCAGAGCCATGAGCTTTCCTGATCACTATCACTTACCAAAGACAAAAAAGACGGCGGTTCACCTCCTGGGCAATGCCGTTCCGCCCGTGGCGGCAGCAGAAGTCATTCAAGCGGCCTTGAGAGCGATTTGATGACACCCATCAACGACGATCTGTTTAGTCCAAAAGACTCCCGGCTCACGGTACTGAGTATGGGGCTGGGCCAAGACAGTACCGCACTGTTGGAACTTTATCTGGCAGACAGTGCTTTTAGAACAAAATACGCCCCCAATGATTTCCTTGTGATAAACAGCGACACTGGCGATGAATTCCCGGAGACCTATGAGCACCGCGAGCGTCTCAAGTCTCGCTGCCGAGCAGCAAACGTAGAATTTTGCGTAATCACGCCCGACCTCGGCTTCCACTCACCAAAATGGAAAACATTACGTGACTACTATCGAGAACATCGCTGTATCGGCTCGAAGGCCTTCCCGAAGAGCTGCACCCATCGCTTGAAGCTTGATCCGATCTACGCATTCCTCGAACAGTGGCTAAGTGATCGTTATGGTGTTCAATGTGGCCGTAAACGAGGTTTGCGTGAATTTGCCGCCACGTACGGCAAAATCAATATGCTTCTAGGCATTGCAAAAGGGGAGGAGAAACGGGTGGCTGACCCATCAAAGAATTCCAAAAAATGGTTCAGAGAATCAATCCAGCCAATCTATCCGCTCATCGATCTGGAAATGGATCGCCACGCTTGCCAACGCTACATTGCCAGTCAAAAACAAATTGTGCCCCCGCCCAGTAACTGCATGTGCTGCCCCTTCTTGTCACTGGAGGAGCTTGAGTTTCAACGACGATTCTACCCGGTCCAATTGGCAGACTGGGTAGACCTGGAGGCTGCCAAACTGGACAAGCATCGAGAAAAAGAGAAAACCATGGTCACACTGCCTTCTGGAAAGACAAAAATCGTCAACAAAAATTATGGTGTCTTTGGCACTAAACCGTTGACGATCATGATTCAAGAAGCGGCTAACAAATTCTCTGAATGGCCTGATGAACGTATTCAGGAACATCGATTCAGTCACGGCCACTGTGTGGCCACTGCGTACTAGGAAAAGGATCATTATGGAATTCGATAATAAAGAGTATCCACTGTCTCCCCCTATTTCAGACCTTGATCGGCTAATTGATCGGCATGACCAAGCTGTAGCGTTGGCAACGGAAGGGTTGCGCCTTTTAACGGAGGCTATTCATGTTTGCCCTGGGTTTGGTATTGAGCAGGCAATTTCAAATGTTCGCTGGTATGGGGATGATCCCGCTCAGCGTTATGCGCCGGAGATAAAGAAAGCAATCCGCAAGGCCACCTGGATCGCTTTACTGGATAAGTCCAAGCTCTCTACGGTAATGAGTGGCAACGATCTGGAAAAGCTAAAGACACAGATCGCGGCAACGCCACCGGACATCACGCGAGAGAATGTGGTCTCCACATTCATTGCCCTCTACGAACAACGCTTTGACTCCTTTCGCAGAGGGTTGGTGGAACTGTTCAAAAACCTCTGCCGGCAGTATCGATCAAACGATGCCTTCAGAATTGGTAAGCGAGTCATCCTTGATGGTGCCTTGTCTGGGCGGTATTGGAATCACCACTCATCTGCCCAAGACAGGGTGAATGACCTGTTCCGAATCATGACCCTGCTCGACGGCAAAGACCCAGGGCAGGTTCCACGCGAAGAGCAAGCAGATGAGCTAATAATCCATGCAGTTCACGCTAGCCAGGCAAACTATCAGCATGATTACTTTGAGGTCAGAATGTTCGCTAATGGTAACCTCCATCTCTGGTTCAAGCGACAGGATCTTGTCGATAAAGCGAACCAAATTATCGCTGATCACTATGAAAAATCACTCGCCAAAGGCAACCGCCCAGGGAATTGACTTAAAACGCCATGAGACGCAGTAAACCCGAGAACTATCGATCACTAGACAAGCCCCGCATCCTTCGCCTTCCAGTATGCTTCTTCCATGATCAGTACCGTATCAGAGTGGTTTTTGTTTAACTCTTTTCCCAAGCTGGAAAGGCGAAGATGGGCATGATGGTCCAGGTCAACCTTGATTTTTGCTCGCACGGTTTTATAGTCCCGAGAGCGCTTACGAGCCACAATAACGGCTCTTTTCAGCTTCTTGAATGTCTCGTCACTCAGATAATCGTCACACCATGTTTGAAGCGCTTCCGGCGTGCTTGCTCTCTGAAAGACCAGGTAACCATCGACCGATCTTATGTAACCCCGAAGCATTCCATTTTCGATGTAACGACGCGCAATAAAGAAATCCGGTTGGGTAATTTGATATTTTGGCCGTCCAACCATTGTCTTTCTCCCAGTTAACGTTCTATCAGGACGATTTATTTACATTAAAAATACGTTACCTCGTAACGTAAATAGTAGAATGCGAGTATGATTGTATCGTACGATACAATAACTCTCTCTATCATGGTGATGCACATGAATACGATAAAACCGACCCTGGAACTCTATCGATTGCTGCAAAATGTCTATGACAAGTTCAATGACGTGCTTTTTGAGTCAAAACTCCCGGAAGTCGTCATTACACTACAACGTGAGAAGAACACCATGGGCTACTTCTCTCGGGATCGCTGGCTACAGAACAAGCTCAACGAGACGGTTCACGAGATTGCCATCAACCCCGCTTATTTCGCGGCCATACCTCTCATCGAAGTACTCCAGACCATCGCCCATGAAATGTGTCATCTCCACCAGCACGAATACGGAAAACCGAGTCGGGGCAGGTACCACAACGCAGAATTCGGTCAGATCATGAAAAAAATTGGTCTCATGCCTTCCTCCACGGGAAAACCTGGCGGTGCTCAAACAGGCCAGAAAATGGCGGACTATCCGATGGAGGGGGGGAAGTTTATTAATGTCTGTCTGGAACTCTATGAGCAGGGGTTCTTTCTGCCCTGGGTAGACAGATACCCTGCCACAAAAATACAACCGCCGCCAGAGACCGCCTCACCATTGGAGCCTCATAGCAACTTTCCAGAGCTGGTTGAACACATTGAACCCGGCCAACTACCGGCACTTGAAGCCCTGCACGTTGACATGGTGCCGCCCCAATCACAAGCGATGATCGTATCAATGCCAGACAAGGAAAAAGAAGCAAAACGAAGCTCGAAAACACGCTATCAATGCGACTGTAGCATCAATGTCTGGGGCAAACCCGGTCTGTCAGTGCGATGCAATGTGTGTGAGTCAGACTTCATCGCATCACACTGACTGTACTCAATCAGGACTAGATATCTGTTTTTTGAGGCGATTTTGAAGGGCAGTATTGGAGTCAGCGAATGAACAGTGATCTCTAATAACGACAAATTAAACTAGGCCTGCCAGTGTTATCTTTGCGCTGCATGGCGTTCCGAAAGCTACTATGTTATTTTAGGAAAAGAATATAGTTTTTCTGAAAAATATGGCCATTTATATGTATGCAACCTATTGATAAAAAGTTACTTTCAAGGATATATGGGCGCGGTAGGGGTTGGGCCTTTACCAAAATAGATTTCGTCGCCGATTTCGGTGAAGCCAATATCCATCAGGCACTTTCCAGTCTTGCTAAGGCTGGTACGATCCGCCGAGTTTGCCGTGGAGTTTATGACTACCCCCGTTATAGCGAGTTGCTGGGGCAGATGTTGAGTCCGGGTATCGATCAGGTAGCTCAGGCTCTGGCGCGTAGGTTCAACTGGCGTATTCAGCCTTCCGGTGACACAGCCTTGAACCTGCTGGGGCTTTCTACCCAGGTACCTGGCAGGTGGGTCTATCTCTCCGATGGGCCGAGCCGTCAATACGCGATCGATAACCACACATTGGAGTTTAAAAAGTCCGTTTTGAAAGATGTGGGCTTTAAATACCGGGAGAGTGGCCTGATCGTTCAAGCGCTGAAGGCGTTGGGTAAGGAGCGTGTTGATCAGGCGGCTATAGAGACTATTAGAAAACGTGTGGATCTTAAGTGCTGTGATCGAATCCTCAAGGATACCCGTGCTGTCACTGGTTGGATTTATAGTGCCATAAAACAGATTTATAGGGAGTGTGATTGATGGAAAAGGTGGCCCGGCTTTCACCCGGAGAGCGCGGTGACCTGTTTTCTGAAACGGCCGCAAAGATGGGAACGACTAACGAGCAGGCTCAGATTTATATTGGCGGAGAGCTGTTGACGCGGGTAGCGACAGTTATTGATGGAGTTTGTAGTTGCAATATAGACAGCGATGATCCGCATGTCATTAATATTCGCTATCCAGGGGCATTTCCCGATGATTATCTACGGTCGGAGGTGCGGCTGGAGATCGGTCCGCTGGCATCTTGGTTGCCGTATGAAGAGCGCACAATCAGTTGTTATGCCGCCGAGGAATTCCCCCTGGTATTTGAAAAGAGAGAGTGCTCTGTCAAAGTTATCAAGGCGGAGCGGACATTTTGGGAGAAGGCGACAATTCTGCATCACGAGGCACATCGTCCCGATGGTAATCCACTGCCTTCACGTTATTCCCGCCACTACTACGATTTGGCAAAGATGTCTGGGGCCGCAGTTAAAGATGCGGCGTTGGCTGATCTGGCGTTACTGGCGAACGTGGTGGAATTCAAACAACGTTTTTATCCTCGTGGTTGGGCACAATACGAACTGGCCAAGCCCGGTACTCTTCGCTTAATACCAAGAGGGCATGTATTAGCTACGGTTGAGGTTGATTATCGGGCGATGGTGAATATGATTTTCGGTGAGATTCCTGATTTTTCTGAAATCATGAGAATCAGGAATCACGTCCAATGATGAAACTAACGACTAGATCACTGGGGCTGATCGAAGGTGAGTATGCTGTCGCGTGGCATGTTGGTACCCAGCGGAACGGCATTTTATATGTTGAAGGATTGAGCACGAAAGATCCGCAAGCAGCCGCAGAGTTAGTGGCGATACGTCACCTCCTGTTTACACACAACGTATTCAAACGAGATATCATCTCGGGAACGGGTATTGCAATCGAGTTCTCATCACCATTGATAAAAAAAGTTTACCGAAGGAAAACAACGAAGAAGCACCTTATGCCGTTTGCTCATTTCATGCAGACAAATTTACAAGGTGTGTCCATGAAAATCACGCCAACGAAAGACGAGTATCTTCCGGCAGTGGGGGATGACGTTGTTGTCGAATACATCTGCGCTAATAACACCCCTCTTTATGATGTACTTACCTTCCCATCCCTTGGCCAAATACGCTTAACAACGCATGCCGTCTCTCAATATGAAGAGCGCCTACATAGCGGGGAAGCCAAGAAACCTCTGGCCTCCTTGATAGGGCGGCTGAAACACCCAGAGTTGAAAAAACAACCGTTACCAGACCGAGAGGTAAAGCATAAACTTAGAAAATACGGCAGGGTGGATAACCTGGAAATATGGAGGCACGACACTAGCCAGATGCATTATGTGATCATAAGAGACCACAGCTCTGATATTGGAACCTTGGTGACCATCTATAAAAGACACCCTGACTATCTTTAAAAACAACCAAAAAGGGGATAAATGCAAACTAAGACATCCGACTCGCTGGGATACTCTATTCCAAAAGATGTAAAGCGAGATGCATATGTTATTATCAGGAATACATTGCTGCGTTTTGTGGCAATTTAGAGGTAGCTGGCCTCAATCAGCAAAATCTCGCGCAACGCGAATTTTTAACCCCATGGGGAACACACCCCCAAGGGGGAGTGCTCCCTTTTTATTAAAGGAGCAGACCAATGAATGAACTACCACTTCAACCTATCTCCGAGGAAATTACCCTCGAAAAATACGCAAAAGGTAACGAAAAACTACTGACCGGCCATCAAAGTACCGATGCCATCAGAAAACGTGTTGCGAAAGCGCTTGCTGCTCCCGAGAGTGATACCTGCTCTTGGGAATCTATGTTTTACGAAGCACAACAATCAGGTGTCATTATGGCTGGCCGCATCAATTCAGCAGCTGGTACTGAACTTGACGCCACACTGATCAACTGCTTTGTTCAGCCAATCTCAGATACTACGTCCGGTTACGAAAACGGTCGCCCAGGGATCTATCCAGCCCTGAATCACGCGACCGAGACTATGCGCCGAGGCGGCGGCGAAGGTTATGATTTCAGTCATATTCGCCCTCGTGGTGCAAAAGTAAAAAGTACCGGATCTCAAGCATCGGGGCCTGTAAGTTACATGCACGTCTATGATCGGTCTTGCCAAACTGTTGAATCGGCAGGGGCTCGTCGTGGTGCGCAAATGGGCATTCTGCGAGTAGACCATCCCGATATCCGGGAATTCATTACTGAAAAGCAAAAGAAAGGCGCACTGACACAATTCAATGTCAGCGTTGCTATCACTGATGCCTTCATGACGGCTATGAAGAACGGCGAAAGCTTTCAGCTTGTTCATAAAGCCGAGCCAGGTGATGAGTTATTGGAAAAAGGAGCCTGTCAGCGCGAAGATGGATTATGGGTATACGAGTCTGTAAACCCTCATGACATCTGGGACATGATTATGAATAATACCTACAGGCAGGCAGACCCTGGGGTAATTTTCATTGATCTCGTTAACACAGAAAACAACCTGTATTACGCTGAAGTAATCGAGGCTTGCAACCCTTGTGGCGAGCAATTTTTGCCCGATTATGGGTGCTGCTGCCTTGGTTCGTTGAATCTCGCAACCTATGTGACCAAGCCATTCTTTAATGACCAGTGTTTTGATTGGGAAAAATTCAGGCAGGCTATCAGTGTAGCTGTTCGTATGCTTGATAATGTTCTTGATATAACGTACTGGCCTTTAGAAGAGCAGGGCAAAGAGGCTGCATCGAAACGTCGTGTGGGGCTAGGCATTACCGCGTTAGGCAGTATGCTGGTCATGCTTAATCTGCGTTATGACAGCCAAGAAGGCCGAGAAATGGCCGGAAAGATTTCGGTTGTATTACGCGATGAAGCTTACCGGGCCTCAGTTGAACTCGCTAAAGAGAAGGGTGCATTTCCTCTGTTCAATAAGGAAAAGTACTTGGATTCCAAGTTTGTTCAACGATTACCAAGTGACATTAAAGAGGGAATTGCAAAGTACGGAATTCGCAATTCACATCTACTCTCTATCGCACCAACAGGGACGATCAGTCTTGCGTTTGCGGATAATGCCAGTAATGGCATTGAACCGGCATTTAGCTGGGTCTACAACAGAAACAAATGCATGCCAGACGGTTCTTCAAAGTCATACCAGGTAACGGATCATGCTTACCGTGTTTATATTGAACACGGCGGTGACCCAGACAAACTGCCTGATAGCTTTGTAGGAGCACTGGAGATTTCCCCTGAAGATCACTTGGCTATGGTTGCTGTGTTTGCCAAAAACATAGACAGTGCTATATCCAAAACGATCAACTGCCCAGAAAATATATCCTTTGATAGTTTCAAAGAAATATATCTCCATGCCTACAAGCTTGGTTTGAAAGGTATCACCACGTTCCGCCCAAACGATATTACTGGCGCGGTACTGGAAATTGAGCCAAGAAAACCAGCGGACCTGGATACTTCATCCGACCGTAAAATCAGGCTGGATAAGATCCCCAAACCAGCATTGGCCAGTTTACGTTGGCCTAAGCGACCAGAATGCCCCGATGGAAATCCATCAACAACCTACTTGGTTAAGCATCCTGTATCGCCATTTGCTGTGTTTGTGGGTCATGTTCAAAATGGCAAGGTTCACCCTTTTGAGGTGTGGGTGAATGGGGAAGAGCAACCACGCTGTTTAGGTGCTCTTGCGAAATCACTATCCATGGATATGCGGTCAGAGGACAAAGGGTGGCTAAAAGCCAAACTTGATTCACTTGCTAAAACGGCAGGTCAGTCCTTTGAAATGCAAACACCTGGTGGTGACATGACGATGATAGCGTCAGAAGTATCAGCGTTGGCTCGATTGGTTCTGCATCGTTGCAATTCGCTGGGAGTGTTTAATGAAATAGATGACACACCTCTGCTCGATGCGATGTTTTCAACCAAAGAACCTAAATCTGGTACGGACGGGACACTGAGTTGGACCGTAGATGTGCATAACCCTGTGACAGGGGATGACTTTGCGTTATTCCTTAAAGAACTGGTCTTACCTGATGGCTCACATCGACCTTATTCGATGTGGGTTTCCGGTGATCACCCAGATGCTTTGGCGGGATTGTGCAAATCGCTATCACTCGACATGCGGGTTATCGATCCAGCATGGATTGGTAAAAAACTCAGGAGTTTGAGCCGCTTCCCTGAACCACAGGGAGACTTTATGGCAAAGATCCCTGGTTCGGAAAAGATGGAGACACAACCGTCCACAATTGCTTACTTGGCTCGGTTGATTATTCATCGTTACCAGATGCTTGGCATTCTGGATAAAGGTGGGTATCCGGTTTCAGAAATGGGTATTTTTGATCAACCCACAGAGACCGATTCCGTCCAGGCTATCTCTCATGCTGTTATGGCCGGCAGGAAATGCCCTAAATGTGGCGTGAAATCACTCATCAAGAAAGATGGCTGTGACTTTTGCACCTCATGCGGACATATTGGGAGTTGTGGTTAACAAGAGGCCTTCGGGCCTCTTTTCTTTAGAGTGTATAGAACCTATAGGCAGGAGCAGCAATATTATGATCGAGCCTGACGATGACGTGGTAATGGAAACAGGAAGTGGCAGTCCAAACATTGAGTTTGATGATGAAACGGTTATCTGGGAAGGCCGTCCGTCTCAGGTCATTAATGCATGGAATTTTTTTGGTTGTATCAGCGCAATATTATTTTCGACTTATGCCTTATGGCTGTGGCACAGCGAATTGTATGCTGGGTACGAAGAATTAAGCCCGTTTGTAGACATCACCTGTCAATCAGTAATTATTGGCGGGATTCTATTGATGGTATATTTCTACCTTGATATTTTGTACGAGAAGACGACTATTACACGAAATAAAATTCAAGAGAAAAAGGGAATAACACGGTTTTTCCAGCAAGAACGATACTGTGAGATTAGTGATATAAGAGATATAAAAAGCCCCTCGCCTGGCCTTGTCTTGGGAATATTCAACCTTGCCGATCTCCTCATCGAAACTAATGATGACGATCAGCCCGTTATAGAAATCCGCGCAATAAAAAACCGGGATGAACTGGTATCTACTCTTTTGCCTATTTGGAGAAAATTGAAACTGGATCGCAAGGGTTTTTTCGCTGACAGATAGCAATCAAGAGGCCACTACTCACAAATACTCCCAGCCCCCCAAAAAAAGAGGTGATATGCATGCCAAAGAACCAACCCAACTTTGTGATAATCATCCGTTGATAAAACCAATTCAAATAAAATTGGAATAAATAGATGAATAAATTTATGACAGTAGTAATTAAATTACCCGATGATCCGGTACTGCGACGACGGAGATCTTTCCCGTGAAGCTTGTTGAAAATAGCGTTCAACGCCACTAGAGGGATGGGGGTGGCAGGGAATTTTTAACTAAGGTGAGCAGGCGACTTCTCTCCTCAATTAAATCTGCCACTCGTTTTTCAATCTCTTGATTTCTCGCACAGAGAGGGGCTATCTCATTAACCTTGCTTTCCAATAATTTTACTCGTTCCTGAAGAGTGGCTTTCTCATCGTGAAGGGCGTCGAAGCGTTCTTGCATGCTCGATAACCGGCGTTTACTTTCTGCGGCATCCACCTCATTGACGGCCAGGGTCGTTCTATTACTGCTTATCTCCTCCTGCAATTCCTCAATTCTCGACCGCTGGGCTGTCGCACGCTCATCAGATACCCTCACGGCTTCCTGTAGTTTTTGTTCTTTGGATTGAGCATGTTCAAGACGCTCCTGAAGAACCTTGTTCAGGTTTTGGACTTCTACCAACATAGTAGATTTATCATTAAAGCCACTTTGCAGTACCCTTAGCTCACTGGTCAGTGATTCTAAAGAACGATCCCGTTCCCTCACCATTTCTTCTGTCTGCGATAGCTGTTTCTTCAATCCAGCAACATCGCCTGTCAGCTCAGTGTTCTTATCGCTCAAGCCGTCAATCACCGCCTTTGATTGCTCAAGCTGTTGGGCAGAGGCCCCCAGCTGCTCGCGCAAAGAGACAGCCTCAGCCTGAGACCCAGACAGCTCATTACTCAGACTGTCTATGGATGACTCCAGGGTAGCGACCCTGGCCGCCATTTCCTCTTCATACCTCTCTAGCCTGGCTTTTTCTTCGTCCAGCTCTCTATCGGCGGCCTTGCGTGCCGCAGCCATCAGCTTCTCCATCATCTTGATGACCTCTAGCGGCATTCCATCGGGATACTGCTGGTCGTAGGAGAGCCGCCGGCCAATGTATTGCCAAAACACTCGCATGGCCTTGTTTGCCGTGGTCATCGAGCCACCCAGCCGCTCCACCAGCGCCCGAGCCGACGGAGAGACACTGCCATCCCCGGTAAGCAGTTCCATAGCAACATCAATGTACTTCTCGTAACGTTTCTCATCTTCGGTCAAACCATCCATTTCCAAGCCCTCGATTACATTTGCTACATGATACCGCGTTACGTAACAAGTAACAAACGTTACCTGTATAATATTCGACCTTATTTCTGTAAGGTTGAATTTAGTGGGTCAAACCACTAGAATTAAGGCCACAGTCAAATATCACATTACAGTCGCTGGGGCATGCCACTAACACCGGAACGCCTTCCGCCGCACCTAAGGACAAGCCGTTGATTACATTTGTTACAGACATTCGTCTAGGAGAAGTTGATATCTTGTCTCAGGCACAGCACAACGTGCTGTTGATCAAAAATCTGAATGGAGATGCCATTACTTCGATAACGCCACCACAAACAGGTTGGTCCCACAGGTCGCTGACGGAAGTCGCCGAAGACCTGCCTCCGGAAACAGAGCGCGGGGCAGACGCATACTTGGGCAACGTATGGGTAGGAAGTACCGAGGTATAATGAGAGAGCTTGCAAACACCTCTGATATCCCCCCCCTAATCCGCGCCTCATCGGATGAGGCGGCGATAACCCTTTACCTTTCTCAGGTGGATGACCAAGGAAACCCAAGATTCAGCGAGCGAACCCTTGAAAGTTACCGACGTGACATTAAGCGGCTGATGGTGTTTCTGGAAGGAAGAGCCTTGAACAGTGTCACGCTGGAGGATGTTCACGCCTTCATCGAGTGGGTTAAGGCACCACCGAACTACCTGATTGACGAGAAGCATCGGCGACCCATCAAGCACCCCGAGTGGCGGCCATTCTACAAAAAGGGACTCTCCCCTGCCGGGGTGCGGCAGCAGCTTGCTTCCATCAAGGCATTCTATCGCTGGCTCAGTGACGCCGGGTACAGCAACAAAAATCCTTTTGGTTTGCTAAAGAGTGCTGGCCAGCAAGTGAGTAGCGATTCACCCAAGCGGCAACTCTATAAAGAGGATATACAAGCCGTCTCCCACTATCTCGCCATTCAGGCAGAATCAACACACTCAAAAACCAGGCGGAAGATAGCCCGGCAACGCTGGCTTTGGTTCGGTTACCTGCTCAGTGGGTTGAGAATATCTGAATTGATCTCTCATAGTACCGGCCACATCTATTCAGAGATCACCAGCGGTGACAAGGTGTGGATGATCGCGGTCACGGGTAAGGGCCGACGAAAACCAGAGAAGCACCCTCTCCCAGACAAATTCATCAAGGAACTCTGGGCATACCGCGAAAGCATGGGGCTTGAGCCTTGGCCAGAAATACCCCAGCCCCTGGTATTAAATTTGTCGGGAAAAAATGGGCTTACCTCTCGCTCCAGTGCCCACAATGAATTCAAGGACTTAATCCAAGCGGTAGCGGAACATCAAGGGGGATTGGGTAACCACGATTCGGCAACCAGGCTTTCCAATGCTTCAACCCACTGGCTACGGCATAGCTTTGTAACCTGTTTACTCGACGTTAGCTCAGACATCCCTGCCGTCTCTGGCCTAGCCAGACACCGAGATATAAAAACCACCATGGGGTACGACCATTCAGAACTGGTCACCTTGAAGAACATCCTTAATAAATTTGCCGCGCTAGTGTCGGGTTAAATAGAGAGACATAGTAGTACTGCTTATTTTCTCTTAGAACAACGGAATGCCTGTTAACGAGCCTCGCAATTGGGCGGAACCTATCCCTAGCGGGTTCACTTAACCCCTCCCCGCCTCAATCACCATAGCAAATAACCCCAAAAAGGGGTGAAGTGCAGAACAGTAATTCACCTGTGTCAGGTTAAAGTTCGCTATTGCCGTATTTCGCCTTCGGAGGGTTACCGATGTCTCGGTTTATCATAGGTTTATTATTTTTAGCTACTGCCGTATCAGCAACTGCTGACACTGACACGAAAGAAACCGGGCGCTGGGTGGACGGCAAGTCTGATGGCTGGTTCTGGTATAAGTCGCCGCCTGAACCTGTTGAAGAGGAGGAAAAAAAGGAAAAAGAGCTGACCGCCTCCCCTTCTCCCTCACAAGAAATAGCCGAGGATTCCCCAGGCCCAGCACCACTGTCATCCGCCTGGATAAGAGAAAATATTCAACTCTATTTGGATGCCGCGCTTGATGCACCCAGCCCCGAAAATGTGGCTGCATATTTATATATCCAAAAATACGCGATGGACAAATCCTTTGCCTTCATGGATGCCACTCAAGAAGCCACATTAGGACATTCTGATTTTGACGAGATCAATCGTCGTCCTACTGCCACATTTGCAAATCGGAAACTCGACGATAAAGCGACAACAAACAATCAAAGTATTATTAAAAAGATTAGCGAAACCACTGGCCTGTTTTTCTTTATGGATGGCTCTGAGGCAAGCATGGCTCAAGTGCAAGTTTTGGATATGCTGAAGAGAAACTATCAATTTGAAACCGTAAAAATAGCCGTCACAGATATTCCTCCCTCACTGAGCGAATCTGGAATAAAGCGAGATAACGGCCACGCAGAACAAATGGGCATAACATCAATTCCAGCCCTTGTGCTTATCCGATCAGACGGCGTATTCGACGTAATTAGCCAAGCACCTGTTAGCTATCCTGATTTACAAAAGCGCATTTTAGTGGGGTCAAAACGCTTAGGAGTCATTTCTCCCGACGAGTTCAATAGCACTCGCCCTTTAACTAATATCGCCCAAACTTTAGTAGACCTTCCTGGTGGGAACCAACAGAAAGCGAACTCTGCTACTCCGATACCTGCTGAACAAATCATTAATGCATTTTCTGGAGGCATGAATCAATGAAAAAGGCCATCACATACATAGCTTGTTTCACTCTTTCAATGAGTCTATCAGGCGCGTCCTCTGCCACAGGGATGCAAAGCCAGCTCGATAATATTTTTCTGGAAATGGAAAACTATACAGCGCCAGGGTCTTATGAAACCCAACGACGATCTGCTTATTTTGGTGGACGGTACACTTACAAAACAGCAATCTTTGACGAAAATTTGATATCTATGCAGCTACCTTCTGCGCGAGGGGGATGTGGAGGTATAGATATCTTTGGGGGTAGCTTTAGTTTCGTCAATTCGGATCAGATAGTGGCATTACTCCGACAGGTAGCATCAAATGCGCAAGGGTATGCCTTCCAACTAGCCATGGACAATATGTGTCCAGACTGTATGAAGTGGATGAATGAACTCCAGGCGAAAATGCAGGCGTTGAACAGTAATCTTTCTAACTCATGCCAACTTGCACAAGGGATTATTAATGATGTTTCTGAGACCGTGTTCAAAAAGAAGGAAGAAGAAAACCTGAGCATTATGGCAACACTTCAAGGCGTTGGTGAAGACTTCGCCGACGTTTCCAAGCACGTCGGATCTGCCCTCACATCTGCACGGAGAATGTTTGACGCAGATCCTGTCGCTTTCAATGATACAACTGGCTCCGTCGTCTACAAGGCATTAAAACAACACAGCGCTGAGAACTGGTTTGCCGGCGGAGACGAAGAACTACTTGAAACAATTATGTCTATGACGGGCACTGTTGTGGTTGGTGGTCTTGTGACCGGCGAAGAGGGCGATGGTGACACCACAGAGATATGGATTCTTCCTGGAAATAAATTAACCATATTGGATCTTATTGACGGCGCACAAAATCAGGAAATATACGACTGTAGCCTTGATATCGATACCAATAACTGTCGCATAGAGCCAGACAACACACAGACGATCAACATTGAAGGATTAAAGGAAAAAATCCTTAATGCCTTTACTGGTCCTAACGGACTGATTACATGGGTTCGATTAAGAAACGTTAATGGAGCAATGACTACCGAACAGCAAAATGTGCTTGCGGCAATGCCGCATGCGATTGGTTCAAAAATATTTCAACTTGCACCCTTATCTCCTGAAGCGGCTACACAGCTTGTAAATGATTCCATTGATGCCATAACTCTTGAATATATACATCGCCTACTTCAGCGTTCATATGATGCAGTGTTGATTGCCCTCTCGAATCATAAAAGCGACTACAAGCCAAAAGCACTGGAAGAACTTGAAAAATCGAGAGCAATTCTAAATACGGAGTATAGAACGCTAGCGGAAAACTACGGCTCGATAAGAGATATCGAGACGTATTACAACGAAATCATAAAAAATGTACAGAAGCCAAAGTACCTTTCAGCAGACTCTCAAAGCGGCAATAAACCGGAGTAACACGTTATGGAATTCACCATTTTCTCCATAGGAGATTCTGCGTTCTTAGAACAAGTGCTGATTGCACTGGCAATGATAGCAGCGGTTGATGATTTTGGGGCTATGGTTCAAGTAGGCATGGCTGTAGGCGTATTCATTGTAATCGTGAGCGCAATATCCAAAGGCGGTAAAGAAATAGAATTCCAGCATATTTTACTTGGGTACATTCTATGGGCAACAATGTTTGTTCCTACAGCAAGAGTAATCATTGAAGATACCTATACAGGTGATTTGAGAGTTGTTGATAACGTTCCAATTGGGCCTGCTGCCGCTGGCGGTATCATCTCCCTCGTCGGCTACAAAGTAACAGAGTTGTTCGAGGTTGCTTATGGCCCTATCGTCCCGAAAGTGACCGAAACTGAATTTGGTGAGTCGCTTAGAATCATTAACGACATTAGAAATAAATCATCGCAAAGCACGATATGGCGTGGGTTGAATACAGATGCCGGTGGAGGGTTTGTTGATTTACGCACCAGCTGGGTAAATTACATAAAGGATTGTACATTAAAGAAAATCGACCTCGGCATGATGTCTCCCGATGATCTGGCTGTAGGACAATACCAAGCTGTCCTTGAGTTCAACTCTATTCTTTTTGGCACTCAGGTACATTTAGTCTCAGGCGACCCCAACGGGCAAAATCTAAACTGCACTGATGCCTGGACGGAAATTAATAATAGTACACAGTTTGGAGCAGCAACCGTTGCATCATTTAATGCGATCCTTGGATTAGATACAAATAACCTTCGCGCCGGAGAAAGTTCACAGACAAAAACACAAGATGCACTCGATGCACTACTTGGGGCGGGTATAGCAGCGCAAACTTATATGGAAGTAGCCGTACTAGAACCTATAGTAATGCAAGCCGCCGCCGGGAAGTACGACCAGCTTCAAGACTTGGCTGGCGCAACAATGATTAATCAAGCGATACAGCAGCGCAATACAACTTGGGCAGCAGAGCAAACGATGTTCATGTCTATAGTACGACCTATGCTCGCCTTTTTTGAAGCATTCATATATGCCATAGCCCCTATTATGGCCTTTGTAATGGTTCTTGGCGCGAAAGGTATTCAGTTAGCTGCAAAATATTTCACTCTGATTATCTGGATTCAACTCTGGATGCCACTTCTCGCCATCGTTAATCTTTACATTTACACTGCCGCCAGTCGTAGCATGGCCACATACTCAGCTATGGCAGGGCATAATTGGGATTCATTCTATGCCCTTAATTCTGCTGCGGACATAGCCCAAAACTGGATAGCAACCGGCGGGTTACTTGCGTCCTCTACCCCAGCGCTGGCTCTGATGCTTATTTACGGATCAGCCGTAACGGCGACACACTTAGCGGGTCGCCTGAAAAGCAGTGATGTTATTGATGAGAAATATCAAACTCCTGACATAAAAAATAATGCGCCTTTGGCGAACATGTCGTCAATGTACTCAGGGGACTCAGTGGGTGGATTTATGCTCACTGGGGCACAAGATGCATTATCAAAAGCCACCGTTGGAGCTGCTTTTACCAATACAACTCAATCAACAAACATGTTGCAAAACACAGAGAATGAGCAGTTTTCTTCTGGTTTGTCTCATTCGATAAATGCCTCACAAAATGCAACAGAAATGTTTTCGAAAGCAAGTGTTGCTGGTGCGACTGCAAGATCCAGTGAATCTACAATAGCTCAAAACTCACTTAACAGAGCGCATGGTTTCATGAAAGAGCATGACATTAGTAATACTCATGCCGATGCTATCGCCGGCATGGCCACACTCTCTGCTTCACTTGGCGCTAACCTTGATGTTGACAAAGCTGCTGGATATATGAGTGATAAGTTTGGTGTCGCAAGATCTGCGGCAAGCAACTTTCTACAAGGCGCAGGTATTAAAAATGCGCCTGGAACAGATCTCGTGCCAACAAATGATGGCTCCGATGGAGGAGGCTCGGCCATCAACATAAACGCCTCAGCTAGTGCAAGTGCGCAAACAAGATCGACAACTACTGACCAAACACAACGCTCTTCTGGACAGAAAGCCTCATCTGGCTCGGATTATAAATATTCAGATCAAGAGCAAGCCCAATTTAACAAAGAACTCAGCTCCCAAATCAGCCGCCAAGATTCTGAAAGCTTCCAAAGCACTTGGGGATCAAGTGATGCTTCTTCTATCCAGAGTTCTGCTTCCGAATTAGTCGCGGCTACACAAGCATATCAAACAGCCTCTGGCTTACAAACCACTCTGGGTGCCGCCTCCAATATGCAGATGAGGACTATAGGTGCCTTGGCTGCTGGTAGAGCCCAAGAAGGGATGTCGGGGAATACTGATGCACAAAACGCACTAAATTCTGGATGGAACATGCAGCCAGACTCCGTAAAGGGCCATGCTCAAGAATTATATAATAGATATTCGTCCTGGGGGATGCCTCACGACATCGCAGACAACACAGCAAAACTTACTGCACTAACCGATTCTAATAACTTTAAAGATAATCCTTCTAGCCACCTGTCAGCCACGATGCTTGCCGCTGATGTAATTAAACAAGCAACGGGATTAGGTGGATCTAACCAAGATTATAATTATGATAATAATTCTGGGCTAGATTCTCCAGGGTTTCAATCTGGAGATGTCAGAACACAAGCAGAAAATATCGCTGGGCCATCTATTGGTTCAATGGAAAAAATAAAGGGGTCAACTCAACAGCCGGTAGAGAGCGTTTTTTCAGAGCAGGGAGAACTCTCCACAACCACTTTGCAAAATAACCATGCCTCTAACAGTGAGGCTCTAAGGTCTTCGGGAGCAGGAAGAGAGCAAGGACTTATTTCTGAAAATACTGCCCAATACCGAAATCAGATTATGGAAGCACCAGAAATGGGAACTGCCGCAGCAATGTGGGGAGGCTACGACAATAGCACTGGCTGGGTAGGCCGGAAGGCAGAGCAAATTGCTGGTGGCACCCAAGCATTTCTAAATGAAGTTGGCAATGGCGTAGGTGATGCCTACAATGCTTATAGAAATATGACGCCCGAACAAGCCAGTGAGGTCAAATCAGCAATCAATGATCAAAATGATACTCTATTTGACGCAATGGGCCCGGCTGCGCTTCCAATCGTAGGAGCCCAAATGTTAGGAAATCAGATCATTGGAGCAGCCATTTCAGGCGTAGATGCTGCGCGAGAGTGGCTCAATGGTGGTACTGACCTATCTGAAGCCGCTCAAGGTCTATCAATCCAAGAAAGGGGCGCATTTTTTGCGGCAGCAGCGGGGGAAATTGCTAGTAATGGCGGAGACGCATTTTCAAGCTTTATGGAGCAACACGGCTCAGAGTTTAAACAGTCAATGGAGGAGTCAGGACAACATCAATATGGGTTAACACAAAAACAAGCTGCCGTTTTCGCTGAGTCTTATGACACAAACGACGAAAGTATGAGGCAGAAGGTTTTGAACCTACAAGAGGATTACGCAATTAGGGATGATAGCGGAGCCCCTATTTGGGATACAAACAAAAGTGAATGGGCTATGACAGAGGACAACAAAGAATTTACCGAAGCGATGGTTGACAAAATTGTTTCTGCTACATCTGCCGGCGATAGAGTTGGTTCTTATCTTGAACCTATATCCGGCTACAATGTGGCGACCAAACAAGTTACCCCAAATTAGAATCTAGGTTAAAGTAAAAAGGCCGAAGGGAAAGATCAATAAATTCCCCGGCCTTTTACCACATTCTCATAACTATCAACAACATCTGGATCACCATCACCGCACCCAAAATCAACAGGCACCATATTTAAAGACTCCGCATTCTTTCTGGATGATTCGAAGCGAGCCTTCCTGTTTATCCATAAGCATAATGCAGTACAGGTGAGCAAAAACAATACGGCGAATGCCGCCTTAATACTGAACAAACCAATTAAAAAAGAAACCACAAGAATCATTCCACACGCTTTCATAGCTCAGCCCTCAGTTGAATTTATATACTCTGACAGTTTAGCATCGATTTTCAAATTGCAATTTTTCTGGTCAGAATATCGGTAAATAAGAGCTTTAACATTAGTAACGGTATCCCTATCACGACCAAAGTTGTGACCATACCAAAAGATGAATGGTATTGCTGGTACAGCATCGCAGCCATATAGATCACCAGCACACCCGCCATTTGAAGAGTTTTATTTGTGGAAAGAACGATGGAAAAACAAGCGACTGCGGCAAACGCAGTGTGCGTACTATAGTCTCCTCCAAAGGTACCCCAAAGAAGGAACTTACTGTCTAAAGCCTGAACACCATACACTAAGCCAAGACCTATAATTAGGAACCCAAAACCAACCAACGCTCTCTTGCATTGCCTTTTGATAGCCTGGCTCAGCAGAAGGCCCATTGAAACCACCAAAAGAATAGGATTAACGCTATCACAAATGGCGTCGATGATTTGGTATTCTGTCACGATAAAACCCTATCTAAAAGAGTAACCAAAGGCTAGGTAATATGTTGTTGCACTGTCATTAATATTTTCTACCTTAAAAGTATCACTTACGGTGAAGCTATCTACCTTATCTGGCCAGTAAACCACCTTCCCTTTAATAGATAGGTCGCCCTCCCCTAGCCGGATTGTTTTTCCTACGCCAAGCTCCCAACCATCAAATGACTCGCCATTTATCTCACTGCTCCCGTAATACGCCAACGATGAAAGCCAATCGTTTCGATAGTTAAATATTAAATACGCGGCTCCGCTATGCCTAGCTTGAAGGGTCTTCTCATAAAAATCATCTGTAGTGCTATCTATATAGGCATAGTTAATGTGCAGTCTAACGGTCTCTAAATGCTCGATGAAAAACACATTATCCCAAGAGAGGTTGGCATCAAGCTCAACACCCTGGAGAGTAATTTCTCCCTCATTTGTTGGGGAGTAATCAGACAACTGTACTCCTGGCTCCCCGGCCACCTATTTTTCCTTGAGCACCCAGCCGGTTCACATCATAAGGGTCTTTCGTTTTTATGTTAATGACCGCCATCATTGAGTTTGCACCATAAGAGGCAGCACTTGGGGGGCGAGTAACTTCAACCACATCGTTGATTGATATGGGTAATGTCCACCAACTTACATCCGCATAACTTGGGCGATAGACACTGATTCCATCGAGAAGGACTTGCATTCGGCGTGGCATCAAGCGATTCGTGCCCTGGTAGTTGATTCGAGGTTGATTCGAGGTTGATTACCGGACGCATTGCCTGAAATCATTCCTGCGATATACTTGAAAAGATCAGGAATGCTGTTTATTTGAAGGTCCCTGATAGTATCCTGAGTAATCTTTGATACAGAAGCAGGGGTGTCATGAGGGCTTTGTTTTAGGCGTGTTGGCGACAGATACAGCTCTTCTGTTTCCTGTTCATCCAGGTCAAAAGCAAAACCACAATAACTATAAGACAATAACTATAAGACAATAACAACAATGTCAGCCACATACCCACCAGCTTAGACATGTCAACCCCTCAATTCCAAACTGTGTCCACGACTCAAGGAGTATAAACACAGCCAAAACAATAGATGAATAAATTTACTCCTCTGAGGTTCTCTCATGAGAGAGTGAGCATGTTGGCTTATTTGTAAACAGCAACCCTTTCCAATAATCGACTAACAAAGACCTTTTCAGAATAGGGTTTAGCTATAAATTCATCAAAACCACCATCTAAACATCGTTTTCTATTTATATCCGAATCATCGGCAGTCAGTGCGAATATTAAAGATTTTTCGGTTTTATTTGCGTGTTCATACTTTCTTATTTTCTCGACAAGCTCGAACCCATCCATTACAGGCATATAGCAATCGATAACGAGAGCGCCGAACCGCCCCCTAGTATATTTTTCAAATCCTTCCTTCCCATTTTTAGCGATAATGAGATTAACGTCCGCCCGGATACAATATTGCTGAAATATTTGTTGGTTGACCATAGAGTCTTCTACATACAAAAGAGATAGGTTAGAGATCGTCCAAAAGAGATAGGTTAGAGATCGTCTTCCTAGCACTATGAGGGAGCGTGCTGTCTAGGGGAGCAAGACCATTCTCTTTAAATCGCTTAAATGTGCAATCAAATGTAAAGCATGACCCTTCCTGATTACCCATAATCCTCTGCTATTCTTACAGAAGGCTCTATACTTCAATAAGTAGGCATTAAGCGAGGGTAAGCCCATGAAAAACAAAGTGCAATTTCAAAAAGGCTACAGTTTACCTCAGTTTTTGAAGGAGTATGGGACAGAGGAACAATGCCGAAAAGCGTTATTTAAATGGCGATGGCCGCAAGGTTATCACTGCCCTGAATGTAATAATG
>Ga0256839_1001209_pt1 | contig 31946 bp, 25 predicted proteins | sample 354166metaG_FD_185968 | JGI IMG/M metagenome (GOLD analysis project Ga0256839, IMG submission 185968) | Hydrothermal vent microbial communities from Mid Atlantic Ridge, Atlantic Ocean - 354-166 | ecosystem: Environmental > Aquatic > Marine > Hydrothermal vents | place: Atlantic Ocean: Mid... | reverse complement strand
ATTTGATTGAAATTGTAAAGGAAAATATTAAAATTATATTGGACTTAGAATGATAATTACGCAGTACAACAACGGCCAAATAGAAATGGCGGCTAAATTGTCTTCTGACTATTTAGGGTTATTAACTAACTTTATCACGGCCGACAATTAAGCTGGTGGAAAGCCCGCCACTTTTTTTTGTTCGAGACCGTTGTGCGTCAGCTAATAAAGAACCAAATGAAAATTATAATTTCAGAAACAAGAGAAATAAAACCGGAAAAAACTCCTAAATTACAACTAGTAAATGCAACTTTTCGGTGGACAAACAGCCTTAGCCGAAAGACGCAGGAGGGCTTTTAAAGCTTAAATCTGCACAATTCGCAGCCGCCACCATTTTTTTATTTTCACCTTGTCGCGCTTGGCAAAGGTAAACAGGGCCCCGGTGCCAATAAGTAGCACCGAGGCCGTGGTAACCCCGGAAGATACAGTATAGCTGCCTCCCTGCACCACCGATTGGTTTATGGCATCAATGGCAAACAGGCCTGCCCCGGCAAGCATCAGCAAGGGCCCCGAGTATCTCAAAAAACCACCCTTCTTATTCAGGTTGATGGCCTTTATACTACTCAGGCGGATTTCTTCAGCCTCTGTGATCAGGGTACTGTCACCAAAATCCACAATCTGTAGCGGGGTATAATAAGCATCGTTATCCAGCTTCACCAGCACTATCTCGCCTTTGTAAAATTCAAATCGTTTTTTGGTGCCCATTTTTTCCAGCACCATAAACGATTGGGCCGCTGCCGTGAACGACATTGCCCAAAGAAGAAAAAATACCGGAACCTTATAGCGCATACATAACGTTTAACCCTCGATCAGCGGCAGTTTTTTTACGCCCGCTTTTAGTTTTCTTTTTCTTACCGCCACATAAAGGGTGGTGCCCGGCTCTGTATAAGCTGTTTTTACATAGCCCAGGCCAATGCCGGTCCCCAATACCGGTGACTGGGAGCCGGAGGTAACCCGGCCGATTACCTCACCGTTGCCGTTTTCCAGGGCATAACCCTGGCGGGGGATACCGCGGTCTTCCATGACAAAACCTACCAGCTTTTGGCTTACGCCATTTTCTTTTTGCCGCTTTAAAGCCGCGCTGTTGGTAAACTCCTTGGTAAACCTGGTAATCCAGCCTAAGCCGGCCTCAATAGGGGAGGTGGTGTCGTCAATATCATTGCCATAGAGGCAAAAGCCCATTTCCAGGCGCAGCGTATCCCGGGCGCCCAGGCCGATGGGTTTGATGCCCGCGTCCTGGCCGGCTGCAAAGATGTTTTGCCAAACGGTGGCGGCATCGGCATTTTTTACATACAATTCAAAACCTCCGGCCCCGGTATAGCCGGTGGCTGATATAATTACCTCATGCCCCCCGGCAATAGCGCCTACGGTAAAATGGTAGTATTTGATACTGCCCAGGTCCACATCCGTAAGTTTTTGCAGTACGCCTGTGGCCTTTGGCCCCTGCACGGCAAACAGGCAGTATTGGTCGGAGGCGTTTTCCATTTCCACCCCCAAATCGTTGTGGCGGCTCAGCCAGTCCCAGTCTTTTTGCTCGTTGGCCGCATTTACCACCAGCATATAATGGTTTTCGGCCAGCATATACACAATCAGGTCATCCACAATACCGCCTTCCTCATTCGGCAGGCACGAATACTGCGCCCGCCCCGGGTAGAGTTTGCTGGCATCGTTGCTGGTGAGTTTCTGGATCAACGCCAAGGCCTGCGGGCCTTTCAGGAAAAATTCCCCCATGTGCGATACATCAAATACGCCCACCCCCTGGCGTACGGTCATGTGTTCTTCTATGTCCGAAGCGTAGCGTACAGGCATGGCGTAGCCGGCAAAAGGGGTCATCTGCCCCCCGGCCGCTACATGAATATCATTTAAAATCAGTTTTTTCACCTCCATAAGTGCATATAATAACCTGCTGCAAATTAAACTATTTTGCCATTGATTATTGCTTGAATTTTAAGAAATAACGGCTGGTATTAGTTTGCAGCAGGCCGGGGCGTGGTGGTTTTTACCATTTGCAGGATTTTTTCGATCACCTCATCGTTGCGCAGGATGCGGGTGTGGCCCAACCCTTTGGTAAAAATAGTTTTGGCGGCCGGCATGCGTTCTTTCATTATGGCCGAATGGGAGATGGGCACATCCTTGTCGTTTTCATCATGAACCAGCAGCAGACAGTTGAGCTTGATGCGCTTGATGATTTCACTGGCGCTCATATACTCAAAGGCAATATTGTACTTCACCAGGATTTCCTTGAGGAAGCGTTTGCCGGTTTCGGGGGAAGCGTTTATTTTTTCCTCAAACTGTTTAATGATGTCCCCGGCAATGGTGGGCGTGGCAATCAGCACCACATTGTCGATAGCCAGGCCGCGGTCAATGGCATTGAGAATGGTAATCCCCCCGAAGGAGTGACCGATGGCACACTGGATAGCACCGTATTTTTCTGCGATAAAATTAATGGCTTCGGTAAATTCCAGGATATTGGTTTTACGGCCTGCCGAGGCGCCATGGGCCGGGCCGTCAAAGCCTACTACATGGTAACCACGCGCTACCATGGCCTCAATTAGTTTGTAAAACTGCCCGGCCCGGCCCATCCAGCCATGCACCACAATAGCCAACGGTTTGCCGGGCTCACCCCAGGAATAAAACTGGGTGCGTTTGCCCCGGATTTTGGTAGCGAACAAAGTGGCCTGGCGCAAAACCGGCAGTTCCCGTTCCGGGGCCTTATAGCGGATGGGGATAAAAAACAGATGAAAAGCCATCTTAAAGGCAATGCCGGGCATGGTACGCTCCATGAAGGGGTAAACCCTGCGCAGGATGCGTAAAGGCAGTGGATTGCCGATGGATTGGGTGTTGTTCTTATTCATTAGCGACCGCTTGGTTTGTTTTAAGGGTGAGGATAGAATTGTTAATGGTCGTTTTCAGGTATTTGATGGCTGTAGCTACCGGGGCCGGATCATTATTTACCCGCGACATTATCAGGGCGCCTTCCATGGTCAGGATGATCAGCGAGCTCAGTTCTTCGCTTTTGGTGGCCAGCTTAAACTCTCCGCTTTCCTTGCCTTCGTCTATCTTTATTTCAATATAACGCTTGAGCGTATTGATGGCCTCCCGGGCACGTTGCGTTAGTTCGGGGTGCGAATGCGTAGCGTCAACAGCCGTGTTAAAAATGGGGCAACCACCGGCAGCAACAGGGTCTTTATAAAAGGAAGCAAACACTTCCAGGATGGCGTAAAGCTTTTCCCGGCTGGTGGTGGCCTTCTCCAGCGCCTCCCTGAAGCGCGCCAAAATCAGGTTAAACGAATAATCAAAAGCGGCAAAGGCAATTTCATCCTTGTTGTTGAAATAGTTGTAAATACCGCCTTTTTTCAATTGGGTGGCATCCATTATGTCCTGCAATGAGCAGCCATGATAGCCCCGCATGTTAAATAACCTGGCCGATGCCGCGATGATTTTGTTTTCTGTAACCTTGCCCATTTCAGACCGTTCGGTCTGTAAAGGTAGTGATTTATTTTTAAACCAGGGAAAAGTTAAAATTTACTTCACTTATAGTGCCCCCGTCATGGTGATAGGTGCGCTCGGTTACCTGTACTGTGTTAGCCTTGCTTTTAAGCAAGACGGTAGTGTTACGGGTGCCGTACCCCGGCATTTCGATGAACATCGATGACAATAGTTTTTCTTTTTCATATCCAATGCCGGTATCGGGCAACAGTTCATCTGCGGCCAGGGTTTTATCGTGCATAAAATCAAGCAATTCCGCTACCCGGAAACTATCCCGGTTGATAATCTCCTTAAACTTTTCTTTCCCCCGCACCACTTTTGGCCATTTATCGTCAAGCAGGGCATTGCTCAGGCCATACAGCCCCGTGCCCAATTGGTAAATCTTATGGCTTTGGTTGGCATAATACCAGGGGTCGTCTAAGGTGCCCAGAATAATATTATAGCCGTTGTATTGGGCGCTACTACTGTGCAATGCCTGCAGGTAACCGGCAGGGGCAAACTCTCCGGTCAGGTAATCAAGCACCAGCTTGCCCCGGGAGGGGGCGTTAGGCTTATTCCCGGCCCCATCGCGGTAATTGGTGAGCAGGGCGAAATAGCCGTTTCTGGTTACCCCCAGCCAGGTGCCGCCCCCGGTTAAATCCTTGCCAGCCAAAATATGCGGGTAATCGGGCCAGAACCTCATGGGGGCAGCCGGCCGGTCAAAAAATTCATCCCGGTTGGCCGCTATAATCAGCGGGTACTCAGGGTGCTGGTTGAACGACAGAAAAATCAGGCACATCTTACTTTTTTAACCTGATTAAGCCTAATTTAAGCAATAACGTTCCCAGCGCCAGCAAAACTACCAGTGCTGAGCTCAGGATGGTTACCGTATTGCCGTAGGCATACACCTTGGGTTTAAAACGGAAAGTGATTTCATGCTCACCGGCCGGCACTTCCAGGGCGCGCAGCACATAATTAGCGCGCAGGATTTCCACCTCCCGGCCGTCAAGGGTGGCTGTCCATCCTTCGGGGTAATAGATTTCAGCAAATACCACCAGGGCCGCTGCCGAAAGAGAGGCCCGGTAATGAAGTACATTGGGCTGGTAGCCGGTAAGGATAACCTGGCCCTGGCCGCTGAACGTTGTTTGCCCGACCGTAAATTTCGATTGGTCAATTACGGCAGTGGTTTTGGTATCAACCTCGCAGGTGGCGGCCAGTTCCTCATCGGGGTTATTGACCAGTTGCACCGTTTTTACCGGCCAGGCGTTACCGTTAGCGTAAGGATTGGGGATGACCGCCTGTGCAGAAGGCCCGGCTACGAGGTATCGGGTGTTCAGCATATTGATAACCCCCATTTTGCCGGCTTCGGGGAGGGTGCCCTCACTGCGCAGGCTGGCAATTACTTCCTGGTGCTCATTGCCGAGGCACCGGTCAATCAAATCCTGATAGCGCCTTAGCTTGGCCCCATGATAACCGCCTAACGATTTATGGTAATAGCTGGTACGGGCATCATTCCAGGGGTTGACCAGGTTAAACACCCGGTAAGCCAACGACTTGTCCTTTAAAATTTCTTTATCTGCTTCGGTGGCGGCAAAATGGGCCCGTTTATTGTTCCGGGTAAACTTGCTTTCGTCCAGGTAACGTTTATCTACGGTCCACATATCGGTCAACACCAGGAAGATGAGAATAAAGGTGGCTGCCGGTAATTTTAATTTTTCTTTCAGGGCCGCCCAGACCACCCCGGCCGCCAGCAGGACAAAAACGAATGTCCGCAGGGCATCGGCCTGTAATAAAGCTTTACGGTCAGCCTGTAAGGGGGTAACCAGCCATTCGGGCAGGCGGCTGTCAATAGCCCCGGCAAAGCTGAACATGCCGGCCGCCATGGCCAGCAGCAGGCTCAGCCCTCCGGTAGCCCCCAGGGCTATGGCCAATTGTTTTACCGTTTGTTTGTTAAGGCCTTGCCTGAACAATTTTTCCAGGCCGGTAAACCCCAGCAGGTTCATTAGTAAAATACTGATGATCAGCACAAAAGTTACCGAGCGGAATTTATTATAGCCGGGAAAATAATCGAACATCAGATAATTAAAACTGCTGAAATTACTCCCCCAGGAGAGCATAATGCTTAGAACGATTAAAGGCACTGTCCAGGCCAGGGTACGCTTATCCACTAACATCAGGCTGAGGACAAACAGGAAGCAGGTGATAGCCCCGGCATAGTAGGGGGCGGTATTGGGCTGGTCGCCCCAGTAGGTGGGCATAGCGCTGATTTGCTGGGCCAGTTGGTTTTCGGGTACCCCGTTTTGCCGCATAAACTCAGCCACATGCGAGTCAGCGGCCAGGGGTTGTTGCACCGAACCGCCCAGAATATTGGGGATCATCAGGGTCATGGGCTCAAAAATGCCGTTGCTGTACTGAAAAGCGTAGGCTTTGGACAGGCCGGCCGCATCATCACCGGGGGTTTGTTTAAGTTCTGACTTACCGCGGATGGAATATTTGGCGTATTCCAGTGTTGACATGAACGGGCCGATAAACGTGCCGAGGGCCAGCAGGGCGGCCAGCAGCAGGGCAGCCCCGGTCTTGAGATAGGCGACATAGGCTTTTTTACGGACAGCCACGATGCCGGCTACCACGATATAGGCCAGGATAATCAGCGCCAGGTAATAGGTTATTTGCAAATGGTTGGCGTGCAGTTGCAAGGACAGCGCCAGGGCCGTGAGGGCCAGGCCGCCCGGGCGTGAGCGGGTGAAAGCGAGGTGTACCCCCGCCAACACCAGGGGCATATAGGCAATGGCGGTAATACGGGCATTATGGCCGGCCCCGAGGCCGATAATATTAAATGAGGACAGGCCAAAAGCCAGGGCCCCGGCTATGGCGAGGTACGGCCTTACCCCGAAGGTGAGCAGGAGGATGTAAAAGCATAAAAAAGCAATAAACACAATTTTTACCGGGTGTGGCAGGCCCAGGGAGATGATGCTTTGGACGGTGGTAAGTATGCCAATCCCCCATTTGGTGGTAACGAGGTAACCCGGCATGCCGCCAAACATGCTGTTGGTCCACAGGGCTTCCGCACCATGTTGCTGGCGGTAATCGAGTAGTTCTTTGGCCCCGCCTTCCCATTGCAGGATGTCGTGTTGGTTGAGTGCTTTGTGTTCAAAAAATACGGGTTTGAAATAGGCTACCGTTATCAGTAAAAAGATGGCGACCGCTATCAGGTGGGGCAGGATTTGCTCTTTGAAGTTAATCTGGCGCATAAATATCGGATTATTATGCTGCTAATATCTTTAAACCGGAGCGTTTTGGAAAACTATTGCCGGATTTGTTGCATAAAATCCTGCTTAGGTCTTGTTTATTGGGATAGATTCATTGGCCATTATTATTTGCGCGGAAGCCATATTTATCCGGCAGATTCATCCCTGCCTGAGTAGTTCTGCATGGGGGATAACCACGCTATAGCCAAGTGACGAAAAGTATTTTATGCCGGGGAATATTCGGATGGCATGGCCAGCTGGTAATTATCCGGAACAGGCAGATTATTATAATTGAAAAAATTTAGCGTTATTTACAATGTGGTGGCAGCATGCTGCTGAAATAGCAAAGAAGAAAAAGTGTTGACAGTATTGGGCAATACATAGTCAGAAGATACATTAATGAAAAAGCGATACCTGTTTATTTTATGTCTTGGAGCATTATGCCTGGCCTGCACGGATAAGTTGGATGACGCCATAGCCGTTGTTAAGGAAGAAGGCACAGCCACGGTGATGATCAGTGGTGACATTACAGACACCCTGGAATATAGCTGTGAATTTGAGTATGTAATAGATGCGACAAGTTCATCCTCATCCTTGGATATTACGATGAATAATTTTACAGACCCCGTTACACTACTGGGGGTTTTCCTAAAAGATTACAATAGTGCTTCCGGGTTTGTGGAAGGGGTTGACTATTACGGTACTGATGACCCAAATATTACAGCCGTGTTTGTAACCCCGGATGGGCATTTTAATACAGACATATCGGATAGCCTGGCCACCAGGATTGTATTGGAGCAGATAACAGACACCAGGATTACCGGGAATTTTGAATTTCGCCTGGTAAAATTCAACCCGCCTGTACAAAGGATAAACATTGTCGGCAATTTTACCGGTATAGGCAAAACGCAACGGAAATAAAAAACGCAGCCTAACTAGCCCCTATTCGTACAACTGCCTCCCCCGCAGGTACAACCGCTACAAGGCGAACTGTTTAGGTCATCAAAATGGTTTTTGGTTTTCATTTTACGGGCGATAAGCTGTACGGCCACCCAGCCGGCACATAACAGGGTAATAAATACTATAGGTACCAGATATTGCAGCATAGTCGTTACGCGCTAAACAGGCCGGCAAAACCCATGAAGGCCATGGAAATTATGCCGGCAATAATCAAATTTAAGGCAGTTCCTTTAATTAATTCCGGGATATTTAAAATTCTTGTTTCTTCCCGGATACCGGCCAGCAACACCAGCGCCAGGGTTACCCCGCCTCCGGCTCCGAGGGCATATACCATGCCTTCCACAAAACCGTAGCCTTTGTTGGTAGAAAACAGGGCCAGCCCCAGAATAGCACAGTTGGTGGTAATCAGGGGCAGGAAGATGCCGAGGGCGCGGAACAGGTCGGGACTGAGCTTTTTAATGGCCATCTCCACAAACTGCACGGCACTGGCAATTACGATAATAAAGCTTATCAGCCGCAGGTAGGGGGCGTACACCAGCACCCAGGTGTTGAGTGCATAGGCGCTTACAGCCGTTATCAGCATCACAAATATATTGGCCAGCCCCAGGCGAAAGGCGGTTTCGAGCTTGCCCGACACCCCGAGGAACGGGCATAGCCCGAGAAAGTAGGAGAGGGTAAAATTATTTACCAGCAGGGCCGAGACAAAAATCCAGATTAAATCACCCATAATGCCATCAGTTTGTTAGTTCGGTTGTTGCTTTTGCCGGTTGCCGTTCTTTTTTCTTTTGCGCATACCAGTTGAAGCCCAGTAATAAAAACCCGAGCATAAAAAACCCTCCGGGCGGCAGGATCATCACCACCCAGGGTTCAAAACCTTCGCCAAACAAGGGGATAGTAAACAATGCGCCACTGCCCAGTATTTCCCGCGGGATGCCGATGCATAACAGGGCGAAAGTGAAGCCCAGGCTCATGCCCAGGGCATCGAGGATAGACAGCCCCACAGGGTTTTTGGAGGCAAAGGCCTCCTGGCGGCCCAGGATCAGGCAGTTAACCACAATCAGGGCAATGAAGGCCCCCAGTTCTTTGTGGATTTGCGGGGCAAATGCTGCCAGCAGGAAATCCACTACGGTAACAAAAGTGGCAATGATGATAATGTAGGCCGTTATCCGTACCTGTTTGGGGATGACCGACTTTAAGGACGACACCAGCATACTGGAGCTTACCAGCACAAAAGTGGTGGCCAGCCCCATGGCCAGGCTGTTTATGGCGGTATTGGTTACCGCCAGGGCCGGGCACATACCCAACACGGCCACAAATACCGGGTTTTCTTTCCACAGCCCCTTTAAAAACTCCTGGGCGTTTGGCGTTTTGTTTTCCAGCTTACTCATGTTTTTGCGAAAGGCTTAAATTATTTTGTTCGATATAGTCATCAATACTTTGCTGCCACCTTGCCATGGTATTGTTCAGCAGGCGTACCACGGCTTTGGAGGAGATGGTGGCCCCGGTGATGGTTTCCACTTCGTTAGGGTGCTGCCTGGCGCCTTTTTTTACCGGTACAATTTCCGGCTCCACGGCCAGGGCTGTAAAATTGGTCTGGAAATCGGCATCCTTAAATATTTTATCTCCTAATCCCGGGGTTTCCTTGCTTTCCAGTACTTCAAAACCAATGATTACTTTCCTGGTGCCGTCATAACCGAAGATGGTGGCGATAATATCCTGAAATCCGGGCTCACTGCCGGGGATAGCAAAGCCTACCAGCTCTTTGTTTTTATTGTAGCCGGCATAAATCAGCGGCACATCCTTGTCGGATTCCTTTTTGGCCTTGTCGTCCGGTTCATACTTCACCAGCCGGCCTTCTTTAACCGTCAGCGGGGTGTAGGTGTCGCAGGCGGGCAGCACCTTGAAGATGGCCCGCTGGATGGCCGCTTCTTTATTGGCGCGGATGATGGGGTCGGTATAGATAAACGTAGCCACCAGAATAATACCGGAGATAAAGCCGGCTATACCCAGGGCCAGGATGAGTTTGAAGGAGCTGGGTTCGGGTTCTTCAGGAACAGGTGGGATAATAGGTTGCCCTTCTTTCTTATTCATTTTAGTTGGTATATCCATATGTCCTGATTCTGGTAAACTTATTAAGCAAGGGGGTAGCTGCGTTCATCAGCAAAATAGCATACATCACCCCCTCGGGCAAGCCGCCCCAAAGGCGGATAAGGACCACCAGTACCCCGATGCCGATGCCAAATATCCAGGTGCCTTTAGGGGTGATGGGTGAAGTAACCAGGTCGGTAGCCATGTACACCGCCCCTAAGAGCAGGCCACCGGAGAGTACCATGAAGACCGGTGACGGGTAAATTTCCGGGTTGACAAGGTGAACTATGCCGGAGAAAACCACTACCGTAAGCAGGATGGCCAGGGGAATGCGCCAATCGATTATTTTCTTCAGTAGCAGGAATACCCCCGCCAGAAGCAGCAGCAGGGCACAGGTCTCACCGAGGGAACCACCGGTAGCGCCCAGCAGCAGGTCCAGGCTATCGGTGGGTAGGTGGTCGAACTTCATTCGGGCCAGTGGGGTGGCGCTGGTAACGGCATCCACATTAGTACCCTGAAAAAACGGCAGGGCGCCATTGGTGCCCCGCAGGCTGAAATAACGGCCATCGGGTGGCGACCAGGTGGTGATAGCCGTAGGAAAGGCCGCCTGCAGGAAAGCCCGCCCCAGGAGTGCCGGATTAAAAATATTCTGGCCAAGCCCGCCCCACATTACCTTGCCCAGGGCAATGGCCACGAAGCCCCCGATAAAGACCATCCATAACGGGAAACCGGGTGGCAGGGTCAGGGCCAGCAACAGGCCGGTAATTAAGGCGCTGCCATCTTTTAAGGTGGCGTACCGTTGTCCCGGCTTGTTAAACAGCCATTCGGTAAACAGGCAGGAGAAAACCGCAGTTAATATTACCAGCAGGGCCCCCAGGCCAAAATAATAAAGGGCTACCAGAACCACAGGAACCAGGGTATAAACTACCGTCATCATGATCTCAGGCGTGGTATCTTCGGCCTTTAAGAAAGGGGAAGTGGAGACGGAGAGTTTCTTGTTGTAGGGAGTCATTGGGGAGTAGTTTAAAATGCCTTGCCTCCGGTACGGTTAGCAGCTTCCCGGTAGCTGGCGCCAGCACGGGTGCCTGATTTCGTTATTTGGTTTCTAACTACCTGCCTTTCGGTTGTATCTGGCAAAGATGCTGACAAGCGAATTATATTGATAGAAAATTCCTTTGTTCTTACTTTCAACTTTTCAGCAAACGCTTTGTTATCCATCATGTTTGTTTTTTAAGTTTGCTTATCTCCATTTTATATTTTGGTGTCCTTTTTAACTTTGCCCTGCTGTTTTTTCTTTCGCTGCCTTTTCCCTTAAAATACCCTTGGCTACCCGGAAACTCTGTACCAGCGGGATACCCGATGGACACACATAGGAGCAACTGGCGCACTCAAAGCAGTCGAGCACATGGTAGTCAAGCATTTCCTCCCAGCGACCTTTTTTGGCCAGCAGGCCCATCATCGAGGGGTTCAGGTATAATGGGCAGGCTTCTACACAACGACCGCAGCGGATACAGTTATACTCGGTAATATCCTTTACCAGGTCGTTGCCCAGGATAAGGATACCGGAAGTACCTTTCACCACCGGGGTATCCAGTGTTTTCTGCACGGCTCCCATCATCGGGCCACCCAATAAAATGCGGGCGGCATCACCGGTTACCCCGCCCGACCACGCAATAACATCTTTCATGGGCGTGCCGAGAGGTACGAGGATATTGGCCGGGTTTTTTACGGCCGTGCCGGTTACCGTAACGATGCGTTCAATCAACGGTTGCCCCAGGCGAAAATAATCGGCAATAGCTTTCACGGTACCCACATTGGCTACCAGCACACCGAGGTCGAGGGGCAGTTTGCCGTGGGGTACTTCTTTGCCGAGGATGGCGGTAATCATCATTTTTTCAGCCCCCTGCGGGTACTTTACCGCCAGCTGTATTACTTCAACCGGGAAACGGCTGGTGGCGGCTAACTTTTGCAGGGCGGCAATGGCATCGGGTTTGTTTACTTCAATACCGATGAAGGCTTTCCTGGCCTTGATAAACTTGTTGAGGATCAGAATGCCATCGATAATTTCTTCGGGATGTTCTACCATCACCCTGTGGTCAGCGGTGAGGAAAGGCTCGCACTCACAGCCGTTGAGCATAATATAGTCACATTTTTTGTCTTCGGGGATGGCCAATTTCACATGTGAGGGGAATGCTGCCCCGCCCAGGCCCACGATGCCGGCCTCCTGTACCGCATTGATAAACCCTTTGTTATCAAGGGATTCCAGGTCAACAGGAACGGCAGCCATTTTCTGGGTGCTGTACGGGTCGGTCCTGATTTTGATGCCGGGTACCATCTGACCGCTGGGATTGGCAAACAAACCAATCCCGCTTACCTCTCCGTCAACCGGGGCATGCAGGGCCACCGACACAAATCCGGCCGGGCTGGCAATTTTTTGTCCACGGGCAACTTTTTGCCCTTTGGTTACCAGGGGGGTGGAAGGGGCGCCAATATGCTGCCCCAGCGGCAAAATATACTCTTCCACAAAAGGCATCCGCTGGATGGCGCAATGGCTGCTTAAATCCTTGAATTCTTCAGGGTGTACCCCGTGTTTGAAGGTGAAAGTTTTGCCGTTATAGGTAGATGTTGCCATGTTGCCGGTTATCGTTTAGCCATTTTTGCCAGGGTAACAAGTTTTTCTTTTAACCTTTGCCGCAGGATTTCGGTTTGGGCCGCTTCTTTGCCGGCCAGCGCTTGTTCGTACTGTTGTTTTAGCACAGCCGCTTCGCGGGCATATTTTTCTTCCAGTTCACGGGTTACTTCCTGCTTTAGTTTGGCCGGAAATTCGGTTAACAAGCCGGCCAGTTCCTGCCAGGTACGCCAGTTGGCCAGCACCAGTTCCGTCATGGCCACCACCTTGTGGCTTAGGGCATAATACTTCAGGCCGGTGCTGCCGGCCCGCATAATCACCGGTATTTTTCCCTCCCGGTTTGCGGCAGGCAGGGCAATATACTCCGCCACGGGCAGGTTGGCACGGGCTTCGGCAACCTCGTTAAATTCCGCTTGCCAGTCTTGTTGGGTAAAGGCCCAATCGGCCCAGGTGATACGGTAATCCAGGGTTTGTCCTTCGGTGATACTTACTTCTTCCGCTACCCAGTCTTGCCGGTAACTTTCATTGCCGGTAAGGTCAATGGTACCGATAAGATAGTCCTTCTGGCCCGGGTGGTAACGCAGGGCCGGGAAGGTGCGGCTGTTGGCGGCCAGCGCAGCATAAGGGCGCCAGTTAAGGGCGTGACCGGTGTGGTATGCTGCTTTGTTTGCATAAATATTGAATAAAGCCGGGCCGGTACTGCCCAGGCCTTCATACAGGCCGTTAAACAAATGGTTGATAGCATGAAATCCCCCCTGATACACAAACGTGTTTTTGAGGGCGATGGCGCTGATCAGGGCGCTGGTGGTTTGCTGCAGGTGTGCTTGCGGGTTTTTGGCCGGAGAGGCGATATGATCGAAAATGACTACTTTCAAAGGATATTCTTCTGCCAGCAGGTTGTGCAGGCTGCCCCAGCCGGCCTCGTTGAGGTCTTCGCGTTCGGCTATTAACAGGATAGGCGGCATCGCCAGCCGTTCCTCTTCGCTCAGGTCTTGCCAGGTAAGGCCGGCAATGGCCGGGTCATGTACGGCCGGGTCGTACTTGTCGCGGGCTTCCAGGGCCGCCCTGCGCAGAATCTTAAAGTTGTCGAGGAGGTGGCGCAGGTGACCGTAAAACAGCCCCAGGGTCTTTTCCGGGGCCGAACCCTGCCAGTGGATAACCACCGGGGTAGTGAAATTGTTTACCGGGTATTGCCTTGCCCAGGTCAGCGAACTTGCTCCTGCCAGCAACAAGCCGTACCTTGCCCTGCCTACCCCCGTTGGCCCTTCTGCAAGGGCCCATTGCAGGTTTTTCAGGGCATCGATCAGGGCGGCTTTGCGGCTTAAAGGCTCCACCTCAAGCAGGGAACCCTGTGTGGCAAGCTTGCTGACAACTTCCCGGAGTGAAATTTTATCTTTGCTGCCTTCCTGTAAGGCTTCGGCCAGGTTGTGCAGGTTTTCTTTGGGCAGGGCCTTACTGAGCCGGGTATGGATATTTTCCGACAAAGCTGTAATCAGTTCGTTGATTTGCTGTACTTGTTTGATGATTTTCGGCTGAATGACGGCTTCGGTGGTTACCGTTACAATGTGCAACAAAGTTTTATAAGGGCTGTTAAACCCGGAACCGCTGGCCCCTGACATGGTCATGTAGTAGTTGCGGCTGAGCATAAGGGCCGCCAGGCCGTTGTATTCCTTATCGTGAAGCAAACGCGCGATAGTATCCCCGGCCGTGTCGGGCAATTGTTCCCAAAGCCTGAACAGATGGGTTGCCCGGTCAAGGGTTGCGGTTTCCTGCGGCATCATGGTCAGCGCTTCTTCGGGGCAGGTTTCGGCACAAAGGCCACAACCGGTGCAGGCGGACGGGTTTACGGCCAGGGAGAAGAGTTCCCCGCTGCCGGCTTCAATGGCATTAGGGGTAGTAAATAATTTTTCGGTTACGGCTACCGGCAGGGAGGCCAGTTCGGCTGCCACTGCTGTAAATTCATCCTGTACGGCTGCTAATTTGTCGCCTGCCAGCTTCATTTGGGTGGCCAGGCTGGCGAAGGCGGCCGGCAGAAAGTCACTTACCCGGGTAACCTGGGTTTCCGAAATGGTTTTTCCGGCCACCCTGGCCAGGTTTTTCACCATCGGGGTAAGTTTGGTGATAAGCTTGCCTTTGGCGGTTGCCAGGCTAATGCCGGCTGTTACCAGTTGTGTCACATTCAGGGCAACAGGCGGCAGGGCGGCATGCGGGCAGTGCACAAAGCAATCGCCACAGCCCGTACAGTTTTGCGGCAAAAAGACCGGCAGGGCATCGCGTTGGCTGGCAGGGGTAAAAAAGTTAGCGCTGGCTGCCGGGGTTACCGGTAAGGCGGCAAAGGGGTCGGCCACCAACTCATGCGGTTCATGGTGCTGGTAAAAAAAGGCGGTATTATGGTAAAACCTTGCCAACCGGGTGTATGCCGGGCCTCTGTCCTGGTAAGCCCTGACCGCCAGCGGCAGCGCTGGGGTTGTATTGGCTGTTGCTGCAACCCGTGGCCCTTCATCTTCGCCCAAACTTATTTGTTTAAGCTGCGGGTACTGTTTAGCTATTTCCTGTAAAAGTATTTCGTGGGCCGGGTAGTTGCTGCCTGGTTTGGTGAAATCAATACCGAGGTAATATTCTTTTTCGGCCTCCCCGGCTTTCATCCGGGCGATGGCTTTTTCCAGGGCCCCGGCCGTTAATTTTGCCCCGTGTTGGGCGTAGTAAAAGTTGTTGCTGTTGCCGAGGTGATGCCGGATAAAATGGTACAAGGTTGAGCGTTCATGTCCGGGGCCGGCTACATATTCCAACAGGGTAACGGCCGGCTTTTTTTGCAGGATACCGGCCAGGGCTGCCGGCAACGGGTTGAGCAGCACAAGGCTAATTAAACCGGTATCTTTGGCAGCATGTTCAGCAAAAGCTGCGGGCACCCTGCCTCCGGCCGAGATGAGCAAATGGGAAGCTGCCTCGTTTTTCGTTTTCAGGGGGGCTGTTTCAGTGCCGAGGAGCTGGTTAAACTCGGCAAAAGCCTGGTCAATCAGGGCCGGCAGGTGGTCGTAAAAGTATTTTTGGCTGGCCGCGGCTTCAAAGGCTATGGCTTCTCCGTCTTTGGCCGCCCCGAGCATTACCGGCAGGTCCAGCGTAAACCAGTTAGGCACCCGTCTGCGGAATTTGCCGAACAGCATCTCCTGGGCCGGGGTAGGGCTGGGTATCGGGTCATCGGGGTTGCCGAGGTAGTCTACCATCAGCTTATCGGCAGGAATGCAATATTCTGCCGCTGTGGCCGGATAATCAGCGATGACCATGCCGGGAACCAGGGCCAGTTCAGCCACCCGCTGGGCAATAAGGGTGAGGTGTATTTCTTCCTGCAGCGAATGGGCCACCAGTTGGAAAAAACCACTTTCGGCTACCCCCCGGACATTGGCAAAATTATTTTGACAAGCCGTATTACCACTGCCGGTTAGCCGGGCCGAGGTGTTAACTACAAGGGGCAGGTGCTGGCGGGCGGCTGCCAGCAGTTGACTGTAGTTCGCAGTCAGGTGGTGGCTGTCAATATAAGCCGAGCTACGCAAGCCGGTAGCTGCGAGGCCGGTGATAAACGACAGGTCGGAGGTTTCGCGCACGGTTACAGGCCGGAAAAAGAGATTGGTTTGCCTGCCGGCAATACCGATCGTGGAAGCCTGATACCCTTCTCCGGTTTTCTGTGCCAATTTTTCAATTACTTCGTTCATAACCGCAGCTCATTATTGGTAATATACTCCTTTGTCCAGGCTTTCTTCTACTCTGCCGAGGGGCAGGGGTGTTTTTTCCGCAGGGGCAAATTGGTTGTCCCCGGCAAGCCACACAATGGCCCCGGTGGGGCACCGCTTAATGGCGTAGGGGTTGGCCAGGTCGTTTAGTTCGTAATTGATGACCGCCAGGTTGTCCACAATCCCGATCACGCCCGGGGCGGCATCGGCAACACAACGCGAACACCCGGTGCAGGCCACACTGCATTTGGCTTCCGCCAGGTCGCCTTCTAACAGGGAGCGGCATTGTACCAGCAACTTCCGGCTGACGGGCATCAGCACAAAGAGGTCTTTGGGGCATACCTCTACGCAGTCGTTGCAGGCCGTGCATTTGGCTGCGTCAACCACCGGCAGGGCATCGTTGTTCATGTGAATAGCCTCAAAAGTACATGCCTGCGCACAATCCCCCAATCCCAGGCACCCCCAGGAACAATCTTTGCTGCCACCCACTACTACCGCCTCACCCCGGCAGGTGCTCATGCCCCCTTTATAGCTGGCCAGGTTGTGGGCTTCATTGATACCTCCGGCACAGAGCAGCCGGGCCACCACTTTTTCTTCCCTGCTGGCCTCAATACCAAGGTAGGCAGCAATTTTGTCAATGCCCTCTTCGGAGCTGACGGTACATTTGGCCGGGTTCATATTTTCAATGACCACCTTCTCGGCAAAGGCACGGCAACCGGGCACCCCGCAGGCACCGCAGTTGGCGCTGGGCAACAGCTCTTCAACAACATTAATGCGGGGGTCTTCATACACCTTAAACTGCTTATAGGCCAGCGACAGGATAATGCCGAACAACAGGCCGAGGCCGGCAAGAATGGCAAGTGGTATCAGCAGTTCTCCCTCCATGCCGCTCAGGTATATTTTTCGGCCCGTTTAAGCAATTCGTCCAGTCCGGGTTCATCCGGGTTCAGGGGTGTTCCCGGATGTATGATATCCACCGGGCATTTTTCAGCCGCTTCTACGAGATCGCTGTAGGTGCCGGCTGTAGCATCGGCAATAAAGGCCATTTTATCCGTGTTGTACTGGAACATTTTACCGTTGAGGTTGATACATTCATTACAGGAGGTGCACAAGGCCGTGTCAATATAAGGGTCGTTGGTCAGGATACTTTCTTCTTCGGCTTCGCTATCAGTCTCTGCGGCTGCCTCAGCGGGGCTGTCCGGTTCCGCAGGTTTTTCTGCGGGAGGGGCAACCGCATTGCCGGGCATAATGCTGGCTGTGTCCAGGCCCAGCAGCACCGAGGTAAGGTTCTCCATCACCTTCCCGGCTTCTTCATCCCTGACCCGTTGGATTTCCGCTTCATGTTCTGCCTGCAGGGCCGCAATGTCCCGGGCATGGGCGGCAGTCATTTCCGCTTTGGTTTTTTCGGCCGCCCGGGTAGCATGGTAATTGTTGATGCCGCTGTTTTCCTGCAGGAACCGCCAGAAGTCAAGGCGCTCCTGGGCGGCTACCACCATTTGCCAGGAAACGGCCACCTTATGCAGCATAGCGTTGGCATCGGCCATCCAGATAAACGGTACTTTGCCTATATTGGCTTCGGCATCGCCTTGCATAAATTCGCTTAGCGGGATAAGGTTTTCGTGCCAGAAATCCGGGGCTACCGGTAAAAAATTATGCTGGTAAGCAGGGTTAAGGGCTGCATAATCGGCAAAAGTAAAGGGGAAGTCCATCGTTGTCTTTTCGCCTGCACTGTCTTCTATCTCAAGGGTATGTACCGGCCACAGGGTGCCGGGTTGCGGGTTGTCGTCCACTTCAAAGCGGCTGCCCCAGGAGGTGCCCAGCAGGCCGTTGAATGAAAAGGCAGGGAAATCACGGCTTTCAACTGCCGCACTGGTCCACAGGTGTGGGTTACGATGCGCTGCGGCATCAACATAGAGTATACTGAAGAAAGCCGGGGCAAAGGCCGACAGCCCTTCGCTGAAAGTATGAAAAAGGTATTTTGGCGCTATTGCCGTAGCCTGGGCCACATAGATATTGCGGTGCGACAGCATCAGGGCGCCCAGTTCGGTTTGGGAATGCAGCTCGGCAGAAGCATTCCCCTGAGCGTAATTATCGCGTTTGATCGCCAGTATTTTTACCGGTATATTCCGGGTGAGGAGGGAGGTTAGTTTGCTTAGTTCAGCCGTAAAAAGCTCCTGCTCATCGGCTATGAGGATAAACTGTGGACAAACATTCAGCTCTTCCCTGGTAAAATTATGCCAATCGAAATGAGCAAAATATTCATCATGGATGGCCGGTTGGTAACTGTTGTTGAGTTCAAGCTCACCAATTCGTTTGGCCTTTAGCAACGTAACCCAGGGCTTGATTTTACCGGCAAAGTTTTTTTGCAGCAAATGGCTGCCTTCGCCTCGTTTATAAACGGTAAGGGAAGTGTTGGCAAAGAGTTTTTGCCAGTCGGGGTGTTTTTGTTGGTGAAGGTGTTCATCGATGAAGATGAACCCTTGTTGTGATATGAGTGCAGTAGCTGCCGCCAGATCGGCCACGGCCTGTTTAATGCGTTGTACCCGGTCATTGGCCATGGGTTCGGGGCCGGCCGTGGGCAGCATAGCGGCCAGTTCATCAAAGTCAACCATCGTCTCGGCAAAGCCCATGGCATCCGGCTCTTTTTTACCGGGGTGTTTTCCTGCCTCAGTACGCAGTAAATCTTCCAGCTTGTTTTTTACGTGCTGTATTTCTTTGGCAAATAATTTTCTCCCCGGGCCCAGGGCAGTAAGGCTGGCGGCTGCCAGTAAAGCATAGATGGTATTGCTGGCATAGGGCAGCAGAGTGCCCGTAACAGGCAAATGCTGCTGCAGGTGTTCCAGGTCATGGGCAAAGGCTTTTACTTCATCTCCCGAGATATCCAGTTGTTCCGTCAAGCTAGTCAGGATGGCTTTGATAGCCGGCTTAAATGCCCGGGGCTGTCCATCGGCCAGGTGCTCATGCGCCAGGTGGACAATGCGGGCCACATTCTTCTCCAGGATATGGCTGTCGCCTTGGGGGGTGAATTCAGCCAGGCTTTGTTGCAGCACTTCGGTTAGCGACAGGCAGGGCTGTCCGGTGCCATCGTGGTTGCCACCGGCTACCCACAGCGGGTAATCGGCACTGACCATTGACCGGGTATAAGCAGGCGAGAGGATCACCGGGGTAAATCCCCCGGGCAGCCCCTGGCGGTTGTTGCTGCTGCGGAAGAACGCCCTTATTTGCTGCCACTGGCGGGCAAATTCAGTTGCCGGGGCCTCCCCGGGTGCCGGCAGTCTGGGCAATACCCCTGGCCGGGCCCCGCCAACCTTGTCCGGGGTTGTCATCTGGCCATTTGAGCTGAAGACGATATCCTTAACGGTTTTGGCATCTTCTTTAAAAAAATGGCTGAAAGTGCTTTTTTCTTGTGCGGGCATTATCCGGGTAAGTTAAATTTTCAAACGTTTAAATGGCAAATTTGTCCAGTTCATGGTTCAGGGCTGCTTCTTTTTGCTCAACCGTAAAGCCCAGGTTAGAAGCTCCGTAATCATCGTACCGGGGGGCATCTTTATTCTGATAAAACAGCCCCATGTAAACTTTTGTGTCATCCATAGCGAGGTCCCGGGCAGCCGAAAGGTTGGCCGGGTCGTGGGTTAGCTTCTGCTTGAAGGTTCTGGCTATTTCTTCGCTTACCGTGATGCCGTTTTCATGTTCCAGATAAACCATAGCCTCCTTGTTGGAAGTAAGTTCATCTACCAGCCCACCCTGGAATACGGGGCAGCGCTGGATAACATGGACAAAGGAGAACCCCTGGTGTTCGTAGGCGGCTTTAATAGTCTCATACATGTGGGCGGGGTTCCAGTCGGCAGTTTGGGCCACAAAGGAGACATTGGCTACCCCCATGGTGGTTTGCACCGGATTGATTGGCGGCAGGATAGAGCCATCGGGCGTGGTGTTGGAAATAGTGCCTATCCGTGAGGTGGGCGACACCTGTTTTTTGGTAAGCCCATAAATCTCATTATTCAGCAGCAGTACGGTCATGTTCATATTGTAACGGATGGCATGGATCCAGGCCCCGGCCCCGATAGAAATGCAGTCACCATCTCCGGTAACGACAAAAACATGCAGGTCGGGCCTGCGGAATTTTATACCCTCGGCAATCGGGAAGGCCCGGCCATGCAGGCCATGAAAGCCATACGTGTTCATATAATGCGGGAAACGTGATGAACAGCCGATGCCGGAAACAAAAACCGTTTTGGCCGGGTCTAATTGCTTTTCGCGCAGAAGCTTTTGCATGTTGGTCAGCACGGCATGGTCACCGCAACCCGGGCACCAGCGGGCCACACCTTTTTCATAGCCCTCGAGCGAGAAATATTTACTGGGGAGTTCGGCTGTTAAATCCTCTTTTAATCCGTACATTTTACTAAGTTTATCTATTCAATACCTAATTTATTTTTGATTACCCCCAGCACCCGGTTGGGCGTCAGCGGCTGGCCTTCCACATTGGAGTAGCAATCTACATCAACCAGTGTGTGTGCACGCAGTACGGTGGCCAGTTGGGCGTACCTGCGGTTTTCTTTGGTAAACTGCGGGCTGTCGGGCCGGTCGCTATAATTTATTTCTACCGTCATTATTTCGTTGAAGTTGCTGAAAATCCCCTTCAGGCCGGGCTCCAGCGGGCTGACGAAGCGCAGGTGCAGGGAAGAAACGTTTAATCCCTGGCTGCGGGCCATCTCCACAGCCTCTTCGATGGCCCCCAGGGTAGAGCCCCAGCCTACTATCAGCAGGTCGCCTTTGTTATCGCCATTAATGTGCGGAGGGTTTAAGGTCTTCTGGAAGGCGGCAAATTTGCGGCTGCGCAGGTTAGCAGCTTCCTGGTTTTCGTTGGGGTTGTACGACACATGTGCCTTGCTGGTATGCGCCAGGCCGGTAATGGTGTGCTGCCCTCCGGGCTGACCGGGGATGGGGCGCTTGCTGAGGCCGGTTTGGTTATCCCAGTCGTACGGTTTCACATCTGCTTTCCACGGGCTTTGATCGATAGGCGGGGCAAACCAGTCTTTTTTGATTTGCGGCCGCGGGAAGGGTTGCTGGCCGGTGGCCAGGTTGGCATCGGTAAGAATATATACCGGGGTGCGGAACGATTCCGCCAGCTTGCGGGCTAAGATCACAAAATGAAAGCACTCCTCAATGGTAGCGGCTGCCATCACAATTTTGGGTACATCGCCCGGCTGGCCGTATAAGGTTGACAGCAAGTCGCCTTGCTCTACCTTGGTGGGCAGGCCGGTAGAGGGGCCGCCACGCTGCACATCCACGACCACCAGCGGTATCTCGGCCATGGAGGCCAGTCCCAGAAACTCGGTTTTTAACGCCATGCCGGGCCCGGAAGTGATGGTAACAGCCGTTTTGCCGGCATACGAAGCGCCTATGGCAAAGCCCACAGCGGCAATTTCATCTTCTGCCTGGTGGATCAGCCCCCCGGAATTTTTAATAACCTCGGCCAGCAGGTGCGATACCGAGGTGGCCGGGGTGATGGGGTACATTGAACACACTTCCATGCCCGAAGCCAGGATACCCAGGGCAATGGCCTCGTTGCCGCTCATTACCACCAGTTCTTCGCGGGTGTCCATCGGGGCAATCTCATACTGAAAGTCAAGATTGGCTTCGGCCCACGTATAGCCCGAATGGAACAGCTCCAGGTTAGCTGAGATTACCGCTTCGGCCTTTTTGCGGAAGATGGTTTTGATCTGGGTTTCGCCTTTGTCAATAGAACGGTTATAAATATAACTGAGCATACCCAATACCCACATATTTTTACCCTTGCGGGCATTTTTTACAATCTTCAGGCACTCCTGCTCCATGGGAATCTCTATTACCTTATACCCTTTGGCCTTAAAGTCAGCAACTGCTGCGTGATATTTTTCCTGCACAGCCTCTGAAGCATCGGTGGCCCATTTGTTTTCCAGCAGCATGGTAGTGCCTTCGCGGTAAGCATTTTGGTGAATGCGTCCGTACGGGACCTGCTCATTAAGGGCGATTACCAGGTCGGCTTCATTGCCCATGTTGGTAACCTTTTCAGACCCCAGGCGGATACGGATACCCGAGGCCCCTTCCCGGCTGCGGGCCGGGGGCTGGATTTCGGCCGGGATGATTTCTACGGTCCAGACACCGTTGCCCATCTTGGCGGAAATGGCAGCAAAGCTCTGGCCGCATTTTTGGGCCCCTTCGCCTGAGTCGCTGACAATCTCAACTATATGTTCATTAATTTTGGTGGCTTTGGAAGATGAGGTGGCCGGCATTGTTTTGGTTTCTGTGGTGTACGCCATATAATTCTGGTTTTAGACTTTGCGAAGCCTGCTTTTGTTCATTTTAAAATAATCTTCTGTCCTGGTTAATTTCTGCGGTTCTTCTAACAACCAGCTGTAAATCTAACAAAACAATATACTGAAAAAACTGATTTTTGTCATGTAGCGGAATATTCATGGGTAGAGCGGGGTGGTTATAGGAATAATTCAATGTCGAATTAAAAATTTAGTTAATTTGAATAGCGAAAAATAGCAATATTCTATGAGTGGCGGGCCCGGTTTGATAGAAGGCGGAATATAGGTTTCGGCTTGCTGCAACGCATAGGATCGGATGTTGCTAGGGGGGATGGCGATGTGCCTGGAACAAAATCCTTTTGGCTGGGTATTTGAATTGTACTGCAAGCAGGATTATGCTAACTTTGCGGCACCAAAGGAGATATAAAGAGATATACTATGTTTGATAGCTTAAGTGTGCGGCTGGACAAGGCCATTAAAAACCTCAAAGGCCAGGGCAGGATTACCGAGATTAACGTGGCCACCACAGTTAAGGAAATCCGCAAGGCGCTGATTGAAGCCGATGTAAACTATAAGGTAGCCAAGCAGGTAACCGATAAGATCCGTGAAGAGGCCTTAGGGCGTGATGTGCTGGTGGCCGTTTCCCCCGGACAGTTGCTTACCAAAATTGTTGATGAAGAGCTGACCAGGTTAATGGGCAGTACCCATGCGCCCATGGAGCTTAAAGGTGACCCGGCCGTAGTCTTGATCTCCGGCTTACAGGGTTCGGGTAAAACCACCTTTTCGGGCAAGCTGGCCAAAATGCTCAAAGGGCAGGGCAAATCGGTGATGCTGGCCGCCTGCGATATCTACCGCCCGGCCGCTATTGACCAGCTAAGGGTACTGGGTGAACAGATAGACGTAGCAGTATATGCCGAACCGGAGAACAAGGATGCCGTGCAGATAGCCAAAAATGCCATCAAACAGGCCAAAGCCCACAATAAAAAAGTGCTGATTGTGGATACGGCCGGCCGTTTGGCTATTGATGAAGAAATGATGCAGGAAATTGCCAACCTGAAGCAAGCCCTGCAACCTTCCGAAACCTTGTTTGTGGTGGACGCCATGACAGGTCAGGATGCCGTGAATACCGCCAAAACATTTAACGAGCGGCTCAATTTTGATGGCGTGGTGCTGACCAAACTCGATGGTGATACCCGTGGCGGGGCAGCCCTCTCTATCCGCATGGTAGTGGACAAGCCGATTAAATTTGTCAGCTCCGGGGAGAAAATGGAGGATATTGACCTGTTCCACCCCGACCGCATGGCCAGCCGTATTTTGGGCATGGGCGATGTGGTTTCGCTGGTGGAGAAGGCCCAGCAGACCTTTGATGAAGAAGAAGCCCGCAGGCTGAATAAGAAAATCCGCAAAAATGAATTCGACCTGAATGACTTCCTCAGCCAACTGGAGCAGATTAAAAAGATGGGCAATGTTAAGGATTTAATGGGCATGATCCCCGGCATGGGTAAGGTGGCTAAAGATATTGACCTGGATAACGACTCCTTTAAGCCCATCGAGGCCATCATTAAATCTATGACCCCCAAGGAGCGGGCGAACCCCGATATCCTTAATGGTAGCCGTAGAAAACGTATTGCCCGGGGTAGTGGCACCACGGTGCAGGAAGTAAACAGCCTGATGAAGCAATTTGGTGATATGCGCAAAATGATGAAGACCATGAACAAAATGGGCGGCATGAAGCGCGGCCTCGCTAATTTAATGGGTGGCCGGTAAATCGATCAAAGGCCGTTCGGTCCTCCCTGATACGGCCCTGTTTCCCATATATAGTGTGACAAAAACGGCACAATTATTTCATATAAGACGTTATATATTTCTATATGTGATAAAAATAGCACATTTAAGTAGCTAATAATCAATTATATAATTTAATATTTCCCCTCAGGTACCCGATTTGTGATCAACATGCGCCATATGTGGCACATGTTGGCACAGGGAAAAATTAATGGTAAAATTAATCAACCTGATAATCAGCTGATTATGCTTGTTTTCGGCCGGCCGGCCGAAGTTTGGCACAACTATCGTATAGGGGTGGGCACGATGCGACCGCAAGCGATCATATTTGATGTGGACGGCACCCTGGCCGATACCGAGCGTTGGGGGCACTTGCCTGCCTGCAACGAGGCCTTCAGGGTTTTGGGCTTGCCTTTACAATGGGAGTGGGCCGAATTCAAAGAACTGATGGTGACCATTCAGGGCAATGCCAACCGGCTGCGCCATGCCCTTACCCGCCTTGGTACCTATGCCCCGGCCGATATTGAGGCCTATATTGAAGCTTTTGTACCGATCAAACAGGAACTTTATGTAAATAAATACCTGCCGCTCATCAATTTGCGTGAAGGCATAGCCGACTTCATCCGTGAAATCAAAGCAGCCGGCATACCTCTGGCCATTGTGTCCACTTCCTATGAAGCCCAGATAAACGAATTGCTGAAAACCAAATTGCCGGATGTACAGGCAGCCTTTAAACCGGTATTGGGAAAAGAGTCGGGACAAAAAACCGGTAGTGAAGGGGTACTTTATGGGAAATGCCTGTCAATCCTCGGTGCTGAACCAACCTGTTGCCTGGTGATCGAAGATTCTGCTGCCGGCCTGCGGGCGGCCTTGCAGGCCGGTATCCCCACTGTGGTTTTTTATAATGACTATACGGCCAATGAAGATTTTACCGGGGCGGTGCTGGTGGCTCCTTCGGTAACCCAAATAGATACCCGTCAGCTTATTGACGGCACCATTTTTTCCAAACCTGTTACTACCTGACAATGGATACCGAACTTTTACAAAAAGCAGCCAATGTTGTCCGCGGCCTCAGCATCGATGGGGTACAGCGGGCCAACTCCGGCCATCCCGGCCTGCCCATGGGCGCGGCTGATTTTGCCACCGTTTTATGGGCGGGTTTTCTCCGGCACAACCCCCGGAACCCACAGTGGTTTAACCGCGACCGCTTCGTGCTTTCGGGCGGCCATGGCAGCATGTTGTTGTATAGCCTGCTTTACCTTACCGGGTACGACCTTAGCCTTGATGACCTCAAAAATTTCCGCCAATGGCATAGCAAAACCCCCGGCCACCCCGAATATGGTGACACCCCGGGCGTAGAAACCACTACCGGGCCGTTGGGGCAGGGCCTGGCCAATGCCGTGGGCATGGCGCTGGCGGAAACATCATTGGCAGCCCGCTATAACCGTCCGGGTTTTGCCGTAGTAGATCATTATACGTATTGCATGGTGGGCGATGGTGACCTGCAAGAAGGGGTCTCGCACGAGGCGGCCTCATTTGCCGGCCATAATAAATTGGGTAAACTGATTGTCCTTTATGACGATAACAACATCACCATTGACGGTAAAACGGAGTTGTCGTTTTCCGAAGATGTGCCCGGGCGCTTCCAAAGCTATGGCTGGCATACCCAGCAGGTTAACGGCCATGATTTGGCGGCTGTAAAAGCCGCTATTGAAGCGGCAAGAAAGAATACCGGCCAGCCCTCCCTGATTGCCTGCAAAACCATCATTGGCAAAGGCAGTCCCAACAAAGAGGGTACCTCGCATGTGCATGGCTCCCCTCTTGGCGAAGATGAAATTAAGCTGACCAAACAGGCCTTGGGCTTGCCGGACGAAGAATTTTATGTGCCGGAAGAGGTGTTGGCCTTTTTCCGGCAGGCGCTTACGGCCGGGCAGGAAAACGAAGCGGCCGATGAAGCCCTGTTGCAGGAATATCAGCAGAAACACCCCGCACTGTACCGGGAATTTAAAAATTCCGGCAGCGAAGATATTGCCGGCCTGAGTATTCAGGCGTTTGCGGCCGGCAAGGCAATGGCCACCCGTTCCGCTTCCGGAGAGGTACTCAACCAACTGGCCGCCCAACTGCCTTCCTTAATCGGGGGCTCGGCCGATTTAACGCCCTCCAACAACACCCTGCCCAAGTCAGCCACCGGCTACAGTCCGCAAAACAGGACCGGGCGTTACCTCCACTATGGGGTGCGCGAATTTGGCATGGCCGCTATCATGAATGGCCTGGCATTACATGGGGGCGTTATTCCCTACGGGGGTACCTTTTTTGTTTTTGCCGACTATATGCGTTCGGCCATGCGGATGGCCGCCTTAATGGGTATCCGGGTGGTATATGTGCTTACCCACGATTCTATTGGCCTGGGCGAAGATGGCCCCACCCACCAACCCATTGAGCATTTATTGTCATTGCGGGCTATCCCGAACATGACCGTTTTCCGGCCGGCTGATGCCAACGAAACCATTACCGGCTGGCGGGTAGCCTTGCAAAACACCAGCGGCCCTACCTGTCTGATGCTTACGCGGCCAAAATTGCCGGTGTATGACCGTCAGGCCAAGGGCTATGCCGGGGCCGGGGAAGCAGCCAGGGGGGGGTATGTCTTCTGTGAAGATGCGGGCTATCAGGCTATTTTAATTGCTACCGGTTCTGAGTTGGAGCTGGCCCTGGCCGCCAAAGGGCAACTCAATAAACAGGGGCTGAAGCTGCGCCTGGTGTCCATGCCTTCTACCGATATTTTTGACCGCCAGGAAGCGGCCTACCGGGAGGCCGTATTGCCCAAAGCCTGCCAGGCCCGGGTAGCTGTAGAAGCCGGGGCCACCATGGGCTGGTATAAATATGTTGGCCCGGAAGGAAAGGTGGTCGGGCTCAACCGTTTCGGGGCTTCGGCACCCTATCAGCAAATCTATCAGCAACTGGGGCTGACCGTGGAAAATATTATTGATGCTGTCAACGGGGTTTTATAACGTAACTTAGTCGATGAACCATCCGAATCAAACAGATATGACAAAGCGAATAAAACCCGATCGTAACCTGGCCATGGAAATGGTGCGGATTACCGAAGCTGCCGCCATTTCTGCCGCCCGCTATATGGGCACCGGCCAGAAGGAAGCCGGGGACCAGGCTGCGGTAGATGCCATGCGGGCGGTACTCGATACCGTAGAAGTGCAGGGCACCGTAGTGATAGGCGAAGGCGAAAAAGACGAAGCCCCGATGCTTTATAATGGCGAAAAAGTGGGTATGGGCGTTGGCCCGGAAGTAGATGTGGCGGTAGACCCGGTAGAAGGCACCAACCTGATGGCGTATGGCCGGCCCAATTCCATTGCCGTGCTGGCCATGGCCGAAAAAGGCAGCATGTGGAACCCGGGGGATTCATTTTATATGAATAAACTGGTCGTTGGCAAGCAGGCCCGGGAGGCTATTGATATTACCAAATCACCGGCCGATAACTTATATGCCATTGCCGAAGCCCTGGGGCGCGATGTACGCGATTTAACGGTATTTATCCTTGAAAAGGAACGCCATCAACCCCTTATTGCCGAGGTGCGTGCGGCCGGGGCCAGAATATCCTTACACACCGATGGGGATGTAATGGGTGGGCTGATGGCCTGCATTCCCGGCACCGGGGTAGATGTGCTGATGGGTATTGGCGGTACCCCGGAAGGGGTGATTACTGCGGCCGCGGTAAAAGCCATTGGGGGCGGTATGCAGGGCATGCGGGCCCCGCAATTGCCCGATGAAAAAGCCCGGCTCGCTGCGGCCGGGGTTGACCTGGGGCAAGTTATCGGCCTTGATGAGTTGATTAATGCCGAAGATGCCTTTTTTGCCGCTACCGGCATTACCGGGGGCAGCTTTTTGGAAGGTGTACATTTTGACCGCGAAGCCGGGGTAACCACGCACAGTATTGTCATCCGTGCCTTAACCGGTTCGGTACGCTATATCAAGGGTATCCACCAGCTAAAACGGCCTATGGATTTTAAAAACCGTGATATCGAAGGTACCCATGGCCTCGAAGACCTTTAACATATAACCACAATACCAACTAACCAATAACCAAGATGGCACTAATAACTTTACGACAACTACTGGACCACGCGGCTGAGTACAGCTATGGCGTGCCGGCATTTAACATCAATAACCTGGAGCAGATCCAGGCCATTATGCAGGCGGCTGACAAAACCGGTTCACCGGTAATCCTGCAGGCCAGCCGCGGTGCCCGCAGCTATGCCGGGGATATTTTTATCAAGCACCTGGTAAATGCGGCCGTAGAAATGTATCCCCATATACCCATTGTAGTACACCAGGACCATGGGAATAATTACACCACCTGCCTGACGGCCATCCGCAATAATTTCACCAGTGTGATGATGGATGGCTCGTTAGAAGAAGATGCCAAAACCGTTGCCTCGTACGAATACAACGTAGATATCACCCGGCAGGTAACCCAAATGGCCCATGCGGTAGGGGCTTCGGTAGAAGGGGAGTTGGGCTGCCTTGGCTCGTTGGAGACCGGTGAAGGCGACAAAGAAGATGGTCATGGCTTTGAAGGTAAATTATCCAAAGACCAACTGCTTACCGATCCGGACCAGGCGTACGATTTTGTGCAGAAAACCCAGGTGGATGCCCTGGCGGTAGCCATTGGTACTTCACACGGGGCGTACAAGTTTACCCGCAAGCCCGATGGCGACATCCTGGCGCTGGATGTGATCAAGGCTATCCATCAGAAAATGCCCACCGTGCACATGGTTATGCATGGTTCCAGTTCGGTGCCGCAGGAGCTGCAGGATATTATTAATACGTACGGGGGCGAGATGCCGCAAACCTATGGCGTGCCGGTAGAGGAGATTGTCCGGGGCATTAAGCACGGGGTGCGCAAAGTGAATATCGATACCGATTGCCGCATGGCCATTACCGGCCAGATGCGCAGGGTGGCGCTGGAGAACCCCACAGAGTTTGACCCGCGCAAGTTTACCAAACCCGGCACCGATAAAATGCAGGAACTGTGCGAGAGCCGTTTCGAGGCCTTTGGCACAGCCGGCAAAGCCGGGATGATCAAGCCTGTTTCACTGACTGAAATGACCAAACGCTATCAGGCAGGAGCGCTTACCCAGGAATAATAAAGTGACAATAAAATTTAGACTTATCACCAAATAATTACGACTATGAGTAAACCAACCAACAAAGACCGCTATAAAAAAGGCGGGGTAATGGCCTATAAAGACATGGGTTATTGGCAGCCGGATTACGAACCCAAAGTGACCGATATTATTGCCGTGTTCAGGATAACACCCCAGGAAGGAGTTGATTCAATAGAAGCCGCGGCTGCCGTAGCCGGGGAATCCTCAACCGCCACCTGGACAATATGCTGGACCGACCGGCTTACCGCCAATGATAAATATCAGGCCAAGGCGTACAGGGTGGATCCGGTACCCAACAGCCCCGGGGAATCTTTTGCTTATATAGCCTACGACCTTGATTTATTTGAGCCCGGCTCTATTGCCAACCTTACGGCCTCGATTATCGGTAATGTATTCGGCTTTAAGCCGCTAAAGGCCCTGCGCCTCGAAGATATGCATTTTCCGGTAGCGTATGTAAAAACCTTTGCCGGCCCTCCTACGGGGATTGTGGTGGAGCGTGAGCGCCTCGATAAGTTTGGCCGGCCCTTGTTGGGGGCCACGGTTAAGCCCAAGCTAGGCCTCTCAGGCCGTAATTATGGCCGGGTGGTGTATGAGGCCCTGAAAGGTGGCCTGGATTTCACCAAAGATGACGAAAACATTAACTCTCAGCCCTTTATGCACTGGCGCGAGCGTTTCTTATATGTTATGGAGGCAGTAAACAAGGCCCAGTCGATGTCGGGTGAGGTTAAAGGGCATTACCTTAACGTTACGGCCGCCACCATGGAAGAAATGTACGCGCGGGCCGAGTTCGCCAAATCATTGGGTTCAACCATCGTAATGATCGACCTGGTAATTGGCTATACGGCCATCCAGTCCATGTCGAAATGGTGCCGCGATAATGATATGATCCTGCACCTGCACCGCGCGGGGCACTCTACCTATACCCGTTTGCGCTCGCATGGCGTATCGTTCAGGGTAATCTGTAAGTGGATGCGCCTGGCCGGGGTTGACCATATCCATGCCGGTACGGTGGTGGGCAAGCTGGAAGGCGACCCCCGCACTACGGCCGGTTATTATGATATCCTGCGCGAAGACCATGTGCCGATGAACCTCGAGCACGGTATCTTCTTCGACCAGGACTGGGCCAGCCTGAACAAGGTAATGCCGGTGGCCTCGGGCGGTATTCATGCCGGCCAGATGCACCAGCTTATCACCCTGCTGGGCGAAGATGTGGTATTGCAGTTTGGCGGGGGCACTATCGGCCACCCGAGTGGTATTGAGGCCGGGGCTACCGCTAACAGGGTAGCGCTGGAGGCCATGATTTTTGCCCGCAATGAAGGCCGGGATATTATGGAGGAAGGGCCGGATATCTTAAAAGAAGCGGCTGCCTCATGTACCCCGTTAAAAACAGCCCTTGAGCTGTGGAAGGACGTAACCTTTAATTATACCAGTACAGATTCCCCGGATTTTGTGCCCACCAACACGCCTTCTTAACTAAAACTAACCTTTAATCATAACATGATATGCCATGAAAATAACACAAGGAACATTCTCGTTTTTGCCCGATCTTACCGATGAGCAAATTACCAAACAAGTACAATATTGTATTGACAACGAATGGGCGGTGAATATTGAATTCACCAACGATCCGCACCCCAGGAATACTTATTGGGAGATGTGGGACCTGCCCATGTTTGACGTAAGGGATGCCGCGGGCGTGATGTACGAGTTGAATGAGTGCCGGAAAGTATATGGCGACAGCCATTATATCCGCCTGACGGCCTTTGACAACACACACGGCTGGGAGTCCATTAAATTATCGTTTATCGTCAACAGGCCTACGGTAGAGGAACCGGGCTTCCGTTTACAACGGACCGAAGTGGATGGCCGCAAGATCCGCTATACCACCCACGCCTATGCTGCTGACAAACCGGCCGCTGAGCGGTACAGGGATTAAACCAGCTTAATCATGGGTAAGATAGCATCATTTAACCTGCAAAAAGCTTTCGAGGCCTCCGGGGTAAAGGAGGTACTCGATGAGCTTGACCGGGATTTGATCGGGCTGAAGCCGGTTAAAACGCGAATCAGGGAAACGGCCTCCCTGCTGTTGGTCAACAAAGCCCGTGAAGAAATGGAGCTGACCCGGGTGCAGCCCTCGCTGCACATGAGCTTTACCGGCAACCCCGGCACTGGCAAAACTACCGTGGCCATGCGCATGGCCAAATTGCTGCACCGGCTTGGCTATGTGCGCAAGGGCCATCTGGTTATGGTTACCCGCGATGACCTGGTTGGGCAATATATTGGCCATACGGCACCTAAAACCAAAGAGATACTTAAAAAGGCCATGGGAGGGGTGCTGTTTATCGATGAAGCTTACTATCTGTACCGGCCGGAAAACGAACGTGATTATGGCCAGGAAGTAATTGAAATACTCTTGCAGGTAATGGAAGACCAGCGCGATGACCTGGTGGTAATCCTGGCCGGCTATGCCGATAAGATGGATAAGTTTTTCCGCTCAAACCCAGGCTTTCGCTCGCGGGTGGCGC
>Ga0256839_1001208_pt1 | contig 31952 bp, 22 predicted proteins | sample 354166metaG_FD_185968 | JGI IMG/M metagenome (GOLD analysis project Ga0256839, IMG submission 185968) | Hydrothermal vent microbial communities from Mid Atlantic Ridge, Atlantic Ocean - 354-166 | ecosystem: Environmental > Aquatic > Marine > Hydrothermal vents | place: Atlantic Ocean: Mid... | reverse complement strand
ATCATCCGCTGATTTCAGATCTGAAATGAAAATATTTCTCAGACAGATCTTGTGATGCGTTTTTCATGCAAAGTACTGGAGCTGCGTTATAGAAAACAACATCCCACCGGATGGACAACCAAACCACCATCCGCTACCTCTTTATATTGATCCGTCGACCAGATATACCATGTTCATCCACTGAATTGATAGTGCCAGTTATTTTCTGTTCCGGGCCGGGTTAATCGGGTTAATAAAGTACTGCCTCTCGAAACAGACTGGGTATCCTGCGTATTTCCAACTGTTGAACCGTTATTTTGCTGAATCAACCGTGGGAAGGATGAGCAGATCGGCCTGTGTTGTGGTGACAGGAATAAAGATTCAGGCATAGCAGAAAAAGGTATAGTGAACGCAACGGTTGCTCCTTGAACTTTCCGGGTAAAATAACGATCTAACTGATAAAGTAAGCGGTGATTGGTACCGCTTTTTCTCTATATCGGCACATATATGGTTTATGTTGAAAACAGACTGGAATCTCCCGCCGGTGCAGTGGCACTGGATGTGGACGCCTGGCTGTCGGCCCTGTCCGGTCAATATCCGGAGCAGGCGCTGGCGGTGTTGCGCCGTGCCTGCGGGATGGCACAGCAGGCTCATGGAGGACAGCTGCGTGCCTCCGGAGAGCCCTATCTGCATCATGTGCTGGCGGTAGCTGACATTCTGGTCGATCTGCGGCTGGACTATGAAACCATCGCCGCAGCCATTCTTCACGATGCAGTGGAGGATACCGAGGTTACCCTGGAGGAGATTGAGCAGGAGTTCGGTGAGGCCGTTGCCCGGCTGGTGGATGGGGTGACCAAGATTGAATTTATTCACGCCGTGTCGGGTGGTGGCACCCAGCAGGCGGAGAGCCTGCGCAAGCTGTTGCTGGCGATGGCGGAAGATGTACGCGTGGTGCTGATCAAGTTGGCGGACCGGCTGCACAACATGCGCACCCTGAAACATCTGCCACCCGAGAAGCAGCGCCGCATTGCGCGGGAGACTCAGGAGATCTACGCACCACTGGCCAACCGTCTGGGGATCTGGCAGCTCAAGTGGGAGCTGGAGGATCTGGCGTTCCGCTATCTGGAGCCGGACAGTTACCGCAAGCTGGCACACAGCCTGGATGAGCGCCGTGTTGAGCGGGAGCAGTATATCGAGCGGGTCATTGCGCAGCTTTCTGCGGCACTGGCGGAGGCGGGTATCAAGGCGCAGGTGACCGGTCGTCCCAAACATATCTACAGTATCTGGCGCAAAATGCAGCGCAAGGGAGTCGGGCTGGATCAGCTCTACGATCTGCGGGCCCTGCGTATTCTGGTGGACGAGGTGGCCGACTGCTATCACGCGCTGGGTGTCGTTCACACCCTGTGGCGTCACATCCCCCGGGAGTTCGATGACTACATCGCCACCCCCAAGGAGAACCACTATCAATCCATCCATACAGCGGTGATCGGGCCGCAGGGCAAGACGCTGGAGGTGCAGATCCGCACCCACGAGATGCACCGCCATGCCGAGTTGGGGGTGGCGGCCCACTGGGTCTACAAGGAGGGTGGTGGTACACGGGATGGCGGATTCGAGCAGAAGATCGCATGGCTGCGGCAGCTGCTGGAGTGGAGGGACGAGTCCCGCGATGCCGGTGATTTCATCGACCGCTTCAAGTCGGAGCTGTTTGAGGATCGGGTCTATGTTTTGACCCCCCGGGGCGATATTCTGGATCTGCCCCAGGGAGCCACGCCGCTGGATTTTGCCTATGCGGTGCACACCGAAGTAGGCCATCGCTGCCGTGGTGCCCGGGTGGACGGGCGTATCGTGCCTCTGACCTGTGAACTGAAGAGTGGCGAGCAGGTGGAGATCATGACCACCCGCCACGGTGCGCCCAGCCGGGACTGGCTCAATCCGCAGCTGGGCTACATAAAGAGTTCACGGGCCCGCTCCAAGATCCTTACCTGGTTCAAGCAGCAGGATCAGGAGAAACATATCAGCGAAGGGAAGCTGGCCCTGGAGCGGGAGCTGCGTCGCCTGGGCGCCACCGCACTGGAACCGGACAAGCTGGTAACCGAACTCAAGTTCCAGGAACAGAATGAACTGCTGGCAGCAATCGGCCGCGGAGAGGTAACCACCGCCCAGATTGCCGGTGCGGTGCATCGTCTGCAACCGCCGACCGTGCCGGAACCGGCAGCGCTGAAGCGGCCGCGCAGCAAAGAGGCGCAATCGGGTGGAGACATCCGCATCCACGGCGTCGGCAATCTGCTGACCCATATTGCCCGCTGCTGCAAGCCGGTGCCGGGAGACAGCGTGATCGGCTACATAACCCTGGGTCGGGGTGTCAGCATCCACCGCCGGGATTGCCCCAACATCCTCAACCTGGGCAGTGACAAACGCTCCCGCCTGATCGAGGTGGAGTGGCGCAGCTCCGAGCCGGGCGAGAATTATCAGGTGGATATCAACCTGCGCGCAGTGGATCGCTCGGGGTTGCTGCGGGATGTCACCACCATTCTGGCGGCGGAAGATGTCAACGTGTTGGCGGTCAATACTGCAACCGATCCGAAACAGGGGATCGCCACCATGAAACTCACCATCAGCATCCACAACACCACCCAGTTGAGCAAGGTGCTGAACCGGATAGCCCAGCTGTCCAACGTACTGGAAGTGTGGCGGCAGAGCTAGCGCACGGGGGAGGCATTCGCCACACTGATTTGCCCCCGATTCACACACACCTTAAACCGGCATGTATCGACAACCGGTCAGCAGAAACCGATGATTCCGGACAACCACCTGGATACCCGAAAAAATACACTTTTTTCGTGACAGCGGCGTCAGCTCCGCGCCCGAATCATCATATGTACGTTACAGTTCCCGACAATTACCCGGAGATTGCCTCCATAACAATCGGGTGCGTGGTGCTTTCTTGCTCTCGTGAGAAATCACAGAGGTGCCCTTTAGCTTGCCTGGTGAAATCTGGCGGCTCAAAAAGTATTGCCCGGATGCCGGACTCATCGACAACCAGGTGCGAGGAGGGTAACGGGCAGAGTGCAGATGGTGCTGTGCCGGAGCAGCTTCGGGAACAATAACACTTCAGCCTGCCCCCCATTGGTTTTTTTGGTCACCGGGATCCGTTTTCCTTGAGATTCAACAAAAATATACGATACTTGTAAAGATAGATCCCCTATGATTGTTGCCGGGGGCAGTTGTCTGGATTATCCGGGCGGTATGCTCTCTGTGCTGTTTGTTTACAAAGGATAAAATCGTGACTGAAGAGATTACCAAACTACACCCTGAAAATAGAAGAGATGTTGCGGCACCTGCCTCGAAAAGGGATGACAATATTCGTCTGCTTAGCAAAAAGGATATTTTCAAGCATGGCAATTATCCCTACAAGAAAATGATGGGGCGCCGGGAATACGAAGAGAAAAAACAGGAGTTGCAGATTGAGTTGCTGAAAATGCAGAGTTGGGTGAAGGAGACCGGCCAGCGGATAGTGATCCTGTTTGAAGGGCGGGATGCTGCGGGAAAAGGGGGAACAATCAAGCGAATTATGGAGCATCTCAATCCGCGCGGCGCCCATGTGGTAGCCCTGGAAAAGCCAACCGAGCGGGAGTCGGGGCAGTGGTATTTCCAGCGCTATATCAAGAATCTGCCCGCCGCGGGCGAAATTGTCCTGTTTGACCGCTCCTGGTATAACCGGGCCGGGGTGGAAAAGGTGATGGGGTTTTGTCGCCCTTCCGAGTATCTTGAGTTTATGCGACAGGCCCCGGAGCTGGAACGGATGTTGGTGCGTAGCGATATTCGGCTGTTCAAGCTGTGGTTCTCAGTCAGCCGCGCCGAGCAGTTCAGGCGTTTTCAGCAGCGCCGTGAGGATCCATTGAAGCAATGGAAACTGAGCCCGATTGATCTGGCTTCTCTGGATAAGTGGGATGACTATACCGAGGCAAAGGAGGCCATGTTTTTTTACACTGATACCGCCGATGCACCGTGGACGGTAATCAAGTCTGATGACAAGAAGCGCGCCCGTATCAACGTGATGCGCTACATTCTGCGCAACCTGGATTATCCCAATAAAAATCACAAGGTAGTGGTTGAACCCGATCCGCTGATTGTGGGTAACGCCAAGGATATTTTTGAAAAAGACGAGCACCCGGTTTTAATTTGAATAACAGTCCGGTTCAGCCTGTTGCCGGAGTTGTTGAAAGGTACGGGATGAGGAGAATGGTATGACTCACAAACACCTGCCCCATGCGGAGAGAGTTGTTCAGGCGTTCAAGGACAAGCTGAGCGCCAGCGGCCGCCAGCATGTGGGGGACAAGCACTTTGATGAGCTGACTCTGATGATCGAGTCGGCTATCAGCACCTCTGTGCTGGAGGAGATGGAGCAGGCAGCGGACAAGATAGCCCGCCTGGCCGAGGAGCTGCGCAAGCAGGCAGAGCATCTGTAGGGCACATCTTATTCAAATGCACTTTTTCGCGATAGCGGCGCCAGCTCCGCGCCCTCGCGAAAAAATTGCCGTTTTTTCTACCGGTTTGACATTCTGTCGATAGAGAAATTTTGAGCAGTGGGGCCGACAGTGATTGTGCTGATTTTCTGTCCGCCATATACTTTGCCTCCCTCCAGTCCGGTGACAAGAATTTCTGCCTGCCGTTCAGCTGAAAAGGTGACAGCGTTGATATCAAGGTTCCAGGTGCCGGTGATTCCGGCGTTGCGGGCAGCCAGGCGGTTTTCAGTCTGCCGGCCGATTTCATGGTATGGCAAGGAGCCGATGGGGAGCCGGGTAAGTTGTTCATAACGCGGCAACACCGTTTCCAGCCAGTCGGAAAGCAGTGTTTTTCCCCCGTCATAATCCCTCAAGTTGGTTTGATGGAAATAGTGCGGCCAGAGGCTGTAGCTCAGCATGTTTTTTATTGCCATTTCCGCATCCAGCTCCAGAATCTGTTCATAGCTCCGCAGTGTCGGGCTGGCTCCCGGAATGGTGGCCGGATCCAGCCCTTTTTCCAGATAAATTTCATGAAACATGTAGTTGTATTCGTCCTGAAGCTCTGCCGGATGGCTGACGTTGAAAAATAGAGCTGTGGGATAACGTGGCAACAGCAGGATATCGAAACCGGGAATAAAGTGCTCGTAATTCTGGTTTGGCCGGGAAGCGTCAGATGCCAGGTAACGGATTCCGGCATCCTGGGCGGCCTGCAGGAAGGCATCATTTTTTCCTTCCGGATAGGGTGTTGAGGTTCCCCGATCAGTCAGCCCGGAGTGCATGCCGCTGATCAGCACCTTGCTGTTCTGTTCGAACTCCGGCAGATTCAGTTGCTGCCAGATCAGGCGGTTTTGTTCAATCTCGTATTTCGCCTGCTGGTAAGTGGTTCCTGCGCCCTTGTCCATATCGAGATGGGTGAGGGTGTGGCTGATGTAGCGGAAATCATTACCGGAGCTGTAGAGCGTCTTGTACAGTCCGTCATTGATATTTGTTCCGGCGCCATTGAATGCGAAATCAAGTTTTAACTGGCTGGCGGTGGAGTAATCTGCCCGCAGTTTGCCAAAGAATCGAATGGTATTTTCCGCGTCATGGGGAGACATCCGGTAGGTTCGATCCTGATCGGTGGTATTTGTGTCCGGATTCCACAGGGCATCGGGGAGGAACAGATCATCGACATGGAGATTGAGATACACCTGGCGGGCACCGATGAATACGCCCTTGCTGGCAAAGTTGAGAAACTCATAGGCCAGCAGGTGTGAGTGAATGTAGGATGGATCATTGGTGATTCCGGAAAAAAGCACTTCACGACCGTCGGGGTAGGTAAGTTTGGCGATCAGGATTTTTCCGCTGTGCTGTTCGGTTAACAGCGGCTGGATTTCAGGACCGGGGTTTGTCTTGCGCACATCAGCCCCGATTGCATGCCCTCTCAGTGGAAGCAAACTGTCCGTATTTATCTTTTCGAACAGCTCCGTACCGCCCGCTGGTGCCTGCCAGCGTCCGGCGAAGGAGATGGTAAAGGACTCCACGTTTTCCAGTCCATAGTCAATACCAAGCGCCGGGTTTGCTACGGGAAATCCGGAAACGATGGATTCCCGAACGGAAAATTTTCTTTCATAGTCATGCAGAATACGCCACTCTTCAGCACTGAAACCTGATTTGCTGGCGGTATCCGGATCCCACAGATTGGCCTCAGTGAGAATAATTGCGTTGAAATAGCCGTGGTTTCCGGATGAGAGCTTGTGCGCGGCAAGTTGTTCAGTGCGGGAGTTGAGAATTTTATAGGGAACTCCCATCCGTTCATGCAGCTCTTTCATCAGAGCCAGCGCGGGATCCTGCTCGGTTGTACCTGCGGAAATTATCAACGTTTGCAGATTGAGGCGAGGACCCGCATAGGGCACAGGTGTGGATGGTTCCCCCGAGCCGGTGGCTTTTTCAGTATCCGTACTATCTGTTTGACATCCGGAAAGCCATGCAATAATCAGAATCACTGCCAAGGTGGATTTGGTGGTAAAGTGTGGACTCATACGGTTTACATGGATATTGGCTGCAGTGGGTAACTGCTCAGCAAGTAGTCAACAGGTTGTGTAACTGCCCGGCTTGCTTCTGAAACGCGCCAGATCAAGGCGGGAAATGTGAGTGTACATGAGTAAATGACCATTTCCCAACGCAGAAATGGTACTTTTCAGGAGCAAGCCGGACGATTACTGCAGTGGTTTATAATGAACGGACGTATTTCAGGGGCAAGCTGAGCAGTTACAATTGAACCAATCATTCGGGTTATACGAAAACATCATGATATTTTCCAGAATTCACGCCTTGCTGTTGCTATGTTCGCTGATGTTTGCCTGCAGCTCAACTCCTCCACTGGGCGATCCCGAAATGCCTTACCCCCCTCCACATGAACCGAAGGTTGGCGACGTCTTGCATGTTCCTACCGGCATTTTTGTGACTCAGGAGCAGATGCTTGCCGCTGCGACCGATGCAAAGATCATCTACGTGGGAGAGACGCACGACAATTTGGCATCGCACCGGCTGGAGCTGGCTTTGCTCAAGACGCTTGCCGAGCGCTATCCCGGCCAGGTGGCTTTGGGTATGGAGATGATGACGCACGAGCAACAAACGGTGTTGGACCGCTGGGTTGCGGGCGAACTGTCTGAAAGAGAATTGCTGGAAAAGACCCGCTGGTATGAGATCTGGCGTATGGATTTTGATTATTACAAGGAGTTGTTTTTGCTCTGCCGGGACAAAAAAATCCCCATTATTGGCCTCAATGCGACCAAAGCCGAGGTAAATGCAGTGGCAAGCGGAGATTTTTCCAAACTTGACGAGGAGAGGCGCAAGCAGATTCCGCCGCTGGATATGACCGATCCTTACCAGCGCGCAATGACGAAGAGTGTTTTTGGTGGTCACAGTCATGGCAGTGGTGACAAGGAGCGCTTCCTGCGGGTGCAGACACTGTGGGATGAGATGATGGCCGCCAGTGTAGCCCGTTATCTTGCCAGCCCGCAGGGTAACGGCAAGCATATGCTGGTAATTGCCGGTGGTCATCATGTGAGCTATGGTTTTGGTATTCCACGCCGCGTATTTCGCAGGCTGCCTGTGTCATACGTTCTGATAGGTAATGAAGACATTGAGTTTCCCGATGGGAAAAAAGAGAAGGTCATGGATGTGACACTGCCGGATATGCCCATGCCGGCATTTGACTACGTGCAGTACACCAGATATGAAAGCCTGGACAAAAAACGGGCCAGGCTGGGAGTGTTGCTGGACGAGAATGCGAAAGGGGTTGAAATCAAGGCAGTCCTTCCATCATCTGCCGCCGCCCGGGTGGGTTTGCAGAAGGGGGACATTTTGCAAGCCATTGATGGCGAAACAGTGAGCAAAAGTTTTGATGTGATATATGCCATCAAGCAGAAGCAGCCAGGGGATGAAGTTGAGCTGTTGATAGAGCGCGAGGGAGAGAGCAAACAGTTGAAGGTGCATTTTGACGAAAAAAACAGTGATTGATATTTTAGATCTGGCAACAATATATGCTGCATCCAGGGCTTCAGGCAGGTGCCGGAGCAAAGCGCAGTGGGCTTGGCAAGGGTAGTTCAGTTTCCTTATCAGGATCGCTCCAGTGCATCCATGCACTCGCGACACTTGGACACCCCTGTCCAGCGCACTGGAACGCAGAACCGGTGCCTGCCTGAAGCCCCTGACCCTATGATATTCAACGACAGGCCGTGGCTGAATACGACATATATTGTTGTCGGGTTAATGGTAGTACCCGGAAAAACCATGGAGAAATTACAGAAAAAGATTCGCTGATTCACCGGCAGGGTTCGGCGCGGAAATTGCGTGTTGTGACGGCAATGCGGGATTGGGTAAAATTATGTACGCTAAAACAAATGGATAGAGCATCATAGAAATTGAGAATCATTTAGATCGGCGACTGTTTTTGTGGATGGGCGGATTGTTGCAAAAAGGGGGGAAACATAAATGAAACCATATGGTTACGCTGAAAAGGGGGTCGCGCGAGCGCAGGTCGTTGGTTTGAAAGGAAAAATTGACTATTTGGAGATGACTTGTTATGTTGGTAAGCACCAACTTACAGAGATCGGCGAAAACCGCGTTTTTTCGCCTAGCGGATCAAGGGGTTGTTGGGGTACTGTTGGAACCTGACCGGACTTTTGAACGGGATTGAAACCGTATCAGAGGACAGAAGGCGGAAAAAAAGCATTCGGTTAAATAAGAGCAGGGAAGAAAGGGTGGCTTTGAATCCCAAGTTACTACACATCAGCGCAAGAACCGCGATCTACTCGATCTGCGATCTACTCGATCTGTATGAGGGGTTCAAGCAACTCTCGATGGAACCCGACAGACTTATTGCCTGCTTCGAGCATTATCTGGTGTTGGAGGGAAGGCCGATCTCACGAGCCTTTGCCGAAGCCGGGCTGGAGCAGTGGTGACGAAGTGCGGGGTTGATTCTCAGAAGGCCACCGGGCCTGGATACGAACGGAGTAGTCCGTTTATTCCCGGGATTCCGCATTTGTGTCCTGCCAGACGGCAGGCGGCAGAGAGCGTCTGTTCGAGTTCCTGGTTTCTTAGCAGTCCGTCGATAATGCCAGCATTGAATACATCACCCGCGCCTGTTGTATCAATTACCTTTGCTGGTGGATAAGCGCGGCTGGCAAAAACAGAACCGTTTGCGTCCATGGCTGAGGCGCCCTGTGTCCCCCATGCGCAAACCAGAATGGCATGAGGCGCCTGTTTCCGGATGAAGTGCAGAAAATCTGTTCCGTTATCAAACCCCTGGCGAGCTGCATAATCTTTTGAGAACAGCAGCACATTTGCCAGCCGGAACAGTGTTTCGATGCCGGGACGCACCTTCTCCACCTCCAGGGAGCGGGGCAGAGACAAATTTTTTGCTGCGCATTTTTCCAGCATTTTTCGGGTTTCCTCTATGTTGCGTCCCTCAAAATGCACCCAGTCATACGGGGCAAGATCAATCATGTTGAAATTCGGGAAATCGAACTCCGGAAGATTCCGGTAATGGACAATAGTACGGGAGCCATTACGTTGGTTCAGGGTTATATAAGAGGCAGGGGCCTTGCCACCGGTAATGTGCCGGCAGTAGCGGTAATCAATGTTGTGGCACTTCAGATCGTCAATGATATATTGTGTATCGGGCTCGTTCGCCAGTACTCCGGCCCAACTGCAACAGTGTCCCTGCTGGGACAGAACAGCCAGTGTATTGGTGACATTGCCGCCCCGCCTCTGTTGTTGCCTGACTGCTCGCACCTCACTGTCTTCAGCAGGATAGCCATCAACGGTATTGATGATATCCAGGGTTGCAATGCCAATGCCGAGAATATTCATTTGCGAAAATAGCGTCACTGCCCAGACGGGTTCCGAATGCGACATACCTGAAACAAAACTGTTTCATTGTCATGCCATTCTATCTGTTATCCTTGTTTCAGGAGAGCGGATTATGAATTATACAGTGCAGCGCCGTGAGCGGGAGCGCCGCAGCCGGCTTCGGCCCTTTAGTATGTATGCCATATGTGGTCGGCGGCGGAGACCGCGTCGCGCAGGTGATGCCATGTTTGTGGAACACGGGGTGGATATTTATCCATCGGGGCTGCTGTTTGTCACCTTGGCCATTCTTCTGCTTTGTGCTCTGGATGCGCATAATACCCTGGTAATTCTGAGCCTTGGCGGTATTGAGATGAATCCGTTCATGGACTTACTGATCCAGACCGATTTGTATCTGTTTGTGGGGATCAAATTCATTTTGACCGGCGTGGGTGCTGTGCTGTTTGTTGGTTACCATCATCTGTATTTGTGGAAGCTTGTCAAGGTTCGCTATATACTCTATTCAGTGCTGGTGCTATATCTGTTACTAATCGGATATCAATGGGTGTTGCTGGCAGGGTAAAAAATTCATCTCTATATTCGTATCAATAAAATTCGCCTGTCCGCGATGCAATAATATCGTCAGAGCAGCGAGTTAGCGACATGCAGGAAATCCCCCTCAATCTTTATCGCGCGGATCAGGTGCAGAAGCTGGATCGTATTGCGATTGAGCAGTTTCATATTCCCGGTTTTGAACTGATGAATCGGGCGGGCTATGCCGCTTTTGATGCGCTGCGCTCCCGCTGGCCGGATGCCCGCCGGATAGCCGTGTTGTGCGGTACGGGCAATAATGGGGGAGATGGTTTTGTGCTGGCCCGCTGTGCGTGCGAGGCGGGTATGGATGTCTCTGCATATCAGGCAGGCAGTGCTGACAGGCTGTCAGCTGATGCATTACATGCAAAACAGCTGGCCGAACAGCTGGGAGTTGTTTCGGAGCCCTGGCATCGGCAAAAACTGGACTCTTTTGATGTGGTGGTGGATGCGCTGTTGGGTACCGGCCTGAAGGGCGAAGTAAAAGAGCGCTGGGCGGTGGCTATTGAGGCGATCAATGGCAGCGGAAAACCGGTTCTGGCGCTGGATATTCCTTCCGGGCTTGATGCGGATACCGGCTCACCATTGGGGGTGGCGGTGCGGGCGCAGGTAACGGTCACTTTTATCGGGCTCAAGCAGGGGTTGTTTACCGGTGAGGGGCCCGGCTATTGCGGTGAAGTGCGGTTAGAGCGACTGGAGCTTCCCGAGTCGGCTTATCTCTCTGTCCGTCCAGCTGCTGTGTTGGTGACCGACCGGCGGAAATTCAAGCCACGCTGTCGCAATGCCCACAAGGGAGATTTTGGCCATGTGCTGATAGTAGGCGGTGACTACGGCATGAGCGGCGCGGCGCGGTTGGCGGGGGAGGCTGCGCTGCGCGTTGGCGCCGGACTGGTAAGCATCGCTACCCGGCGGTCCCACTCTGGTGTGCTGAATCTGCCTCGTCCGGAGTTGATGTGTCACGGGGTGGAGGAGGCTGACGAGCTACATCCATTGCTGGAGCGCGCCACTGTAGTCGTCATCGGCCCCGGCCTGGGCAAACGGAGATGGGGGGAGACAATGTTGAAGGCTGTGCTTGGCAGTGGATTGCCGCTGGTTGTGGATGCTGATGCTCTTAACCTGCTGGCAAGCACACCCCATGCGCGAAATGACTGGGTTCTCACTCCTCATCCCGGTGAGGCAGCGCGCTTGTTGCAGACAACGTCAGCAAAAATTCAGGCGGATCGTTTTACCAGTATCAAGACACTCCAGAAGCAATTTGGTGGCGTTTGTGTATTGAAGGGTGCAGGAACACTGATTCTTGCGCAAGACGGATGTCCGAAGTTGTGTGGCGCCGGAAATCCCGGGATGGCCTGCGGCGGCATGGGGGATGTGCTGAGCGGAGTGATCGGTTCCCTGCTGGCGCAAAAATTTACGCTGCCGGATGCGGCAAGGGAGGGGGTGCTGATTCATGCGCTGGCAGCGGATCGGGCTGCTGTGGCAGGGGAGCGGGGTTTGCTGCCCAGCGATCTGATGCCCCATCTGCGCAAACTGGTCAATTGATGAACACAGCTTTTTACATTGAAGACGAAGCGGCGATGCTGGTTTTCGGAGCACAGCTGGCTACAGTGCTTCTTCCGGGGAGTGTAGTTTTTCTGCATGGAGAACTGGGGGTGGGAAAAACGACGCTGGTTCGTGGTTTTTTACGGACTCTGGGATTTGACCGTGCGGTGAAGAGTCCAACCTATACCTTGGTTGAATCCTATTCGTCAGGTGGTCATAAGGTTTTCCATTTTGATCTGTACCGGCTTGCTGAACCGGATGAACTTGAGTATATGGGAATTCGTGATTATTTCGACAGTAGCGCCATCTGTTTTATTGAGTGGCCGGAGCGGGGTTCCGGTCTGCTTCCTTCCCCGGTCCTGGAAATCACTTTTTTTCATCAGGAGCGTGGCCGTGTCGTACAGTTGTCAGCTGCTGATCCATCATTGGCGGGGAAGATAGCGGAACAGTTGCAGGGAAACTCTAATTAAACCGAACTTCTTTCAATAAAAAATCCATTTTATATATATTTTATAATTTGCTATTCCTCTCCCTTCCGGTGCTTGAGTTTTCCGGATTCTGCTCAACCAGTTACTATCTCCCGGTTCTTTTTCTCTCTTGGTTTTTTGTCGCCTCAAGGCAACAGTAACGATTTCAAAAACAACGGCCTTTGATTTGTATTATTCGTTATCAACTTGAAATTCAAAAGTATTTTTCGCATGCCTTTCCAGGCAGCATGGATATTGCTTGGTTTTTAAAAACCTGTTCGGCATGTTGTTGATAGAAAAATTCTTAAAAATATCTCAATCGGGCTGGCTTCCAGCCAGCCGGTTGGTTATGACAATAGAAAAAATTTACAAAAATGGCACTCGGTTTTTTATGTTTCGATCTGAATAAACCGATAGTATTGGCGGATAACCAGAAAAACAGTAATTTATCGATGGTATTGATCCTTAAGCGCACTATCTCTGTGCGGAAAATGATTATTTGCCAGCTATAACCCGAATTTTCTGTTTTTATCCGTTGTGTTTCAGGAGCATGCCAGGCAGCTACACCATTGCTTTCTTGGGTGCTGAATATCTATAAACAATTTGCCTGTTCAGATCTTTCTTTGTTCGAAGAGCGTGACCTGGAAAGCAGCTTCGGAGTTTATGTGTTACCCGGAAACTCAAGAGCAATATGGGGTTTGAGTAGCTGGTAGAAAATCAATAAACGGGGACAGCAGTATGATTGACAAAATAGTTGCCGGGACAATATTGCTTTTGACAACAGCAGGCTGTGTTACGGCTTGGGCCAGTGCTCCGCCGCCACCTGTAAACCAGAATCTTGGTATCCCTGATGGTGTGTTTAACAGCATGACGATGGATATTTGCGGTAGTTGTCATTTTAATCCTGATACCGCCTCCGCGCCCGTCAAGCAGGGATATCTTCCGGATCGGCACCATCTGCGTATCGATACTCCGATTGGGGAGTATTCGGCTTCTCCTTTTCCGGAAAAATCTCCGGACGGAACTCATAAATGTACAACCTGTCATGCCGTGGACTGGGTTGAGGAGCCCTCCAGACCATTGGGGGGGTATTTCAGGTTTGCCCTTGATCCGACAGGGGCGGAATTCCGGAATTGTCTTAGCTGTCATCAACAGAAAGTCGGGGTGGCATCGGTTCATCATCTTACGGCCAAGGCGCAGGCGGCTCAGTGCAACGCTTGTCATGGCAGTTTGATCAATGACCCCAATGGCGAGTTGTGGGTATTGAGGGTCATTCCGTCCATGAGCCCGAATCCGGGTTTTGGTGATGGTAATATTGGTGATACCGGTCACCGCGAAGGGGGGTGCCGTTATTGTCATAACGGGGGGACAGATGATGTTTCGGGCCGCGTTGTTCCAGGTCCGAATGCGAATATGCTTACCCATCATGGAACCGGGCTGGGCCAGCCAAACAGTGGAACAGTACATACCTGCAGCTTGTGTCATGATGCCATACCGCCAAATCACACCTTGCAGGGATGTGTCAGATGTCATGCTCCTACCTCGCTACACAGCATTCAGGCTGATTCCGATGGTGACGGTGTGGCAGGAACCTATGAAGAGCAACCGTTTTTTGGGCACATCGGTACCTCCAAGGACTGTATGGGCTGCCATATGGGGGGGAGTGCGGCGCCTGCTTCGGTCATGAGCGCGGCCGCGGCGGACAGTGCCCCGTTGTTCGGACCGCTTCTTCCTGAAATAGAGCGGATAAATACGACAAAAATAATTGAGGGTGAGCCTTCTGTTCTGTTGTTTACCGGTGCAGGATATCTGGCAGCCAGGGCAGACAACGACATAATGACCAAGGTTGTCTTTACTCCGAAGGACAATGGCACTCCTCCACTGGAAATAGCGCCCGAAAATGTCACGTTTACAACCATGGAAGTACAGATTCCACCAACGCTGTCACCAGGGAGCTACAGTGTCAGTGCCGTAAACGGAACCATGTCCAGCATTCCGGTCAATCTGGTGGTAACACCTGCTGTAAGGATCAGTTCTGTCAGTTGTGACAGCGGTACTGTCACCATCAACGGGGTCGGTTTCAGCAGCTATCTTGATGTGGTTGATTCGGGAACCCGGGTAATCGATATGGAGGATTCGGAGCAGTGTTCCATCGAGTCATGGACAGATACCAAAATAGTTGCCGGTTGCGGTTCTGCTGTGGATGATTCGATCAGGGTTGATAGCGTTTTCGGCAGTGTAACTGCTGCGGTGGAAGGGTGTAAATCATCCGGCCGGCCCCGCTGGTGGGAGGTCTGGAGCTGGTGGTCAGCATGGAGTTGGTCGCGAAGATAGACCATGACCGGAACAACGACCGGGAAGCCGGCCTCTGGTCAAGCCGAACCGGAAAAAATCAGCGGGAGTCCCGGGCGGTCTGTTCCATCTGCTCCAGACTGGTGTGGCGGACATCCTTGCCCTTTACCAGGTAGATGATGTACTCACAGATATTACGGGCATGGTCGCCAATGCGCTCGAGGGAGCGGGCAGCCCACATGACGTTGAGGAAACGGCTTATCGAGCGCGGATCTTCCATCATGAAGGTTATCAGTTGGCGGGATATGGCCTCGTATTCGCGGTCGGTTTTCAGATCCTCTTTTACCACGCGAATTGCCTGCTCCACATCCAGCCGCGCGAAGGCGTCGAGGGAGTCATGAACCATCTTGCGGGAGTGCTCGCCAAGGTGCGCCAGGGCGCTGAACTTGTCATTGCCCCCCTGATCCGCCAGTTGCACTGCGAGGTGGCCTATTTTCTCCGCCTCATCGCCAATCCGCTCCAGATCGGTAATCGTCTTGATGATGGCAACGATCAGGCGCAGGTCGATAGCGGTGGGTTGGCGTAGCGCCAGGATGCGGTTGCACTCTTCATCTATGGTAACCTCCAGGGCGTTGACCTTGTAATCGTTTGTGATGACCTGTTCACCCAAGCGGACATCATTTTCCGTGAGTGCCGTCAGCGCATTCGCAAGCTGCTGTTCCACGAGGCCGCCCATGGCAAGAACATTATTGCGTACCTCTTCGAGGTCGGCATCGAATTGCTGTGAAATGTGGTGGGGAAGCGGGGTGTCGTTCATAGTGATTATTTCTATCCGTATCGGCCAGTGATGTAGTCTTCGGTCTGTTTCTGTTGCGGGTTGGTAAACAGGGTGTTGGTGTTTGCCATCTCAATCAGCTCACCCAGCAGCATGAATGCGCAGTAGTCGGAGACCCGTGCTGCCTGCTGCATGTTGTGAGTAACGATGATAATAGTGTAGCGGGATTTGAGCTCATATATCAGCTCCTCCAGCTTGAGGGTGGAGATGGGATCCAGTGCCGAGGCGGGCTCATCCAGCAGAAGCACCTCTGGCTCGATGGCGATGGCGCGAGCGATGACCAGGCGCTGTTGTTGTCCACCGGACAGTCCCAGCGCGTTGTCTTCCAGCCGATCCTTGACCTCGTCCCACAACGCAGCGCCCTTGAGTGACTTCTCCACCACCTCGGCCAGGCGGCGGCGATCATTCATGCCCTGAATACGGAGTCCATAGGCAACATTTTCAAAAATGGATTTTGGAAACGGATTGGGCTTCTGGAATACCATTCCCACCTGGCGGCGAAGGTTCGCAACGTTGACCGCCTTGTCATAGATATTCTGCCCGTGAAGCAGGATTTCACCTTCAATTTTGATATCGTCGATCAGATCGTTCATCCGGTTGAAGCAGCGCAGCAGTGTGGATTTTCCGCAGCCACTGGGTCCAATGAAGGCGGTTACACGGTTTTGCGGAATAACCATGTTTATGTTTTTCAATGCCTTGCTGTTTCCGTAATAGAAATCCAGGTTTCTGACCTGCAGGGAAACGGTTTCGTCATCCAGAGACGCGGTTGGCGTGGAATTTTCCTGCAAGGCGCTGACATTGACTGCCGGAATGTTGGTGGTATTTTCGTGCATAAGATTTATCAGGACTCCAGTGAGCGGTATTTTTCACGTAAGCGATTACGAATGCTGATTGCTGCCAGATTCAGAACAATGATAACCACTACCAGCAGCAGGGCGGTTGCATACACCAATGGCCGTGCTGCCTCTACATTGGGGCTTTGAAATCCTACATCGTAGATATGGAAACCCAGATGCATGAATTTCCGATCCAGGTGCAGGTACGGGGCATTGCCATCCAGTGGCAGGGATGGAGCCAGCTTGACCACTCCGACCAGCATAAGTGGTGCAACCTCGCCGGCGGCTCGGGCAACGGCCAGAATCAGACCAGTCATCATTGCCGGGCTGGCCATGGGCAACACGGTACGCCACAGGGTTTCAGCTTTGGTGGCGCCCAGCGCCAGACTCCCTTCGCGGATGGAACGGGGCACCCGTGCCAGCCCTTCTTCGGTTGCCACAATAACCACCGGCAAAGTGAGCAGGGCCAGGGTAATGGAGGACCACAGAATTCCCGGCGTACCGAAAGTCGGTGTTGGTTGCGCTTCGGGATAGAACAGCGCATCAATATTGCCACCCAGAAAATAGACGAAAAAGCCGAGGCCGAACACCCCATATACGATGGAGGGTACACCGGCCAGATTGTTTACCGCTATGCGGATCAGACGCACTACAAATCCCTGCTTCGCATATTCGCGAAGATAGACCGCTGCCACAACGCCGGCCGGGGTAACCAGTACGGACATCAGCAATACCATCATTACGGTTCCGAAGATGGCGGGGAATATGCCTCCTTCAGTGTTGGCTTCGCGGGGCTCGTCGCTGACGAACTCCCATAATTTGCTGAAGTAGTGGCTGATTTTCCCGCCAACACCCATGGCGTTTGGAAAATAGAATCGTACGACTTTTGACAGAGGTACCTCGATAATCCTTCCGTCCATGATCTCGGCGCTGAAGCTGTCACGATTGAACTGTGGAAACAGCTCATTGCGTTGCCTCTGCAGTGCTTCATACTCAATTTGCAATTCGGCGCGTTGGGCTGTGATGGCGGCCCGCTTGGCCGGATCGTCGTTGTTGTCCAGTTCCAGTCTGCGCTCTTCAAGCCGCAGCTGTTCCAGCTTGTAGTTGATTGCGCCGATGAGATCCTTTTCGATATGTTTGATCCTGCCATGCAGCTCCAGAGCGCGCTTCAGCCGTTTACGCAGCTCTGTGACTGCGGCTTCGCCTTCGGCAACTACCTGGCCATTCTCCTTGACCTCTTTCAGATAGCCATACAGATTTCCCCACTCCCGACGCTCTACGACCATCAGCTCGGGGGGATGCTCGATGTTGGTCAAAAAATCCGGCAGCACAAGACGGAAATCCATGCCAAGCGCATCACGGTTACCGGTCTTTATCAGGTAGCGCGTATAGGAATATTCATTGCCGGGCAGCTCAATTCCACTCTCCCTGAGCCGGGCGGCGGGAACCTCTTCGGTATCCTGTATTTCTCCAATCAGGCGGTAGTTGTTGCCAGCAAGATCCTGGTATTCTGCCTGCAGAACATCCTTGGGCCAGAAAAAAACCAGGCCGCGGGCAGTGATAAGCCCAAGCAGGGTTACTACCAGCAGAATGCTGATGCTGACAGCCGCGGCGGAAAGCCAGACCCAGGGTGAACCGCTTCTGAACCATTTGATCATCATAATGAGCTGTATTTTTTACGCAGCCGCTGGCGAACCACTTCCGCCAGCGTGTTGAAGATAAAGGTCAATACAAACAGCACCAGTGCGGCCAGAAACAGAACCCGGTAATGGGTGCTGGCCACCTCCGCTTCCGGCATTTCTACGGCAATATTGGCTGACAATGTACGCATTCCCTGGAAGATGCTGAAGTCCATAATTGGGGTGTTGCCGGTGGCCATCAATACGATCATGGTTTCGCCAACGGCGCGGCCAAGGCCAATCATTACTGCGGCGAAGATTCCAGGGCTGGCGGTCAGCAGTATGACGCGCGTCAGTGTCTGCCAGGGCGTAGCTCCCAGGGCAAGGGAGCCGCGGATCAAATGCTTGGGTACACCGAACAGGGCATCCTCGGCCATGGAAAAAATAGTGGGGATTACGGCGAAGCCCATGGCGATCCCTACCACCAGCGAGTTGCGCTGGTCGAAGGAGATTCCCATCTCATGGGTAAGCCACTGGACCATGTTGCCGTCAAACAGCAGGTTTTCCAGAGCCGGGCTAATTGCAAACGAGAACCAGCCCAGAAACAGCACAACCGGAAGCAGAAGAGCGGCCTCCCAGCTGTCGGGAACCTTGTGCCGGATGGCATCGGGGATCAGGTGTGTCCAGACAAAGGCAAACAGCAGGATTCCCACCGGCATGATAACCAGCAGTGCAAATGTCCCGGGAAGGTGGGTTTCCAGAACCGGAGCCAGCCACAGACCTGCAAGAAAACCGATGATCACGGTAGGCAGCGCCTCCATGATTTCGATAGTTGGTTTTACAATCCGGCGCATGCGTGGCGCCATGAACTGGGCGGTAAATATTGCTCCCAGAACAGCCAGGGGAAGGGCGACCAGCATGGCGTAAAAGGCAGCTTTCAGTGTGCCAAAGGTAATGGGCGTCAAACTGAGTTTGGGTTCGAAGATGTCACTTGCCGAGGATGATTGCCAGATATATTCCGGTTCGCTGTAGCTTTCGTACCAGACCTTCCCCCAAAGTGAGGAGAAGGAGATCTCTGGATGTTCATTCTCGATACGCAGGAAATGGATATGCCCGTTACTGTCTTCACCCAGCAGTGCATTGGCGCGCGGGGCGATGGCCAGCTGGTTCAGGCTGTTTTTCCCAACTTCTTCCACCATCAGGGTACGGTGGGCGGTTGCGTGATAAACACCCAGCTTTCCCGAACTGTCTGCGGCAAGAAATCCCTTGCGATTGAATTCGGGTGTCAGGATGGTGATCGGTGCTTCCTGGGCTTCAAAATCGCGGATGCGGGTAAAGACAAATTTTCCGGATTCATCCCGCACCGGAAACCACTGTGAGATACGCCCGTCGGAATTACCGATCATGAGGGAGATCCCGCCGGCCAGCAGTTTCATGGCGGTAATTTTGGCCCCTTCAGTTACTGATGGCAGGCGTTGATCAAGGTCGGGTTGTTCTTTATCCGACAGATTGAAAATGCTGAGAGCACCATCCTTGTTGGCGGTATAGAGATGTTGTTGATCTTCGTCGATCAAGAGGTACCGGGTATTCTCCGGGAATCCCTCAAGTTCGGTGCCGGTGCGTACCAGCGTTTCCTCGTCTTCGTCCAGAAAGGACTCTTCGGTAGCAAAATGGGTGAACAGCAGGCGGTTATCCTCTGTCACGGCGCCAAAGCTGGTCTGTTCCTCGTTGCTCTGTATGGCCAGCAGGCGAAGCGGACGGCTGGCGGTATCGATGACAAGTGGATCATCTCCAAGTGGATAGTCGAGGCGCGGAGTGATTACCCGTTTGTTGTTGGAGAAGGTGACGCGGTAAACATGACGCACCAGGATGGCGGATCCATCGGACAGCCCAAAGGCCACGATTGCAGTATGCGGTGCTCCGCTGGCAAAGCTGGTAATCGTGGTGTCCGGGGGCAAGGGGATGGAGTGTTCCGATATCACCGCTCCGCTATGGGTAAAAAAGAATTGCACAAGGCCCGAGTGGGTGAAACGCACTCCGATTTCTGCCTGCTCCTCCATCGCCAGATGCAGAGTCCGGTCACCGATGCCGGGTGGTGTCAGCTGGTAACTGGCAACCTCTTCAATACTGGCCGGTTTGAACAGTGGAACGACTACGAACAGCAGATAGAAGAAGATCAGCACCACTGCCATGATGACACCGATACCCCCGATGGTAATGGCATAGCGGGCCACAATATCTTTCAGTATTCGTGTTCGCTGGCGAAGCAGCGTTTCGGTAAGTGATGCCGCAGCGGATTTGTTGCCGGGAGTAGCCATACGGGATTCGGTTCGTTTTGCTTTCTTTGGTTGCGCGAATATTACCTTATCGGAGTGAATATTTCATCGCTCTGTTGTCATTCGCAATATACCGGCAAACAGAACAGCCCCGCGTTCTGCGGGGCTGGAAACACCGGTTTTTTCAAGTGCCGGATCAATTAAGTTTAGCCAGCTCTTTTTCTGCTATTTTTGCGGGGATCGGAATATAGCCATCTTTTACGACAACCTCCTGTCCGATACGGGATACCACCATTTTGATAAACTCCCTGACCAGCGGATCAACAGGTTTGTTGGGATGCTTGTTTATGTAAACATAGAGATACCGGGAGAGCGGATAGTCGCCACGAGTAGCGTTTTCCGCGGTGGCCGCCACGAATTCGCCGCCCTCTTTTTTGGCAAGCGCAACACCTTTTACCCCGGAGGTTTTGTAGCCAATGCCGGAGTAGCCGATACCGTTGATAGAGGCGGTAACCGATTGTACGACCGAGGCGGAACCAGGCTGTTCATTCACGGTGTTCTTGAAATCGCCTTTGCACAGCGCCTTTTTCTTGAAATATCCGTAGGTGCCGGATACCGAGTTGCGGCCATAGAGCTGGATACTGCGGTTTTCCCATGAGCCGGTGAGTCCCAGCTGTCCCCATTTGGTAATATCCTCCTTGTAACCGCATTTGCGGGTAGAGGAGAAGATGGCGTCGAGTTGGGGAATGGTCAGTTTCTCAAGCGGATTATCCTTGTTGACATAAACGGCCAGCGCATCAATGGCGACCCGGATCGGAGTCGGCTTGTAGCCATGGCGCTTTTCAAATGCCTCGATCTCCTTGCTTTTCATTCTGCGGCTCATCGGGCCGAGGTTGGATGTTCCTTCGGTGAGCGCAGGCGGCGAAGTGGAGGAACCCGCAGCCTGAATCTGAATATTGACATTGGGATAGAATCGTTTGAACTCTTCGGCCCATAGCGTCATCAGGTTGGCTAGGGTATCCGAGCCCACGCTGGATATATTCCCGGAAATCCCGCTTGCAGCAGAGTATTTATGCAGTTCGGGATCCAGCTCAACGGCAGCCGTGGCGTGACCACTGATGATGGCACTTGCCATGCCTGTGGCGAAAATCAGTTTCCGAAAAGAGTTTCTCATCATGGTTGATACTCCTGTGGTTAATTACGTAATCCACTGTACGCTATGAGCATGAACAGCATATTACAGAAATATTACCGTTTTGTGACAGCGCTTGCGTATTTGCCACAAGAGGTTAATGATAGGCGCCCTGGAGTGGAAAACCCGCAGGTAAAATCCCGAGCATGAGCAAAAAACTGGTGAAGTCTACCGCCGTTGTCAGCGGGATGACCATGATCTCGCGTCTGCTCGGTTTTGTGCGGGATATGGTTATCGCGCGGGTGTTTGGTGCGGGTATGGGCACCGATGCCTTCTTCGTGGCGTTCAAGATCCCCAATTTTCTGCGCCGGCTGTTTGCCGAAGGTGCTTTTTCCCAGGCCTTTGTGCCGGTGCTGTCGGAATACAAATCCAACCGGGAACATGAGGAGGTCCGGCAGCTGACCCGCAAGGTGGCCGGGACGCTGGGCGGGATCCTGTTTCTGGTCACCCTGATCGGGGTGATTGCCGCGCCGCTGCTTATTATGGTGTTTGCTCCCGGATTTATCGGCGAGCAGGAGAAGTTTGATCTGGCCTCCGGCATGTTGCGTGTCACCTTTCCCTATCTGCTGTTTATTTCCCTGACCGCTTTGGCTGGCGGGGTGCTCAACAGCTACGGCCGTTTCGGCGTGCCTGCATTTACACCGGTACTGCTCAATATCTCCATGATCAGCGTTGCCATCTGGCTGGCGCCCCATATGGAGCAGCCGGTAACGGCGCTGGCCTGGGGTGTGTTTATCGCCGGGGTGGCGCAACTGCTGTTTCAACTGCCGTTTCTGGCTCGTTTGCGACTGCTCGGATGGCCGCGCTGGGATTGGCATGACAGTGGTGTAAAACGCATTATCCAGCTGATGCTGCCGGCAATTTTCGGTTCGTCGGTGGCACAGATAAATCTGCTGTTTGATACTTTGCTGGCTTCGCTGCTGGTTACCGGGAGCGTCTCCTGGCTCTATTATTCTGATCGCCTGGTGGAGTTTCCGCTGGGAGTGTTTGGTATTGCCCTGGCGACAGTAATCCTGCCTAGCCTCTCCCGGCAGCATGCCATGCAGTCGCCGGAGAAGTTTTCCCGGACGCTGGACTGGGCGCTGCGCTGGGTGCTGTTGCTCGGAACTCCCTGCAGTGTCGGACTTTTTATTCTGGCCGGGCCGATGCTGACCACCCTGTTTCACTACGGCCAGTTTACTGCTGTTGATGTGCAGATGGCTTCGCTGAGTCTGATGGCCTACTCGCTGGGGCTGCTCGGGTTTATCCTGGTCAAGGTGCTGGCGCCGGGTTACTACGCCCGGCAGGATACCCGCACCCCGGTGCGTATCGGGATAATCGCCATGCTCGCCAATATGGTGCTGAACGTACTGTTTGTTGCGCCCATGGTCTGGCTGGATATTCCCGGCCCGCATACCGGGCTGGCTCTGGCTACCGCCTGTTCAGCCTTTCTCAATGCCGGATTGCTGCTGCGGGGGTTGCGCAGGGAGGGGGTGTTTCAGGCTCAGCCGGGATGGGGCCGGCTGCTGCTACAGGTACTGCTGGCCAATCTGGTGCTGGCAGTAATAGTCAGCTACGGTGCCAGTGTTATGGCAGAGTGGCTGGCGTGGGGCTGGATGGAGCGGGTGGGCCGATTGGCGTTTTGCATTGGAGCTGGTGCAGTGGGCTATGGCGCGGTATTGTGGCTGTCAGGGATTCGGCCGGCCCAGTCGTTGGGACGTGGTACGGGATAGCCGTTATACTCTGGCTTTTTTTGGCATACTGTCATGGAACTCATTCGGGATCTCTACAATCTGCACCCACACCACGAAGGCTGCGTACTGACTATCGGTAATTTCGATGGTGTGCATCTGGGCCATCAAGCGGTTATCGGGCAGCTGGCGGAAAAGGCGGGGGAGTTGCATCTTCCGTCGGTGCTGATGAGCTTTGAACCCTATCCCCAGGAGTTTTTCACTCCAGCGGCGGCAGTGCCCCGGTTGACCCGTTTTCGCGAAAAAATGCTGGCGCTGCGCCGCTATGCCGTGGATCGGGCGCTCTGTTTGCGTTTCAATGAGCGACTGGCTGATATGTCAGCGAGGGACTTCATTACGGAGCTGTTGGTGGGCAGGCTGGGAGTGCGCTATCTGGTGGTGGGTGACGATTTCCGTTTTGGCTGGCAGCGGGAGGGGGATTTCGAACTGCTGCGGGAGGCCGGAGAAAAACATGGCTTCCAGGTGGCCAGGATGCATACGGTAGAGCTGGATGGAGAGCGTATCAGCAGTACCCGCATCCGCGCTGCACTGGGGCAGGGCAAGCTGGCGCTGGCGGAACAGATGCTGGGCCGCCCCTATCGGATGTGTGGCCGCGTGGCCCACGGTGACAAGCGGGGGCGGGATCTGGGTTTCCCCACCGCCAACATCAAATTGCACCGCATGGCCAGCCCGGTGAATGGCGTGTTCGCGGTAGAGCTGTTCGGGGTAACGGGGGAACCGGTACCCGGGGTAGCCAATGTCGGGATCCGCCCCACGGTGAGCGGAACCGAGGCGCGGCTGGAGGTACATCTGTTCGATTTCTCGCAGGATATCTATGGAGCCCATGTCCATGTGGATTTTCTTCACAAAATTCGGGAAGAACAGCGCTTCGACTCATTACAGGAACTGGTGAAACAGATAGAATTGGATGTCAGGGATGCCCGTGCCTTTTTCGCAGGGATCCGCAACTCTTGAAATATATTAAGGACAGTTAACCGTGGCTGACTACAAACATACCCTGAATCTTCCGCAGACCGATTTCCCCATGCGTGGCAATCTGCCGCGGCGGGAGCCGGAAATGCTCAAGCGCTGGCAGGAGATGGATCTGTACGGCAGAATGCGCCAGGCTGGAGAGGGGCGCGAGCGCTTCGTCCTGCATGACGGCCCCCCCTACGCCAATGGCGAGATCCACATCGGCCATGCGGTCAACAAGGTACTCAAGGACATCATCGTCAAAGCCCGCACCCTGGCCGGCTTCGATGCCCCCTACATCCCCGGCTGGGACTGCCACGGCCTGCCCATCGAGCTGAACGTGGAGAAGAAGATCGGCAAGCCGGGGCGCAGGGTGGATGCCGCCGGTTTCCGCAAGGCGTGCCGCGACTACGCCATGCGGCAGGTGGAGGGGCAGCGGGAGGATTTCCGGCGGCTCGGGGTGTTCGGCGACTGGGACAACCCCTATCTGACCATGGATTTCCGCTACGAGGCGGACATCATCCGCGCCCTGGGGCAGATCATCGCCAACGGCCATCTGCACAAAGGGGCCAAGCCGGTGCACTGGTGTACCGACTGCGGTTCTGCGCTGGCCGAGGCGGAGGTGGAGTACGAAGACAGGGACTCTCCCGCCATCGACGTGCGCTTCGAGCTGCTGGACGAGGAGGCGCTGCTGGCCCGCTGCGACCATGTGGAGGGCCACGAGGGGGAGGGGCCGATCTCGCTGGTGATCTGGACCACCACCCCCTGGACCCTGCCGGCCAACCAGGCGGTGGCGGTCAATCCGGAGGTGGTCTATGGCCTGATCCAGTGCGCTGGCGTGGGTGAACATGGCACCGAGCGGCTGTTGATCGCCGAACCGCTGCTGAAACAGGTCACCGATCGCTGGCTGCTGGGTGACTACCGGGTGATCGGCACCTGCCTGGGGGCCGAGCTGGAGGGGCTGAAACTGGCCCACCCCTTCTATGAGCGGGAGGTGCCGGTGGTGCTGAGCGACCACGTCACCCTGGATGCCGGTACCGGCATGGTGCACATCGCTCCCGGCCACGGCCAGGATGACTATGTGGTAGGCAGCCGTTACCACCTCAAGGTGGAGAACCCGGTGGACGCCAACGGGGTGTTTCTGCCGGATACCGAACTGTTTGCCGGCGAATTCGTGCTCAAGGCCAACGATCGCATCGTCGAGCTGCTGCGGGCGGGCGGCAAGCTGGTTCACGAGGAGGAGATCACCCACAGCTATCCCCACTGCTGGCGCCACAAGACACCGATCATCTTTCGCGCCACGCCGCAGTGGTTCATCAGCATGGAGCAGAACGGTCTGCGCGAGGCGGCGCTGCGGGCTATCAGGCAGACCCGCTGGATGCCGGAGTGGGGCGAGGCGCGCATCGACGGGATGGTACGCAACCGTCCCGACTGGTGCATCTCGCGCCAGCGCACCTGGGGCGTGCCCATCGCCCTGTTCGTTCACAGACAGAGCGGCGAGCTGCACCCCGACACCGGGCGGCTCATCGAAGAGGTGGCGCAGCGGGTGGAGCAGCGCGGGATCGACGCCTGGTTCGAGCTGGATCCCGCTGAGCTGCTGGGCGACGAGGCGGAACAGTACGACAAGGTGACCGACACCCTGGATGTCTGGTTCGACTCCGGCGTCTCCCACTATGCGGTTCTGGAGCGGCGGGAAGGATTGACCGAATTTCCGGCGGCGGATCTCTATCTGGAGGGGTCCGATCAGCATCGCGGCTGGTTCCAGTCATCACTGCTCACCTCGGTGGCGATGCGCGGGCTTCCCCCGTACAGATCGGTGCTGACCCATGGCTTTACTGTGGATTCCCGGGGCCAGAAGATGTCCAAGTCGAAAGGCAACGTGGTTGCGCCGCAGAAGGTGGTGAACAGCCTGGGGGCCGACATTCTGCGTCTCTGGGTGGCCGCCACCGACTACAGCGGCGAGATGACCGTCTCCGACGAGATCCTGAAACGCACCAGCGACGCCTACCGCCGTATCCGTAATACTGCCCGTTTCCTGCTGGCCAATCTGAACGGTTTCGATCCCGCCCTGCATCTGCTGGCGCCCGGCAACATGCTGGCGCTGGACCGCTGGCTGCTGGCACGAACCCGGCAGCTGCAGGAGGAGATTGGCGCCGCCTATGACAGCTACGAGTTTCACCGCATCTACCAGAAGATACACAATTTCTGTTCGGTGGACCTGGGCAGTTTTTATCTGGATGTGATCAAGGATCGGCAGTACACCACCCGGGAGAACAGCATCGCCCGCCGCTCCGCGCAGAGTGCCATGTATCACGTTGCCGAGGCCATGACCCGCTGGCTGGCGCCCATCCTGAGCTTTACTGCTGAAGAGATCTGGGGCCATATCCCCGGAGAGCGCAGCGAATCGGTGTTTCTGGAGACCTGGTACCAGCTGCCGCCACTGCCACAGGATGAGCCGATGGATCTCTCCTTCTGGCAGCAGGTAATGGCTGTGCGTGATGCAGTCTCCAGAGAGCTGGAGCGGTTGCGGGTAGCCGGCGGTATCGGTTCCTCCCTGGATGCCGAGGTGGATCTCCACTGCGGCAGAGAGCTGTATGATCTGCTGGCGCGCCTGGAAGACGAACTGCACTTTGTTCTGATCACCTCTGCTGCACGTATCCATCGTCTGGAAATTCCACCGGAAGATGCCATTCACTTTACCCTGCCCTCCGGAGATGAGCTGTGGATTGCCGCTGCTCCCTCCATACATGCCAAATGTGTCCGCTGCTGGCATCATCGGGAGGATGTGGGTCGTTACCCGGACCACCCTGAACTATGTGGACGTTGCGTCGAAAATGTTGCCGGTGAAGGCGAACGGCGGGAGTTCGCCTGATGCTGAAATGGTTATGGCTGTCGCTGCTGGTGCTTGTTCTCGATCAGCTGACCAAGAACATGGCAACCCACTATCTGGAGTTGCACGATCCAGTTGCCGTGTTCCCGGGCTTCAATTTGATGTTGGCCTACAACACCGGAGCGGCATTCAGTTTGCTACATGATGCCGGCGGCTGGCAGCGCTGGTTTTTTACCATTCTTGCCTCGGTGGTGAGTGTTGGAATCGTCTGGTGGATGTGGCGGCTGGAGTCATCTGAAAGATGGCTTGCCATAGCGCTGGCGCTGATCCTGGGCGGGGCGGTGGGTAATTTATGGGATCGGATTTTACTGGGCCATGTGGTAGATTTTGTGCAGCTGTATTACCAGCGCTGGACTTATCCTGCATTCAATGTTGCGGACTCGGCGATTACGGCCGGCGCTGTCATGTTGATCATCGACAGCCTGTTTTTCAAACGGGAGAGTCGAACGGAATCCTGATGTGGTTCCTGTTAATTGCTCCATGCAGTCGTGCGCGCCGAGCTTCCTTGCTCTCGTGGAATATTACATGTGCCCTGAAACAGTCTCTTGGTGAAGCCATCGATTTTCCCGCTCTGCAGTTTTCGCTGAACCAGCTCGTCACGGCTCCAGGCTATAGATAAAGATGCCGTTGTCGGGATACTGATCCACCGCATTCTCTCCGCCGGGGAACATGTGATTGCCACCCTCGAACAGCAGGTTCAGTCTTTCATTTCCAGCTAGCAGTTCCCGCGGGATGGCGATCTCGACAAATCCTCCAGATATCGCCGCCTGCCCGGTGCCCACCAGTTCCCAGGACCAACTGCCTCCGGAGCCGGTATAACGCCATAGGTTGTCGTTCTCCAGCATGTACTCTGCTCCGGCGCGGCCGAAACCGGTGGTGGCATCGTTGTCGGTGTCAATGAATATGTGCCATGCCCACCAGCGGTCGAGATAGATCTCTCCCTGGTTTTGGTAGGCAAAATAGATGCTGTCGGAGTCGTGGGCGACCCACCCCTCCAGCCAGTCGAGCCGGTTGCCGGTGCCGGAAATATCGTCCGGATCCGCACCAAAGGAGTCCAGTAGCTGCCAGTCGTCGCGACTGCCATCCAGGGTGATGATCGCTCCGGGATTGGAGAACAGCTCCTCCTCCATCGGAGTTGGCCGGTAGCTGATGTATCCATTTTCCGGGTAGCGATCATTCTCCCTCTCACCAGCGAAGGGGGGGTTGATGCCGTGAAAGACAATATACAGGGTCTCGGGTTTGCCAAGCCATGCCAGCGGCAGGGAGATCTCGGCGAAATCGCCATTCACCACTGACGGTGCGCTCCCCACATACTCCCAGGACCAGCTCCAGCCGTCGCCGGTGTAGCGCCACAGGCTGTCACCCTCCAGCATGTACTCCGCCCCTGCTCCGGTACTGCGGTAGCCGGTGGCGGAATTCCGGTCGAGGTCGAAATAGAGTTTCCACCCCCACCATCTGCCGAGGTCGATAGCGCCGTCGTTGCGGTAGGCGATATAGAGGTTGGCTGCGTCGTGGGTCATCCAGATCTGGCGCCAGTCGACGGGGCTGCCGGGGGCGATCACATCGTCGGGATCGGTGGCGAGCAGCAGGGTGTCATCCCAGTCGTCGGCGTTTCCATCCAGTTCGATACGCGGTGGCGGGGCGGAAGTGCCGCCACCACCGACCGTTCCATCCAGATCCACCTGGAACATCTTGACGCCGTTGTATTCCCGGCCGCTGCTCTCGTCGTAGACCTGGCTGAAAGCGATCTGCCAGTGATGTTGCGGATCCGCGCTGTCGCGGGCGATCACCCGGTAGTAGTATTCTCCCGCCGACAGATCCCAGCGGAAACTGTAGTAGGGGGTGTCGAGGCCGAACACGCTGTGCCGTACAGAACCGTCCCGGAAATCGGGTTCGGTGGCGATCTCCAGATCGTAGCTGACACCATCTCCCTGCAGATCCACCGACTCCTGCCAGCCGAACCGGATGGTACCACTCTCCAGTTCGGGGTCGAACAGCCAGAAGGGCATGGGATCCTCCTGGTGCCGGAGGAAATCCTCGTAGTTCTGCTCCACCTTGTCGGCGATAGAGGCGTACACCTGCTCATACTCCTGGAGGATCTCCGCATCAGTGTACTTCGTACTGGGCAGATAGTAGAGGTCCGGGGGGCGGCTGATCAGCGGATAGACCAGGCCATGATAGCTGTCGAGCAGTTGCTCAATACGGGTGCGGTCCAGATAGCCCTCCCTGATCTCTTCCACGGCGCGATTGAGCAGCTCCAGGTTGCCGGGCTGTTCCAGAAAACGGCGGTGGAGCAACACATCCCACCACAAACCTACCGAACGCTTCCAGCGGGGAACAACGTATCCCACCCTCTGGTAGTCAGGCTGGTCGAAGAACCCCCAGGCGCCATCGTAGTCCCAGGGAAGGAAGTAGAAGCGGTTGCTGTCTGGCGGATTATAGAGATAGAAATTCTGGTTGATGGTGTCCCTGTTACCCATCAGGATGTTCACCGCCAACCAGGTCAGGTAGTTGTTCTGGTTGAAGTAGATGTCAAACACATCGGAGCCGAAGTCGTTGTTAACATCTCCCAGTGCGTTCAGCATCCCGACCAAGCTGGAGTGCTCTTTGCCCCTCTTGATCTCCAGTACGGACTCGAACAGATCCATATCCAGCGGTTTGCCCTGCTCATCGAGAGAGAGGGCGGGAGCCATATAGAACAGGAAATTTTCCGCCTTGTAAACGGCCGAATCCTTGTCCCATCCGCGATTCACGAGATACTCCTTGCCAACATGCTCCACGTGCGTGTACAGCCCCAGGTCTTCATCATCGATGAACAGATTGACGAACTGGGTATTGAGGCTGGGGAGATGGGGGATGTCGCGCATCAAATCGAAACTCAGCATGTTGCGGATCCGCGTGAGATCCCACGGATGCTTGTTGAGCTGCAACCGGCGCTCTCCCCGCCACAACAGCTTTTTGCTGTCCAGCTTTATCCGGTAGGATTTCTGCACTGCCAGACGGGAGGTATTGCCCCTCATCCGCAACTCTGCATTGGACTGCTGACCATCATCAGGGAAATCATCGGTCTGGAAATGCACCCTGATGCGCGGTTTGAAATCATCGCCCGGATCAATGTCGCTGTTTACATCCTCCAGAGTACAGCCGGAATACTCACCCGGGGCACAGACACCAGGCTGAACCTCGGTACGAACCTGCACTTCAAGCAGATTCGGAGGTCCCGGATAGAAAATCCCTGCCGGCTCCACCAGATCGCCGGGGCCCGGAACAAAGACTGAATTCTCCACCGCAACGGCGGCATGCGCCAGAGCGGCCCCGACACCCCCGGCCAACAGCCGGACAACTGTTTTGAACAGGTACATTATGTTTCCCCCAACAGACCACGATTCGGTATCCCGGCAACTCGCTGTGCAACCGTTTTTCGGGTAGCTACCCCAGTTTTTCTTATATTGAAAATTTCTTGAATACCACAATCAAGGCTAGACTAGACCATTGACCGGGGCATGTCTATAGCGCCGCGGAGGCGCAAAATATGACGTTTGTTTTGCGGGATGCGGTCAACACCGTTTCAGTCTCCGGATTTTTGTTGCTTTCGTACTGCCCGCCGGGCCTGGATTATGCGACGGTTATCGGTTACCAGTCCGCCGAAGGCTCCCCACCAGCCGGCGAAGATGAGCAGCAGCGGGCGGCTGTCGGCTACCAGGGCATCGAGAAAGGAGGGTGAGGCCGTCATGTCAGCAATGAACGGCAGCACCGCGAAGATGAACAGTCCACCGAGCAGCCCGGCAAGCAGACCGTGCAGTGTTCCGGCATCCCTCGCCTTGAGGCCGGTGAGAAGCCCGGGAACTATCCAAAGCGCGGTTAATGTGATCATCTGCGGTGCGGTAACCCCTTCGATGCCGGCGAACCAGGCCGCCGCCAATACCAGCGTGGCAAGCAGAACAACCAGAACAGCTCCACGCAGAATTGCCGGAATATTCATACAAAAACCTCGAGTTCGGAAGTGAACGGCGATACAGTTGGAGTACTCTTCCTGCCGCCGGAAGAGGGGCACAGGTTACCGGGATAGAGACGACCGATCAATTTCGTTCTCAGCCGTAACCCGAAACCACCGCTCTTTAGCTGGCGGGGTATCCCTCAACCCCGGTGTTTACAGTCCCTGGCAGGGGATTCGAAGCCGCCGGTTTTAGTCAGTGCTTATTTACTTATCAATTTGGGCATGTGCTTTCTCGACTTTTTTCCGAATGAAGCGAACAGCGAGAATCAGAGCTCCGGCGACCAAAGGGATTGCGAATCCGACCACCAGTTCCGGTTTGACCGGCATACCGCCCACCTTGGCTGCCTTGGCCAGATAACCAATCAGACTGACACTGTAGTAAGTGATGGCCGCAACCGACAGTCCTTCCACCGTCTCCTGCAGACGGAGCTGCAGTTTTGCGCGCCGATCCATCGACTCCAGCAGCGACTGGTTCTGTTTCTCAAGAGTCACATCCACGCGGGTACGCAGCAGCTGTGCCGCCTGGGCGATCCGTTTCGACTGGGCTTCCTGGCGACCGCTCACCGAGTTGCAGGTATTCATTGCCGGTACCAGCCGACGGTCCATGAACTCGCGAAAGGTCTGCAACCCGGGAATACGAACCTCGCGCAGATCCTCGATGCGTTTGTTGACCAGTTCATAATAGGCCTGCGCCGCATCCAGCCGGAAGTGACTCGAAGAGATACTGTTCTCAACCTCTATCGCCAGCGCCGTCAGCTCTTCCAGCAGCGCTGCCTCATCACCACTGGTTGACATTGCAGTGGTGATATCCAGCAGGCGCCGATCCCACTTATCCAGTTCTGGCAGCATGTTGCGCGCCATCGGAAAGGCCAACAGCGCCATCATGCGATAGACCTCGATCTCAAACAGACGTTGCAGC
>Ga0256839_1001207_pt1 | contig 31984 bp, 40 predicted proteins | sample 354166metaG_FD_185968 | JGI IMG/M metagenome (GOLD analysis project Ga0256839, IMG submission 185968) | Hydrothermal vent microbial communities from Mid Atlantic Ridge, Atlantic Ocean - 354-166 | ecosystem: Environmental > Aquatic > Marine > Hydrothermal vents | place: Atlantic Ocean: Mid... | reverse complement strand
CAATGGGTTATTGCTATACACATTTTACCCGATCAGGAACCCCGATCCTCTCGTTTTGAACCCCTTTTTATCCGTATATCAATGCCTTGCGCTGACCGCTTGGGAAAATTGGGGAGACACTAGAGTGGCGGCTTGAGCGCCCCCTGAATGTTTCGAATGTTGTCGTTTCGAATGGGGGAGAAATCCGTCTCAGTGCTCCGGCTCCCTGAGACTGCTTGTTTTTTCAAGAATTGATCCTTTGATCGAAATGACGGTGCATCCTCTTTCCTGCGCCAAAATTCCATTTTGAGTTCATCCCCCCCTTAACTAAGCTAATATGATGTGACTGCATTATTCAATGACAAAGGCGTGTCAGGATGCTGGTGAAAGAGGGGTTGGGGGATATCGAAAAAGCCATCGCTTCCATTCGGCGGTGCCCAAGGCCGGTGCCGTTGTTTTGCGGGGTGCAATTTTACGCCTGGGGGGATAGCGAATACATTCCACGTCTGCTGGGTATCGATAATCCTCACCACAAACCCTTTGCCGAGTTGTGGATCGGTGCTCATCCCGATTTGCCCGCCGAAGCGGTCATCGGGGGGGTTAGAGTGCGTTTGGATCGGTTGTTGGAGGAAGCCCCGGAAACCCTGTTGGGCCCCAAGGCCATGGCCGAATATCAAGGAGAGCTGCCTTTTTTGTTGAAGATTCTGGCAGCGGCCCGGCCTTTGTCCATTCAGGTTCATCCCGACAGGGAGCAGGCGGAGAAAGGCTATGCGCTGGAAGATGCGCGAGGCATTCCTTTGGATTCGCCCCGGCGGAACTATCGCGACCGTCATCACAAGCCGGAGCTGCTATGTGCGCTGACGCCTTTCTATCTTCTCAAGGGTTTCCGGCCCGAAGCGGAAATCGCGGAGGTGTTGGCGGCGGTACCGGAGTGGAAAGGGTTGTCGGACTGCTTTCAGCAAAAGGGGCTGCGGGGATTCTACAGTCATCTGATGACCCTCCCGCAGGTCGAAGTGAATGCCTTGCTGGAACCCTTGTTGGCGCGTTTGCGGAATCAACCTGAATACGCCAAGGATCAGCCCGAGTATTGGTTGCTGCTGGCCGATGAACTTTATTCCCAGGGTGGCAATCATGATCGGGGGCTGTTTTCCATTCTGCTGCTGAATTTCCTGTGCCTGCAACCGGGAGAAGGGGTGTTTCAGGGGGCAGGAGAGCTGCATGCCTATCTCCAGGGTGTGGGGGTCGAGATCATGGCCAATTCCAACAATGTGCTGCGCGGTGGGTTGACGCCCAAGCACGTGGATGTCTCAGCGCTTCTCGATGTCCTGAAGTTTCAAGGATGCAAGGCGCAAGTCTTGTCGCCGAAGTATCGGGGGGCGGAGGCGGTGTACGAAGTGCCGGCGAGGGAATTTCTCCTCAGCAGAATCGAACTGGAGAGGGGGAGGCCCTTCAGATCTTCAGGGCCTTTGCGCTTGGGAATCGTGCTCGAGGGTGAAGTGGAGGTTCTGTGGGGGGATGGGAGAATCCGCTTGCGCAAGGGACAATCCTATCTGATTCCCCATGGTTGTCGCTGCAGCTTCCATCCCCGCTCCACAGCGATTGTCTATCAAGGCGCCTGTCGCTATTAAAATTGTGATCCTGATGGTTTCTGGGTACAATTTGCTGTTTTTTACGGCGAATGTATCCATTCGCTCCTTGCTTTACCACCGATCATTGAAGGCGGAAAGCTGTTACAAACCGTAAGGAGCTTATAAATATGCGACATTACGAAATCGTGTTCTTGGTCCATCCGGACCAAAGCCCTCAGGTCCCGGCCATGATCGAGCGTTATCGCGCCATGATAGAAGACCAGGGCGGCAAGATTCACCGGCTGGAAGACTGGGGGCGGCGCCAGTTGGCGTATACGATCCAGAAATTGCATAAGGCCCATTATCTGTTGATGAATATCGAATGCAGCGAGGCGACCATCGAGGAATTGCAAAGTCACTTCCGATTCAACGATGCCATCCTCCGTGAATTGATCATCCGCCGGGACGAAGCGGTTACCGAGCCTTCGCCCATGGCCAAGGAAATGGAAAAAGAACGCAGGTCCGCGCCTGCCGAGCCCGAGCCGGCAGCGTCGGAAGAGACAGCGGCCCCTGAAGAAGCCGCCGGGTCCACTGGCGAAGAAGCATCACCCGTTTCCTGAACAATTGAATTGCGAAGAGACTCATCATGGCAAGATATATCAGAAGACGTAAATACTGTCGTTTCACTGCGGAAGGCATCAAGGAGATCGACTACAAGGATCTCGACATGCTGAAGGAATACATCACCGAAACCGGAAAGATCGTACCGAGTCGAATTACCGGAACCAGCGCCAAATATCAGCGTCAGTTGGCCACTGCGATCAAACGGGCCCGCTATCTGTCCCTGCTGCCGTATTGCGACGCCCATAAATAACACCCATCGTATTTTTCCATGCGATTTGTAGCCGCCTTGATCATGCAGGGGCGCATGCAGGCGATCGCCGTCGCGGCGACCAGCCTCATGCTGGCGCTGCTGCTGCCGCCTTTGAGCTTGCTTTCGGCGGCGGCGGTTGCCCTGGTGACCCTGCGCATGGGTTGGCGGGAAGGGCTCAACACCCTGCTGGCCGCAGCTTTGGCTGCAGGCCTGTTGGGGGCCATCGTGCTGGGAAATTTCGTCTTTCCCGCCATCTACGGGTTGGTGCTCTGGCTGCCGATGTGGGCCGTGGCGCTGCATTTGCGCCAAAGCCGCAATCTCGGGTGGACGCTGGAGCTGATGACCGGCGCGGGGCTCGTCATCGTCTTGCTGGCCTATTTGTTCCATCCCGACCCGTCCGGCTTCTGGTTCCAAAGGCTACAATCGCTGTTTGGGGAAATAGGCGCCAGGGCGGGCATGGATCCCGAGGCCTTGCAGCCGCAAATCAAGGTCATCGCCCGTTATATGACGGGCGTGCTGGCGGCGGGGATGATTTCCAGTCTGGTCTTGAGTTTGTTGTGGGGCCGGTGGTGGCAGGCGGTGCTGTACAACCCGGGTGGTTTCAGGGCCGAATTTCTGGCGGTGCGGTTGCATCCGCCTTTGGCGTGGCTGACCCTGGCGCTGGTGGCTGTGGCCATGGTGGCCGGTGGTCAATGGCGCGAAGCGATGGTCAACGGGCTGCTGGTGCTGTTCGTGTTGTATGTGGCGATTGGAACGGCGGTCGCCCATGCGATCTTTTCCGCCAGAGGGATGAAGCTGTGGTTATACGCGCTGTATGGATTGATGCTGTTCGTTCCACATGTTTTTCTCCCTGTGGCGTTGGTGGGATTTTCGGATATCTGGCTGGACTGGCGGGCCAGATTCGTGCCCGCGGATAAACCTGTTTAACTTTTGAGGTAAAGACTGATGGAAGTGATTCTTCTGGAGAAAATCTCCAATCTCGGGGACTTGGGCGAGCGAGTGGAAGTGAAGCCCGGTTATGCCCGTAATTTTTTGATCCCCCAGGGCAAAGCCGTGCGGGCAACCGCCGCCCGTATCGCCGAGTTCGAAAAACAGCGGGCAGAACTGGAAAAGAAAGCCGCGGAAGTGCTGGCGGCGGCGCAGGCGCGGGCCGGAAAACTGGGCGAGCTGGAAGTAGAGATCACCCAGAAGGCCGGGCCGGAAGGCAAGCTCTATGGTTCGGTGGGTACTCAGAATATCGCCGACGCGGTGACCGCGGCCGGCGTTCCGGTCAGCCGCCAGGAAGTGCGCCTGCCAGAAGGCCCGTTGCGTCACACGGGCGAATACGAGATCGAACTGCAATTGCATCCGGACGTGATCGCCACTGTCAAAGTGGTTGTGCGCCCGGAGTAAACTCGCGTACATTTTTTATATTGATTGGGCGGCCCCGGTCAGACGGGGCCGTTCCGATGGTGCGTCGCCTTTCACAAGTCGATTTTCCCCAGGGGCTGGATAGTGATTTCCTGGGTCAATTCCTGGTAAGACAGCACCGGAAGTTCGTACAGGTCGTTTTCCAGCAGTTTTCTGACATAACGGCGGATATCCACGGAAGTGATCAGAACCGGCTGGGATGGCGAGTGTTCCAGGTCGCCTACGAGGGCTTTGACCTTGCCGACGAGCGTGTGGATGGTTTCGGGGTCGAGGGCCAGATAACTTCCACCGGAGGTCTGGCGGATGCCGTTGCGGATGGTTTCTTCCAGGTCCGGACTGAGTAAATAAGCCGGAAGAAGATTCAGGCCGTGGCTGTATTTGTAACTGATATAGCGCCGCAGACTGCTTCGCACATACTCTGCCAGCAGAACCGTATCCTTCTCCTTCTGTCCCCATTCGACCAGGGCTTCCAGAATGGACCTCAAGTTGCGGATGGAGATTTCCTCGGACACCAGGCGTTGCAGCACTTCCGTGATCTTTTGCAGCGGCAACACCCGTTGTAACTCTTTCACCAATTCGGGGAAATCACTTTCCATCTTTTCCAGGAGATAACGGGTTTCCTGGATGCCGATGAATTCACCGGCATATTTTTTCAGCACGAAAGACAAATGATAGGTGAGGATCTGCGCCGGTTCGAGAAAGGAAATCGAAGCCTGGCGCATTTTCTCCCTGAATTCGCAGGCGACCCACACCGTATGCAGACCGGGCAGGAAATCTTCATCGGTGGTATAGGGGATTTTGAGAATGTCGAGGTGGTCGGGGCTTTCCTTGCAGAACAGACTGGATGGATCTATTTTCCCCCGAGCCATTGGAATTTCCTGAACGAGAATATGATAGGCGCCCTGATCCAGATTGGCGTTGAAGCGTAAGTGGGTTCCTGGAAAGGGGACTCCCAGATCGAGATACAACGCCTGCCGGATTTGGAGCAATTCCTGATTGAGCGTGTGCGCGTCGATGTGGGGTTCCAGCCGGGCGTCCACGTCGATCAGCAGGGGGACGGTGAGGGAGAATTCTTCGTGGGGCTGAGCCGGCTGTTCCGGTTGCGTCTGGCCCGCGCGCGCCATGGCCGGGACCGGGGTTGTCGCCAAGCCGGCGGCTTCGGGTGTCTGCATGCGTGTCAATAGAAATCCCAGGGTCGATACGGTGAGCCCCAGCGCCAGGAACACCGGGGTCGGGAATCCGGGCACCGCCGCGAACAGGAACATCAGGCAACCGCCGATGAGCAGTGCCTTGGGCTGGGACATCAGCTGACTGCCGATGTCGCTGCCGAGGTTGGTGGATTCTTCCGTGGTGACCCGGGTCACGATGATTCCGGCGGTGATGGAAATCAGCAACCCCGGAATCTGGGAAACCAGCCCATCGCCGATGGTGAGGATGGAGTAAGTATTGAGGGCTTCATCGGCGCTCATGCCATGCTGGAGCACCCCGATACTGATCCCTCCCAGGATATTGACCACGATGATGATGAGTCCGGCGATGGCGTCACCTTTGACGAACTTCATGGCTCCGTCCATGGAACCATAGAGCTGGCTCTCTTTTTCCACCAACCCCCGCCGCCTGCGTGCCTCCTCCATGTCGATCAGCCCGGCCCGCATGTCGCCGTCGATACTCATCTGTTTGCCCGGCATGGCGTCGAGAGAGAATCGGGCACTGACTTCCGCCACCCGTTCGGAACCTTTGGTGATCACCAGAAACTGGACAATGGTGATGATCAAGAAGATCACCGCCCCTACGATCAGATTGCCCGCCACCACGAAATCCCCGAAGGCATAGATGATTTCACCCGCATCGGCCTGGAGGAGAATGAGGCGTGTGGTGCTGATCGACAGGGCGAGCCGGAACAAGGTGGTGATGAGCAGCACCGAGGGAAATGCGGAAAAGGCCAGGGGGGAATCGATATAGACGGCCACCATCAACAGGATGACACCGGAAGTCATGTTGACGGCGATCAGCCCGTCGATGAGCTCGGTGGGAAGTGGAATGATCATCATGAAGATGATGGCGACCACCAACACCGCCAGGAGGATGTCGTTGCGTGAGGTCAGAAGCAACAGCGCTTTTTGGAGGCGCTCCAGATTCATGGCCGCGTTTCCCGCAGGTAGCGAGAGAACGCTTCGCGCGCTTGCTCTTTTTTGCCCCATCTCCACAAGGCCTGTGCCTGCAGTAACCGGATCGGAGCGTGTTCCTGCCCTTCGCCGCCGGCAGCGAGGTAGCGTCGGCAGGCATCCAGCGCTTCCTGATGACGATGCATACGAATCTGGGTCCAGGCCAGCATCTTCAGGGTTTCGGGGTCTTCCGGGTCCAGGGCGAGCAGTCCCTGGAGCAGGGGGAGAGCGCGTTGGGGTTGATGGAACTCCAGGTGTATGTGAGCGAGCAATTTGACGAATTGCCGTTGATGAGTATCGAGCATCAGGCTTGCAGCAGCAGGTTGCGGTAGGTGGAGAGCAGTTCCCGCAGCTTCATTTCCTGGTCGAGCGCCTGCTGTAATGCCGTGATCTCCGGGGGGGAGGATTTTCCAGCGGCATTCAGGCTCTCCAGACATTGCCGCAGACGGTTTTCATAGGCAAGGGGGGACAACATCTCCTGATCGGGGATCCGGGGGCGGATGAACTCCCTCATCCTTTGCTCCAGTGAGTCGGTGTGCCACAGGGCGTCCAGGCGTTTTGGCAGAGGCTCGCCCCGTGGCTGGTATTGCGACCGGGGCAGTGTCGCCCGTTCTTCGGCGGGCAGGATGGCTTCCAGCCCCGTGGCTGGCATGTCCGGCCGGTTTTTCAAGGGATCCATGGCTATTCTCACCTAGAGGAATTGATGTTCGGACGCCAGCAGGCACTCAATCGCACGTTCCAGATCGAGCAGTGATTGTCGGTCGGGATCCAGCCGGATGGCGAATACCAGCAATCCATCCGGTGACAGGGCGCAATGAACCGGAAAGGGAATCGAGGAATCATTGCCGCTCAACCGCAGGGCGCGTTCGCTGAGCCGGGGATCCTGAAGCGGCGTCAGGGGACTGATCAAATACACCAGCAGAACCTCCTTCGCCGTTTCGAAGACGATCCTGCCCCGGTCTGCGAGCTCCAGCTCCATGGATCCCTCTCCCTTCCATTCGTCGAGATTCATGCCCAGAGAGCGGAGGAAATCGTTCACCAGAGAGGCAGCCATTGATTATTCCCCCTCCGTCGCCTTGTCCAGAGCCTGTTGCAGCACGCCAATCAGTTTTTCCCGTTGTTCCGCCGTATCATAGAAGCGCAGCGGAATCTGACGGGCCAGGCCGGTGAATTCACGCAGGAAATAAATCCGGTCCTCCGGTCTGGTCATTCCCGCCCGCAGGGCGATGGCAGCCACCTGATCGGGTTGCAGCCATTGCTGTTGTCTCAGGGAAACCAGTTCCCGCAGCAGAGTCGGGCTGTCGTAACCGGGGTTCAATCCGCGTTTTTCCACCCGCGCGAGCAGCTGTTTTCCCGAATCCAGAAGGCTGACGAGGGTTTCCAGCCTGACGATGTCATCGAGCACGGCCTGCAGTTTCGCCTTGTCTATGGAGGTGCCGTCCGCGTTCAGATCGGCGGCGAGGGCCGCCAGCAGAAAGCGGATCCCTTCCGTCAGCCCCGCCTGCCCGAATTTCTCCTGCAGCAGTTCATACGATTTTTCCAGGGAGTTGGGTTGCAGAACCAGATCGCGATAATCCGAGCGGAGTTTCCGCAAGTCTCCCAGTTCGGGAGAGGCGTGTTTCGCCGCCACGGCGGAAACGTTCAGGCCGGAACGGACTTCGGGACCGCGGGTGTCGATCAGACTGTGGGCGGCCTCTCCGATGACGCGCCTCAAGCCCGGGTCATCGATGGCTTCCGGCTGTGACAGCAGGGTCAATGCCCCATATTGCAACGAGGGGTCGTCGAAGAAACGTTCGGCTTCCTTCAAGGCATGTTCACTGTCCCGCTGCGGCAGGTGCCGCAACCGTTCCCTGAGGCGGGCGAGCTTTCCCGCGTCGAGATCGGGAAGGTTGCGTTGCATTTCCCGCAGAGCCTGCATTTCCTCGATCTTCCGGATGCGTTCGACCTGCCGGCTTGCGCCCTCGTCTTTTTGGATCTCTCTGCGGGCCAGGGATTTTTCTCTTTCCTCGGCGATACTGAAGGTCAGTTCCTCGGCCGCATCTTCTATCCTGGAGGTGGGGTTGAGAGTGACTCTGACCCGCTCTCCCCGGTATCGCCCCTCGACCGGTCCGGATGAGAGGGCGCCACCAGCTGATGGTTTCACCCCCTGTTCAGAATTGAGTCTGATGTCGAACCCGGTCATGGCGATTGAAAAAGTCTCCCGGCTTTCACGCATAGTTTGTCATCAAGGCTATGCTATAAGTGACGCTTGTCAACCGGGAGTTGCATGGATCATGGGAAAAATCGATGAAACCTGTGAGCGGGGTGTGCTCGTGCTTGCACCAGCGGGCAGGTTGGACGCGGATACTTCCCCCGCCTTGGAAGCGAGGCTGGGAACTGTGGATGATGAGGCCAACGGGATCATTCTCGACCTCGGCGCCACCGAATACATCAGCAGCGCTGGCTTGAGGGTGATTCTGGCGGCGGCCAGGCAGAACATGGTGGCGGGGCGTCCCTTTGTCCTCTGCCGGTTGGTTCCGGCGGTGATGGATGTGTTTCACATGACCGGTTTTCATCATATTCTCACTATCCAGCCCGATCTTGAGGCGGCGATGAACCGGATCGTGCCGGGGTCTCCATGAGCCGGTTGGCGTATATCACCGAATTGCTCACCGATGCGGTGGAGGAAACCCGTCTGCTGGAAGTCCGGGGAAAGGTCAGGGAGGTGGTCGGAACCCTCATCAAGGCCACGGTTCCCCAGGTGAAGATCGGTGAGGTCTGCCTGCTGAGTAATCCGGGGGAAACTTTCCAGTTGCCCGCCGAGGTGGTGGGGCTGTCCGGTGACACCGCCTTGCTGACCCCTTTGGGAGAGATGGTCGGGATTTCCTCCGGCACCGAGGTGATCGCCACCGGTACCACCCACCGGGTCGGCGTGGGGCCGGGTTTGCTTGGACGGGTGTTGGACGGCATGGGGCGGCCGATGGATTCTGACACCCGGGGCAAGCTGGCCGTCGATCGTTACTATCCGGTCTATGCCGATCCGCCGGATCCCCTGTCGCGCCGTCTGATCCAACGGCCGTTGTCTCTGGGGGTGCGGGCCATCGATGGTCTGTTGACCTGCGGTGAAGGCCAGCGAATGGGCATCTTCGCCGCCGCCGGCGGCGGGAAGAGCACGCTTCTGGCCATGTTGGTCAAGGGGGCCGCGGTGGATGTCACGGTGTTGGCCCTGATCGGCGAGCGGGGGAGGGAGGTTCGGGAATTCATGGAGCGGGATCTGGGGCCCGAAGGGATGGCGCGCTCGGTTCTGGTGGTCGCCACCTCCGACCGGCCTTCCATGGAACGGGCCAAGGCGGCCTACGTGGCCACGGCGGTGGCGGAATACTTTCGCGACGAGGGAAAACGGGTGTTGCTGTTGATGGATTCGGTCACCCGTTTCGCCCGGGCGCTTCGGGAGATCGGTCTTGCCAGTGGAGAGCCGCCCACCCGCCGTGGTTTCCCGCCCTCGGTGTTCGCCACCTTGCCGAAACTGATGGAACGCAGCGGGCAGTCCGACAAGGGTTCCATCACCGCGCTCTATACGGTTCTGGTGGAAGGGGACGATATGACGGAGCCCGTGGCCGACGAAACCCGCTCGATTCTCGACGGCCACATCATCCTGTCGCGTAAACTGGCGGCGGCCAATCACTATCCCGCCATCGACATACTCGCCAGCACCTCGCGGGTGATGAACGCCGTCACCGATCCGGATCACCGCGAGGCGGCGGCGAAGCTGCGTCAGTTGCTGGCCAAATACGACGAAGTGGAATTGTTGCTCAAGATCGGGGAATACCAGCAGGGGAACGATCCGGAGGCCGACCGGGCGATTGCCGCCATCGAACCCATCCGGCGTTTTTTGCGCCAATCCGTCGATGAGCGGGTCGGTCTGGAGGAAACGGTCGCGGCGATGCAACAAATTGTCTGAGGCCGTCACCCATGTGGGAGGAACTGCACAGAATCAAGTGCTTCCGGGAGCGAAAGGCGGCGGCCGAAGTGTTTCGCTGTCAGCGCCTCCTGGAACAACGCAAGCGGGAAGCAGATCATGCCAAAGCCATGGTGAGGGAACATCGGGAATACAGAATGTTCCGGGAGCGGTCCCTGTTCGAGGAAATCGAAGGCCGACAGATCCAGCTTCGCCGGCTCGAACGAATGCGTGGCGAGATTGCGCGGATGCGGGAGGCCGAGGCGCTGCTGCAACAGAAGGTGGTTTCGGCGGAGAAAGCACTCGAGGAGTCCCGCCGGGCATGGGATGAACGCCGCCGGCAACATGACCTTGCGGCGCGGGAAAAAGAAAAATTCGTGCAATTGCTCGAAATTCACCGGCGGGAAATCGCCCGGGCCCTGGAAAAAGGAGAGGAAATGGAACTGGAGGAATTTTCGCCACCCGCCGGAGGGCTTGGATGAAGATATCCCCGTCACGCGGCAAAGGGGAACCTGACGGCTCCGCCTCTCCAGGCGGGACATCATCCCCCGACGAGCAAACGGCCAGGCGTTTCGAACGTCTGCTGCAAAGGCCTGCTGAAGGACAGCGGTCGGCGAATCACGGTGGTTCCGCTCAAAAACAGGTCGTTCCGGCCTCGTACCCGGCGAAAGTCCGGCAGACCGGGGAATCCTTTCCGACGGGCGAGGCGGTCGCAGCCAGGGCTTCCGGCCAGTCACGGAAAGATGAATGGCGCCATGGGCAGGATATCCCCGATGACAAGCGGCGCGATGGCCGGGATGACGGCGAACAGGCCCGGGCCCTGCCGGGGGATCGTATTCTTGCCGCGATGGGGGGAAGTGAACCGGAACCGGTCCAGAAGGCGCGTGGTTCCGGATGGGAGTTGGGTGATCTGGCCCAGAAACTGGCCGGGCGGATTCTCGTGGCCGCCGAGGCTGGAGATTCCACTTCCCGGGAGGTGCGGATCCGGCTCAAGGATTCCGTGCTTCCGGGAACCGAAATCGTCCTGCGGAGAAAGCGGGGCGGCGTGGAAATCCGGTTCCAGGCAAGCGATACCGATGCGCTGCGGCTATTGAATACCCACCTGGACGATTTGCGACAGGCGCTCGATGCCCGGTTGGGGGACAGGATGCCGGTTTCCCTCTCGGTTTCGACCACCGACGCCGGTGAAGGGAGGCCGGAGGACGGCCGTTCCCGCAACCGCCGGGAATTCGACGAGGAGTGGGACTCGGATGATACCTGATAGGGGAACGGAAGCGGCTGATTTCCAACCGGCCGTTGTCGCCGGTTACGCGCTCCAGGCCATCAACCGGCTGGCCGGCAGGCGGGTGGAAGCCACGGTCTCGCAGGGGGAGAGGACGATCCGGCTGGAGCTGGCTCCCGGCGTCCCTTTTGCCGCCGGGCATTGGCTGGCCCTGGAAGCTGAGGCCGGCAGGTTCTGGCTGGGTTTGACTTCAGCCGCTCTCGATGCCTTGGTGCAACCGGTCGTTGGAGCGGTTCGTTTTCGGGAACTGGATGAGACATTGGGGGAGGCGGTGGTGGCAACGGCCCTCTCTCAATGGCTGGAACAGGTCGAAGTCTTCCAGGGATGCGCGTTCGAGCTTGAGTCGGCGTCCGCTTCCGAACCCGGAAAGGATCTGCCCCGTTTCGGCTTGTACTGTCATGAAGAGACAGGGCGCTGTCAATGGGGAGTGATGGTCGCCGATGCCAGGGCCTGCCGATGGATGGCAGCCAGGCTAGACCTCCTTCCAGCGCCCGGCTGGAACGGGAAATGGGCCGGTTTGCCGCTTTTCCTGTCATTGGTCCTCGCGCGCATGTCTCTTGCGCAGCGGGAACTTGCCGGTTTAGCGCCAGGGGACATTCTGCTGCCTCCCTTGCAGGAGCCTTTCCGGCTCCGGCTTGAAAATGCAGTGGATGGGTTGGGGTTGGGAGTGGCCAGGCTCGATGGCCGTTCCCTGATTATTGAACACTGGTTGGAGCAGTTGATGACTGAACAGGCACAGGAAGACCAGCCGCCGTTGACCGCTTTGGAAAACCTGGAGGTGGCGCTTCATTTTGAATTGGGACGTTTGCAGCTTCCGTTGGCCCGGTTGCGGGAATTGGGCGCCGGTGCCGTGTTGCCGCTGGACGGGGATATCCGGCAACCGGTGTCGATCCATGTCAACCGCCAACTGGCGGGACGCGGGGAGATCGTCCGGATCGACGAACGGCTGGGGATCAGGATCACCGAATGGTTGGGGTCGGAGCTTCCATGAATGGAATGCCTGATCCGCAGGTGCTCATTCCGGCGTTGGCGCTGCTGGCGCTGGTGCCCTTCATCGCCGTGATGACCACCTCCTTCGTCAAGCTGGTGGTGGTGTTGTCGCTGGTCAGAAACGCCCTGGGGGTACAGCAGATCCCGCCCAACATGGCCCTCCATGGACTGGCGCTCATCCTGACCCTCTACATCATGGCGCCGGTTGTGCTCCATATCAAGGAAACCATGGCCGGGGCCGATTTGCAAAACGCCGACAGTGCCCGCCTGGAGCAGCTTCTGGAACAGGGCGGGGCACCGCTCAAAACGTTTCTACTCAAGCATTCCGAGTCCAGGGAACGGGCCTTCTTCGTCAGAACGGCCCGCTCACTGTGGCCTCAAGCCGAAGCGCTGGCGGTCACCGAGGATAATTACCTGGTTCTGATTCCGGCCTTCACCGTGACGGAACTGACCGCCGCCTTCAAGATCGGGTTCTTGCTGTACCTTCCTTTCATCGCCATCGATCTGATCATCTCCAATATCCTGCTGGCGATGGGCATGATGATGGTATCGCCGATGACGATCTCCCTGCCGTTCAAATTGTTGTTGTTCGTGCTTCTGGACGGTTGGACACGGCTGATCCACGGGCTGGTTCTGACCTATCAATAGGAGGGGATATGGCCTCGGCCCATCTTGTCGATTACGCCAGCCAGGCGATGCTCCTGATCCTGATCCTGTCACTGCCGCCGATTGTGGCCGCAGCGCTGGTCGGTACGCTGGTCAGCCTGCTGCAGGCCCTGACCCAGATTCAGGAACAGACCCTTTCGTTCGCTTTCAAACTGGTGGCGGTGATCGTCACGCTTTTTTTTACCGCCACCTGGCTGGGTGAGGAGCTTTTCCGCTTTGCCCTGCGGGTCTTCGATCATATCGGCCAACTCTGACATGCCGTTTTCCGCCGCCGCGATGCAGGATCTCATGCCAGCCCTGATTCTGGGAATGGCCCGTATGGCGGCGGCTTTCACCCTGTTGCCGATTCTGGGGAACCAAGTGTTGCCGGGTTCGCTTCGCAACGGGGTGATTGCCAGTTTGAGTCTGGTCTTGTTGCCCATGCATCTGGCGGCGTTGCCTTCACCCGCCCCTGGAGCCTGGGAACTGGCCGGACTGGCGCTGAAGGAGGTTCTGATAGGACTGGTGCTGGGGTATCTTGCGGCGGTGTTTTTTTGGGCGCTGGAATCGGCGGGTTTTTTCATCGACAACCAAAGGGGCGCCACCATGGCCAGTTCCATCGATCCCCTGACCGGTTCCCAGACGTCACCATTGGCGATTCTCCTGATACAGGTGCTGAACGCGGTGTTCTTTCTCGGCGGGGGATTCCTGGTGTTCATCGGCGCCTTGTACAAAAGCTATCAGTGGTGGCCGCTGTTCACCTTTTTTCCTTCCCTGGAGGCGGCCGCTTTTGGGGAGTTGTTGATGGGCCAGGTGAATCTTCTCATGAGCATGGCGGTACTGCTCGCGGCGCCGCTCCTGTTGCCGATGTTCCTGGCCGAGTTCGCCCTGGCGCTGATCAGCCGGGCGGCGCCCCAGCTGAGCGTGTTTTTTCTGGCGATGCCGATCAAAAGCGCCTTGGCCAATCTGCTTCTGGTGTTGTATCTGGGGCTTTTGATCGGCTACTTCGAGGAACGCCTGGGCGAGATCGGCGCCGTCTTCATGGAGCTGGGGCGGAGCTGGCGGTGAGCGAGAAGACCGAGCAGCCGACCGCGAAAAAAATCCGCGACGCCCGCAAGAAAGGCGAGGTGGCCTTCAGCAAGGAGGTCAACGCGGCGGTCTTGATCGTGGCGGTATTCGCCTGGTTCGCCGGTATGGGGGATTTCTACTCTCAACATATGGGGCGAATGCTACTGCTGCCGATCGAATTCATAAATATGCCGTTCGATCTGGCCTGGCCCCGGGTGGCGAAGGCCGTGGCCCGGGAAGCTTTGCTCATGACGCTTCCGTTGCTGGGGCTGGCGGCGGTGCTGGGGGTGCTGGCCGGTTTTCTGCAGGTCGGCCCCCTGTTCACCCTGGCGCCGCTCAAGCCTGAACTGAAAAAACTCAATCCCGCCTCGGGGATCAAGAAAATCTTTTCCCTGAAGAATGTGCTCGAGTTTCTCAAATCGGTTCTCAAGATCGTTTTTCTGGGCGTGCTGCTGTGGGTGCTGATACGCGGTTCCCTCGACGCCATTCTCAAACTTCCGCGCTGCGGTCTGTCCTGTCTTCCCGGGCTCATCGGGGCGTTGATGATGCGGATCGCCCTGTATTCCGGGGCGGCTTTCATCGTGATCGCCGCCGCTGACTACGCCTTCCAGAAACGTCAATATATCAAGAAGCTGATGATGACCAAGGAAGAGGTCAAACGGGAATACAAGGAATCGGAGGGGGATCCGATGATCAAGAGCAAAAGGCGGCAATTGCACCGCGAATTGATGACCCACAACATGCTGCAGAATGTGCGCCGGGCGTCGGTGGTGGTCACCAACCCCACCCATATCGCCGTCGCCCTGATCTATGAGGAAGGGGAGACTCCGCTGCCCCTGATCGCCGCCAAGGGGGAAAATCTGCTGGCGCGGCGGATCATCGAAATCGCCCGTGAAGAGGGGATACCGGTGTTGGAAAACGTCCCCCTTGCCCGGGCCCTGCATCGGCAGGGGGAGATAGACCGTTATATTCCCCCGGATCTGCTCGAGCCGGTCGCTGAAGTGCTGCGCTGGGTCCAGTCTCTGCAGGCCCGCTGATGCCGGTGGGGCGGTGGCGGTTCGACGGCCGGATGTCCGAATTGCCGAGGCTGCACCGCGAAGTGGCGGAATTCGCCCGCCGCAACGGGATTTCCAAAAAGCTGGAAGGAGAAGTGGCGCTGGTGCTGGAGGAGTGGTTCGTCAATGTCGTCAACCATGGTCTGAAAGAAGTACAGCGGCCGCTGATCGAGATTACTCTGAAGCGGGAGGCGGAATGGTTGATCGTCGAGCTGAGGGACAACGGGATTGCGTTCGACCCCTGGCGGATTCCCGCCCCGGACATCACGTCCTCCCTGCATGAGCGGGCGGTCGGAGGGCTGGGGATTCATATGATCCGGTCGATCATGGATCGTCTCGGATATTGCCGTGAAGGCGATCTCAACCTCAGCCGGCTGGCCAAGAAAATAGGCGGGAAGCGATGAAACCCGGGCTCAACCGGCGTCTCACTCTGCATCTGCTGGGGGTGACCCTGCCGATTTTGCTGCTGATCGTTGCCGGCGTGTTCCAGTACGCGGCCAGGGCATTGATCGTCCAGTCCGATGCCCGGGCGGGTCTCGCGGCGGCGCGGGTGGAGCTGCAAATTCTGGCGGTCTTGAGGCCGGTGGCCGAACTGCCCCGCAGTCTCGCCATTCTGCTGGCCAATCGTCCCCCGCCGGCGGACCGGTTGCAGGCGATTTTGGTCCAGGCCCTCGAAACGGTTCCCGAAGTCTATGGCATGGCGGTGGCGGCCGAGCCCGATCGCCTGTATCCCGGAACGGGTCAATTCTGTCCCTATGTTTACCGCGAGGGTGGAAAGATCCACTTCAAGCGTCTGGACACGCCCGATTACCGTTACCTTGCCACGGACTGGTACCGACTCCCGAGAATGTCGGGCCAGGGGAGGTGGAGCGAGCCCTATTTCGATAAAGGGGGCGGCGAGGTGCCGATGTCCACCTACTCGGTTCCCATCGGGGGCTCCCGTGGCGATGGATTCAAGGGGGTCGTCACGGCCGATCTCTCGCTGGCGAAGTTGGGTGATCTGGTGAATGCGGCCGAGTTGCCCGCGCGGGGAACCGCAGTCCTGATATCGGCGGCGGGAAAGGTGTTGGCGCGTTCCGGGGATACCCATGACCCTTTGCCCGGATCATGGCTGGCTCAGATCCGGGGCAGCTTGAAGACCCAGTCTGGCACTTCCCGGGTATTGACCCTGGGGGGAGCGGAGCGGTGGCTGCCTGCGTTCGTGAACCATTTGCGGCGTTTCGATTCCGAGGGGAATCCGGAGGCGGTCGGCTCCATGAGGGCCGTTCTGGAGCCGGTCGGGAAAACCGGCTGGACGCTGGCCGTATTGATCCCCCTCGATCGTCTCTACGCGCCCCTGTACCGGCTGTCCACGGTACTGCTCATTACCGGCGTGCTGGGTATCCTGCTGGCGGTTCTGGCGATCATGATCGTCACCCGCCGGGCCACAGGAGATATCGAACGCTTCGCCGCCGTCGCCCGGAAAATCGCGGACGGGCATCTCGACGCGGCGGTGCCGGGGGACATGGCCACCCTGGAACTGGAGCACTTGGCGCTGGCGTTTCGATCCATGCAGCAGTCCCTGAAGCGGCATCTGCGCCGGCTGGTCGATGAAACCGCCAAACGCGAGCGAATGGAAAATGAGCTGAGGATCGCCCGCGACATCCAGATGGAACTGCTTCCCGGAGCGTTTCCATCCACCGGCGGGCGGGTCGATGGCCATGCGCTTATCGAACCGGCGCTGGAGGTGGGCGGGGATTTCTACGATTTTTTCCTGGTCGGCGGACGCAGGCTGTGTTTCGTCGTCGGGGATGTTTCCGGAAAGGGGGTGCCGGCTTCGCTTTTCATGGCCATGACCAAGACCCTGATCAAGGGAACCGCGGGGGGGGGCGAAGCGCCCGGAAAAGTCCTGAAACGGGTCAATCAGGCGTTGCAGGAAGGGAACGAAAGCGCCATGTTCGTCACGGTCTTTCTGGGGATTCTGGATCTCGAGAGTGGGGTTCTGGAGTATGCCAACGCCGGACACCCGCCGCCGCTGCTGGTGGACGCCCACGGTTGTGACTGGTTGCCGTCGGGCGACCCTTTGCCGCCCGTGGGCGCCTGGCCGGATGTGCGCTATCCCTCGTTTCGGCGGGTGCTGAAAGGTGGTGCGCTGATTTTTGCCTATACTGATGGAGTGAGCGAGGCAACCGGAGAAAACAGTACGTTGTTTGGCATGGAAAGGATAACCGCCGCTTTTGGGGGATGGGCGTCCGGCACCGCCGCCGGGGCGATCGAGCAGGTCCGGCGGGAAATGAGCCGTTTCGTCGGAAATCATCCGCAGGCCGATGACATGACCATGGTGGCGGTGAAATGGATCCCGGAGGATGAAAGTAAACCCGGCGCTCCCGACCGGGGGGATGCGGAACCGTCATCGGCCCGATGAACGGGTTGCGTTTCCCGACAGCCCTGCCTTCCCAGAGTCTTCAAAGACCTTCCGCGGGAACGGGAGGTGCCGCAGGCCGCCGTCTTGCCGGAACTAAAGACATGAACACGACCGGGATTGCCGCAGCTCCACCTTTCCGTGACTTGAGGCAAGAGGGCGCTATGTTGCAGCGGGTGATTCAAAAGGAAGAAAAAGAACTGATCGATGCTGCCAGGGCCGGGGATCGTGAAGCGTTGGGGGTGTTGTTCGTCCGTCATCAGGAGCGGATCCGGAAATTTTTGCGCAAGCGTATGGGAAGCGAGGCGGACGTCGAGGATCTGGTTCAGAACGTGTTTCTGGAAATGACCCGGACCATCGGCGCTTACGAGGAGAGGTCGGCCTTTTCCACCTGGGTGTTGGGCATCAGCATGAACCTGGTGCGTAATTATTACAGCCGTTCTCCGGCTTTTCGCCATCGGTTCGTGGAGGTGTCCGAACTTGCCTCCCTCCCGGCCGCCGAGTCCGATGGTCCCGGCGAGAAGGCGGATTCGGCCCAGCGGTTTCAGAGGATTCGCGAGGCGATCGCCGGCCTTCCCGCCAATCTGCGCGATCCTCTGGTACTGGTGGTCTATCAGGGAATGAGCTACGAAGAAGCCGCCGAATGCCTGGGTATCGGGCTCTCGGCGCTGAAAAGCCGGATTTTCCGCGCCCGCGGCTGGATACGGCGGTTCCTCGATGAAGATTCATGTTAGACACAACAAACATGGGTTTCCCGTCACTTAACAGTGACACGAAGGGACGGTTGTTGAAATTCATCCATTTTCGTTCATTACATGAAGATAAGACCAACTGGACAGGGAATCGAACCGCCTGCCGAATCGCCGGTGCAGGGTACGCGGACCGGCTCCGTGAAAAAGCAGGCGGGGGAGTCTGTGCCTCCTCCGACCGACGGTCGCGCCGGGGTGGCCAATCCGGCGCGACCGCGGCTCGCGATGCCGGTAGGCGGGAGGGCGGACGCCACGATTTTGCCGGCATTGTTGGGCAAGCTTCAGTCCCCGCCGGTTTCACCCGCGGCGTTCGTGGATCGCCTGCGGCGCCTCGCCGGCCAGTCCTCCTCCCGGGCCGTGGCGGTCGAGACAATGGCCACCGCTTTGAATGCACTCCATGGGAGCCGCCGTCTCGAGGGCATGCAAGCTTGGATACGGGCCGGCGAGTGGGAGCCGGATGAAAGGCTGGCGGGCGTCCGGCTGCTGACCTGGGTCAGTGAACGGCTTGGCGATTCCCGTGAGCCCTTGGCCGAGCGACTTACGGCCCGGTTCGCCGCAGCCGGTCTGGACGAGCTGGAAGCGGCCCACCAGGGGTGGCGTACCGCTGGTATTCTCCAGGCCGTCCAGCTGGTGTGGGAGCAGGGCGGGGGAGGGATCGATGACGCGGGGGGGGCGGAGCCCATCGCCGGCGCGCTGGGGCGACACCCCGTGAGCGAAAGGATATCCGCCGAGGCCCGGGAGATATTGAAGCGCTATCTTCCACCTGTCTCCTCCGGTCCGCTGCGGCTGTGAATTTTTGCAACTTATCCCCTCAGGGCGCCACTTACCTTCCTGAAACACTCATACCAAGGAGCAACAACCATGACCGAGCGTGACGTGACCACCGAATCCCAGTCCCTGATCACCCAAGCGGAAGCCCTCATTGAAGAGGTGGAGAAAAACCGCGGAGAGATTGAAAAATTGTACGACCGCCATGGGTTGAGTCGGGAGGACCTGGACAAAATCATAGAAAAGGGCATGGCGGCCCTGACGCCGGAGCAGAAGGCCGAAATCGAGCGTGATGAAATCGAGTGGCGGCGCGGGATTGAAGAAATCCTCAGATCCCCGGATGCGCCCCAGGCACCCCGGGTGCATCCGGGGATGGTGAGAATCTGAATTCAGGAGGAAATGACCGATGACGACCGATATCCAGACCAATCCCAACATTCAGGCCGTCGGCGGCGACCAGTTCGTCGATGGCACCGGCCAGAGCATGGATCTGCAGGATCTGATCATGGCCATCGAGTCCAAGCGGGCGGATCTGCTCGACAAGCAATTGGCCGATCAGGCCAATCAGATGAGGAAACTGAATCACGAAATCGCCGTGGCGAATAAAATGCTGGCCTTTGCCCGTACCCAACAAAGTGCCGTGCTTGGGGGAGGGATTAGCAGGGACGACTCGGAAATTGTTACGGACAAGATGACTTTCAGGCAATGGGCGCAGCAAAACGGCATCAGTTTGAAAGACGCTAACACAGATAACCTCCACGATAAAAATGAATGGGCGGCGATCATAGAAAATGTCAAAGGCCACATTGACACGCTCAACTCCACCTCGCAGATGGAGATGATCCGCCTGCAATCGCTGATGAACAAGCGCAACCAGGCCTACGAGTTGATGACCAACGCCCTGCAGAAGCTGTCGGGTTCGGTCGACAAGATCATCGCCAATATACGCTGATATGGAGGAAAGCTTATGAGCACTGCGACCCAAGCCATGCCCGACGCCGGGCAGATCGAGAAGACCGCCGCCCTGATCCAGGAGGTGCTGGAAAACGGCGGCACCCTGGGGGATCTGAAGGGTTTTACCCCTGAGGAAATGGAGGCGGTCTACAGCCTCGCCTACAATCTGCATCAGCAGGGGCGTTTCGAGGAGGCGGAAAAACTGTTCCAGTTCCTGTGTTTCTACGAGCACCTGGACAAGCGCTTCTGGATGGGCCTGGGGGCCTGTCGTCAGCAACTCAAACGGCATCGGGAGGCCATCGAAGCCTATTCGGTGCTGGGGATGCTGGATATGGAAAATCCCTATCCCCCGTTGCATGCCGCCGATTGCTACGTGGCGCTGGGGGACATGGAAAAGGCCGAAAGCGCCCTGGAGGCGGCGCTCCACTGGTCTGGCGAGCGTCCGGAATACGCGGAGGTGAAAAGCCGCGCCGGGTTGCTGCTGCGGGCGATCCAGTCGCCCGGGGAGGCGGGGGCATGACCGCCGTCGACACATCCATGGCGATGCCGGGAGCCATTTCCGGGCCTGCTGATCCGGCGGCTGCCGACGCCCGCACCCGGGCCGTACAGCGGCACTATCAGGCCGTCTCCGTCGAGCATGCGGCCCGCTCCGGCGGGGCCGCCGGGGTGGCCACGCCGCAACTGGCCGCCCCCGAAGTCAAGCTCGATGCCTCCAGCCTGGGTCCCATGCTGCTCGCCATCCGCACCAAGCTGTCCCAGCAGCAGATCAAGATGGGCAAGGAGGAGATCCGGGCCAACATGAAGCGCCAGGAGGTCGCGCACCAACAGGCGCTGAAGCAGATCGAAAAAGCCATCAAGGCCATGGAAAAGGCCCGCGCCGAACAGGCCAAGGCGAAACACGCCGGTTTCTTCGGCAAGATTTTCGGTTGGGTCAGTACCGTGGCGACGGCAGTGGTGGGAGCGGCGCTCATTGCCACAGGTGTGGGGGCGGCAGCCGGCGCGGTAATGATCGGGTTGGCAGTCAACCAGGCCGTGGGTCTGGCGACCGGAAAGACTGCGATGGAATGGGGCCTGGAAGGAATGGGGTTCTCGAAGTCGGAGGCTCGGTGGATGGAGTTGGGTATCACGATAGCGGCGATTGTAATATCCCCAGCATCTGCTGAAGCTGAAGCCACTGAAGCTGCAGAAGAAGCCACCGAAGTCGCACAGGAAGCCGCACAGGAAACCGCACAGGAAACCGCACAGGAAACCGCACAGGAAACCGCACAGGAAACCGCACAGGAAACCGCACAGGAAACCGCACAGGAAACCGCACAGGAAACCGCACAGGAAACCGCAGAGGAAACCAACGAAGTCATAGAAGAAACCTCCGGGAATACTGACAGAATACGAAAGGCTGCACGGTTTGTTGAGAAAGGTGGCCGGATTGTGGATGGCTTTGCTAAGGCGGGAGAAGGCGGTGCGTCAATTGCCCAGGGTGTTTACGACAAGGATGCGGCTGGTTATCAGAAAGACGCTGACGAGGCTACCGCCAAGAAGCTGCAATTCCAGAAATTCCTCGCCAAGCTTCAGGCCGCCCAGAGCGATGAACGGGATCGCCTCAAGCGGGTGATCGAGGAGCTGAACGAATCCACCACCCGGGTGCTCGACATGATGAGCGGCCAGCAGGCCACCACCGAACAGATCACCCGCAATCTCATGGCATAGGAGGCAAAGTGATGAACAGTATTTCCAACCCCACGCTCGATCCCGCCCAGGCCGCCCTGCTGCAACGCTACCTGGAAGAAAACCCCCGGGCCGCCGAACGCCACGGGATTTCGACCGACCCCGGTGGCCGTCCCCTCATCGACCATCTGCCCCGGGAGGTGGCGGTGGCGGCCGCTTCCGCCACGCCCCGGCTGGCCGCCCCACCGCCGGGAGGACAGCCGGTGGACGCGACGGCGCTGGGAAACAAGCTCGGCCAGGCTTCCACGGAAGTGGGCGCCGACCTGTTCGCGGTCATGGCGCTGCTGCACAAGATGGCCCAAAACAGCCGTAAGGCGGCCAGGGAAATGCGCGCCGCCGACAACCAGGAACGCTTCGCACAGTTGCAGGCAGCTGCCGATAAAGTGAAAGAAGCGGCGGAGAAGAATTACGAGGCCGCCGTCAAGCAGGCCGCCGCCGAGATTGTTACCGGTGTTGCCACGGTGGCCGCCGCCGGCCACTCGATTTACGGAACCGGCAAGGCGATGGGTGAATCCGACGAGATGGCCCAAAAAGCGACGATGAACAAATGGGATAACCGCGGCCAGATAGTCGGCGGTCTGGGCCAGATCGCAGCCGGCAATATCAAAATGAGTGCCGCCGAGGACACCCGCGCCGCCGGCCAGGCCCAGGCCCAGGAGAAGACCGACGAGGCCAACGCCCAGAAAGCCCAGGACGCGGCCGACAAGGAGAAGGAATTCATGCAGCGGATGGAGGAGACCATGCAGGACATCCGCCAGAAACTGGCGGCGATGCAGCAGTCCAACGACGAAACCATGCGCACGATTCTGCGGGCATGAGCGCCACTTTGCCGGATCTGCTCAAGGCGCTGGCGCATCGCCGCGTTCTGCCGTTTCCGCAACCGGACGACCAGGGGTCTTTCGTCTTTCGGGTCGATGGCACGTTTGTGGTGACGCTACGCCAGGAGGGCGGGCGGGCGGTGCTCGATGCCGGAGTGGGGGCGCTCTCCGGCACGGCCTTGACGGACTGCCTCGAACGGCTCATGCGGATTCTTTTCACCCGGCTGAAACGGCAACCGGAATTGTTGTATCTGGCAGGGGGGGAGACCCCCGTGCTTCGCCTGAGGCGGGATCTGTCTTTGAACGGTCTGAATGCCATGAAGTTCGAAGAGGCGCTGGAGCGTTATCTCAACTGCCTTGACTTCTGGCATCGGCAACTCGGAACCGGTGGCCCCGCCACGCCGGCGCCGGGCATGCTGTTTCCGTAGGAGAGGGAAGTCGTGGAAGCCGGGCACTCCGAAGAATCATGGTGTCTCAAGATTCTTTCCGGTCCCCACCTGGGGGCGGAACTGGTGTTGTCTGGGGAACGCTATTCTATCGGGAGAGATTCGGACTGCGACATCGTTCTTTCCGACGGCAGTGTTTACCCCCGTCACGCCCTGCTCGAGAAAATCTCGGGAAACTGGACGATCGCTCCGGTCGAGGGGCCGGTATTGGTGGGCGAAGACCCCCTGGCGCCGGGTGGCAGGAAGGCGTTGACGGAAGGTGTGTGTTTCGCCCTGGGGACGACCCATATCGGGATCGGACCACCCGGTTATGACTGGGCCGGCAAGGTGCTGCCTTCGGCGGTGTTGGTCGGCGGGTTCCGGGACGGGCGGGAAGAAACCAATGCTGCCTCCCCCGTGTCTGGGGAAGGAGGTGAGAACATGCCGGATTCTCCTCCCAAGCCCGGGTCTTGGCGTCGGCGCCGGCCGATGTTCTGGGTGCTGGGCGGTGTGGGAGGCGGGTTGTGGATCCTGCTGTTGCTGTTGGGACTGGAACAGGGAGCGGAGGCATTGCCCTCGCCGCCCCCGCGGCAACAAATCGAACGGTTGCTGCGCGCGCATCCGGTTCGGGAGGCTGTGGTTCGGCGTTCCGGCCACGGGTGGGAAGTCGGTGGATATTGTGATACCGAACGGGAGCGGGAAACCCTGCGGAGGGTTTTGGCCGCATTGCCTTTTCCGGTTGCGGTCACGGTGCGGTCACGCCAGGGAGTGTTGAATGCCGCCGATTCCGTGGTCGGCGGTGTCGCCGGAACGGCCGTTCACGTCTCGATGCCCGGGGATGGAGTCCTCCGGTTGGAGGGAACCTTGTCCTCTCCGGAGCGGAAGGCCGAGCTTTTGAAGTTGTTGCGGGAGGACGTGCCGGGCATCCGAGAGTTGAAGGATCGCATCCGGGTCGTTCGCGATCAGCCTGAGAAAGACGCCCTCTCCCAAGCCATAGCAGGGCAGGAAGTGAGTCTGCCCGCTCCGGAGACAGCCGATTCCCGGCAATCCCGGATCCGGGGGATCGTTCGTTGGCGTTCGGGCGGTCTGGTCATTCTGGATGATCTGGTGAGCCTCCCCCTGGGGGCTCGGGTGAACGGGAAGTGGCGTATCAGCCGGATCGAGCCGGACCGGGTCTGGTTGAGAAACGGTTCCCGGAAAATCGTGCGTTATGTGGGAGAAGTCTTATGACCGAAGAAAAGGGTATGTTGAAACTCGAAGACGACTTGGCGGCGGATTCGGCGGGCGCCTTCAAGGCCGAAGTGATGGAACGGCTGCAAGCCGCCTTTGCCGAGAATAAGCGGGTCATGGACGCGGGGGCGCCGCCCTCGCAGTTTGCCCGCCTGAATGAACTTTCGTCTGCCCTGGAAGCGGCGCAAAGGGTGGTGGAAGGCGTCTGGGAAAACGCGCATTCCCAACAGCGGTAACAGAGAAGACAACGGAACAGGAGAAAGCCATGGGTTTCGATTTCAATTCGATCAGTGACAATCTAGGCAGGAATGCCGATGCCCTGGACAGTCAGATCCGGGATTTCAGCAAGACCATGAACCCCAACAGTCAGCAGGACATGCTGAAACTGCAAAGCATGATGCAAAAATGGACCATCGCGGTCAATCTGGAAAGCACGATGGTCAAGTCCGTCTCCGACGCTGTCAAGAGCGTCATCCAGAAATTCTAGGGGGGTAGGGCGATGGAACGGGAAATGAGATCCTTGCTGGCGGAAATCGGATTCATGGCCGGGGGACACGGATATCATGAAGAGGCCGAAAAAATATGCGACGGCCTGGAAGCCGACGATCCGGAGGATGGCAAGCCGGTGATCATCCGTGCCCTGAGCAGAATGAACCAGGGGCAGGCCGAGGCGGCGGCCCGGTTGCTGGAACAGGCGTTGGCAGCCGGCAAGACGGAGCGCCCCCTGTTACAGGCATTTCTGGGCATGGCGTATCATCTGGCGGGCCGGAGCGGCGACAAGCACAGGATTCTGGAACAGCTGGTCGATGCCGCCGAAGATCCGCAGGCGGTCGAAATGGCCCGTGCTTTTCTCTGATTTGGAGCAGGATCGCCACCGGTTGCCGGGGGGCTCCCGGGCACGGCTGTGCGTGGCGTCCTCGGCCGGAAGCCGGATGATTCACAACAAGCCGTTCCGCCTTCTGTTTTTCGTGTGCATCCTGCTTTCGGGATGCAAGGAGGTTCTCTACAGCGACCTGCCGCAACGCCAGGCCAACGAGATGCTGGCGATTCTGCAGGCCAATGGAATCGATTCGGACAAGAAACCCGGCAAGGGGGGGACGGTCACGCTCAGGGTTGAAAAGGCCCGGTTCGCCGATGCGGTGCGATTGCTTCGGGACCGGGGGCTGCCGCGCGAGGCGTTCACCGATCTGGGGCGGCTGTTTCCCCAGGAAGGCTTGATCAGTTCTCCCGAGGAGGAGCGGATCCGTTATGTTTACGGGCTGTCCCAGGAAGTGGCGGAAACCCTGACCCACATCGACGGGGTGATCACCGCCCGGGTTCATGTGGTGCTGCCGCAGCGCGAACCGGACTCGCTGCAACCTTCCGAACCGCAGCCCACGTCTGCGGCCGTGTTCATCAAACACCGGGCGGATGCGGATCTTCAGATACTGGTTCCCCGGATCAAACAACTCGTCCAGAACAGTGTCGCCGGTCTCCCTTATGACAAGATCGCCGTGGCCTTGTTTCCGGTCAGTCCCGCCGCAAGCAGGCGGCCGGATCTGATGACGGTGCTGGGTGTCGTCGTGGAGGCGGGGTCGGTGGGCCGGTTGCGCGGTATGCTGGCCGGGTGGCTGTTTGCCGGATTGCTGCTGGGCGTGGCGGGCTTCTCGGGGATTCGGTGGTTTAGAAACAGGCGGGAAACGGCCGGTTCCGATGGTGGATGACTGGAAAAAAGAATGGTTGCCGTTGCTGGTGACTTTCAATCACGATCTTTTGGCCTATCTGCACCGCAGTTGGTGGGACGAAGTGCCGCATGGTGAGCTGGCGGCAGGATTGCAGAAAGGCAGCCGGGCGCGGAGGCATCTCAATCGATACCTTGCAAAGTGTCTCGAAGTCAGTCCCGAACCGGCGCTGGAATTCGAGGAACGGTTATGGCGGGTGGCGCTGTTGCCGGCCGATGCGCTGTGGTCGTTGTGCCTGTCCCTGGGGGTGTGCCGCTATGCCCGGGCCATCCGGGGAATCATCGATGGCACGGCGCGCCGCCGGCTGGAGGCGGCCATCGGCTCCGGCCGGGTCTCGCTGGCATTACGGCAGAGCCTGGAAGGATCCGGGCTCGCGCCGGAATGGGAGATCGGGAAAGCGCCCGGGAGCGCCGACGAACTGGCGGCCGCCGGAATGGAACTGATCATTGCCCAGACGGGGCCGCTTCCCGGTGAGATCGGGAGCCGCCTGCGGCTGAAGTGCCCGGCCGCCTGGCAGACCCACCCCTGGTGGCGCGCATCCCGGAAAAGCCCCGGGGGCGAAGCATGGTTACTGCGGAATATTACCGGGAGATTGCCTCGATGGCAGCCTTTGTTCGCCTGAAGCCGGATGCGTTGCAACCGGCGCCCGACCGGAAGGTGCTGCGCGCCGGAGAATATCGGCAATACGCCGATGCGGCGGCCCTGGTCGAAGCGGCCCGCAGAGAGGCGGAGCGGATCCGGGCTAAGGCCCTGGAGGAGGCGGAGGAGGAAAAGCGCCGTGGCTACGAAGCCGGCCTCGGGGAGGCGCGGATGGAACAGGCGCAGCAGATGATGTCCCTGGTGGCCGCCAATATCGATTACATCGCTTCGGTGGAACGGCAGATGGCCGGGGTGGTGACTTGCGCGGTACGCAAGATCCTGGGGGAGTTCGACGAGCCGGATCTGACCCTGCGCCTGGTTCGCCAGGCCCTGTCGGTGGTCAGGGAGCAGAAGCGGGTGACGCTCCGGCTCGCTCCCGACTTGGTGGAAGAAGCCAAGTCGAAAGTGCGGGAATTGCTGGCCGGACACCCCGGCATCGGGTTTCTGGAAGTGGTGGGCGACCACCGCCTTCAACCGGGCGCGTGTATTCTGGAAAGCGAGCTGGGTGTGGTGGAGGCCAGTCTCGAATCCCAGTTGCAGGCCTTGGAGAAGGCGATGCTCGACAGGATCGAGGGATCATCCGGCGGATGATGCCTGGGGTTCGAGGCTGACATGGATTTCGGCGCCTTTTCTTTCGATGCCAAGGTCGTTTCCCATGCGCCTCGAGAATTGCCCGATTTCTCTCAATAAGTTATCGGCTTTTTCCCGAAGAGACCCCGGTACCGCTTCTGGATCATTCAAGGTATCGACGATGAAATAGAGGCCATAGCGTTTGGCGTCCCGCTGTTGCGATTGCGCCCATTCGTCTCCCATACCAAGTTCACCTGCCGCTTGTTCCATGATATTCCTGAAACCTTCATAGAGAGTTTTGGGTTCTCCCTTGTGTACCGCTTCCCGGTGCACCCCCCAGTTCTGCCGGGTGCCGCCACGCAATGATCGTAAGAAATTGAAAGTGTGGCCAAGACAGCGGAACTGGCTCAGGAAGCGGTTCCTGACCTTCGCGGCCCAGCCGTCCGTCCGGTCGGCGTGCGTCCCGAACCCCAGGAAGCTCGGCATCCCCACCGATTCCCACTTCAGATAGGTTTGCGGTTGGCCGTTTCGTCCCTGAAGCTGGTCGAACACCAGACAGCCTCGTCCCGAGGGCATCCGGTTGGAGAAATCCTCGATACCGTATTGGGCTTTCTGCCCCTTCAGTCCGGCCACGGCGCCGGCAATCCCCGTATTGCGCAGGGTTGCGGTATCCGAGACGCTGCGTTCGTTGAAATGAGTCGAGGCGCGGCCGTAGGTGTTGGGCGCGCTTTTGAGAAACCTGAACAGCCTTCCGCCCGGATCCTGAACCACCATGCTGCCGCGCTGGAGTACCACCGGATCGCGGTTGCCGGCATTGTCGGCGACCGCCTTGGCTTGCAGGTACCACGAAATGGCGCGGGTGGTCTCAAGGTTGGGGGAAACGTCATATTCCGTTCCGTCCGCCCCCGTTACCTGAATCGGGCCGCCGGCATAATCGTTTTGAGACTGGATCGCGCCGACAATGCGTTCCCCCATGTTGATATAGCGCCGCATCTCATCGTGGGAGATTCCGCTTCCCAAATCGCGGCGGTACTGCTCCATCACTTGGGCCACCATCGGTCGGATCGTCAGTCCCCGATTCCCCCTTGGGACCGTGAAGTTCTGGGTCTCGATCTCTCTCCCCCACACCCCGCCGGCCACCGGCGCCCCCAGTTGCGTTTGCAGGGTCTGCGCGGTTTGCCGGGCCTGTTGCAGGGCGTTGCTGAAGCGGTCGCGCAAGGCGGCCAGGGGGTAGGCCATTGCCGTGGCCACTGCTGAAAGGGTCAAAGTGGCCGGGAAGGCGAGTATGCCGAGGGCCCCTCCGGTGGCGTTCGCCAGTTTGCCGGCTAGTTTTCCGGCCTGCGAGCTGAGACGTTCGCGGCCCTGGACACGTTCCTGTTCCGGTTCCGGGGCGTCGGGAACGGGGGCCATTGCCACCTGCGCTCCCTCGAATGGGGTTCCGGGTCGTCCGGGAACCCCCTCGGGGTGATCGCGGGGGGCCGGATCTTGATCGGCGGGATTGCGGGTCTCCAGGCCGGGAGGCGGGGTGATCGACATATCATGAATTTCAACGGGCATGGCGTTCTCCTCTCAGGCGCGGATCATCTCGGAGTCGAACCGGGGAGGAACGGCCGGTTCTTCTTCCTTGCGCCTGGTGTTTTTCAGAAAGTCCCGCCAGGCGCCGGCCACCTCCAGGAAATGGGCGCAGATTTTCGCCAGCATTTCGCCGTCCATGCCTTCCAAAGGCAACTGGTAAGCCAGGATCGCCTCGCGGGTGTCGGAGTTGACGCCAAGGGTGGCGTCGGCGGTGGCCGACCAGAACAGGTTGGCCTCCAGAAACACCCGGTACACTTCCAGTTCCTTGTCCTCCGGAACGGTTCCCAGATCGGCATGGATCAAAAGGTTGTCGCCGGTGCCCCGGTCGTCATACGTCAAGGTCAAAGGCAGGCCATCCACCTGGAATTCCACCGGGCTGTCCATCGATTCGGTCGGTTCCAGCCCCACGAAGCGGGCCATGTCCGCCATCAGGGCGGAAAATTGTTCGCTCATCTCACTTGCCTCGATGAAGGTTCAGTTGTCACAGTCCATGAGTGACCGGAGCGAGGGGATAGTTGCGGCGGCACTTTACCTGCCGGTTGTCCTGTCCATTTCTCCCGCGGCGCCCTTTCAGCCTGGCTGGGCGGAAGAGGCCGCCAAGGCATCCCGGGGCGCCCTGACGACGTCGCGCCACCTTTCGGCGAACTGGAGTATTTCCTCCAGGTGTCCCTCGAGTCCGGCGGCATCCAGCCCGGCCGCCACGACCGGTCGAAAGACCAGAACCTGGCCGGTTGAGCCGTCCAGGGCGAAATACAGATCCAGGTCGTTCCAAAGTGCGTTGTTCATCAGCAGCAGTGGGTGCAACCGTGTTCCCTCATCGTGTGGGGGGACGCCCAACTGGCTGGAGAGCACCAGACGCCCCCTGTTCCCATCCAGTTCGACGAGAATTTCCAGGTCTCCATCGAAGCCCAGCATGACGCTGTCGGCGGCGTCGAGCGTCAGTGATTCCAGCCCGATTCGGGAAGCCAGATCGGCCAGGGTACGGTTGATGTCTTCTCGAAGTTTCATCGGTATCGCTCCTGCTCAGTGTCTCCAGATGTTCCTCATTCGCCGGTTTCGTCGTTCCCGAGGCCTACTGCCTGGCGCAAGTCCCGCAACAGTTGTGTCTCTTCGTCCGGCCAGGCGGCGGAAGCCGGCGGCAGGGTGGACAGCATCGCCAGGGCGGTATGGTAATCCTGTCTCATGGCCCGGAACAGGTAATCGGGAATGTTTTGGGAAGCCCACCTCACGGCACTGGTGCCCGCAAAGGTGGCTACGGTGGGAATCGATCGGAGAGCGGCGGTGGGAATGGCCCGGTTGAGATTGGGTATCGCAAAGGAAGAGGTTCCGGAACCGCCGGAAACCAGCGAGGTTAGTTGGCGCGCCACAATGTTGCTCTGCAACCCGAAGAGGCCGATGCCGGCCCCCAAGGCGGCTCCGGACAACAAGGTGCTGGCGAGGCGGGTGTTGCGTGTCATCTTGTAGTGATTTTTCAGGGTTTCGGCGATCAGTAAAAGCATTTGTACATTATCGTTTGTTTCATGGTCTTCGATCCGGGCGATGATTTCCCCGAGTTTTCCTTGGATGCGTCCGGCCTGGATGGCGCCGCCAAGATCCTTAAGTTGAGAGATGACGGGCAATTGACTTATCCCCCCGGTCAGTCTGACCTTTTGCCACCAGGACCGGTCCAGCTCCCTCAGCTTGTCCTGGAAGCGGGGATCGTTCAGGATTTCACGCATGTGCTCGATCATGCCGAGCCGGTCGGAATTGATCACGTTCCTAATGTATGTGACGTCCTTGGTTTTCAGATAACCCCGTTTGTAGGCGGGGTTCAGGAGAAAATCGGCCAGTTTCTCCGAATTCAGGGGGCGGGCATTTGTTCCCAAGAAAAATCTGGAAAGTTTTTCGTTTTTTTGTACCCTTTGATAGGTTTCCAAGTGTTGAAGCAGCGCCTGCCGAAAGGCGGACTGGGCCTTTTCCCTCTGCTGGCGAACGTCGCTTTTCACAAACCAATTTTTCAGCTTCCGGCGGAACCAGCCGGTGTTTTTAAGTTGTACCGCGCCTTGCTCGAGGCGGATTTCGCCATGGCGCCGGTTTTCAGTTGTGGTCAGGAAACTTTGCAAGGGTTGGGCATCCCGGGAGGGCGTGGATGCTTTCAACGAAACTTCTGCGGCCGCCTGGTTTTTGGAACGCGCCCGGTTCCAAAGATGGCGCAGGTTGCGGAAAGGGGTGATGAGACTGCGCCACACGCTGGCGGTCCAAGAGGTGTCGCTGTGGCGGCTGGTGCCGAACAGCGAGGGGGTGCCGGCGGTTTCCAGCTTGAGATGCAATTGGCCGTTTTTCAAGTCGAAGACAACAGCGCCCTTGCCTTGTGGCAATTGGTTGGAGAAATCCTCGATTCCCCGTTCTTGTTGCTGCTGCCGCCCCCGAAACAGTTTTCCGAACAATCCATTCCGATTGTAGGTGGTGGGTGCGCTTTCAAGGAAACGGTAGAGCCTGGAGGCCAGTTCCCCGCTGACGATCAGATGGTCGCTGTTGCCGCTTTCGGAGAGCTTGGGGGTCAGGTCGTTGATGTTTTCCTTCCTTCCGGTGAGCGCCTTGGCCTTGAGGTACCAGATGACGGCGCGTATGGTCTGGATATTGGGCCGTATCGGAACGCTCCCGTCCTGGACGCTGACGGTTGCGGTATGCGCGCTGTCAGCCTTTCCCAGCGCCTCGATGATTTTTGCGCCGGCTATGATGTATCGGTTGGCCTTTGCAATTTCGGATGGCTCTTCGGATTTAGCCAACTTTGGCGGGGCAAGCAAGCTGATATCCTTGGGGAGGCGTGATTCTTCCCGCCGCGTCAGTTCTTTCACCGGATCCTGGCGGCCCTTGAACATATCCCGGATTATCGTGAACGGTGTGGCCGCCAGGGAAAGGCCGGAATGAACCGCCACGGTGGCCAGTCCTCCCGCGATTACGAATGGGGCCGCGGCCACGCCGAGCAGGATTTTTCCGGCCGTATGGTCGAAGGAGGAGGCGAGCTGGCCGAGTCTTTGCCGGCTTGCCGTCCGCCTGTGGTCGATGCCGTGGTTTTCAGTGGTGGCCCGGGGGGTGACCTCCGTTTCCCCGCTGTTTGCTGTAATGGAAGGCGCACCGGGACCGATTCTGTTAATTTGGGTTGTCACTTTTGCCTCTTCTCCCACTTTTGTGGAAAGTCTTCCCGAATTGAGTGGCGATCGCCGGAGAATTGTTGCGTTGTGCCAAAGGGAAAGGCGAGGGCTAGTGTCTCCCCAATTTTCCCAAGCGGTCAGCGCAAGGCATTGATATACGGATAAAAAGGGGTTTAAAACGAGAGGATCGGGGTTCCTGATCGGGTAAAATGTGTATAGCAATAACCCATTGAACCTGAAGGAGAACCCCGATGCCTAAAGATGCCAGAGAACGGAACAAATGGAAAGTCCGACTTGCTGGT